>ERZ1370068.1700-contig-11622_pt1 | contig 19845 bp, 24 predicted proteins | sample MGYA00561227_ERZ1370068 | MGnify/ENA primary metagenome ERZ1370068 (study PRJEB38410, sample SAMEA6850437) | metagenome | study: Metagenomic assessment of the ecological functions of the soil: analysis of the soil microbiota associated with the...
AAGCGTCCGCCGGCGCCGTCGATCAGTGCGGCGGCCTTCGCCTTCGCACCGGGCGAGGCCGAATTGAAATCGAGAAACCAGGTGTCCCGCCGGATCGCCGGCGCCCACGCCTGCGCCACCGCGAGCGGTCTGGCTCGCCGTGACGGCGCTCACGACGAGATCCACGTCGGCCGCGAGATCCGCATGCGACGCCGCGAGCACCACGTCGTATCGCGCCGCGTGGTCCCGCAACGGCCGTTCGTGCGCGGTGCCGAGCTTCACGTCGTAAGCGCCGATCCGCGCCACGCCGCGCGCGCGAAGGTCCTCGGCGAGGATGCGGCCGACTTCACCGTAGCCGGCGATGCCGACGCGACAGGCCTCGGGCTTGACTGCGGTGCGTACGTTCTCGAACAGCGCTGCGCGCCGCTCCCCCGAGGCGGGCGATTCGCCCTTGGGGCGGCGGCCTGCGGGCTCATGATCAATCGATGTACTTGAGGCCGGCTTTGGCGAGCGTGTCGCGCATGCCGTAGATGTCGATCCCGAGCTCGCCGGCGGCGAGGCGGGCGCGGTTCGCCTCTTCCTTCTTCTCGCGCGCCTCGGCCGCATCGGCTATCGCTGCGGCATCCGCGCGCGGCACGACCACCACGCCATCGTCGTCGGCGACGATCACGTCGCCCGGCTGGACGAGCATGCCGGCGCACACGACCGGCACGTTGACGGATCCGAGCGTGGCCTTGACGGTGCCGCGTGCGCTGATCGCGCGCGACCAGACGGGGAACTGCATCTCCGCGAGCGTCTTCGCGTCCCGCGCGCCGGCATCGATGACGAGTCCGCGCGCGCCCCGCGCACGGTAGGAGGTGGCGAGGAGGTCGCCGAACATCCCGTCGTCGTTTTGCGTGGTCACCCCGACGACGACGATGTCGCCCGGCCGGATCAATTCGGCGGCGACGTGCAGCATCCAGTTGTCCCCGGGCTGCGCCAGCACTGGTGACCGCGGTGCCGCAGGCGGCGGCCTTCGGCCACACCGGGCGCATGTAGGGCTGCAGCAAGCCCGTGCGCTTCTGCGCCTCGTGCACGGTCGCCACACCGAGCCGTCCGAGGCGCTCGACCGCCGCCGGATCGGCGCGAGTGACATTGCGCACCACGATGCCCGCCGTCTGGAAGTTGTTCATGCCGTCGTCGCCTTTCGCTGGGTCTCTGGGTTGCGCCGGCTGCATCAGGCCGCGCGTCGAAGGGCCAGTTGGCCGTCCCACACCGCGCGCGGAATCAGCACTTCGCCGCGCATGATGAGCCGCGCGGTGCGCAACAGCGCGGCGCGGAGGACGTTCTGCGGGTGCTGCGGGTCGAGCTCGAGCTCTACGGTGAACTCGCCGGTGGGATGCTCGACCGACACCGCCTTGCGGTTCCCCGGCGGCAGCACGGCGACGCCATCCGCCACGGAGCCCGGCATGACCGCGGCCGTCGCCAGCGTCACCGCGCCGAGCACGCCGACGGCCGAATGGCAGTCGTGCGGAATGAACGTCCGCGAGCAGAGGCTGCCGCCCGCGCGCGGCGGCGCGATCAGCGACATCTTCGGGACGACCTTTTTCGCCACGTCGCCGAGATTCATTGCCGGCCCGGCCTGCCGCCGGATGGATTCAATGCGCGCCTTGAGCTCGGCATCGGCATTGAGCGCGTCGCGCGTCTCGTAGCCGGTGCGCCCGAGATCCGCCGCGCGGATCACGACGACGGGCATGCCGTTGTCGATGCAGGTCACCGGCACACCGTCGAACGTGTCGACGACGTGGCCTGTCGGCAGCAGCGATCCGCATACCGAGCCCGCGGTCTCGAGGAAGCTGATCCGGATGGGCGCCGACGTGCCGGGCACGCCGTCGATGCGGGCGTCGCCGTCGTAGGTGATCTGGCCCCCGGGCGTTTGCAGAATGACGTCGGACAGCATTCCCGTGTTGCGCGTCAGGATCCGCACGGTCGTCTCGTTGCCGCGCGCCGCGACGAGCCCGCGCTCGAGTCCGAACGGTCCGACCGCCGCCAGCATGTTGCCGCAGTTGGGCGTGGTGTCGACGCGCGCCTCGTCGATCAGCACCTGCGCGAACAGAAACTCGAGATCCACGCCCGGCTGCGCGGAGCGCGACACCAGCCCGACCTTGCTCGTCAGCGGATCGGCGCCGCCGAGGCCGTCGATCTGGCGGTTGTCGGGCGAGCCCATCGCCGCCAGCAACACCCGGTCGCGCAGCGCGGGATCCTGCGGCAGGTCCGATTCGAGAAAGAAGGGTCCGCGCGACGTGCCGCCGCGCATGAAGAGACAAGGGATGGCGGTTTGCATTTCTTACTCTCGGATGGCCAGGCAGAATTGTGCCTCTGAATGCGGCACAGCGAAAAGTCGCATTGCTATACTAGCAGCTATGCCGTTTCAGCATGGATCGACGCACGTTGCCGGACGTGACGGTGGAGGAGTGGCATGGACCTGAAGCAGCTCGAGTATTTCGTCAACGTCGTCGACCTCGGCGGTTTCAGTCGCGCCGGTCGCCTTCTCGGCATCGCCCAGCCGGCCATCAGCCGCCAGATTCGGAGCCTGGAAGTGGAGTTGCGCCAGAACCTGCTGCTGCGCAATGGACGGGGCGCGGCGCCGACTGAAGCGGGGAAGCGCTTTCTCGAGCACGCCCGCGGCATCCTGCAGCAAGTCGACCGCGCGCGGCGGGAGGTCGACGAGACCAAGGATGCGCCGGTCGGCCACGTGGTCATCGGCCTTCCGCCCACGGTGGCGCGCCACCTGACGCTCCCCGTCGTGCGCGAATTCCGGCAGCGGTATCCGGGCGGCTCGCTTTCCATCGTCGAAGGGCTGTCCGCCACCATCCACGAATGGTTGCTCGTCGGTCGCGTCGATGTCGGCGTCGTCTATAACCCGGTGGCGTCGCCCGCCGTCGACGCGCGGCCGCTCTTCGAAGAGCAGCTGTGCCTCATCAGCGCCAAGCGGAAAGGGCGCCAGGCACGCACGCTCCGCCTGCGTGAGCTGCCGCTCTACCCGTTGATCATTCCCAGCCGGCCCAACGCGATCCGGATGCTCGTGGAAACCCACCTCGCGGCGCTCGGCTTGCGGGCGCAAGTCGCGATGGAGATCGACGCCGTGCCGGCGATCCTCGAGCTCGTCGCCGAAGGCCATGGCGACGCGGTCCTGTCGCCGCGTGCGCTCTACAGCGCCGAAGCGGCGCGCCGGCTCAGCGCACGGGCCATCGTTCAGCCGCGCCTTCTGAGCAAGCTCGCCATCGCCACGTCGGCGCAACGCCCGTCGACACCGATCCAGCAACGCACCATCGAGCTGATCGAGCGACTCATCGGGCCGGCGCTCGCCGACGCCTTGAGGCATCCGCCGGTCTAGCTCGGATCGTCCGGCTTCCGCATTGCGGGCACTGGATTGCAGCATGGCGCTCGAGCAACTGTCGTGCTCGCCGAATTACAGGGATATCGATCATCTTGCCATCGATGGCAAACGAGGCGCGACCTGCGGCCGCGGCTGCCGCACCCTCGTCGACGACGCGCGTCGCGTAGGCGACCTCCGCGGTCGACGGCGAATACTCCTCGTTCACGATCGGGACTTGCCCCGGGTGTATGCAGCTCGCGCCCATAAAGCCAAACTGGCGCGAGCGGCGCACCATCGCGCGAAAGCGTCCCAATCTCCGAACGACGCGATGCTCGCGACAAAACCCAGCGGCATGAGCCCCGCCGAGCGCGCGGCGAGAATCATCTGTTGCTTGGGCATCAGGAGGGTTTCCTCGGTCGGCTCCATTCCTGCTTCGGTAGCAAAGTCCTCCCCGCCGATGTTCATGCCGACAAGCCTTCCGGACGACGCGGCGATGGCGGGCATCTGAAAATAGGCGCCGGGCGTTTCGATCATCGCTATGAAGCGCGTGTGGCCCGGAGGCAAATGGCGCTCTATTTCGAGCTCGGAAACAAGCTCGTCGAGGAGTTGGATGTGGCTGGCACTCTCTACCTTGGTGATGGCCAGCCCATTCACGCTCTCGCCTACCGCGGCCTCGATGTCGCGCACGGCCATCGACAGCGGACGGTTGATGCGCACGACTACGTCCGCTCCGCCTCGTCGCACCCGCCCGGCCGCAACTTCAACGAGCGAGCGCGCATGCTCTTTCTCGGCCGCCGGTACGCTGTCTCTCCAAATCGAGTTGAATGCAGTCGGCGCCTCTCGTGTGCGCCTTGTCGACGTACTTCTCGACGTTCACGGGAACATAGAGCAGCGAACGCCACAGCGGCAACTCTAGGGACATTTCGGCATCTCCTGAAGAGCCGCCAGCCGAATCGCGGGTGGCGTCGCCTGCTTACGTACGGCTATTCATTGCCGAGCCTCAGAAAATCGGCAATGTCCCAGTAACCGGTGCGCGGCATCGGCACGTCGCCGCGCGTGCGGACTTCGAGGAGATAGGGAATGTTCGCGGCCATCGCCTTCTTCAACGCCGCGGCCAAATCCTTGGGATCTTCGACAAGCGCGGATTCGATGCCGAACGATTTCGCGAGCAGCATGAAGTCGGGGTTGTAGGGCGTGCCGTCCGGGCGCGTGAACTCCGTCCCGTATTTGTTTCGAAATACGTGCTGCCGACGGACAGAATGGTCGAGTAGCAGAAGTTGTTGAACACGACCCAGAGCACCGGAATATCAAGCTCCACGGCAGTTGCCAACGACCCGACCGACCGACATCAGTCCGCCGTCGCCCACCAGACCCGATGACCTTGCGGTCGGGCGCGCCGATCTTGGCGCCGATCGCCGCGGCTGGCGAGAAGCCCATCGTCGCCAAACCGCCGCTCGTGATGAACGACGCGGTTGTGCACGCTCTGCAGCTGCTGCCCCGCGCCGTTCTTGTTCCAGCCCACGTCGGTGACGAAGATGGCATTCGTCGGGCGCGGCCTTCGACAGTTCCATCGAGCAGACGCGCCGGATGGATGGGCGTTCCGCCGTCCTCCTGCGTCTCCGCGAGCTCGCGTTCGCCAATCGCGCTTGCGTTTCTCGATGATCTCCGCACGCTCGCGTACATCGCGTGCCATGCGCGGCAGCCTTCCGAGGCGATCGATCAACGCCTGCAGCGTGGCCTTCGCATCGCCGACGATGCCGACCTCCACGGGATAGATCTTTCCGACCTCGACCGGATCGATGTCGATCTGGATCAGATTCGCGATGGTGGAATCGCAGAACGTGTGCTCGGGTCGCCACGAGCTGCAGTCCGCCTCGCCGAAGGCAGTGCCGACCGCAAGGATGACGTCGGCTTCGAGCGTGGTCGTATTGGCCGGGCCGCGTACCCCAGATGCCCGTCATGCCAAGTGCAAGCGGATGGTCTTCGGGAAACACGCCTTTGCCCATCAGCGTCGTCGCGACCGGAGCTCCCAGGAGCTCGGCCAGCACTTTGCAGCTCGCTGGACGCTTCGCTCAAAGCGACGCCGTTGCCGGCGAAGATGACGGGCCGCGCCGCCGTGGTGAGGAGCCGCGCCGCATCGGCAATGCCGTCTGGCCGGCCCGGTAGTGCGCCAGTGCGCCGGCCGCCTTGCCACGGTGCCGGCCTGTGCGTCCACCTGGCCGGCGAACACATCCATCGGCATGTCGATCAGCACCGCGCCCGACCTGCCCGTTTGCGCCAGATTGAGCGCGCGCGGCATCACGTCCGCCAGAAACTTTGGCATCGTCGACGCGCCACACGCGCTTGCAGATGGGCCGATACATGTCGCCCTGCGACGCATCCGCGTGCAGCTTGACGCCCTGGTGCGGTTCACGCGCGTGATGGTAGGACGGCGTGTTGCCCGTGATCACCAGCCATGGGTGTCCCGTCGGCTGCCGCAGTCGCGACACCCGTCAACGCGTTGGTGAGGCCCGGCGAGAGATGGACGTTGAGGACCGCAAGCTTGTGTGAAACGCGGAAATACGCGTCGGCGGCGTGGGCCGCCTGCTGCTCGTGACGAAACGATATGTACTCGATTCCTATCTTGTGGCACGCATCGATCAACGCGTAATTCGTGTGCCCGCATTGGCCGAACACCTTGGTGACGCCTTCTTGCCGGAGGCATTCGGCGATAAACATCGCTCCATTCATTTTGCGGTACTCCTAGGACAGGCTGATCGTGACAAGGCGTTCTTCGGTCATTTCGCGCATTGCGTACTTCGGACCTTCGCGGCCGACGCCGCTGTCCTGACGCCGGCGAAAGGCATCAGGTCGACACGGCTGCTCGATGGCTCATTGATGTGGACGACGCCGACGTGCAGGCGACGCGCAGTCACCATCGCCCGCATCACGTCACGCGTAAAGAGGCCGGCAGCCAGCCCGAATGGGGTCGAATTGGCCTGCGCGATCGCGTCGTCCAGGGCGCCGAAAGGCACGACCGAGACAACGGGAGCGAAAATCTCATCGCACATCACGCGCATTTCCGCATGGACATCGGTCAATATCGTCGGGTACAAAAGTGCGCCTTCGCGCCGACCGCCTTCGACGATGCGCGCGCCCTGTCTGAACCGCGCCTTGCACCCAATCCTGCGCCCGCCGCGCCTCCGATTCGCTGATCATCGGGCCGATGATCGTATTCGGATCGTGAGGGTCCCCGACTTTCAGCCGCCGCGTGGCCGCCACGAACAGCCCCAGAAATTCATCGACCACCTTTTCGTCGACGAACAAGCGTTGCACGGACGTGCAGGCCTGACCCGCCCGCCGAAAGGCGGAATTCGCACAGCGTGTCGCCGCCCTTTCGAGATCCGCGTCATCACAGACAATCGTCGCTGAGATGCTGCCGAGCTCGAGGGCGACGGGTCGCAAACCGACGGAGTGCTGCAATTGCTTGCCGACCCCAGTGCTGCCCGTAAATGTATAAAAGGCAATGTCCTTGTTCGCTACCAGCCAACCCCCGATTTCGGATCCCGGCCCCTGGACCAGATTGACATGGCCGGGCGGCAGTCCCGCATCGAGCAGGATCTGGACCAGCAGCGCAGCGCTGAGGGGTCGTCGATTGGGGCGGTTTGACGACGACGGTGTTTCCGGATGCCAGCGCGGGCGCCATCTTGTGGGCGACCATGTTGAGCGGCGAATTGAATGAGGTAATCCCGCAAACGACGCCGCGCGGAACACGGATGGTGAACGCCATCCGGTGCGCATGGCCCGGCGCGGACTCGATGGGGATGACCTCTCCGCTCAACCGCTTGGCCTCCTCCGCTGAAATAATGAATGTCTGGACTGCCCGGCTTACTTCGTTGCGGGCATCCGTGACCGGGAATCCCGCTTCGGAGACGATGGTGTCGACGAGCGAATCGCTGCGTTCCTCGATGAGCCCGAAGCCTTCATCAGGATGCGATAGCGATCGTAGGGTTCGAGTTGCACCGTATCGAACGATCGTCGCGCGGCCGCAACGGCGCCGTCCACTTGCTCCCTCGACGCGCGCTCTGCGGTTCCGACAAGATCGCCGGAAAACTTGTCGAACACGGAGAAGGTTTCGGTTCCCTTGGCCCATGCGCCGTCGATGAAGAGGGTGCCGCGTAACAGGTTTGCTGTGTGCGTCGTTCATTGCGAAAAGACCCTCGTGAAGTCCGCCGGATCAACGGATCGTGTGCATGTCATCGAGACGCCACGGCTGCGGCCGCAACCGTTTCCACCGTCGTCCGCAATTATCATGGAATCACTCCAAAATACCCACATGGGCGGGCTTTGGTAAATCCATCGCAGGGAAGCGGCCGCTTCCGTTGCGCAGGTAAAAAGCGCGCGGCAGAAGCACCGCGCCGAAGGTCCGTCCTTAGGAGGAGGAAAGGACGGATGCTGAAGTCCGCTTGTACGGCGGTGGCCCGCGATGGCCGTGTTCGATAGTGGAGGCTGGCATCGCGGCCGTGGATCCTCCGATACTCGGTCACAATGCCACTGGCACAACAAAGACGCACGGGGCTTTTGTTTGGTGCCGATCCCGGCGGCTCGCCGACGAAGTCCTCCTGAACGGCGCTCAGGCTGGCGCGTGATATGTGTTCGAAAGCTTCGCGCACCGCCGCCACACGCCGGTTGTCGGCATCAGCGGCGCGGCACACGAATGCGATCAGACGCGTCGGAGCGTTCCTTCCCAGGCCGATTTCCCGCACGGGATAGGCCTCTCGAAGCGGACCCCGGAGTCGCGGGACGACGGACACGCCAAGGCCGGCCGATACCATCGCGACGATTGCCTCGATGGAGACCAGGTCGAGCGTGCCGCGCGCTCTCGGCGCCACGCGATGAATGAAGCTGGCGGCGCTTCGGCCACCGGTCAGTGAGGCGTCCCATCGAATCCACTCGTACGCGTGCAGCAGCTCCGTCACCGAATCGCCCTTGGCGTTCGGAGGGGCGAGCAGCACGAACGACTCGCGCGCCAGGTTTCGCCATCGGAGCCGGCTCGACCCGCCGGCTCTCGGCCGAACCACCACGGCGGCGTCGAGATCGCCCGCATTGAGGTCGCGCAGGAGCAGGGGCGAATCCTCCTGAACCAGGCGTACCTCGAGACTGGGATAGCGCGCGCGAGTTCCAGCATGGTCGCCGGCAACGTCGTGGTTTGAACGCTGCGTATGGTGCCCAAGCGCGACGCGTCCCAGGACCAGCGGGCTTCGCTTGTCGCGTAACGCCTCGATGGTGGCGAGCGCGCCCTGGATATTGCCGGACAGTTCGCGAGCGAACGCCGTCGGCCTCGACGTACGCGACGAACGGTCGAACAACGGTTGACCGAAGTATCTCTCGAGCTCCCTTATCTGGAGACTTACGGCGCTCGCGGTCAGACCGACGTCCTGTGCAGCGGCGGCGAAGCTTCCTCGCCTGAGGACCGCGTCGAGCGTGCTCAGGAAAGCGATCTTCACAAGGTTTTCCTCAAGTGTCGTTCAACAAAAGTCGCTTTTCTTGAATCGTAGCACGCCTCTATGATCTTCGAAAGGCCGCGTTCGTCGAGATTGGTACCCGCCGCTCGCGTGTGGCAACCAGCTTTGCTGCGCATAAAAACACGACACGTCCGAGTGTCGGCAAGCGAGAAATCTTGAGCTCCCACCCTCCATAGTGCCGCGATTGCCCCGCACGTCGACGATGTACCCGCCAGCGCATTGCACGTTCGCCCACGCGATGGCGCCAGACCCAGCAACCCAAGGTTTCCGCCAAGGGTGGTATCCGGCCAGCTCCCGATTGCCCTTGTCGAGGAACCTCCAAGGCGGCGACTGGCGAGGCCGAGCCGGAGACACACTCGTCCCCGATACCAAATTGAGCAAACACCAACCGCCGCTGGTGGATGAAGGCTTCGATCGTGCGCAGCGACTGGCCAGCGGACGCGTCGAAGCCGCCGACGTTCGCCTGGCTCAGCAAAGGCTTCAGCGCGTTTCTTGCAGCCGGCGGCGCGTTGCCGCTCGAACGGTGCCTCGGCCTGCCACGAAACGATTGTGCGCTGCGCCGCGCGTGTCGCGACTATTGGCTGCGACGCGCATGGCAAGCGCTGGACGACGACCTTTCGCCGTGGCGACGGTCGGAGAAGCTCGCAGCGGTGGTGCGCAAATTTCGAATGGGACGGTGGGTGCAATGGCGCACGCTGGAGGACGCACCGATCCTCGCAAACGAGGTGGAGCTTGCAGTGTTCGAGGCATTCCGCTCATCGGAGCGCGTCCCCAGAGCGCAATGCAACTGCACAACATCGCCTACCATCGGCGACATTCGTAGGATCGCGGCGAGCAAGCAAACGCCGGTTCGTATCAGGGTCCCAGGATCGGCGATGCGAGCGCGCATGAAGGCTCTCCGGCCAGCACGAAGCCCATCGAAACACTCAAACGGATCGCGTCGTGGATTTTGTTTCGTTCATACATGGTGACGCAGGAAATGGGTTACTCTTGGCGCGGTATCGCGGATGCCATTCGGATGAGCGCCCGCACGGAAATGTCCCCGCGCGCGAACCATTCGCATACGGTTTCCGGCATGGGTTTGCCGCGCCGGCAGCAAAGCCAGGAGTGAGCGAATGAGAAACGTCGCAACGATTGCCCAACCCGAAGGACGAAGCCAAGATCCATTGCGCCGCCGACGCGGATTCTCCACAGGGTCCGTTGAGCGGGATCAAGGTCCTGGATCTCAGCGGCTACATCGCCGGCCCGAACGGGTGCGCGCTCTGGGCGATCTCGGTGCGGAAGTCATCAAGATCGAGTCTCCGGGGGAGACACGTTTCGCAAGTATCCGTCGACGCTGCCGGGCGAAGCACGTGCGTTTCTTGGCGTGAACCGAAACAAGCTCGGTGTCGTGCTCGACCTCAAGAAATCCGAAGGCCAGGCGATCCTCTGCCGGATGGTCGAGTCAGCGGACGTGCTCGTGCACAATTTTCGGCCGAGTGTGCCGCCCCGCCTGCGCATCGACTACCCGCATCTCAAGGAGATCAACCCGCGGCTCATCTACTGCAGCGTCACGGGTTATGGCGAAACCGGTCCCCTGCGGGAAAAGGCAGGCTATGACCAGGTCCTGCAGGCCATGACCGGAATGTGCAGTTTTCAGGGCACGGAAAAGGAGCCTCAAATCGTCTATGGGTCCATCGTCGATTACTACGCCGCATCGATGGTGGCGTATGGAATCGCCGCGGCATTGCTTCATCGCGAGCGGTCGGGCGAGGGGCAGCATGTTGGTGTATCGCTTCTTCGGAGCTCTCTCGCGATGCAATCGGCACGGTTCATCTGGGCCGACGGCGAAGGGCGCGAGGTCGGCAGGGACATGCGCTCGGGAGGAATCACCGGGCTGCATCCGACCAAGGAGGGCTCCATCTATTTGTCGGCGAACACCCCGCATTTCTGGTCCAGCCTCTGCGAGTTGATCGGCGTGCCCGACTTGGCATTGAATCGAGCGTTACGCCACCGTACGCAACCGCGCCGAACATGCAGACGAGATCGTTCCGAGGGTTCGCGCGGCATTGATCGCGCGGACTGCGTTGGAGTGGGAGGAGATTTTCGGCGATCGAGTCCCATGCTCCGCCGTACGCACCATTGAAGACATGTTCGAGCACCCTCAGGTGCGGGCCGAGGATCTGGTCGCCGACTTCGATCATCCGCTGGTCGGGCACTACCGGGGATTTGCGAAGCCCGTAACCTTCAGCAGCACGCCCGGCCCGCAGCCGTTCGCTGCCCCTGCGTTCGGGCAGCATTCCGAGGAAGTCCTCAAGAAAATCGGATACACGGGCGAAGACATCGTGCAGTTGCGACGCCGCGGCGTCGTCGGACCTGTCTGATGACACGCACCCCGCGACATCGATGCCTGAGTTTCTGACACCCTCTCGTGGCTAGCGTCACGCGGCGTGAAGGAATGTTGTTCTCTACAAGAAGATGACGTTTTCCTCGCCAGCCAAACGTGAAGAGCGTGGAGGCTTTGTTATCGCTGTGGTAGTGTCCGCTTCAGGACGGGGTAGCGCGTTCTGTTGCTTGGTTACGGCAATTCGCGGACGCATGACACTTTGATGGGGATGATGTCCAGGCCCGTGCATGCGATGCTGCAGGTGCCCAGGGATTCCACAAGACGTTTTCGAGGAGGAGTGATGGATTTTCGCAGAGGTCTACGAGTCTTTGTCGGCACTGCTGCCATGCTCGGCGCGGCCTGCACGTGGGCCAGTCCGGTCGTCGTAAAGCCGCTGTCGGCCAACGGCGGATCGCCGGCGGCGGTGCAGATGCTGGTCACGAACTTGCTCGGCGGCGGCATTACGGTCGTTCCGGGATCGGTCCAATACACCGGCGCGACGGCGGCGTCTGGAATCTTCGTGAACGGCGGCACCGATCTCACCAAGAGCATCGGCATCAACAATGGTGTAGTGCTCACCACAGGCGATGCCCGATTCGTTTCGGGTAGCGCAACGTCCGCGGAAGATTTTCCCAACAAGACTACGGCCTTCGGTGCAGGGATCCTCAACACCCTTACCAGAAACACGTCTCCGGGAAGCCCGCTGTTTGCGAGCCTCACTTCTGCGCCCACGTTCAATGCGTCGATTCTGAGCTTTCAATTCATTCCCACCGGAAGCACCATCACCTTGAAGTACGTTTTTGGTTCCGAGGAATACGGCGATGTGGTGAACACCGGATTTGCGCCCGACGTGCTCGGCGTTTTCGTCAATGGCGTCAACTACGCGCGCGTGCCCGGCGGCAGCGTCGCGGTCTCCACCGCCAGCATCAATTGCGGCGGCCCGGTCAGCGGCGCCGCGAACGGCGTGAACCCGCAGAACTGCAGCTTGTATCGGGACAACCCACCGTTCTTCGGAAAGATCGAGACCGAGCTCGATGGCCTTACCGTCGTGCTCACGCTCACGGCGCCCGTGTTGGCTGGACAAGTCAACACGATCCAGCTTGGCATTGCGAATGCGGGCGATTCGTCCGCCGATTCGGCAGTGTTCCTACAAGCCGGAAGCTTGCAATCGGCTCCGTAATATTCCGACGATAACGAGACAGTTTTTCCATTCACACGCACTGAGGAGGATAGTTATGGACAGACGTGATTTCCTGACGGGCGCCGCGGTCGCCGCGACGGCATGGGCGGTCAAAGACGTGGCGTTCCCGACCGAGGCTTCCGCCCAGGTAGCCCCGGCCAGACACTGGCGCCGTCGATCTGGTCGCGCCACGTGCAATGGGTGAAAACCGCCGCCCAGACCGATTCCGACCCGTATGGCACGGGCGTCGCGGTCGGAGAAGCCATCAGGGCGGGCGGGTATGCAGCGGTCGATCTCACCGTGCGCGACGGCGGCCACGTGCGGCCGGCGCTGGTCGCCACGAACCTGCCGCTGATGCTGCAGGGCATTCGCAGCACAGGCGCGATCTGCACCATGATCGGCACGAACTTCGGGCCGCCGAGCGACTCCACGAACACGGCCTGGATCGCGAGCCAGTTCGTGCACGAGATTCTGTCGGTGGCCGGCGCCAACGGCATCACCAAGTACCGCTACAACAATGCCGGCAATACGGTGCCCAGCTTCCCGGCCAACACGTTCGGCGCAGCAGATGACGACGCTGCTCGACGGCGTCCGGATAAACCATCGCCGCCTGGCGGCGATCAATGCCCAGTACGGGGCATCCAGGGCGTTGCCCATACGCACGGCGGCAATATCGGCACGACGGTGGAGCCGTATGCCTATTCGATGCAGGGCATCGACCCCAAGCTGATCGGCATCAATTTTGCGATGGACCACGTGCCGACGGATTCGCCGGGCGCCTGGCCGATCCTGCTGCGTCGCTGGATGCCGTATGTCGGCAACGTGTGCGTCGAGGATCTGGTCGCGACGGTCAACGCCACCACCGGCGCGCTGAGCATCTCGAACATTCGACCCCCGGTGCGACCGGCAATGGCGCGGGCGTTGTCAACTGGGCCACGTTCTACTCAACTGCTGCGGCTGGGCGGTTACAGCGGCTTCTCCGAGTCGCAGCTCGAATACTCCATCATCGGCGGAACCGGGACCAGCGTCAGTCTCAACAACGCGGACTACGCCGACAGTGCCAATTTCACGAGCGGTCGGCTGACGCCGGCGATCATGATCGGCGAGTTCAAGGTCAACTCCGACTTCATCCGGGCGCGGGCTCTCGCCGGCGGATGGACCGCGGCACAGATCCTCTGAGCCTAGGCGTGGGGATGGCGCGCCGCCCCGGCGGGCCATGCTTGACCAGCGGGCGCTCGCTTTCCAGGCGGGCGCCCGTGTCGTTTTGGACCAGCGATGATGGCTGAACGAGCAGCGAAGCAACGTCGCCTCATGGGCGATGAGCGGGATCGGGCTGGCTGCAGCGCTGGCGCTGTGGGCTCTGGTGGCTGCCCGCCGACGAGGTCGTCGAGGTGGCCAGCGGCAAGGCAAGCGCAAAGGCGGGTCTGCAGTCAACGAGCTCACCCGCTTCCTCGTCTGGCCGACGCCATCAACGCCAGCAATGTCCATAGCGGCACCGCCTGTGCCATTGTCGGTACTGCCCGTCGCAACGACGGGCTTCGCCGTTCCGATCACAGTGGCGGCACCGCAGAAGCTGCAGGTCGGCGAGATGAACGAGTTGGTCGTCGCCGTGGGCGCGAACGCAGGTGTCAACGAGGTCAGCTTCACCATGCAGTTCGATGCCGATGTGCTGCAGGTTCGCGCCGGCACGGAAGGGAGCTGGGCGGAGGGCGCCGGCCTCGACGCACGCTTCGCGGCCGAGGTCTCCGAGACGGGAGACCGCGTACAGATTCGCAGCGCCGTGTCGGGCCAGCGGATAGGCGTGGCGGGCGGCAGCGTGGCCATCGTGCGATTCCAGGCCGTTGGCCCGGGCACAACGTCGATTGTGATCACCGACGTCGTGGTCAAGGACTTGGCGGGGAGGTCGATAGCCTCTGCAGCCTCGGCATCGCTGCAAATGACGGTGGACTCCGCGCCACCGCGGCAGCCCGAGGCGTGGCGCCAGCGCCGCGCCGCTGCGGTGGAACCGCCTACCGAGAACCACCGAAGACGGCGACTGAGGCCGAACGCAATTCAACGCCGGCAGCTTGCGCTTTGCGCTTTCGCAACCGGTCGCCGCTTCAGGCGCTGAACTTGACCGCGTAGCCCCACGAGTCCAGTCCGCCGGGGATGGCGTTGAACGACAGCGTGATGCGGCGCTCGCCCTGGTTGGGCGGCACGGCGTGCAGCACATAGCTCGGAAACAGCACCAGGTCGCCCGGCGCCGGCGCCGGACTGCACCCATCGGTCGGCATTGAACGGCGTCGGCGTGATGTTGGCGTGCTCGTGCTTGAAGAGAAATTCGGTGCCTCCGGACGACTTCATGAACACGGTTTGTGAAGCTGGGTGCGTCGGTGTCAGGTAGACCACGCCCGAGACGAAGCTGTTGGCGTGGTTGTGCATGGCCTGGAGGCCGCCGGTGTCCAGCACATTGACCCACATCTCCTTGATGGCCCAGCCGAGTCGCTCGCCGAACATGAGCGCGCCCATGTCGACGATCTTGGGTGTGATCAGCGCCGCCGCTTCCACGAGCAGCGGGCTGTCGCCGGGGCGCAGCATCTCGGTGTGCGACAGATTGTCGGACGCCTTGTTGGCGCTCCAGCGCCAGCGCGCTGAAATGCTGCACCAAGCCGTCCACCAGGCGCGCGCTCCAGCGTGCCCGGCGCGCGCAGGAAAGGGGTGGGGAACAGGCCAAACACTTCATCCATGCCGCCCATTATCGCCGCGCTGGCGGGTAAGGGTCTACCAGTGCGCGTCGGCGCGCATCGGAGGATCCAGGCGAGGCCACCTGCCCAAGGGCGCACGGGCCTTTGCATTTTGGACATTCCTTGCTAGGCTTTCCATAAAAATAGAATAACGTTGCATAATGTCACGTTGCATAATGTCTCATGCTTGCCGTGCGGGCAGCGAAGCGTTCGGCGCCCGTGATTTGGACCCCTTGGGAGGAATTGCACTTTACCCGCCGCGCACTTGGATTTACGATCCCTTGTTTATACACAATGAAACGCGCCTCGGGCAATCGCCCGGGCCATTCCCATCGCAAAGGAAGGACCCTCATGGCATCGACACTCTTCAAGCTGGCTGGCGGTCTCGCGCTGCTCGTCGGCGCCACGCTCGTTCAAGCCCAGGACATCCAGGAGCGGACGATCCGCTTCGGGCACCTGAACAACACCGACCATCCGACCAGCTGGGGCGTCAAGAAGTTCGCCGAGATCGTGGCAGCCAAGAGCGGCGGCAAGATCACGGTGAAGGAATTCCCCAGCAGCCAGCTCGGCAACGAACTGCAGCAGCAATCGGCGCTGCAAGGCGGCGTGCAGGAGATGCTCGTGGCGTCCACCACGTCGCTGACCGGCGTCGTCAAGGAATTCGGGCTCTTCGACTTCCCGTTCCTCTTCAGCAACGCCAAGCAGGCCGATGCGATGGTCGACGGCCCGCTGGGCAAGATGCTCGAGCGCCAAGCTGGCGGACAAGGGCGTGATCATACTGGGCTTCTTCGACCTGGGCTTCCGCAACGTCACCAACAGCAAGCGGCCCATCACCAAGGGTGAAGACCTGGATGGACTGAAGCTCCGCGTGATTCCGAATCCGGTGTTCCTGGAGACCTTCAAGACCTTCAAGGCCAACCCGCTGCCGATGCCCTTTGCCGAGCTGTACAACGCGCTCGAAAGCAAGGCTGTGGACGGCCAGGAAAACCCGTATTCGGTGATCCTGTCGAGCAAGATCTACGAGGTGCAGAAGTACGTCAGCGCCACCAACCACGTGTACGCGACCAACCCCGTCCAGATCAGCAAGCGCTTCTGGGACAAGCTGTCGCCGGCGGAGCACAAGATACTGCAGGACGCCGCCATCGAAGCCCAGAACTACCAGCGCACGGCGAGCCGCGAGGCCGCCGGCAAGGCACTGACCGAACTGCAGGCCAAGGGCATGGCGTTCAACGACATCGCACCCGCCGAGATGGCCCGCATGCGCGCCGCAGTCAAGCCGGTCTACGACAAGTTCTCCGCTGAGTACGAGCCGGCCGTGGTGACGCTGTTCAAGAGCCGAGCTGGAACGCGTCTCCAAGTTGTAATTTCGAAGTTCCAGACTCGGTAGTCGGTTGGGAGGCCCCGCAGCACCGCTGCGGGGCCGTGTCGCGTCAAAGCGTCGCGTCGAGGAGCAGCCATGGTAAAGGTTGTCGATTCCTTCTGCCGGGCGGTCACCGCCGTGATGGCCGTGGCGCTCATGATCATGGTGGTGCTGGTCTTCGGCAACGTCGTGCTGCGCTACGGCTTCAATTCGTCGATCACGCAGTCCGAGGAAATCTCGCGCTGGCTGTTTGTCTGGGTCACCTTCATGGGTGCGGTGGTCGCGCTGCGCGAGCACGCCCATCTCGGCACCGACGCCTTGGTGTCGCGCCTGCCACCCATGGGCAAGAAGGTCTGCCTCGTGCTGGGCCATCTGACCATGCTGTACGTCTGCTTCCTGGTGTTCAAGGGCGCCCTGGAACAGACCAAAATCAACATGGACGTGCTGGCACCTTCCACCCAGTTGCCGATGGCCGTGTTGCACGCAGCCGGCGTGGCTTTCTCGGTTTGCGCCAGCGTGGTGCTGCTGCTGGACCTGTGGCTCCTGTTCAGCGGCCACATGAAAGAAGAGGACCTGGTCATGATCCAGGAATCCGAAGATCTGGCCGCGCTGAATCGGCAGCATGGCGACGACGCCACCAAACAACACTGAGCTCGAGCGAGCCGCCATGACACTCACCATCTTCCTCGGTTCCCTGCTGCTCGCGATGGCGATCGGCATTCCCATCTCGTTCGCGCTGCTGGTCTGCGGCGTGGCGCTGATGTGGCATCTCGGACATGTTCGAGGCCCAGATCCTGGCGCAGAACCTGCTGGGCGGCGCCGACAACTACCCGCTGCTGGCCGTGCCTTTCTTCCTGCTGGCCGGCGAGATCATGAACGAGGGCGGACTGTCCAAGCGCATCGTCGAATTCGCGATGGCGCTGGTCGGCCACATCCGCGGCGGCCTGGGCTACGTGACCATCGTCGCCTCGATCTTGCTGTCGGCGCTGTCGGGCAGCGCGGTGGCCGACGCCGCGGCGCTGACGACGATGCTGCTGCCGATGATGGTGGCCGCCGGCCACGCGCCGCATCGTGCTGCCGGGCTGATTGCCGGATCCGGCGTGATCGCGCCGGTGCTGCCGCCGTCGATCGGCCTGATCATCTTCGGCGTCACGGCCAACGTGTCGATTTCCAAGCTGTTCATGGCCGGCATCGTGCCCGGCCTGCTGATGGGCCTGTCGCTGTGGATCACCTGGGCCATCGTCGCCCGCAACGAAGGCCTCGTGCCGCCGCCGCGCAAGCCACTGCGCGAACTGCTGGTCACGTTGCGGCGCTGCGGCTGGGCCCTGATGCTGCCGGTGATCATCCTGGTCGGCCTGCGCATGGGCGTATTCACGCCGACCGAAGCCGGCGTGGTGGCCGCGGTCTATGCACTGTTCGTCGTCGACGGTCATCTACCGCGGCCTGACGCTGTCGCAGTTGTATGGCATCTTCAAGGCCGCGGGCAAGACCACCGGGGTGGTGATGTTCCTGGTGGCGGCGGCCATGGTCTCGTCCTGGCTCATCACCGTGGCCGACCTGCCCGGCAAGGTGGTCGGCATGCTCGGCGCCGTTCCTGGACAGCCCGATCATGCTGATGGTGGCGATCATGGTGCTGGTGATGATCGTCGGCACGGCGATGGACATGACGCCGACGATCCTGATCCTGACCCCGGTGCTGATGCCGGTGGTGAGCCGCGGGCCACATCGACCCGGTCTACTTCGGGGTGATGTTCATCATGAACAACGCCATCGGCTTGGTCACGCCGCCAGTAGGGGTGGTACTGAACGTGGTGGCCGGGGTCGGGCGAATGTCGATGGACACGGTGACCAAGGGGGTCATGCCCTTCATGACTGCCCAGTTCATCATCATGTTCCTGATGGTCTTGTTCCCGTGGCTCGTCACCGGGCCGGCGAAGCTGTTCTACAGCGGCCCCTGACGGCCTGCCCTCACGCAACGATGCCGCGCCGCTGCGTCGCGGACCATTGCCGTTGAATGTGATTTGTGAACGTCGTGCCGTTATCGTTTTCCCAAACAATACGCGGTTGCTAGTTTGTTGGTCGACGGGCAGAGTAACTTCGGAGATTGAAGCCGCAGGCAAGGCCGGAGCCATAACAAGATCCTGGCACGCGGCTAAGGACAACAGCACAGGCCGCCGCCGGCACCCGCCTGCTTTCTTCCAAGACGGAACAACGAGAGGACAACCTGCATGAAGCCAACCCATACCGCCGCGGCAGCGTCGATTGCCATCGCACTCGCGGCAGCATCCACCATCGACATTCGGGCAGTCAACATGCTGCGCACCGGCCGGCAACGACTGGCCGCAAGTCACCGGCAACATCGGCTGCCCAGGGATACTCGGCGCTGACGCAAATCGACAAGTCGAACATCAACCGAACCTCGGCCTGGCGTGGGTGACGCACACATCGGCGCCGAAGCCGGTTACGCACACCGGTCGCTGGCGCCAGGCGGCACGGGGACTCCACAGCCAGACCAGGAGCCTGCGCCGATCGTCGTCGATGGCGTGATGTACCTTCAACCCGCCGGACAGGCGGCGTCATTGCGCTCGATGCTGCGACCGGCGCCGTCAAGTGGAAGTGGGTAGCCGGCTGCCACGGCCCCGCGCCCAACAACTTCGGCCCGGCGGGTTCCAGCGCGGCGTGCGCGATCGGCGAAGGCAAGGTCTTCACGACCGCCGCCGGCAACCGCGTCGTGGCGCTCACGACAAGGACACCGGCGCGCTTGTCTGGGCAGTGCATCCTACCGTCAACGGCACGGCGCTCGGCAGCATCGCCAGGTCGCTCACGCGACATACTACGACGGCCTGGTGATTCATGGGGACCGAACGATCAGCAACCGCGGCGCCGTCTACGCGCTGAACGCGCCAGCGACGGCGCGCTGGTCTGGAACTTTCTTCGCCGCCTATCCGCACGGCACCGTCGTTCACCGACGTGAACGGCACCACCTTCGATGCCGGCGATACCTGGACCACGAAGGTCACGCCCGAACGACACGCCGAACACCTGCTACCTGCAGCGGCGGGGCGGCGCCGTGGCAGCACGGCACGATCGATCCCGAGCTCGGGATGATCTACTATCACCGTTTGGCAACGTGCGCAGCTGCACTGGGGCGCAGGATGGCGAGCGTCGGCTCGGGCGACGAACCTGTTCGGCAGCGTCGGTGGTCGCCCTCGACTACAAGACCGGGGCGTACAAGTGGCACTTCCAGGCGGTCCGGCACGACATCTGGGACATGGACAACGCCCTGCTGCGCCCAGTGCTCGCCGACGTCGTGATCGGCGGTCAGACGAAGAAGGTCATCTTCTACGCAAGCAATACGTAACTGAACGAAGCACAT
>ERZ1370068.5411-contig-4433_pt1 | contig 19840 bp, 27 predicted proteins | sample MGYA00561227_ERZ1370068 | MGnify/ENA primary metagenome ERZ1370068 (study PRJEB38410, sample SAMEA6850437) | metagenome | study: Metagenomic assessment of the ecological functions of the soil: analysis of the soil microbiota associated with the...
TCGTGCGCCTGAACAGAATCGCCGGCTTGACTTGCCTCGCGCGGTCTGGCGTAAACGATCAGAGATCGTGGTGGCGATCATTCCTTCGCAGGATGAGAAGGGCGCTCATGAAGACTCAGCAACGAATGGGCGGGAAGCGCGCGTCAAAGGCGATAGTTCATACACACGCGGACCCGACTGCTTCGGCATGAATCAGGGCGGTCACGTGAGTCAGTCGCTTCCCGCAATCACCTCCGGTCTCTGGAAAAATGATCGCTCACAGTGCTTAATCTGGCGATTGCCGGGCGAACAAATTCGCGCTCGACGGTTGCGTCGCCTCCTGACGCTGATCCTGCTGTTTCGTCGTCGTAGGTTGCTGCCATTGCGCCTTTGCCCTGGCGGCAGCTACCATCGTCTCAGTCCGCATTGCGGCAAGCTGTCGGTCAAAGCTGGGCGCGCGGGTGCGAATGTCTCATCAGCGTCGCGCCGGATTTGCTCGAATCTCGCCGTACACCGACGGCGTCGAGGTGCACGGCCAATTTCTTTGAGAAATTCCAACGCTCTGTCGAAGCGGACGGACGCTCGCGCCGCCAGTGTCGGTCGCGTCCCGAATACCTCAGATCCACGAACAAAGGCGCCGGCCGTGCCGCACTGGCTGGCGCAGTTTCAGAAGTCTGCACAGGAGCCGGCTGACGCCATGGCCTCTGTCGCGTTTGCTTCTGAGTCTCTGAGCCGCCATCCGAGCCCGAAAGCGAACCAGGACTTTCTGAGCCTCTGCAGGCGCGGTGTGAGCGAGACCGAGAACCAGAATCTCGGTCGCGAGCGCGGCAACTTCATCAAGACGGTGCGAGACGACTACAATCGTGGCCGTGCGCAGCCCTCCGGCTAAATTTGATCGCGGGCGTAACGCTCGGTTTTCTCGCCGAAAACCCGTTGCGTCTGCCAGCAACCGGGCGCGGAAAAAGCCGCCGTCCGGTGCGAAGTTCGAACTTACCGCTTCGCCGTCTGGCCTGGCGACCGACCCCGTAGGTGGGCACGGCAGAATGGTCGCAGCAACCAACGGCGACAGTGTGCGAATTCCACTGTGAGCTTACGCGGCTCGCGTGCCGGCGAAAGCGGCCCGCTTCGTGAAATTTGAATGAGCCAAAGATTTCGTTTTCGGCGAGCCGCCAAAACCAGCACGCGAGCCGCGCGCCCCCAGAAATGTCTGGCGTTGCCGTTGTTCGTCGGACTTACGTTGTTCACTTTTCCTCGTACCTCGCCAGACGCGGAAGTGATTCCGCCGAAAGCCCGACGGCTGCTACCAACGACTGGCGTCGGCGTTGTTCTGATGCCAGCCGCATCTCGGTTCAATGAGCAGCTTGCGCAGATCTGCAGGCTGAGAAACTTCTGGTAACCGTCGTGGTCGCGGTTTTTCCCGAAATGCAGGAGGCGACTCTGGGATGCTCTGCGCCGGTCCCCCGCGCAGCGCGTGGCACAGGCGTGGGGCGTGGGGCCGTGCTGGCGGCGCAAACGGCGGTGGTTTCTTTTTGCGCTCGTCCAGGACCGCAGGGTGATAAAGCTATCCTAGGTCGGCTGGCTTGGCTTCAGGCGCGCTACCTGGACGCCAACGGCGGTATTCGACATCACTGAGCGTCGCCATCAAGCCGTCATGCTGGCGGACTGGCAATTACTATGGAGGCTGGGCTGGCGATCTGGAATCGATCTTTGATCTGCAAAGCGGTCCGGGGCGAGTACAAAGGCTCAGGAAAACAGCAGCTGGCGCGACGGACGGGCGGCGGCGTGTTTACCGGGTGTTTTTGGCCTTCATCATCTTTTGTCATCGTGCTGATCATCACTGCCCGGCTCTTCCGAAAATTGGGGCGGCTAGCCATGGACTATTCATCGCGAGGGAGGTGGGCCTGTGTTTATCCCGGAGCGGCGGTGGCTGGTCGTCCGGGTGGCAAGATGACGGTGGAGGAGGATTCAGCGGGTTCGGTGGCGGCACGGTGCAGCTTGGGGAGGGCGGCGCGGGATCGAGCCGGTGATCAAACGCGAACGCGAGAATTCCTTGCGCCAACTCGAGGCACGTTCGGATCATTCAGGCTAGATTCACGAAGCTGAATCGAAAACCTCGAGTGAGGATTCGCGTGGTTGATCGAGCGCGGTACCAAATTAGAGTGACCCCTCGAGGCCGCACTGGAGGAAGTTTCATCACGGGCTCTGGTGCGCCAGACGATGCGCGAGGCGCAATCTGGTGCTCACGTATGGCGCCGCGCGTTCGCCATGAATTTGCGGTTGCTCCGGGGACAGCGCGATTCATGAAAAATGCGGCGATGAATTCTGGCAACGTCGTCGGAGCGAAGGTGGACGCATTTTTCAAAAATGAGAAGTTCAGTGACAGGGCTGGCAGACGCGATCATGGAAGCCGGGAGCGTATCTGTGCCGGACTTTCTTCCGAAGACGGTGAGAGACACAAATGAAACCGCCGGATGACGCTCAATGGCGAGATCACAAGGGGAATGATCCCGCGTTTGCCAAATTGGCGGATTGTAGACTTTTATTCTAAACCCCGCGGCAAGGAGCTTTTGAAATTACGCCACGTTGGTCCCTGGGTCTCCGTCATGGATGTGAGATCGCGCGCCGCCAGGGGGAACCCGGTGATAGAAGGAATTTCGATTTAAGATTTCCGAATTTCGGCTGTCCGGCCCTTGCCGGTGTTCAAATCGCAAATCGCAGATCGATTATCGAAAGTTAAAAGGATGCCTGTACCCAGATTTACGGTCGTTTCTGAAATGCCGAGAGACTACCACTAGAGACGAGAGCATCGGGCCACGGACGACCTATGCCAAAGCATCGCGATTCGCCGAGCCGTTTGCGGCCAACGCATGGCCTACCGTTGGGAACTCCCTGCGGCGCGTCCCGGCTTTCCTTTCGCCTCGAAGGCGCGGGCCATAACCACGCGGTAAAATCGCCGGCGGCGCAGCACAGACTCGCCACCTTGCCCCGGCGTGGAGCGAGGACTTGACCGACGACATCGTCCTGTGAATCTCAAGAGAAGGTAAATTCCAACCGGACGGCTCAGTGACCAACGAGCCCGAAGAATTGTCGCTCATCGTAAACAAAGAAGGCGCGAGGTCACTTGCCGGGCGACTATCTTCGCGACCATTACGGGCGCTTGAGAGCGCTGGTACCGTAAGCAGCTGGAGTTGGGCATCGCCGGATCGAAAACAATAAATTCGACCGCGGGCTCCAGGGTGCAGCGTCGGCCGTGGATTTGCCACCGGCGAGGAAAACTGGCGCCCCGATCAGCCGATCGGCCTCATTCCCGATCGACTCCATTTTTTCACCGAGTCAGCTGGCGTGGCAAGCTATGCGGTGGAACACTTTCTGGTTGTCGGCGCACCGACGACGACTAAGCTCATTGCTCGGGAGATGTGGACCGACGGCCAGCCCGACTCCCTGGATGACGCGGCTGCCCGGAGGCTGCGCGATTCTACGGCATCACCTCGACGTGTTCGTCCATTACAACGAGAGGCGATCGAATTCGATCAGACGCCCGCTGGCGTGAGCGAAGAAAATATCAAGCTGTAAGAGGCTCCTCACCATGAGAGGTCAACGGACTCGAGCTGGAGCGCGCGTGCGGCGAATTAGCCTCGAACGACCGCGAACATCACCAACCGTCGGGCAGCTTGCCCAGAAGACACGACTGAGGCAGAAATGCTGAAGTGATCGCAATTTGTGGCGAGAAATGCGCTCAATGGAGACCGGAAGAGACTGAAACTGCACCACCTTGGGCCGGGTTTGGCAGGCATGACAGTTCGAGCCGGGCTGATCGATTTTTGCCGATAATTGAGCCGATGGCGGTGCTGGGGCGCCAGGTGACCGCACCTGCTGCCGGGCCAAGAGTGAACGTTCAATGTAGCAGATCGCGTTTCGCCAGCGTATGAGATTCATCGAAGACGAGGTCAAAACTGGGGCGCACCGCGGACCGCACTGCCGGGAGCGTTACTCGCCAATCAGGTCTGTGCGTTAATCGAACATCAGCGAATCAAGACGACTTTGGCAAAGGCCAAAGCAGTTCGTCCTCTCGCTGAACGGATGGTGACGCTCGGTAAGAACGGCTCGATTCACGCGTCGCAGGGCACCGTGCGTGTTACGGCGGAAAGGCATCGTGAAAAAGTTATTCGACGACATCGCGCAACGTTCCGCTGAACGAACTGGCGGTTACACCCAGCGTCAAACTCGGCGCGCGGAAGAGCGATTCTGCGCGCATGGCGTTTATCGAGTGGGTGGATGCAGAGCGTTGTCGCGCGAGGAAAAGCCGAAGAAGGAAAGAAGGCGAAAAGCAAAGACGCAGAGGCAAAACCGAGCAGATAACGCCTGAGGCGGAGCAGCCAACGCAAGAAGGCCGAAGGCCGAAGCTTCCGCCCGGAACCAGAGGAACCCACCGCCGCCACCGTCCGAAGGAACCGAAGCCGAAAAAGCGGCGTTGGTTCGGACGAAAGTCAGACGACAGCTAAAACTAACGTCGCGGCGTTCGTGAAGTTCTAGCCGCACGACTGTTGTCCTCCGCGAGGTCCTGAGTCGCGCGACATTTGATCTGTGCAGTACAAAGGGGCGATCGTCGAGAAGCAGGATCGCTGGAAGGGCACGCTGTGGATGCATCCAGTCGGCCCACGATCATGCACCCAACCATCCAGCGCGGTCATGTAAACGCCAGGCTCCGTGATGAAGACGAAATATTAAGCCGAGTGACGCGTCCGGCGAGATCCGGTGGCCGGCCTACCGCTCGCTTGGTTCCAGGTATCAACGCGTCTCTGCCAAGGACGAAAACAGAAATGCCATCGATGATCGCCGACACTTTCGCGTCGAATGCTTCGTCGGTAGTCACACCTGTAGAGACTGGTCAGTAGATCGATTCGGCTCCGGAACTCGTCCGAGTTGAATGATTTGCTCGGGCTGGAGGAAATCAGTTTCCTCGAAGCTGGATTGCTCGAACCCGAACGATTCAGAAGCGCGAAAGCAGCCGCGCGTTGCTTGGAGTGGGTCGGACGAGAATATCCGGTCGCCTGGTGTAGCGCGGCGCCCGTGAAATGCCAGGCTCGGAGCGCCGATTCGATGACGTAATCAACGCCGCGGGAATTTAATACCTCGAGAAACTCTCTCCAGTCTTTGCTCAGGGCCATGATTGAGGAGCTCCACCAGGATTGCAAACATTCGTTGCCGGTCGCTTGTAAAATCGCGGTCCGCTTTTCTCAGCCTCAGAAAAGCGTGAAATTTTCTAGCGTTTTCTTCACGCCGTAACTATAAGCTTGGCAGTGATCGCTTCCGAGCGAGGTGATCGGGGACCGGATGAAGCTGCGCATCCCTGCATGTCTTCTATCGCCATTTTCATTGGCGTGGCGCTGGTGTTTCCACTGGTTCCATTGGCGCTGAGCTCAGCTGCAATGGCGGCGATTTTTCCAACCGCCAAAGCCCGGTCCGGACAAGACTTCGACCTACGAGATGCGGTGCTGTCAGAGATCGATCGGCGACGCGCAAATTCAGTTCCACGCGCAGTATTATCTCTACGCCGATAATCTTTGTGATTCTTCGACGCGTCGAGGCCGTTGCTTCTCGTGCCGTTTGCGGTCGCAGTCACCAGTTTGCCGGTCGGAGCGTTTATCGCTTGATCCTCATTTTTCTTCTGCTCCTCATCGAAGCGGCTTGTCTCGGCGTGGGGCAAGGGGTGTTTGCAGTGGTAGCGGCGCTAGCGCGCTCACGCGCTGGTTTAAAAGCTAAAGAGAGTTGCATTGTTACAAGCTGCGAGGCTTCCGGGCCGCAACGGTAACCTTTGTAACTCTCTATCTAACGAGAATCCAGCCGAGCCAGATCGACGAACAACTGCGCACCGGAACTGCAACGGCAGGGGAGTGTGGGTGACTTCCGATGCAGGACCTTTACAGCTGGGGACGCAAACCTCGATCTGGCCGCTGCAGTTCGGACTGGCCTGTTGCGCCATTGAAATGATCGCCACTGCGGCATCCCGCTATGACATCGCGCGTTTCGGTGGCGAAGTGTTCCGTCCGTCACCGCGTCAGGCTGATCCATGATCGTTGCTGGAACGGTTACGAAGAAAATGGCGCCGCAAATCGTGCGGCTCTACAACCAGATGGCCTGATCAAAATCATGTGATCGCGATGGGTGCATGCGCGATTCAGGTGGGCCATTTAAGCAAGGTTACAATGTTCTCAAAGGCATCGACCGTTATATTCCTGTCGATGTTTATCCCCGGCTGCCCTCCGCGCCCGGAAGCCATTGCTTCATCATTCGCGGAATTACAGCGCAAGATCGATAGCAACAAAGTTGACTGGCGCAGATAAGGCCGAGTTTCTCGCAAGCCAGACCAACTAAGCGAGTTCCCCGGTGCCCGCAGTTTTGGCAAACACGACTTGGAACCGCGCGAATCGCGATTTGTTTCAACCACCGGTAATCGAACGATGATCTAGTTCCGAGCGGAGCAGCGTTGATCTCGGAATCGCGTGGCGAATCCGCGATAAGATCGGGATCGCCGTCAGCGCTCGATGCAACTTTTTCGATGAATCGCCGACAAACCAAACGCAGCATCGAGGCTGCGGCCGGCCCGGCGCGAAGGTGAAGTGTGCAACGGCGGCCCGTCGCTGGCCTTCACTACTGATCGATAACGAGCACGCGGTCGCGATAGCGAGATTTTTGCGCGTCGATTCCGCGCTGCGTCTGGATTTTTGCTCCAATGTCACGGGTGTTGATTGGCCCGATCGCGTCGTGAAGAAAACAACGAAGGTAAAGAAGCTCGTCGAAGGTCAGGAAAGGAGATCGTCGAGATCACTGAGGAGAAAATTCCGGGTATTTGGAGACGGTGTATTCACGCTTTACTCGATGACCCATAAACACGGCCCGGTAATCATTCGCATGCGCACAAGCGATCGCGCAGACGGCACCCGCGCCTTCACTCACGCCGATCTGGCGGAGCGCGGAATTCAGGAGCGCGAAATTTTCGATCTATGAGGCATCCGCTTCGACGGATCATCCTGATTTGCGGCGGATCTTGATGTGGGACGAGTTTCAAGATCATCCGATGCGGAAAGATTACCGTGAGCCGGACGATTACGAATGGGAACCGACGCCGCACGACGAGGTGCTGGAGAAAGCGAAGCAGCGTTACACCGCCAAGGCCAGCGATTGGACGGAGTAAGACCGTCCTGACCTGTCATGTTGAGCGAAGCGCTGCAATGGAATGCGAAGCATGAGGCCGAGCTTTCAAGCGATTTCGAGCAATGTGCGATGCGAGGCTCCGTGAACAATCCGAGATCCTTCGTCGTCTTCGCGACTCAGGATGTCAATTTGAAATGAGCGCAGCCGTTGAAACAATCGAAGTAACGAGGGCCGCCGGTCAGCATGGGTTCGCGGCTCGAAGGCGAATTGCTCGAAGTCTCGATGGGACCGCAGCATCCATCCACGCACGGCGTGTTTCGGATGAATGTGGCGCTCGATGGCGAAATCGTTCGTAAGCTCAAACCGGTCTTCGGTTATCTGCATCGAAATCACGAGAAAATCGGCGAGAACACCAGTTACCTCGGCTCGATGCCGACTACCGACCGGCTCGATTATTTCTGCTCGATGACCAACAACTGGGCGTACGCGCTTAGCGTTGAAACTCGCCGGAATCGAAGTTCCTGAGCGCGCCGAGTATCTGCGCGTCATTCTCGCCGAGCTGACGCGGCTGCAGAATCACGCCTCGCTTCTGGGTTTTTTGCTCAGCGACATGGGCGCGTGGGGCACGCCACTGATGTACCGCTTCCGCGAGCGCGAAAAAATTCTCGATCTTTTTGAGTCGTTATCCGGTTCGCGAATGATGTGCGATTACATGCGTTTCGGCGGCTGCCGCGTGGACGCGAGCGATGAGTGGCTCGCCCGCGCGAAACAGATCGTCGATCGTTTCCCGAAGTTTCTCGATGAATTCGAGGAACTGATTCTCGGCAATGAGATCTGTCATCGGCCGCACCAAAATGTCGGCAAACTGTCCGCCGAACTGGCGATCGACGCCGGTATCACAGGTCCGATGTTGCGCGCGTGCGGTGTGAATTACGACATTCGCAAAGTGGACGGCTATGGGTTTTATCCGCGGTTCAAATTCCGGATTCCGCTCGGAGAGCACGGCGACACGTACGATCGCCTGATGATGCGGGCGTTGGAGATGCGCGAGAGCGTGGAGATCCTGAAGCAGGCGTTCGAGCAAATTGCACCCGGCCCCATTGTGAATCCAAAAGTAAAGAGTGCGCGCATTTCGTCCGCCGGTTGGCGAAGCGTACGGTCGAATCGAAGGACCAAAGGGTGAGCTCGGATTCTATTTGATCAGCGACGGCAGCCCTAATCCGTATCCGTTACCGCGTGCGCCCGCCCAGTTTCATTAATCTCACTGCTTCTTGAGGACCTGTGCCTCGGTCAGCACTGTCAGCTGACGTAATGGTAATCCTCGGCAGCATCGATATCGTAATGGGAGAAGTGGATCGATGATTCGGCGTCCGCCGAAACCAGTGCCGAATTCTGCCGACGCTACCCGTGCCGTCGGCGTCACCGAAGTAGATGTCGCCGGGCGTAGAGTGGACACGCTAAAACCGTGCGGAGCCACCCACCAACAGCCTGAATCTGGATCAATTTGATTCGGCGCTGTGATCCAGGCCAGCAATCGCGCCGGCGCGCGAGTCCTGATTGAAAGCCGAATTCGGTCTTTCCACCTGAAACCTTTTCGTTGGCGAGCGACAGGACAACAAAATCCTGTTTCAAATTGCGCGCCGCTGTTTTCCGCCGGCACTGATCTTTGGTGTTTAGATCGCGCAGAAAGCTGCGCGCAGCAGCGAAGATCCGAGATATCTTCGTATTTCACCATTTGTTGGTTTGAATTCAGCGGTAATCTTCTCGTTCGCGATCGACAACTTCAGCGCCCTGGCTTTTCGGTTGGATGCCGCCGCACGCGTCGGTCGAGTAATTCGCGACCGTCGAGAACAAAACCAGGGGTGTAGACGCTTCTCGCTCCTCCGACCCGCGGAATACAAATACTGTCGCGCGGTCCATTCCTTTGTCGCGAAAGATCGCGCCAGCTCGAGAGCGGTCCCAATAATCGACGTGAAACGCATCGGCACGAAATCTTTCCGAAGCCGTGGTTCGATTTCAATTTGGAGAGCCACATAGCCGTGGTGGACAACTGCTGCAGCCCTGCGGCGCAAAGACTCGATCAGTGAACTTTTCGCGGCCGCTCGATAACCCGGTCGCCGGTTTGCTGGTCAGACGCGCCAATCGGCAAGAGCAAACAGAGAAGAAGCCGGTTCATGATGAACTTTCCTCGTGAATATGCGGCGTAATCCAGCGAGATTAAACCCAATGATCGGCACGGGAATTTCAAAGGGAATGGCCGGTAACGCTCAGAACGTCTTCGGAAGTTATTTCGAGAAGGAACGACTGACCACGGTGCGATGCCCCGGAGGAGCGCGAACCCTCTTCCGGAAAATTATCGGAATTTTCCGTTCCTGATTTTCGACGACAACGATCCCCACGCGGGCCTGCGCTGCGTCGCCTGCAAGATTTGCGAGAAGGAATGTCCGCCGCAGTGCATCTACATCGTCAAGAGCGAGGACAGAAAGCCCGATTACACTGGGCAAACCGCAGTTTTATCCGAAGATGTTCGACATCGATATCTCGGTCTGCATGAGCTGCCAGATTTGCGTCGAGGTGTGTCCATTCGAGGCGATCAAGATGGACAAGGAATTCGAGCTGAGTCAGCGCGAGCGGTTCGATCACTTGCTTTTGCGCAAAGAGCAACTTTCAAATCGAACGGGTATTATCACAAGATCCATCCCGTCGAAGCAGAGGCGGTTGACAAGGGTCTCTGCGGACGCGGCAGCCGCCGCGTGAGGCGAAGAAGAAAAGCTGCAGCTGAAGCAGCGGCGAAAGCTGCGGCAGCGAAGGCAGCGGCCGCTGCAAACCGCTGCGGCGAAACCTCCGGCAGACGGGCCGTCGCCATCACCTGCTTCTTCCTAAGCAATCGCGCCGCGAGGCGCGATCAGAAATCACGGCGCTGGGATGTTCTCGCGGCGTACCGGAGCGCGCGCGACATCCAGACAAGCTCATTCCAGAAATTTCTTCACGCGACGGGTGTAAGCTGAATCGGTGATCTTGCCGGTCGCTGGATCGAAAGAGCTTTCCTGCCGTGCCGAAATAGACATCCCAGAAAATCGTGACGAGGCCGAGCTCACGCAGCACCGGGAGCTAAACTCTGGATCATCCGCGCACCGCCGAACGGACCAGCCGATACGCCACAGACGCCAACCGCTTTGATGAACGTATTCCTTTGAGATTTGTATCGCAGCATGCTTCAGCAGTCCTGGAAACCGTGATTGTATTCCGGGGCTACGATGATCAGGCCGTCGGCGCGCTGGACCGTGGCGCAGAACTGGCTGTCCTTTGAGCGCTTCGCCGGCGTCGTCCATGCGAATGGGAATTTTCCTGATGTCGATCAATTCCGTTTTGATATCGCTGCGTTTCGATGCTTCACCAAAAACGAAATTGGCGGCGGGTTCGGTTAGGCGGCCTTGTCGCGGCGTGCCGATAATGACCGGGAGGAAAACGGGTCGGGTGAACTCTGCGCAGGCATCGTTCGATTTGTCGCAGGAACCAGCAGGAAGCTTACAAGCGCAATTTGCCCGAGCAGTCAACAAAGCGACCTTCGTGAGCATCGCAATTTGCCGGGGTGGCGGAATTGGCAGACGCGCCAGACTTAGGATTGCGAAATTATCGGATTTCACAACGCCGCTTTCCCTTCAATTTAAGATCGTTTCAAGATGGTAAATCGGCGATTTTTCGCGACCCACCGCAAGGTTGCGACTGTCGAGCGAAAGACTGTTCAATCTTAGCACAATTCCTAGCACACAGACCGGTAAAGGCTATCGCGCACCAGCTCCTCACCGAAGAAACACGCTAGATCGCTTCAGCGTATTGACTTAGTGGAACGCGAATTCTGCTTTCTGTCAGGAGCGTAACCGATTTCGAAACACCTGTTCAGCGTCAATAATTAGATCGCCAACAATTCGCGGCGTGAAGAGCTTGCGCAGTCGAGGAGCACAAGATCGACCCGAACATCCGACACTCTGGCGAAAGGCATATTGAAGGGTCGCTCCACAAAAGAAACCCGGCAACGCTCGAAGATTTTTGTCATCGACTCCGGAGAGCGAAAAAGCGAACATCGGTCCGACTGAAGAGAGGAAAACAATTCCTCTGTTTTCTTGTTGAGTGAGGGTTTCGAGCAGCTTCGGGATAGCGACCGACTGATAGCCTCGACAAGTGTTCTGAGGACACGGGATTGGGAAGCCGTTTAAGCACAGAAAACAGATGTCTGATTTCAACCGGCCGACACGGGAGGCGAACGCGCTCAAATGTCAGTAACCCTTGGCGAAGCCTTATTCGGCGAGAGGAAAACGAAATTGGCTTTCCAGGCGCCAGCGGACTAGAGTCGCGAATGCGGGTGGCGACGCGGAGAAAATCGGCGGGCTCCGCGGTGGGGGAATCTTCGACGTTGCCGACCGGGTCGAGCCGTTGGAGCTTCCAAGTGGCGGCGGGAAAGCGGAGCGCGAGTTCCCGGCATTGCTGGTCGGTCATGCAATAGATGGCATCGGCGCGCTCGACAAGTTCCTGGGTGACTTCGCGCGAAACGTGAGGTTGAGGCTCGCACCCGAGTTCGCGCAACGCGCTAATGGCCTTGGCCGACATGGACCGATCGCCGAAACGGAAAGCTCCGGCACTCAGCGCTTCGAACTCGGTTTCTTTCGCCGGGTTGCAGCCTCAAGAGGCGCGCGACCTCGCAGTTGCAGATCGCCTGTGCCACCGGGGATCGGCTGGTATTCTCGCCGCAGACGAAGAGATACACGCGCTGCAACAAGCGCAGGCCGAAAGGGGTCGCAGGGGCGGCCGTCTCCAAGTCGTCCGAGGCATCGCGAGCCGCTACTGGGGCATGCGCCGGCTCGCGTCCTGCGCGTCCGGTGCGCACGAATTCCTGCACCGCGATCTCCGTGGGCTCGCGCAACACTTTGCGGCAGGTCCAGCTTCAAAAATGCGGGCGCCGCCGTGCTGGCGAAACATGAACGCGGCGAAATCGGCCAGACGTTCCGCGAGATGAACTCGTGCGTCACGATCACAATCAGCCGGGCGCGCGCCTGGACGCGAATGATCTCCTCGACCTGCTGCCTCTTGAGCCGGATCGAGTGCGGAAGTGGGTTCATCCATCAGGAGCACATCGGGCTGCAAGGCGATGGCCGCGCGCGATCGCGAGGCGTTGCGCCTGGCCGCCGGAAAGCTTCCACGCGGCGAGATCGAGGCTGGCCAGCTCCCAGGGTGAGTCCCACCTGCTCGAGCGCCTCCTCGGCCAGCCGGCGAATTGCGCTGCGTTTGAGCGTGGTGGCATGCTTGAGGGCGAACTTCACGTTTGCCAGCACCGACCCCGCGAGCATGCGCGGCTTTTGATGAATGAAACCGATGCGACGAGCGAGCTGCTGTTTCGAGAAGGTGGACCCGAAAACGGTCTGGCCATTGAAAAGAACGTCGCCAGAGCGGCTCCACCCATCGCAGCCATGCTCGATCAAGCGTTGGGTGGCGTGGAGCAGCGAGCTTTTGCCGACACCCGAAGGACCGCAGCGAGAGCGACCACCCCAGGTCCGAGCAGCTCCAGGTCGATGCCATCCAGGATCATAGTCTTGCCGACTGAAAGCCGGAAGTTTTGATAGCTCAGGGTAATCACTGGGCGTAGCGCTCCTCCCGCGTCAGCATCGTGATGGCTAATTGAATCACGAGCGTGATGATAAATAAGACGGCGGCGGCTGAATAGGCGGCGTTTTTGACCGCCGGGCACTGTGCCGCAGGAGATGGAAGACGAAGACGCGAGAGCGTGGCGCCGGGATCGAAGAGCGAGTGCGGCATTTGCATGGCCACACCGGCGGGGTAAAGAGGAGCGCCGCTGCATCGCCAGCAACCGCGCCCTGCCGCCAGCGCCAGAGGAGCTGTGAGACCGGGAAGCGCCACGGCGGCACCACCTGACGCCACGCCGTCTCGCCAACGGTCGACACCGAGTGCGGCGCATTGCCTCGCGTATATCGTTCTCCACCATCTCCAAGCCGGTGATAAAGCCAGTGGTCATGATCGGCGCCAGCAGGCACGCCAGGGTGAGGACGCCGGAGAGAAGCGAAAACCCGAAACCGCAGTAACCTCCGAAAGAATGCACCTGCCAAAGAGCCCCAGACGATGCGCGGCACGCCGACGCCGATATCGAGGGCCGAGCGAACCACTCTTCGCGGAGACCGGCCAGCGCTTCCAATCCGGTGTACGCAACCGCCAAGGGCAAGCTAACCAATGCCGCGAGGAAGGGTCGCCAGGCCGACAATGATGCCGGTGCTGGCCAGCATCGGCGCGATTCCGCCGGAGCGCCCAAGGTCCCGTGGAGCTTCAGAACAAATAGCCTGGCGTGCAGACCGGCAGCGCCACGATACAAGAGATCGCAACCCATCCAGGCTACCAAGGCCGTGATGAACAACGTCGCGATGATGCCAGGTAGTTTGATCATATCCCGGCTTTGCGTTGCGCGGCCCGGCCGAAGACGCTGAGCGCGCTGATTGCGAGGAGCACGATGCAAGCGAGGAGATAAAGCGGCATCGGCGGTGCAAGCCCGCGGCGGCATCGAGCTCGACGATCAAGGTGAGTCGTCAAAGTGGCTATCGGCCGCGTGAGGGAAGGCCAGGAGGCGACGTTCCCGCGCTACCATGCTCACGGCCACTGCCTTCCCAGGAGCGCGGCTCGTCCCCAAAACCACCGCGCGCTCAGAATAGCCCCAGCGCGCATGATGAAACGCGACGCGCGCTACGATCCCTTCGCTCATGCCCAAGGCGCGGCTGGCTTCAAGCAAGTCGGCCGGAACCAAACGAAGCGCAGCGCCGGACAAGAGAGTTATCGTCGGCACTATCATCAGGGCAAGCGCCACCGAGGCGGAGATCCACGAATTGCCAAAGAGCCGGCACGACTCCACGTCATGGCCCAGAGCCCGATGACGACCGAAGGAATGCCGCCCAAGAGTCCCGATGGCGGCGTTCGCGGCCGCCCGCACTTTTCCCCCGGCGGACAGGGCCAGATAACCAGCCGCCGCAGAGTGCGACCGGCACGCCAGAAACAAGGCGAGTGCGGTCACGGCCAAAGTGCCCGCAAGGAGCAGCGCCACTCCATACTGGCCCTGCTGAGGCGACCATCCCGTGGCCGCCAACTCCGCGGAGTCCAATCTGGACCGACGCGCGCGGCCGCATTCCAAAAAGAAAGATGGCCAGCGCAAGAATGGCGAGGATCGGCACGAGGCCGATCCCAATCGCGCCCGCCCAGCACCAGCGCGGCTTATTCCAGCGGAACATAATTTCCCTGGCGAATGATCGCCTTGCCCTCCGGCTGCGCAGAAAATCCAGCAGGACGCGGCTGCCACCTTTCGGCTCTCCTTCGGAGATCAGATAGAGCGGGTGAAAGAGGGGATAGGTCTTGTTCTGTAACGTTCTCCATCACCGGCTCGATGCCGTTGAACTTAACCAGACGAACGAGGCTGGCCGGCTTCGGCTGCCTTGATCACTTCACCCAGGCTCACATAGCCAATGGCGTTAGTGGTATTGGCGATTACGCGGATGACCTGCGCGTTGTCGCCCGCGGTCACGTCCGTGTAGCGGGTCATCTCGTCCGGCGTCAGGCCGGTGTATTTCATGAAGACCTCGCGGGTCGCGTGTCCCTCGCCTTTGTGGACCACCACGATGACTGGCATTTTGCCCGCCGAAGTCGGACCAATTCGTGACTTGCTTGCGATAAATTCGCCGCAGATCGTCGGTCGTCACTGCGGCGATTTGATTGGAGGCATGCACGACGATGCCTACCCCGTCGTAGGCGATCGGGAACACAATCACCTGCGCCTTTTTCCTCCGGGTGCAGGCTCACGGGCCATCGCTCCGAGACTGTTGCGCCCCGCGATGCAATCTTCGAAGCCTCAGGTGCTTCTGCCCCGGCCCATCACGTTGAGTCCCTTCGTGCGGCGCAACTCCTCCGCCGCCATCTGCACGATGGGATAAACAGCACTAGCGCCTGTGACGACGACCTGCTCCGCCTGCGCGCCGGCGACAACCGCTGGGGAATAGCGCGAGCATGACGAGGCTCGCCGCGAGGGCAAGGGTGCACGGCTTTTTCATGATCTGGAGTGGTCGCAACGATGGTTTCATGTAGTTATTCCTTTGGTCGGGGAGCGGACGGGATCGTAGAGAGTTGACGTCAGAGCGCCATGCAAAGATGCTCACGGCAGGTCTTGCTGGCCGGCGTGGATCGGGAGCTCGTTGATCAATTTTGCGCGGTGGCTCGTTCGATGGCGCGTCAGGACCAGCGCCTGGCCGTTCTGCCTGATCCGGTCCAACTCGGCGATGTTCTTCGCAAAACAGATGGCGCACGCGTTCTTCCAAGTCCGCGTCGCTAACCGGAAAATAATGGACTCCGGGCAGGAACCCCAATTCCTTTAAGGGTTCTTTCGATGGCGATATCAGCGACCAGGAGCGCACCGGTGGCGGGAATCTCAAAATGCTTGGCGACGGCGTCACCGGAAGACCAGGCATCGGTAAAGGCGGCGCGGGTGCTCCCAAATCCGCCTCGCAAAAGCGCGTCCGACCCGGCTGTCATCGGCGTAATCGTAATGGCAGTGGTAACCGGGATCGTCTCGTCCCGGACGATTTCTTTGCAGCCGCTCTCCATCAAGGCATTCAGCCTTTCCCGCAAAGGGTAGGACTTGCTGACGGCTCCGCTCAAGAAAAGCTCGTTCCGCGGCGTGGAGTTGGCGACCAGCGCGAAATCAGGGGAGGCGGAGTGCGGCAGCCAGACGACGCGCCGGCTCTTCGCCACTTCCGGGAAGAAATCGCGAAGCGGTACGCATAAGTGGCCAAGACCGTGTCGCACAACAGGAAAGCTTTCTCCGGCGATCTCTCGCCTCATGATGATGAAGGTCATCGGCGACGAACCATTTGGCGGTGTCAAGTTCTTCCACCTGGCGCTCATGTTCGCACAAGAATTTTCGCCGCCCCATCGAAAAGAATTACCTCCGGAGTTCTCCACAATGGCGCACGATCTCCTCCGCACATCCGTCCTCCGGAGAAAGCAGAAGGCTCCAGATCGCGTCCATTTATGGGCGGCGATCAGCTCTGCATAATGTAAGCAAACTCGCGGCTTACATAACGAGAAAGGCGTCCAGCTCGGCCAGGATCAAACGCATGGCCTATCAATTAAGCGGAATCCATGTCGACGGAGAACGAGCGATTTGCGCTGGGTATCGATGCCCACCACGTGGACGCCTTGCGCCGACTCGCCGATTGCGGTTGAACGTAACGGCGGGCGTCTGCCCTGTGTTGTAGTCGTAGAAATTCTCCAGGGTTTCGACGAGTTTTTCGCGGCTGACTTCCTTCCATCCGCCGCAAGCCATGCGCGAGTAGTTTGGCTGAGGAGAGCGCTATCCGGGGAAAATTGCCGTCAAAAACATGCCCCTTCGCCCGCCAGCTTCAAGAGCTCGCTTCTGCCGGCTGATGTCCGATCGAGGGAAGGGTAGGGAACGAGGAAAAAATCCGTCCGGATGAAGCCCGCCGGCGCGGACAAGAGTTCACGTCCAGTGAGGGCGCTCGGCGCAAAAGAAATGGATACGAGCCGGCTTTAACGGCGGCGCGGTAGAACTCATCCGCTGCCGCGGGAGCGAACCAGAAGACCGAACAAGTATCTCCGCCCCGTAGAAGAGCGGCCCAATCTGGCGTCGAAGTCTCCGTGAGGGCCACGTCACGGGCTGCAACCCAGCCGCCATCAATCGAGGCGTTTGCCAATCGTTTCCGTCAGGTGTGCGGATCTGGTCATCGCCTTCCCGGCGCACCATGAGCGCGACGGAGTGCTTTAACTGGGGCAGTTGTGCCGCGAAGCGGCCGAGCGCTTCGCTCCTGGCCCACAAGGCCCGCTACTAAATGGAACACGTGCCTGTGCCGCGAAGGCTCATCTTTCGCGTAAAGAGCGATCGGCCCGATCAGCGGTATTTGTTCTCCTCGAGATAACGGCCGATCTCCTCTTCGCAACCGGCCACATAACTCGAGATCAGGGCAACGGCTGCTCGGTCTCCACAAATCGCGAATGGCGCCGGCGCGTGCTTCGATTTCGTCCGGAGAAGTGACAAACGAGAGCCTGACTTTCCAGGCCATAAAGCCGCCCTTGCTCGTTGACTTGAAGGACGCAGGCCGCGATGACCTCGCGGATCGCTTGCATGGAGCCTGTGATGCTCGCCGGCGGCAGGACAACTCGATTTTCAAACTCGTCTCCGTCACGCCGGGTCCGTTTCCCGGCCGAGCACCTCGAGATACGCCACCAGATCGGCGGCTTGTTCGTGCGTGAGCCGGTAACGCGGCATCGCCGGGTCGGAGCCGGTTCCCGCTGGCATCGATCCCGAGCGCAATCGCCCTAACGAGCAGTTTCCCGGAGTGGCGCTGCGCGCCGGCGCCCAGCCGGTCCGCTGGTGGCGGGCTTGGTCAGTTCCCTCCAGCGAATATTTGCCGAGTGACTCCTCCTCGGCCTTGCCGCGCCCGTCGCTGCCGTGACAATTCGAGCGCTTGAGAATGCTGGCCGGCACGTCCATGGCCGGATCACCTACGCTCGCGCTCAGCGGAGCTCCATTGGCGGGAACTCCAGTTAAATAAATCTGGCGGCCGCGACTGATCGCGGCGGATCGCTCCGGATGGCGCGGGCCTCGGCGGCGAGGGCAAGGGCGCACATTCCCGGCAGGAACGCGCTGAACAGACGCGCGCGCCTACGGTTGCGGCCTGTTCTCATCCCTCCAGCACCGAACGGAAGCTCGCCGCGATATCTTCACTTTTCGCAAGCCCGAGCACCTCTTCCACAAACCGGTGCGGTCATTTCCGATGATGAGCAGGTTGAATGGTTCTCTTTGACCTCGACGTAACTGGCCGAATTTCCCCAGCGCCTGCTCGACCGCCTCCCGGTCCCCAGTAGAAGATGCCAGCCCGGTTTCGCGCCGAGGCCTTGCGCATACTTCTGAGCTTGGCCGGCGTATCAGTGAGCGGATCTCACCGGAGATGGAAAGAAAGCTCACATCCTTGCCCAGACGGTCTCCCGCCACCGCCTGCAGTTCCGCGATTTTCGGCATAGTCACCGAGCAAAGCCCCTGGCAGGTGGAGAAAATGCATTCACGACCACGACCTTCCTTTCAGCAGGTCATCGTAGAGCCTCAACTTTTCGCCGTTCTGGTCGAGTCAGCACCGCACCGCCAAGTTCACTTCTGCGCGGGGGCGGGCTTGTCCGCGAGATTGATGGAGCTCGGTGTAAAGTTTGTCGGGCGCGGTAATATCGTCGTGGCGCGGACCCATTCGCCAGTGCGCAGGTTTCCGAGCAGCACGACCGGCGTGCGTTGTGGTTGCAGTGGCTTCGAGCGCCTTTGAGCAGAATTTTCGATCTTCCTTCTCGCCGGTGAGCAGACTCCAGCCCGGGCGCGCGTCAAATTGTTCCCCCATTGTTTCATCCAGCGCGGGCGTGTCGGTGACGGGATCGATGTTAACGGAGACGAGCGAAATATCTCCTGCCGAGCCGCTCGCCCAGCCGGTCTTGCAGCTTGGCAAAAGCAGCGCCCATGACGGGACAGATGGCGCGGCAGGTAGTAAAGATGAATTGGATGGCGATCAGTCTTTTCCCCGAGCATCGTCGCTCTTCGAACCGGACCTCCCGGCCATTCTGGTCCAGAAGCGTTAGATCTCGGGCACATCCAGAGTGGTCGGCGATGACGCGGCGCCGCCGGACAAACTCCCGCCGCAGATCAGGACTGCGGTTAGAAAATCTTAGAATGTCTTATCAGCATCGCGCATGTCCTACTCATTCTTGGTCGCTGCGGCGCTGGCCGAACGGGCCGGCGCAATCCGCAAAACGGGATAGTTCGGGCTTCCGAATTGCACATTGAGCGAAAGGCATTGCGCGTGGCGCGTAATAGACTCCGCCTCGGGCGGCGTCACGGTCACACTATAGACGCCGTCTCCCTCCTCTTTCGCCACCTGGCGCTCATGCCAATTTCCCGGCGCCATGATCACGATCACCAGATCGCGCAGTCCCGTGACTGGCTCGTTGGTTTTCTTATCCGCCACTCGAAACTTGAATGTCGCGGTCGCGTCGCCTTTCGCGGGCATCGTTGGAACCAGCGGCGCGATCGAACTACTTTCGGCGCGTTTCGTTCGGCTTCGAGCTTGGGGTTTGGCGCGACGGCTAATTCAAAGCCGTCGACGATCTTGGGCGAGTCGAGAAAAAGATGACGTCGTAAACGCCGGGTTTTCCCAGCTTGGCCACCGTCTCATAAACACCGGGCGTAAGCCGCGCCTCGTGCAGACTGCGATCGACTACCTGCACGGCCATCGGCTCCCGCTTGTAATTCGTGAAGGTGCCCATCGGCGCGGCCATTCCTTCTTTGTAATAATAGATGGCGCGATCGTGCATGTCGGCCACCAGCGACAGCGCCTTCTCCAGGCACCGATACAATGCCGGCCGCGGGGCTGTTGCGCCAGGCCTCGCCCAGCGGACGCTGGCCGGCGGGAAAGGTGACTACCGAAAGCGGCTGGCCGCGCCGGCGCGATCTGCGAGCGGGAGCGATGAAGATATCGGAGCCGCCGAGATGGTTGATGTAGGCAAGCTCGCTTGAAAATGTGATTTGAAAAGGCCCTTTGCCCACCGTTCCCGCCCGGATGATCTCCGCGGATGATGCATCGATGAAGTACAACTGAACGAAGTACAA
>ERZ1370068.10260-contig-8974_pt1 | contig 19828 bp, 30 predicted proteins | sample MGYA00561227_ERZ1370068 | MGnify/ENA primary metagenome ERZ1370068 (study PRJEB38410, sample SAMEA6850437) | metagenome | study: Metagenomic assessment of the ecological functions of the soil: analysis of the soil microbiota associated with the...
GTTGTACTTCGTTCAGTTACGTATTGCTGTCGGTTTTGGTCAGGCTGCGAATCTTCGGATTGCAATATCTGGCCCGAAGGATCGTCGCCAGTTGGCCGTAGCCGTAGGTTCCCGCGTCATTCATTTCGACAACAATCACGCGCTTGAACCGATCGAAAATCTCGTTCATTCCATTTGGCAGAGGGTGCAAATGGCGCAGATGAAGCGCGGAGATGCTTTCACCTCTTTCCGGGCCCGATTAACAGCTTCATGAATCGGACCGAAGGTCGAACCCCAACCCACGAGCAAAGCTTCACCTTCGGGATCGCCGTGCACTTTGGGCACAGGAACCTCCGCGGCAAGCGTTTGAAGTTTGCGGCGCCGTTTCGCGGTCATGGCGGCATGCAGCTTGGAATTTCCTGTCGGGTGACCCATCTCATCGTGCTCGAGCCCGGTCACCACGGGATATTTTCCGTCAAGCATGCGGCTTCCAGGGGAGCGTGCTGGGTCTGGCGATCGAGCGGATAAGGCCGGAAGCCCGGCCCGCGCGGGACAAGATCGGGTTTTGGATCTTGCATCAACCTTGCCGAGATCGGGTTCGTCGAACGCCTCGATGCGCGTGGCGAGCGATGAATCACTGAGAATGATGACCGGCGTGCTGTATTCGCGGGCGATCCTTGCGGCCTCCAGCGCGATGTGAAGCAATCCTCAACCGTGGCCGCCGCAAGGACAGCCCGGGGACTGTCGCCGTGGCCGCCGAAAATGGCCTGATAGAGGTCACTTTGTTCGACGTTGGTCGGCAACCCGGTGCTGGGTCCACCTCTCTGAACGTTGACGACAATCAGGGAATCTCTCCGCCATCGAGGCCCGAGCCGATCGCTTCGGTCTTGAGTGAAATCCCCGGGCCGGCGCTGCCGTCACCGCCAGGTGTCCCGCATAGGAGAAACCCAGCGCCAGGAGACCGCGCCCAGATTCGTCCTCCGCCTGAACGAAAAGACCGCCGTATTTCGGCAACTCGCTTCGCAAGATCTCCATTACGGAAGACCATGGGGTTATCGGGTAGCCCGCGCCATGCCGCACCCCGGCCGCGATGAGGCCATATGCCAGCGCCTGGTTGCCATCCATGGTGACCTGCGCGCGACCGGTTCCCGACCCGGTGGCCGGCTCAAATCGATAGAGACGGGAAAGCACATTCCCGACAGGATAGGCAAGACCCGGCCTGGAAAGCCATGAGCGCCGTGTTGGCCACATCGCCCGACTTGCCGCTGAAGCGTTCGAGAATCAGCTTTTGAAGCTTTCGGTGTCCAGTTGAAAAATTCTGGCCAGCAGACCCAGAACGAAAATGTTTTTGCCCTTGTCTTTGGCGGACCCGCCGAGCGCTTCGATCGTCAGCCCGGTGATCGGAACCCCCACATGCACGAAATTCTTTCTAGCCGGGTCCGGATGGAGCGTTGTCGGAATCGTAGAGCAATATCCCGCCGTCGCGAAGAAAATGTATATGATCCTCGTAGCTATGCTGATGTAACGCGACGAGAAAGTCCGCCTCATCTCCCGCCGAAAGCACCTCGCCCGAACCGATGCGGACCTGAAAATCGACGGCCCTCCCGAAATCGTTGACGGGATGGTCATGTAGGTCATGAGCATCCTGGGAACTCCGCCCCGCGAGCCTCGCCAAAAAGCGCGCCAGCCGATTGGATGCCGTCTTGAGAATTTCCGGCGAGCCTGATCACCGCATCTCGAATCCGTTCAGGCCTCAGGTCTGCGCGGATCCCCGGCATCGGGGGACGTCACGTCGTCTTGAACTGCTGAAAGGGAGCTCACTATGAAAGGATCAAGTTAACTATAGTCCCTGCCATCGCTTGTCAACGCGCCGCGAAATCTGCACCCTGCGGGGATGGCCCGGACGGCTGGAGCATTTGCAGCGTGGCGTCTCATGCTCCGGCTAAGCCTAACAAGGAATCTGCCGCTCTTCCGCGCGACGCCTTTTGCCGATCCTTTCGGGCAAAGAACGCGCTTGATGAAAGACGCCGTGCGACTGCGCCGGGACTTGGCGATCTCTTCCGGCGTGCCGACAGCGACGATCTCGCCTCCCTTAGCGCCGGCCTCCGGCCCCAAGATCGATCACGTAGTCGGCCTCCCGCGATCACGTCGAGATGATGCTCAATGCCGACGATGACGGTTCCGCCCTCGTCCGTAAGGCGGTGCAGAATCCTGAATCAGGCGGGTGACATCATGCGCATGGAGGCCAATCGTCGGCTCCTCCAGAATGTAGACTGTCGATTTGCCTCGCCGGCTGGTCTTAATTTCCTCTGCGGCCGCGGTCGGCGCGGCGAGTCAGCTGAGGTCACCAGTTTGATGCGCTGCGCTTCCCCTCCGCTGAGAGTCGGGCTTGGCTGGCCGAGTTGCAGGTATCCCAATCCCGTCTCCGCCAGCAAGATCGAAAGCTCGCCGGATTTTCGGGAGGGCCGCGAAGAACTCCAAGAGCCTGTTCAACGGTCATTTCCATGACCTCGCCAATCGACTTGCCGTTGTATTCGACTTCCAACGTGGCGGCGTTGTAGCGCCTTCCCCCGCATTCCTGGCAGGGCATGTAGGAGGCCGGGAGGAAGTTCATTTCGAGCTTGATGACCCCCTGTCCCTGGCAGGCCTTCGCACCGACCTCCCTCGTTGTTAAACGAGAATCGGCTTCCGGCATACCCGCGCATTCGGGCGGCAGGCAGGTTCGCGCACAAGGCGCGAATTTCGTCGAACACCTTGATGTAGGTTGCGGGCGTCGAGCGCGACGTCTTTCCGATCGGCGATTGATCGACCTCGAGCGCGGCTCCGATGAGCTCGGCACCCCTCAAGGTGTTCCATCCCGCAGGATTTGCATTTCTTTCCGCGGAGGTCCGCCTTGCGGATTGAGCGAGGTCCTTCAAAGCGGAAAGCAACACGCCGCGCACGAGCGTGCTCTTGCCGGAGCCGGAAATGCCGCTGACCACCGTGAGCCTGTTGATCGGGAAACGGACGGAAAGATCTCTTCAGGTTGTGGCAGGCGGGCGCCGGCGAGTTCGATCCAGCCCGGAGCCTGCGCTCAGGCTTCGGCGCGCACCTCGCGAAGGATGCTTCATCGGGTGCTTCAAGTGCGCGCCGGTCAGGGAATTTGGATTCGCCAGAAGCTCCCGAAGCGGTCCGCTGCGACTATTTCCCGCCGCGCGCACCGGCCTGCGGCCCCAGGTCAATGATGTGATCCGGCGCGCCGCATCGTCTCTCCTCGTCGTGTTCGACGACCACGAGCAGAATTGCCATGGAGCGCAAGCGCTTCCAAAGCGTCGAGCAGCCGCGAATTATCGCGGGCATGCAGACCGATCGTCGGTTCGTCGAGAACGTAAGGAACTCCGCGCAGATTCGAACCGAGCTGGGCGGCCAGCCGGATTCGCTGCGATTCGCCGCCGCTCAGAGAATTCGCGGCGCGATCGAGGGTCAAATAATCGAGCCCGACCTGGCAAAGGAAGCGGAGGCGCTGCGGTGATTTCGCTCGAGGATATCCGCAGCGACTTCCTTTCGCTTCCTTGAAATTTGAGCCGCGCCAATGATCTCGGAGCGCCTCACTGGCGGACGCGCGGGTGACGCTGGCAATGGTTTGTCCCCTGAAGAAAGACGCTGCGCGCGGTGGCGTTGATTCGCGTTCCCTCGCAGAGAATGCAACGGGCGCGCTTCACCCTCGCCGAGAACCTCGTGAACCCGCTCCTCCCGCCAGCTCGGCCTCCAGCGCAGATTCGAATTCCCTTGCCCGAGTAATCGCGCCAGACTTCGCCGAAGCCCCGGCAATCTCCGCACCAGCCATGGGGCGAATTGAAGGAAAATAGACGCGGATCAAGCGGCTCAAAGGAACGCCCGCATTCCGGGCAGTTCATCTCGGAGCTGACGATCTGAATGTTGCCGCTTCCATCCCGGATGCTCGCTGATCCCTTGCCGATATCGAGCGCCCGGCGCTATCAGGTTCCTGGGGTCGCCACCCGACGAAAGCTCGCCGATCAAGGCGTCGATCGTGTGCTCCCTGAAGCGCTCAAGTTTCGCAAAGCCGTTCGACCCGGATCAGCTTCCCGTCAACGAGCAGGAATTCAATGCCTCTGCGGGCGGCCCACTGGGCGATTCTGAGTGAAAGCCCTTCCGGGCTCTCACGCAGAGGCGCAAAAACCTCGACCGGCGCCGCGCGCAGCCATTTCGCTGAACCATGGCGGTAATGGCCGAGAAGGTTTGCCTCTCGGACCGGAACGCGACAGTCCGGGGCAATGTTGGATACCCAGCTTGGAAAACAGGAGGCGCAGGAAATGATAGACCTCCGTGACGGTGGCCACGGTCGATTTTTCCGCCTCCGCGGGTCACGCGTTGCTCGATGGCGACGCTGGGAGGCAGACCCTCGATGGAATCCACGTCGGGCTTTTCGAGCTGATCAACAAATTGCCTGGCATACGCTGACATGCTGTCGAGAAAGCGCCGCTGGCCTTCCGCGAAAGGATGTCGAAGGCGAGGGTTGATTTTCCCGAACCGCTCAGCCCGGTCACCACGACGATTTTCTCCCGCGGGATGTCGATCGAGATGATTCTTCAGGTTGTGCTCGCGCGCTCCGGAAACGGTAATCGCATTTGAGGGATTGTTTCTCCTCGCGGTTTGAGAAAGGGCCTGCCGCGCGCATCGGAGGCGTTGACGGCGCCGCTCTGCGCTGGCAGGCCGAGGATATCACTGCAAAAAACGCCCTGTGTGCGACGCGCCGACTTGAGCAATCACTTCCCGGCGTTCCGGTGGCCACGACTCGCCCGCCTTCGTCGCCAGCATCCGGCCCGAGATCGACAAGCCAGTCGGCGCACTTGATGACCTCCATGTTGTGTTCGATGATCGACCAGGCTGTTCCCATCGTCCACGAGGCGGTGCAACACTCGCAGCAGCCGGGCGACATCGTCGAAGTGCAGAGCCCGTGGTGGGCTCATCGAAAATGAGCAGTGCGCCCGACTCGCCGCTGCCCGGCGAGGTGTCCGGCCAGCTTGAGGCGCTGGGATTCTCCGCCGCTAAGGGCGTTGACCGGCTGGCCGAGGCGAAGGTAGTCGAGGCCGACGTCGGCGAGTCAGCCTGAGAGGGCTGGCGATGCGATCGTTCTCTTCGAAAAAGGCGATCGCATCACGCGCGGTCATCTCCAGCACGTCATGGATGGACCGGCCACGAATGCGGATTTGCAAGACATGCGGCTGGAAGCGGCGTCCTTCGCACTCCGGACACCGCAGATAGAGGTCGCTGAGAAACTGCATCTCGACCTTCTCGAAGCCGATGCCGGAGCAGCGTTCGCAACGGCCGTCGCCGGCGTTGAACGAGAACGAGGAGGGCGACAAGCCCGGCCGCGAGGGCCTCGGGCTGGGTGCCGAAAAGCTCTCGCGAATGGCGTCATAGGCGCCAATGTAAACCGCCGGGGTCGATCGCGGGCTGCGAGCCAGAGGCGACTGATCGACCATGATGACCTCGCCGATCTCCTCGTCTCCTGTGAGGGACCGGCAGGCGCCCGCAGACGTCGTGATCGTCGGGACCCGAGAGTCGATGCGGAGACCCCTCCGCCCAGCTGTCCGACGAGATTGCGATAGAGAACGTCGTGGACCAGCGAGCTCTTTCCCGAGCCGGAAACGCCGGTGACGCAGCAGAGGACGCCGAGGGGAATCTCGACGTCAATATCGTTCAGATTATGGTGCCGGACGCCCAACAGTTTGAGAATCTGCTTCGGCTCCGTCGGCGCTGCACGGAATCGGGATGGTCTTCCTGCCGGACAGGTAGTCCGCGGTGAGCGAGCTTTGAACGCTCGGACCTTGGATCGCTGGATATCCTCGGCCGGCCCGCAGAACATGAGTTTGCCCCCGTCCCCGCCGCGTCCGGGCCCGATATCGACGATGCTGGTCGGCGCTACGAATGACGGCCTCCTCATGCTCGACGACGACGAGCGTGTTTCCCTTGTCGCGCAGGGCGTGCATGACGCTTCACCAGCCTTCGCGTGTCGCGTGGATGCAAGCCCGACCGTGGGCTCATCCATGACGAAGAGCGTATTGACCAACGATGCGCCCAGGCAGGTGGTGAGATTGACGCGCTCAATCTCGCCGCCGGAGAGTGCTGCGGGTCGGGCGGTCCAGTGTGAGATAGCCCGAGTCCCGACCTCGTTCATGATAGCGCAGCGCGGCTCAGGATCTGATCCTGCAGCAGGACCGAGGTCGCGTCGCCGGGCGGCAGCCGGATCGACAGCGATTTCCTCCATGCAGGTCGCGGATCGGCGTCGCGGCCACCTCCGGCAATGTCTTGTGCACAGGTTCAATCCGAAAATTGAGCGCCTCCGGCTGCAGGCGTGCGCCGTCTGCATTTTGGGCAAGGCTGGTAGCTGCGATACCGGCTCGAGCAGCACGCGGATGTGCATCTTGTAGGTCTTGGACTCGAGCCAGTCGAAAAATCCCTTCACGCCATACCATTGCCCGTGCTCCCAGGCTTCCTCAGGGTTGCCGCCTTCGCCGATTGATGCACCCAATCCTGATCGGCTTGCCGGCAGCTCATCGAAGGGACAATTGACGTCGATATCTCCTGGCGCGCGGCAGCCTGGAGCAAGTCGCGCTGGCATTCCTTCGATTGGCCGCTTTGAAACGGCCTGACGACGCCGGACGCTGATCGAGAGCGATCGATCGGGCAAGACGCGATTCCAGTCGATGCCGATGATGCGGCCGAAGCCGCGGCATTCCGGGCAAGCCCCCAGAGGGTTATTGAAGCTGAAGAGTCCCGGACTGGGCGCCCGGATGGCGAGATCGCAATGCGGGCAGTGCCAGCCGGTGGAAAATGGATGCGTGAGACTCCTGGCTGACGATCTGACATCTTGCCGGCAGCCAAATCGGAAGGCCAGCCTCGATGGCCTCGACCAGCCGAGACCGGTTTTCCGATTCGAGATCGCCAGACGATCCTGAATGACCGGAACGATCGCCGGGAGCCGGTCTGATCTGGCCGGCTCGTCGGTGCGCATCGCTCTGCCGTTCAAGCCAGACACGCAAGTAGCCTTGTTGCCGGAGGAAATCGAACAAGTCGGCGGGGCCGTGTCTGGCAGGAACCGGGATGCCAAACGTCACAAGAATCTGCCGCCCTGAATATTCCCGAACGATCTGTTCGACCACGGAGCCAGGACGTCTCGGTGCGGATCTCACGCCGGCAGGATGGACAGTAGGCGCTGGAGACCCGCGGGAAGAAGAGCTTCAGGTAGTCATTGATCTCTGTAATCGTTCCGACCGTTGAACGGGTGGTCTTGACATGATTGGCCTGCTCGATGGCGATCGCGGGCGGAATCCCATCGATGAGGTCGGCCTTCGGCTTGTCCATCCTCTCGAGGAACTGCCTCGTGTAGGGACTGAACGTCTCGACGTAGCGGCGTTTGCCCTTCCGCGTAGAGCGTATCGAAGGCGAGGCTCGATTTGCCGCTCCCGCTCGGACCAGTGACGACGATCAGCTGCCCGAGCGGCAGATCGAGGTCAATACTCCGCAGGTTATTTTGACGCGCGCCACGGACGCGTATGACTCGAAGACACCGTCCACTCTTACGACGGAAAATCACGCCGTCGCGCCGTCTTTCTCAACATTTTTCAGCTCGTCGAGTACGCAGGAGAACGCGCTGCCGCATGATCTTGCCCGGACTTGAACTTTACCGTTGCGCGTGCGGGAATCACGACATCGTGTTCGGGTTTGTGAGGATTGCGACCGACACGTGACTTGGTGAGCCGCACCTCGAAGACGCCAAAATTGCGCAGTTCAACATCCTGTCCCTTAGAAAGAGCTTCCGTGATGTAATCGAGTGTCTTCTGAATGACATCGAAAACATCTTGCTGAACAAGCCCTGTCTCCTTGCTGATCCGCATCACTAAATCCCGTTTTGTAAGGTTTGCCATTTGCAAATGTCGTTGCCTATCAAGCCTAGTAAGCAGATCTCGCGCCGTTTCGCAACCCGCTTTTGGTCATTTTCTTGATCTTCCGGTTTCAGAGAGGGACTGGCGGACGAACTTTAGGGGTGAACTGTATGCGGCATCCCACTCCTGGATGGGTAGCGACATGCGATGGGTCCAATTGGCATCACCCGCCGGATCCAGGTACGTTGAAGCGTTCATCGGTGCCAAAGAGATCGACTATCATGTGGATGGCGATCCAGGAATTGCTCGCGAAAGAGACCGTGGAGGAGAATTTCATGGATTTCGACGCTGAACGGCTGCGGAAGCCTGAATTCGGGTTGGCCGCAGAAATCCATCAATTCCCACATCCCGTGGATGGCTACATCGCGGAGCGACTTGTCTTCGCTTTGCGCAACACGGAACAGCTCCTCCCAGTGGGACTTGACAGGCGGATGGTCGTGGGTGGCGAAGGTCGCGAGGCTTAAACGCTGGTAGTCCGTTCCAGGAATCAGGCGGTCCCAATTGCGTTCCCACTGGGGGATCTTGAAGCCGGGGATCTCGAGTTGCTGCAAAGTGGGCCGGACATAGGGAGCCACGTCGCCGAGGTCCTCGGCAATGAGACGGTGCGCCCCGATCTCCTCGAACATCATCTTGAGAATCCTTTCGCCGTGCTGGCGGTTGTATTCGCGATTTTCCTTCGTTTTCGTCGTCGCGATCCACGAAGTGCGGCAGTTCTCCGCCGGTGATCTCCATGACCTTGCTCGGGCGTGAGGTCCGTGAATTTCGCGTTGTCCGAAGGCGGCCAGGGAAGCTGTAAATCCGAAAGAATCCAAGGGCATGATCCACGCGCAACAGATGGAAGATGCTCATGAGGCAGCCGCAGGCGCCTTCTCCACCAGGCGAAGTTGTCCTGCGCCATGCGTTCCCAGTTGTAGAGCGGGAAGCCCCAGTTCTGTCCCCATTTTGCCGTGAAGGGGTCGGCTTTGAAGGCCTTTTCCGGAGGTGCGCCGATTGAGCGTTTGAGATCGAAGATGTCCGGATTGGCACCAGACATCCGCGCTATGCCGGCTCACGCCTACCGGCACGTCTCCCATGAGTGCGACGCCCTCGCGCTCGGCGTGCTCGCGAACGGCCAGCCATTGCGAGTAGGCGGTCCATTGCACGTAGGCATGAAAGCGCATGAGATCGCGGATGTGTCGCTTGCTGGAGGAGTCAGAGACTCAATCCACACGCGAACGGCGGTTGGCGAGCGGTGTTCGCGGGGCCACCGGTCAGAAGTCTCCGATTCCTCGTGCCAGCTCACGAGCGCACGGTGCGTCGCGTAATCCTGGCAGCCAGTCAGCGTTGTTTTGCTCGAATTCGGCGAACGCCATCGCTCTCGCCTTATCGGCTGTTCGAGAGCGGAACGTTCTTGAATGCCGGCATAGAGAAGCTGGCGCTTGAGCTTCTTAACCTCGCGGTATTCATGCGGCCCCTGGCGCAGCGCGGGAAGGTCATATCTCGCGGTGATCCGGTCAAAATCCTCCTGCGTCAAATCGGGCAGAATGCCGGGAAAGGTGGCAATGGTCGTAGGTTCGATTGCCATCGCGCTTAGCAGACAGTAGGGACTGCTGTCGCCGCCGGTCTCGTTAATCGGCAGGATTTGCACGACGGAAAGCCCTTGTCTCGCAGCCCAGGAAATCAGTTCCTTCAGTGCCTCTGTATCCCCGATCCCCGAAATCCTTTGCGCCGCGAACGGCAAAGGCCGGAGCCAGGACACCCGCGATTTTGTTCTCGGGATTCAGCTCAAGCACATCCGAGTCTTACCTGGCAGAGCGCGCTGTGACAATCGCGAACTGCACGTTCCGTGTTGAAGACTCGTTCTCAGCCCGGCGTCGGCAGAGTCCACGTCCCCGATCACAGCGCATATCTTAGCGTTACGATCTCGAACGGGCCGCAGATCGAGTCGGATACTGCCGCTCTTGATCGGAAGGGGTTTTTCTTCCGTTTCAAGCAGACTGACAAGCCATGCCTTTCGGACCGGCAAGGTCGGTTGTGAGTGTCAGCGGACCGCGACCGCCCTCGGATTCGTAAAGTCGGACGATGATCGCCCCGCCGTCCTCGGCAACCTTTATTGTGTCGACGACCGCTCCGGGCCGGTCAGTAAGGAAAACGAGTGCGATGCGGGTAGCGAACCCTCAGCCGGCTTTAGATCACGAACAAGGAGCGGAACGTTGAGCGAATACGCCTGGTCGATCACATGGCGCAGGCCGCCGCTGTGAGGCAGCAAGGCGTAGGTAAACTGGTGTCGTCCACGGTCCGCCAGCGGGTCCGGAGAGCTGGGGGCGCGGAGCAGGCTGAGGCGAATGACGTTGCCTTGGATGTCGTGGCCGTATTTGCAGTCGTTGAGGAGGGCCACGCCGTAGCCAGCCTCTGGAGAGATCCGCCCATTTTTGTGCGCAGACCTCGAACTTTGCCCATATCCCAACTCGTATTGGCATGGTTTGCGCGCTCGAGATGTCCAAATTGGATCTCGTATGTGGCCTTGTGCGCATAGATATTCAGCGGGAACGGCGACCTTCAATAAGCTTCTGGCTCTCCTTCCATTCGACTTCGGTGGGGAAATCGATGCGAGGCGATCCGCGCGCTCAGGACGATTCTCTGCTCGATTCGGGATTTGCCGAAGGCCCGGACGATCCGCGCGGCGGCCGCGCAGCGGGCCGGACTCCGACGAGCTCGAGCTTTTCAAGACCCTCGACAACTTCGCATCGCTCCTTGTAGAAGATGTCGACGTCCCAGGCGTCCCAGGTGTTCGGAATGTCCTGATGCAGATGGAACATGTTGCCCTGCCTCGCTGAGAACTTCGCGACGGGCGCGGAGATCGAAGATGCTGGTCAAATGCCCTTTGGCGTTGATCTTCACGCGCATCGAGGCCGTTCTCCATCGTGATGCCCTGGCGGCCGAATTCGCGCGACCTCGACGGGATCGTCCGTCGTTCGGAGGAACTCGTCGCTTTTCTCGACGGCGACGTAGCCAAACGGCGGAACATCGACGCTGGCGAGCGCGCCGCCTGGCAGTTCGACGATCTCGCGGCGGCGAACTGCCGAGGGTATTGGCGATCAGAACGGGCTCTTTGAAGGCGGAGGTATCGACAAGGGCTTCGAGGGTGGACAACGCCGAGTCGCGCACGGACTCGCCAAGTTGGCGGATGGTTTCGTAATCGCGCGCGCTATCCTGATAAACCCAGTGAATCGATGAGCCCGGAATGATGTCGTGAAACTGGTTGAGCAGGACGAGCTTCCAGGCGCGATCAGGCGCGGCGCGGTGAGTTTCGGGATGCGTCGCACTCCGAGGCCCGTGACATCGTAAACAGGCGCGTTCCGGATCGCGCCGCAGCTTTCTGCTCGGTGCGGGCGCCAGCGCGAGAGTGACCGCATCCAAAAACTCCGGCATCGTCGAGAAGGAACTCGGATTTCCGATTTGCCGCGCTTGTTCTTGGCCTGGCTGGTATAGGTGCCGCGATGGAGTTCGAGGTAGAGCTCACCGACCCAAACGGGCAGATCCTTGGCGTCGACTTTGGCCTTCTCGAAGAACTTGATGGCCTTCTCCTGTCTCGAGCTTCGGCAGGCCGTCGAAATCTTGCGCGCGGCGGGCCTTTTCGAGCATCTCAATGCTCGGACCGCCGCCTCCGTCGCCCCATCCATAAACGAGAAGCGACCGGGTGGCACGGTCGAGTTCCTTGAAGTTTTGGACGTTCTTGATCAGCTCTTTCGGCCCGGTATCCGCATTGTAAGTGTCGGCGGGCGGGAAGTGAGCTGAAAATGCGCGTGCCATCGATGCCTTCCCAAAGGAAGGTATGATGCGGAAACTTGTTGAATTGGTTCCACGAAATTTTCTGGGTCAGGAAATATCTCGACGCCGCTCTTGCGCATGATCTGCGGCAGCGAGGCCAGCGTAGCCGAAGACGTCCGGAATCCAGACGTCCCTTGTTTACGTAGCCAAGCTCCTTTTCGAAGTACCGCTTGCCGTGTAGGATCTGGCGGACGAGCGATTCGCCCGGAGACGAGATTGCAATCGGTCTCGACCCACATGGAGCCGACGGGTTCCCATTGGCCGCGGCGGACGGCTTTCTTGATGCCTTCCCAGATGGCGGGATAGTAGCGCCTTCATCCACGCGTATTGTTGCGCCTGCGAGCAGACGAAGACATATCCGGGATACTTTTCCATGTAATTCGAGCGCGGTGGAAAACGTGCGGGCGCATTTTGCGGATCGTTTCGCGGAGTGGCCACAGCCAGGCGGTATCGATGTGCGCGTGGCCGACGGCGGAAACGGTGTGAACAGTCTCGCCATTGCGGCGGCGCATCACGCCGCGGAGGGCGCCGGCTGCTCGCTTGATGCTGGACGGATCGTCATGGTCGAATTCGTTGACCGATTCGTTCAGCGCGTAGCGCAGCTCGGCGCGACGCTGTGAATTCTCCGGCAAGCGCCTCCATCGCTTCCGCGGCGAACTTGAAATCGATAGTAGAAATCGAAAGCTTCCGGATTTCTGGCACGCGAGTTCGGCCTGCTCGAGCCGGAAGAGCGGCTTGCCATTGTAATCTGGAAGATTGAGCCCCGAGTGTCTCCACGTCGGATTCGGTCCCGCCGTTGGCAGCGGCCTCGACGAAGAACTCAGAAGCGCTCGCCCGCCCTTCGCCTTCGCCGCGATTTCGACCTCGCGGCGGTTGAGATTCAATGGCGCGGACGAGGCGTCCGATTCTGATAGATCGCGCCCTCCGCGGCGAAGCCCTCGGGGCCAAGACCGTGTCAATCGCACCAGGGCGACGACTTCGCAGCCCTTCCACTCTCGCGGAACCTCTCCCTGAAATCGAAACCAGACGGTGTCCCAGAGCGCACCCCACATCTCGCCCACCGGAAAACGGCGAGTATTTCGCCTCGAAGGCGCGTGCTCTGGCGGCACCGGCTCGCCGTCCGCACGGCCCATGCGGCGATCCGAATCGGCGCCTTCGGCGAATAAACAAGCCTTTCAATGCGTTCGAAGGCCTGGCGGATGCGGCTCTCCGTGAGAAGAGGATGTTTGAGCATGCGAAAGCGGCAAAACTAGTCTCGCCGGTTATCGCTGTCCAGCAGCATTGTGCCGCGCGATTCTGCGCGGCTTCGCTCAACGCGCCGAAAGCGGAGTCAGTTTCCTCCCGGGCTCTGCAAAACCGAAGTTTCGTTGAAGGTCAGCATCCGGAACTTCCAGGTTTCTCCTTCGCGAGCGAAAAGCGCCGACCAACAACCCTGGAGAAACGCGGGACCGCGCTCGCCCGGAACGGTGCCCCACCATTGTCCCAGAGACCATGCTTCCTTACCGACCGAGCACAGCTGGTCGGCCTGATGGATATGGCTGCTGACCGGGCGGAGCTTGAGATCGCGCGCGCAGCTCTCCTCTATCGCCCGGCGCCCAAAGAGAACCCCGGTCGGCGTCATGAACACGCCGTCTTCGGTAAAGAGCCGCAACCGCAGCCGCGTCCGCCTGTCGATCGCCTCGTCGAACTTCTTGCTCAGGGCATGGAATTCGTCGAGCGCTCGGGTATCGCCGGCGAGATCGCCTGAGAAAGCGACGGCCGACCCGACAGCCGAGACCAAGGCCGCCAGCATCCAGCCGCCACGCGCGTTTGTTGCTTTCGCATAAGCGTTCTCGAACCGCTTTTCAATTGACGCCAGCCAAGCATCGCACAACGCGGGCGCTCAATCCACCAACCAGAAGAATTTTCTTCGTTTCTTTGGCCCCAGTCTCCAACGTCCGGCCCGATCGATCCAGGTCGTCAAAAGACTACATTCTCGGGATCGTGATCCCTGTTTGCCGCATGTATTTTCCGGCGCGATCCGCATAGCTTGTCTCGCAACACTTCGCTCGCCAGAAAGAACACCACTTGCGCCAGCCCTTCGTTGGCGTAGATCTTCGCCGGAAGCGGGCGTGGTGTTGGAAATCTCCCAGGGTGACGTGCACCCTCCCACTCCGGCTCGAACGGGGTCACGTTCACGATGATGCCGCAGCGCGCGTAAGTGGATTTTCCGACGCAAATGGTGAGAACATTGCGCGGGATCCGGAAATACTCGACGCTTCGCGCCAGAGCAAAGGAGTTGGGAGGCACAATGCAGACATCGGTCTCAATATCGACCATCGACCGCGGGTCGAAGTTTTTGGGGTCGACGACCGTATTGAAGACGTTGGTGAAGACCTTGAACTCGCGCGAGACCCTCAAATCGTAGCCCGTAGCTGGAGAGGCCGTAGCTGATCGACGCGCGCAACCCGTCCTCGAGCGTCTTGGTTTGTCCGTCCGCAAAAGGCTCGATCATCCGATTCTCCGACCGCCATCCGCCGGATCCACGCGTCCGAGCAAACGCTCATCCGTTCAAAACGGCATTCCGGGAATGTTCACTCCGCCGGTCACTTTCTTCATTTCATCCTCGGCCATCTTGCGTCCGTCTTCGATTGCCTGCTTCACGCCCGCAAGGACGAGGTCTTCGAGCATTTCCACGTCGCTCGGATCGACCACCGATGGGATCGATCTTGATCGACAGAACGTCGCCCGCGCCGCTGGCAGTGACCATCACCTTGCCGCCGCCGGCACTGGCTTCGATCGTTTTCTGAGAGAGTTCCGCCTGCTTTTCGGCGAGCTTCGACTGCATGCGCTGCGCCTCGCTGGAGCATTTTTGGATGTTCATTTTGACGAAGTCTGAATCTCGCCCGCGAAGATTTCGAGGGCTTTCTTGATCAGCGGGTCGTTCTTGAATTCCTCGACCGGATCCTTGCTCTTTGCTCGGCCGGTTCCGCAGCCGGCCGCTCTTCCGGCAGCCGAGCCGCTTGCGAGCCATCCTCCGTCGCCGGCGATTCCGGTCGGGATGTTCCGCGACCTGGAATCGAAGGCTGCAGTTCTCTGGGCCAGCAGCTCTCGCTCAGCTTCGCCTCGGCATTCCTTGCGGCCGACTCTCCGACCACCGACCGGAACTCGTCGGCGAAGGAGAAGGCGGGATCTGGACGAGAACATTATCAGCCTGCGGCATTCCAGAAAGATGGCCTTCGTCAACCAGCGAAACTTGATGGACGATTCGCATAAGACGAGGCCACGCGGTCCCAGGCCGACGGCGATATCGATCAGCTCCCGCCTTGGGGCCCTCCGTGCACGGGGCTCCGGCCTGGATCAGGCTTGCTGATTGTCGCGCGAGGGTCTGTGCTGCTGCGGCGGTGTCGCGGCGGAGCCGCCCCCTCGCAGCGCCGTCGAGGATTTCGATGACCTCGTCGAGGCTGGCCTGGCCGAGCAGGTGGGCGGCCTTGATCACCGCCGACGTCGAGTTGAAGCTTCGTCGGCTGGCCCATCGCATCCGGGATTCTGTCTCGCGCGAAATGGTCCAGGAGCATGAGCAGCTTGTCTCGCGGCGCCAGCCGCCTGGTCTCGGCGACTCGCGACCAGAGAGGTCGCGAACCTGCCCGATCAAGGTCGCCCAGCAGCCGTGACAAGATCTCTTCCCGCTTCCGCCTTTGTTCCGCGACGATCTTCAAGCCTCGCCGGACAGCATCGCGTTTGAAGGATCCGTCTCGAGGAGCGCCGCGATGACTTCGCGCGACGCAAACCCGAAAACGCTCATGACATCCTGCTCGCTGATGTTCTCGCCGCAAAAGGCGACGCATTGATCCAGCATGCTCGCCGCGTCGCGCAGGCCGCCCCCCGCGCCCGCGTGCCGATCGCCTCAGCGGCGCGCGGCCTCGAGGACAATGTTTTCCTTCTCCGCGATCAGCCAGCAGATGTCTTGCGATTGCCTCCGCGGGAAATCCGCCGCAGGTCAAACCGCTGGCACGCGGCTCGCGATCGTTGCCGGGACTTTCTGCGCCTCGGTGGTCGCAAAGATGAACTTCACATGCGCGGGCGGCTCCTCCAGGGTCTTGAGCAGGGCGTTGAAAGCGCCGGCGCTGGCAGCATGTGCACCTCGTCGATAAGGTAGATCTTGTAGGGCCCGCGCGCCGGCGGCATAGGCGGTGTTCTCCCGCAATTCCCGAATGTTCTCGCACCCCGTTGTTGCTCGCGCCGTCGATTTCGAGGACGTCCAGGCTGCGGCCTTCGGCGATCTCCCCTGCAGGCGTCGCATTTGCCGCACGGAGTGAGCCGGCGGGCCTTCCGCGCAATCCAGCGCCTTTGGCCAGGATCCTGCGCGTGGCGGATCTTGCCGATCCCGCGCGGACCGACGAAAGAGGTACGCCTGCGCCACCCGTCCTGACAGAGATGGCATTCTGGAGGGTGCGCGTAATGTGCTCCTGACCCACCACCTCGTCAAACGTCTGCGGTCTGTATTTCCGCGCGAAGACACGATAGCTCACCCCGCAAAGATATGGCCGGCCGGCCGATTTCTGGAAGCCGGAAGGCATCAAAATTTTTCCCGTGCGTCCTCAGCCTCCGATCGAGGCGAATGCCATCCCTGGCGCAGCCCTCATCGTAGAAATTTCCTGCAAAGCACAGGCGGTTCATGTACACGGACACGCACTGCTGCCACCATCAAAGCCGGAAGCGCATAAATCTGACGAGTCATTTCCATCACGTGATCAGGATCGAGGTCGACGGCGCGCACCACCGCGCCGAGACAGGCGGTCATCCCCGGTCAGCGCCAGAAGGGTCTGATCTCCGCCGGTCAAATAAGATGTTCTGCGGTCAGCCCGCTGACCAAGGCCCCGGCCATTCCGCCGAAGAACAGCAGCGGGGCAAAGATTCCGCCGCCGCATCCGCCCGACCTGGTAACAAGCGACTGTCGCGACGAGTTTGGCGACCAGGAGCGACAAGGCAGCCGTCCACGCAACGTTTCCGTTCAGCGCCGCCACCAGATCCTCGTCTCCCCAACCCAAACGCCCCCCAACCGCCGGTCAAACTGAACGCCAGGAAGTGCGACAAAACCCGCCAGCCAGGGTTCCGGCGGCGAGCTTGAGCGGAGCGACAAAGTGGATTGCCGGCACGTTTCCCGAAAGCGAGGGTAAGGTATTGAAGGCCGCCGGCGGACCCGGCCACGACGGCCACCACCGGGGACATCCAAAGAACACGCCAGCTTAGCGGCAGATCGTTCCCGACAGGCAGGCTGGGAGCGCCTTTCGAGAGGGCGAAAAACGACGCTGGAAGAGAGCGCGGCGGCCAACAAGCGAATCGTCCGGCAAAGTTCTCCGTTCTTCCTCCGGCAATCTCCTGGAGAACGAGCGTCACGCCGGCGAGCGGACTGCTGAACGCCGCCGCGAGACCGGCCGCCGATCCCGCACACACCGCATTCGCTCGCGCGGCAGGATCCTCTCCGCAGAGCTTCCAATCTTGCTCGCGAGGGCGGCGCTGATGTGAATCGTCGGTCCTTCCCCGAGGCTCGATCCCGAGCCGATGGAAAGCGCTCCTCCGAGAAACTTCACCCAGATGAGATTCCACGAGAACTCCAGCCGCCCGCAATGGTAGGCGACCTTCACTTGGGGAATCCTGCTCCCTGGAGCATCGGGAGCGAAGCGCTGCATGAGCTCGCCGTGGTAAGCCATGCGGCTCTCGCCATACTGGCCAACGCGAAAACCGCAAAGACCCCGAGAGGCCACTGCGGGTGAATTTCAATCAATCCGGACGGCCAGCCAAACCATCGCTTGATGAAACGCGACGGCGAAGATTCCGGCTGCCACACCGATCGTGGCTGTCGCCACCAATTGCCAAATATTTCGCTTCACGCGCAGAGCCATCGCAGATTCTCGAGGCCCTGACGCGGACGGTGTCAACGGCGCGAAATTCTGAAAGAACCTCTACCAAACATACGGTTGCCCGTCCCGGCCGAGAAATTTCCCCCGTCTGCTCGATTGTCAACCCGGCGATTGTCCCCACGAGCGAGCTGGCGATTCCTGGGGGTCAGAGGCGCACCTGGTCCGCCCATTTCTGTCCTACCCACCCCGGGCTTATCGCCGTCATGACAATGCCGCTGAATCGGTAGCTCCGCCGCGAGCGCTCGCGTCAGCATGTTGAGAGCTGCCTCGACACGGAATAGGATAGTAGGAGGAATCCTCCTTTTCAGCGATAGAACCTGCCCCCGAAGAGATGTTTACGATTCGGGCGTTCGACGACTTCTCTGAGATGGGGAAGAAAACGCGCGCGTCACGCGAGCCGCGCCGGTAACGTTACAATCGAAGGCTTCGTTGAACGACTCCGGATCGAGCAGCTCGAAGGGCTCGTCCCCGGTGCCTGGGAATATCGCGGCGTTGTTGACGAGCAGGTCCAACCCTTCGTTGTCCGGCAGGATCCGCGCTGCTCGGGCAATCGTTGCGTTGTCACGAACATCGAGCGGCAGCGCCGTCACATTCCTCCATTTCAGAACGAGCGCCTGCAGTTCGGAGCACTGCGGCGAGCGGGCAGTGGCAAAAAACCCGGATACCCTGGTGGTAAACTCCTCCGCAAGGGCCAAGCCGATTCCGCGGCTGCACCCGGTTATCAAAACGCGTTCCGACATGGGTCTGCCTGCGGCAGCAAATTGCTATACGGAGCTTTCGCGCAAGTCAATAATTTCCAGGGTCCTTGTTGAATTTCGCCGCACGCGGGTTTCTCAACAGTCTCCTAGAGCAGATCCAGCTGTCCCAGGGTTTCTCTGATGGCCGCTTTCTTGCGGCGCGTCCTTCGCGAAGGAACCGCCTGCGTCGTGCTCGCCGGCCAAGCGTGGGGCGCCTTCGGCGTTGAGCTCAGCCTTTTCAAGGTTGTTAAGAATTTCCGCTTGGCCCGATTGAGGACGTTGTCAGGCAGACCAGCCAGCCGCGCGACCTGGATTCCGTAGCTCTGGTCGGCGCGACCGGGCAGGATTTTTCGGAGAAAGATCACCTGATCGTTCCATTCGCGCACGGCGACATTGAGGTTTACGACACCGGATCAGGTGCGCCCGAGGTCCGTGATTTCGTGGTAGTGCGTTGCAAACAGCGTGCGGCAGCCTATGGCGTCGTGGAGATGCTCAGCGACACTCCAGGCAATGCTGAGACCGTCAAACGTGGAGGTTCCTCGGCCGATTTCGTCCAGGATGACGAGGCTTGCGGCGGTCGCGTTGTTCAGAATGTTTGCCGTCTCGTTCATCTCGACCATGAAGGTGGATTGACCCTTCGAGAGGTCGTCGCTGGCGCCGATCCGCGTGAAGATGCGATCCGCCACACCGATCCGCGCGGAAGCGGCGGGCAGAATAGCTGCCGATCTGTGCCATCAAAGTGAAGCAGCGCGACCTGGCGAATGTAGGTGGATTTCCCTGCCATGTTCGGGCCCGTAATGATGGCGAAGCGTCTGTCCGCGTTATCGAGTGCGGTATCGTTGGGAACAAATCGTTCCGCGGCACGTCTGCTGATCAGGACGGGATGACGGCCCTCAACGATCTCGAGCAGACCGGAATCGTCAACCTCGGGACGGCAAAAATGATGCTGGCGCGCGGTTTCAGCCAGCGAGGCAAAGTGCGTCCAGCGCGCAGCAATGGCGGCGGCGGTAGCCTGAATGGAGCGAAATTTCGGCGAGCGCCATGCAGCGCAGGCTCTGAAAAATCTCGATCTCGCGGGCTTTCGCGCGTTCATCGGATCCGAGAATCTTGCCTTCGATGTCTTTGAGTTCCGGCGTGATAAAGCGCTCGCCGTTGACCGTCGTCTGCTTGCGCATGTAGTCGCCCGGAACGGAGGCGAGATTCGACCGAGTGATCTCGATGAAAATAGCCGAAGACGGAGTGAAGCGGACTTTGAGCGATTTGATTCCCGTGCGGGCGATTTCGCGCTCTTGAAGGCATGCGATCCAGTCCTTTCCCTCGCGGGACGCCGCGCGAAGTTCGTCGAGTGCCGGATCGTAACCGTCGCGGATGAGACCGCCGTCGCGCAAGACCGCCGGCGGTTCCCTTCTCCACGCGCTTGAGCAATACGTAACTGAACTGGGGCGCATAC
>ERZ1370068.2109-contig-1271_pt1 | contig 19828 bp, 22 predicted proteins | sample MGYA00561227_ERZ1370068 | MGnify/ENA primary metagenome ERZ1370068 (study PRJEB38410, sample SAMEA6850437) | metagenome | study: Metagenomic assessment of the ecological functions of the soil: analysis of the soil microbiota associated with the...
AGTTACGTATTGCTGAAGACGGCTCAAGCCGCCAGGCAGAACGCCTCGCCCGCCGCCCTCGCGCATGTCCTCGGCCCTGGCCGCTGAGATTCGTCAGCGTCGCGGCGCCCCATTCTCCTGCGGTGCGCTTCAAGGCGGCTATAGGTCGGCGAATGGGCGACCTGATTCTCACCACCTTCGATTGGGTTCCCGAGACGCCGCGGGGCTATGTGCGTGACCTGCGCGTGCGTTGGGCGCTGGAAGAGGCCGGGTTGCCCTATCGCGTCGAGAGCGTGCCGTTTCGCGATCGAAATGCCGAGCATTTCGCGCACCAGCCCTTCGGCCAGGTGCCGTGGCTGACCGATGGCGACATCTCGATCTTCGAGAGCGGCGCGATCCTGCTTCATCTCGGCGAGCGCAGTGACGGCGCTGATGCCCGCCGATCCGCGCGGTCGCAGCGAGGCGATGGAATGGCTGTTCGCGGCGCTCAATTCCGTCGAGATGGCGAGCCTGCCCTGGTCCATGTTGAAGTTCTCCGGCGACACCGGCGACACGCCGGCATGGAAGCAGTTTGGACGAGTTCCTCAAGAGCCCGGCTCAAGCACATGGAGCCGGTGCTGGCGGGACGCGAATGGCTGGCCGGGATCCTTCTCCGTCGCCGACATCCTCATGGCGGATGTGCTGCGCTCTCGTCGATCACGCTTCGACGGCCTGGCGAATTACATCCCTCCTGTCGCGCCTACGTCAGAAGCGCGCCACCGCCCGCGCGATCCTTCGCGAAAGCATCATGCCGATCAAGCTCGCACATTTTCGCAGCGCCGATACCTAGACAAACGGCTGCGGATGCTCGCGGAGGTGCGCACCGTAGGCCGTACTCGACGCGCGACTTCTGCGGACGTCATACCGGCTTGACCTCGCGGCTTGCAGGGGACGCGATCGCGTCGGGCCGCCGAACCGTGGGTGGCGCAGAGTCGACGTGCACGACCGCCCAGGAGTCCTCGGAGACGCTTGCGTTAGGGCGTGACGGGGTCGATGACCGCCGCCGGGCTGCTGAGCAGCGATCGCGGCGGCGACCGCGCTGAGCCGGGTGGTCGGCGGCGCGGGTCGAGATTCGGCCGTTACGTCACCATTTCCGGGCTTATGCCGACTACGGCCCGCGTAAGGAAGAGAATACGACCGCGAGAGTTTCCCGTGCTTCCCCTTACCTCTCCGACGGGCAGACCTCGTTCGGCAGCCCGTCTGAAACCCTCCCCGAGGAGACCGATCGAGAGGCAACGACGAAGGGCGACCTTGGGGTCTAGCCGGGTTTTGGCGATCCCGAGCCGCTTCATCAGCGACTGCAGCGTCGTGCGCTTCATGCCGAGACGCGCCGCCGCCCCTCGCGGGCCGGCCAGCACCCAGTTCGGCCTGTTCCAGCGCGCGAAGGACCGCCGCCCGCTCGGCATCCGGATCCGCCGCGCCGTCATTGCCCGCGCGCCGGCGCCTGGACGCCGGCGCACGAGGTCGTCGAGGGGGACCTCGAGCGTCCGGCCACGCGACAGGATCATCGCGCGCTCGATCAGGTTCGCGAGCTCGCGCACGTTCCCGGGCCACGGCATAGCGACGCAGCGCCTCGAGCGTCTCGGCCGGGATCACCTCGATGCTGGCGGTTCATCGGGCGCGCGAGCCGCTGCACGAAGTAGCGCACGAGGGCCGGAACGTCCTCGGGTCGCTCGCGCAGCGCCGGAACATGGATCGGGAACACGTTCAGCCGGTAGTACAGGTCGTCCCGGAAGCGCTGCTGTTCGACCATCCGGCGCAGATCGCGGTTCGTCGCCGCGATGATGCGCACGTCGACCTTGACGGTCTTCGTGCCGCCGATCCGCTCGAACTCCTGCTCCTGCAGCACGCGCAGCAGCTTCGGCTGCAGCTCGAGCGGGATCTCGCCGACCTCGTCGAGGAAGAGCGTCGCCGCCGTCGGCCACCTCGAACCGTCCGATCTTCTGGGCGATCGCGCCGGTGAAGGCGCCCTTCTCGTGGCCGAAGAGCTCGCTCTCCAGCAGCCCGGACGGAATGGCGGCGCAGTTGAGCTTCACGAACGTGCGGTCGCGCCGGCCGCTCCGATCGTGGATGGCGCGCGCGAGCAGCTCCTTGCCCGTCCCCGTCTCGCCGAGGAGGAGCACCGTCGAGTCGGTGGGCGCGACGATCTCCACCTGCTGGAGCGTCTGCACGGAGCGCGCGACTCTCGCCGACGATGTGCTCGAACGTGAGCTCCGTCGCGGATCTCGCTCTCGAGGTAGAGCCGCTCTTCGGCGAGCTTGTCCTTGAGCTGCGCGATCTCCCGAAAGGCCATCGGCGTTCTCGATCGCGACCGCGACGAGCTTCGCCACCTGGCCCAAGAACCGCACCTCGTCGGCCGGGTACGCCGCACGCTCGCGACGCCCGAATCCGAGCGCCCCGACGCGTTTGTGGGCGGTCGTCAGCGGCAGCAGGCAGAAGCTCTCGATGCCGTCCCGCCGGATGAGCGTCATCTCGCTGAATCGTGTTTCGATCGGACGTGTCGGGGACGACGAGCGGCTGCTGCGTCTGGACCACCAAGCCCGCCGGCGACTCTGCCAGCACCGCCTCCGGGCGGGCGCGAGCGCCATGCTCCGGCATCCAGGAGGTCGCCCTGCACGACTCCCTTTTCGGGATCGTAGAGCACGAAGGCGACGAAATCGAAGCGCACGACGCGCTCGAGCTCGCGCCGCCAGCCGCCGGAACAGACTCCTCGGGCTCGCGACACGACGTGATCGATTCGGCCGACGGACACCAGCGCCTCGAAACGGTCTGCGAGGGGCGGCCCGTTGGTCGTCGAGACCGACGACGGCTCGGTTTTGGCGCGTGTCGAGGGATCGCCGGCCATTTTCGTGTCCGTCACCGAGGTGACGGTCGCTCGGCCCAGAGACGAGTAGTCGACTGCGGAGCGACGCGTCCAGTGGCCGACTCCGTTCCCGGAGATGGTTCAGGTGGAGTGCACGCCGAGCCGATCGCGGCGAACCACCGCGAAGCGCGCGACGGTGTTCTCACGTGCATCGGCGCGGCTGATGCCAGAGATCGGCGAGCCCGCCGGAACCGGGCATTACCGCCCACGAGTGCCCGCAGGCGACCGCCCTTCATCACTTGATAGCCGTCGAAGTGCGTCCAGTTGTCGCTCGTCCCCAGCCGCGCTCCACGCCGATACGCATGTAGACGTCCAGGGCGGGATGCAGACGAGGCGAAACGCGAGCGGATCGAGGCCGAGGTGGTCGCGGAGCAGGCGTGCCCCATGGTGCAAGAGCCGCTGCTCCGGGTCATCGCGCGCGAGCCGCGCGCCGGTGCTGGAGCCCGAGCTCGCGAACGAGGGGCGTCACGGCCTCGTCGCCCTCCGCGTGCGTCTCCACGAGCAATATCTCGCGCGGGATCGGCGGCGGCACGTAGCGGAGCCCCGCCGGAGTTCACAAACAGGTGCAGCGCGAAGAGCGAGATGGTCTCGGCGAAGACCGCTTTCACGTCGGGCGGAACGTCGATTTCCTGCGCCGCCGCGGCGACCGCGCGCGACGCCGTCGGCCGCCCCGTCGTACACGGCCGGTGACGCGCCGATCGCGTAACGCTCGGTGAACTCCGTGATGGCATCGGCGATCGCCGACGGTACCAGGGGCATCTCGACGCGCTCGAGCCCGAGCGCGCGCGCCCGCGACTCGGAGGCCTCGGGAAGTGGTTCGCCGACGCTCGAAGGTGCCGCGAGCCCGGCTCGCGGGGCGGGCGTGCCGTCGGCGGGCTCCGCCCGTCGTCCGAGCATGGCGTTCGCCAGCGCCTCGAGCCCGGAGGCATCGCCCCGTTCGAGCGCCTGGAGTGCCTCCTGCTCGACGCTCGCCGTGGACGCGGATTCGCTCGACGTCCCTGCCGCTCCCGGTACTTCGAGCGCGGCGAGGGCTTGCTCGCGTGCCACATAGTGATCGCGAAGCGGCGCATCGCCAAGTGCAAGGCCGGCAAGCGCGGCCGTCACCTCCGCCACCGCGTGCGCCGGACTGGCCCAACGCTTGGAAGTGAGACCCGGCGAGCGGGTCCACCACAGCCGCGGATGCGCCGTAGACCACCGGCCGCGTCCATTGGTCGTTGGTCGCTCGCGATCGAGACGCTGGAGCGCCGCGGCGCGCGCGCCGACCTCGCGCACCTGCGGCCAGTCCCGACGCGCGACCGCCGCCTGCGCCTGCGACAGGAGCCGGGCGAGCTGCTCGTGGCCCGTGAGCGCCGCGACCCAGCTCGCTTCGCTGACGATGGGCGCCAGCAATTCGAGGGCGCGGCGTAGGTACACGTCGCGGTACAGCGTGTCGCCGTCCGCCACGATGACCAGCCGCGTGATCGTCGCCAGCGCGTGTGTCTCTGCTGCGCGTAGCTGCTCGCCCATGATCGAAACCTCCTGACCTCGTGTGTCTATGCGGGTGCACCAATCGCATCCGCGTGTTCGAACGGCTCGATCGTGTCCGCGACCGACGTGCGCCACGACAGGCGAACCGTGTTGGGCCTCACCGGCGTCTCCATTCGCCGGTACCTCGATCGGCCGCCGCGCGGCGGACGATGTCGTCCCGGATCGGGGTTGTGACGAAGTCGCGTGCGACGATGTCGATGCCGGCACGGTACATGTCGGCGAGCAGCGCCTTCCCGGCCGCGTCGACGAAGCGGACGTCGGCAAGATGCACGCGAATCGCCGCTCCGGGCGCCGCCTCTTGCGCGCGACGCCAGGCGCGCCGCAGCTCCGGGAACCCACTCTCCGTCGAGGCTGCCCTCGACCTCAAGCGTCCAGGTGGTGCGCCCGTCCGAGCGGGTGTCGACAACGTCGGTGATGCGCAGCATGGCTCTACCGGAACTACGCAACCACCGTGCCGGCCGGCTGCGCTTCGGCTGTCGAGGAATGTTGCGGGCGACCGAAGGCACAGCCGTGCCTCGGCACTGCCGACGCCTTCGGCAGTTCTGCCCGTGGGCAGCGATTGGTGCGCACGGGACGCCACCGCACCTGCTTGCGTCGCGGATTTTAGTGGCGTTTCCGAGATCCGCCCGTCTTTCGGCGAATGCCCTGCGGTCGGCACGACAGTTGCGGATGCAGGAGCGACATGCGGACAAAGCCGGACACCTCTCGAATGTCGAGCGACGCGCCGAAAGAACCGCGGGCGCGGTGCGCGGCGACGATTACCACAGCCTGTATGATCATCGGGCTCGGCTGCAGTCAGAGCGCGCCGCCGGCACCGCCGCCGCCGGCGGTCCTCGTGACGGAGGTGATCCAGAAGGACGTCCCGATCAGCGCCGAGTGGGTGGGCACCACGGTGGGGTTCGTGAACGCCAAGGTCATGCCCCGGGTGCAGGGCTATCTGCTGAAGCAGGACTACGAGGACGGCGCGCAACGTGAAGGCGGGCCAGCTCCTCTTCGAGATCGACGATCGGCCGTACAAGGCCTCCCTCGATCAGGCCCTCGGCGACCTCGCGACGCAGCGCGCGAATCTCCTGAAGCACCAGCAGGACGTCGCGCGGTACACGCCGCTCGCCGCGCACGGTGCGGTCAGCAAGCAGGAGCTCGACGACGCCGTCCAGGCGACGCGCGCCGGCGAGGCGCAGGTGCAGGCGGCCGAGGCGGCCGTCACGAACGCGCGCCTCAACCTCGACTGGACGAAGATCTACTCGCCGATCGACGGCATCGCCGGGAATCGCGCCGGTGCAGGTCGGCGACCTCGTGACCCCGTCGACCGTGCTCACGACGCATCTCGCAGGTCGACCCGATGAAGGTGACCTTCCCGATCACCGAGCGCGAGTACCTGCGCTTCGCCGGACAAGATCAAGGAGCATCAGGAGAAGGGCCGTGCAGCGGACGAGCCGGATCTCCAGCTCATCCTGGCCGACGGCAGTGCGTATCCGCATCGAGGCCGGTTCAGTGTCGCCAACCGCGAGATCGACCGGCGAGACCGGGACGATCCTCGTGCAGGCGCTCTTCCCGAACCCGGACGGCATCCTGCGGCCCGGCCTGTACGCGAAGGTCCGGGCGGCCGACGGAAACCGTTCGCGGCGCGCTCCTCGTGCCGGAGCGCGCGGTGCAGGAGATCCAGGGCACGTATCAGGTCGCGGTCGTCGGCGCCGGACGACAAGATCGCGCTACGCACGGTGAAGACGGGCCAGCAGCTCGACGGGCTGTGGATCGTCAACGACGGTCTCACACCCGGCGAGCGCGTCGTCACGCAGGGCCTGCAGAAGGTGCAGCGACGGCATCGTCGGTGACCGCCAAGCCGGACACGCCGGCCACGACGGCGTCCGCGGCGCCCGGACAGGGATGAGGGCGGCGCAATGTCTAGCTTCTTCATTCGCAGGCCAATCGTCGCGATCGTCATCGCGATCCTGTTCGTGGTCGGCGGCGCCGTCATGGTGCTCCGGCTGCCGGTCGCGCAGTTCCCCGAGATCGCCCCGCCGCAGATCGAGACGACCGCCATGTACACCGGCGCGGACGCGCTCACCGTCGAGCAGTCGGTCGCCACGCCGATCGACGCACAGGTGAACGGCGCGAAGCGCATGATCTACATGCAGGCGATCTCCGGGAACGACGGGACGATGACGCTCCAGGTCTCGTTCGAGACCGGCACGGACATCGACATCGACCAGGTGCAGGTCCAGAACCGCCTGGCGCAGGCGCAAGCCAACCTGCCCACGGCCGTGAACAACTACGGCCTCACGACCATCCAGACGGCCGGCATCCCGCTCCTCGTCTTCACGATCAACTCGCCGAACAAGACGTGGGACCAGAACTTCCTCTCGAACTACGTCGGCATCAACGTCAAGGACGAGCTCGCCCGCGTTCCCGGGATCGGACAGGTGAAGGTCTTCGGCGCGGCGAACTACGCCATGCGCGTCTGGGTCGCGCCGGACACGATCGCGAACCTGGGGCTCACGGTCACCGACCTCGTGAACGCGATCACGGCGCAGAACGTCGTGAATCCGGCGGGCACGCTCGGCGGCGAGCCGGCGCCGCCCGGGCAGCAGCTCACGTACACCGTGCGGGCACGCGGCCGCCTGATGAACGCCGAGGAGTTCGGCGACATCGTCGTGCGCGCGAACGCGGACGGATCGCTCGTGCGGCTGAAGGACGTCGCCCGACTCGAGCTCGGCGCCGAGAACTACACGCAGCAGGCATACGGCAACGGTGTCCCGGCGACGCTCGTCGGTCTCTACCAGGTGCCCGGGTCGAACGCGCTCGAGGCCGCGAATCGCGCGAAGGCGACCATGGCCCGTCTGGCGGAGAAGATGCCCGTCGGACATGAACGTCGCACTGACGCTCGACACGACCGTCCCGGTGACGGAGGGCGCGAAGGAGATCGTCATCACGCTGCTCGAGGCGATCGGGCTCGTCATCCTCGTCGTGTTCGTCTTCCTCCAGAACTGGCGCGCGACGCTCATCCCGATCCTCACCATTCCGGTGTCCCTCGTCGGCACCTTCGTCTTCTTCCCGATGATGGGGTTCTCGACGAACACGCTGTCGCTCCTCGGGCTCGTGCTCGCCGTCGGCCTCGTCGTCGACGACGCCATCGTGGTCGTCGAGGCGATCGAGGCGAAGATCGAGCACGGCCTCGTCCCCGCGCGATGCGGCGCTCCAGGCGATGGATGAGGTGAGCGGCGCGCTCGTGGGCATCGCGCTCGTGCTGGCGAGCGTCTTCATCCCCGCCGCGTTCATCGCCGGCATCACCGGGGCGCTCTACCGGCAGTTCGCGCTCACCATCGCGTTCTCGGTCCTGATCTCCGCCTTCAACGCGCTCACGCTCAGCCCGGCGCTTGGCGCGCTGATCCTCCGTCCTCGGGCGAAGGACGCGCGCCGCGGTCTGCTCGGACGGTTCTTCGGCGGCTTCGATCGCGGCTTCGCGGCGGCGCAGACGGGTTACGTCCGCGTCTGCGGCTTCCTGATCCGCAAAGTCGTCGTCGCGCTCGTCGTGCTCGTCGCCTTCACGGCGCTCGCGGGCGGTCTCGGGAAGATCCTCCCGACGTCGTTCATGCCGCAGGAGGACCAGGGCTTCTTCTTCATGAACGTGCAGCTCCCGGAGGCCGCGTCGATGCAGCGGACCAACGCCGTCATGCGGAAGATCGACGAGATCGTGAAGGCCGAGCCCGGCGTCCACTACGTCAACGCCGTGTCCGGGTACAGCCTCCTGTCGCAGACGGCGAGCCCGCGGAACGGCCTCTACTTCGTCCAGCTGGAGCCGTACGAGGAACGCGCGACGCGCGAGCTCCAGGCGGACGCCATCGTCGCTTCCGTGAATCGCAAGCTGTATGGGCTGCCCGAGGCGCAGGCGTTCGCGTTCCTACCGCCCGCCATCCCCGGCGTCGGCCAGGCGGGCGGCGTGGACGTCTTCATCCAGGACCGCGCCGGCAACACCGTCGACTACCTCTGGCAGAACACGCAGCGGTTCATGGCCGAGCTGCAGAAGCGGCCCGAGATCGCGTTCATGGCGACGACGTACGCGCCCGCCGTGCCGCAGCTCTTCGCGCACGTCGACGAGGATCGCGTGTTGAAGCTCGGCGTCCCGATCCAGGACGTTTACACGACGCTCCAGGCGTTCCTCGGCGGCGCCTACGTGAACCAGTTCAACCGGTTCGGCCGCGTCTGGCGCGTCTTTCTCCAGGCCGACCCGGAGTACCGGACGATCCGGGCGATCTCAGCCTGTTCTACGTGCGCAACCAGCACGGCGACGCGATCCCGCTGTCGACGCTCGTCTCGCTCGAGAAGTCGTCCGGTCCCGAGTACTCGAATCGCTTCAACGAGTATCGCGCGATCGAGGTCATCGCGATTCCGGCGCCGGGCTACAGCTCGGGTCAGGCGATGGCCGCCGTCGCGGCCGTCGCGGATCAGGTCCTGCCGCGCGACATGGGCTACGCGTGGAACGGCATGAGCTATCAGGAGTCGATCGCGGGAAGCGGCGCGGCGGTCTTCGCTCTGTCGCTGCTCATCGTCTTCCTGATCCTCGCGGCGCTCTACGAGAGCTGGTCGCTGCCGTGGAGCGTGCTGCTCAGCACGCCGGTCGCGGTCGCCGGCGCGTTCTTCGGCATCTGGGCGCGCGGCCTCGAGAACAACGTCTACGCCCAGATCGGGCTCCTCATGCTGATCGGCCTCGTCGGCGAAGAACGCGATCCTGATCGTCGAGTTCGCGAAGGCGGAGCTCGAGAAGAGGCGAATCGATCGTCGACGCCGCCCTGAAGCGGCGCGCAGCTGCGACTTCGCCCGATCCTCATGACGTCCTTCGCATTCATCCTGGGCCTGCTGCCGCTCTGGAACGCGCTCGGCGCCGGCGGCGTGGCGCGCCAGGTGATCGGGACCGTCACCATCGTCGGCATGGCGTTCGCGACCTCGCATCGCGATCTTCCTCGTGCCGGTGCTGTTCGTGGTGGTCGAGCGCCTTACTCACCGCGGACGGCGCGACGTGCGGACGCGACGCGGGTCGCGCCGGATGCGCTGCCCGCGTCCCAAGGAGTGACCTCGATGATGCGGACCTGTTGCTTGGCTTTCCCCGGGCGAGCGAGGTCGCATCGCGATGACTTCGAGTGGACGACGCGTCGTCATTCTGGGCGGCGGCTTCGCGGGACTCCATGCGGCGCGGCGGCTGCAGCGCACATTGGCGTCTCGGCGCGACGTGGAAGTCGTGCTGATCAGCCGCGAGAACTACGTGCTCTTCACCCCCATGCTTCACGAGGTGGCGGCGGGCGATCTCGATCCGGCGGACATCGTCATTTCCTTGCGGAAGACGCTGCGACGCGTGCGGCTGATCCAGGCGGAAGTCGCGGACGTCGATCTGCAGGCGCGGGTGGTCCGATACCTCGTCGGCCCACTGCGGCGGCCGCGCGAGCTCGCCTACGATTACCTGCTGCTCGCGCATGGGATCGGAGACGAACTACTTCGGGATCGAAGGCATCGAAGCGGCCGCGACGATGAAGACCCTCGGGGACGCGGCGCTGCTGCGGAATCGTATGGTCGCCCTCTTGGAGGAGGCGGCACAGGAGACGGACGAGAGCTCGCCGGCGGCGATTGATGACGTTCGTGGTGGCCGGGGGCGGGTTTGCGGGCGTCGAGACGGTCGGTGCGATGAACGATTTCCTCCGGGAGACGGTCCGCTACTATCCGGAGCTCGACGATTCCATGTTGCGGGTGGTGCTGGTGCACCCGGGCGACGTCGTGCTGCCCGAGCTGGGTGAGCGTCTCGGCCGCTACGCGCAGGAGAAGTTGCAGCAGCGCGGGGTCGAGCTGCGCCTTCGGACGCGCGTCACCGGCTATCGAGAACGAGGCCGTGCAACGTCACAACGGGGGAGCCGATCGGCACGATGTCGTTCGTCTGGACGGCTGGGATCATGCCAGCCGCTGCCGTGAGCCCGCTTCCCGGTGGAAAAGCTCAAGGGGCGGGTGCAAGGTGAACGAGCTCCTCGAAGTGGCTGGACACGAGGGCGTCGTGTGGGCCGCGGGCGACTGCGCTGCGGTGCCGGACGGCGACGGCGGCATCCATCCGCCGACGGCCCAGCACGGGATGCGACAAGCGATCGCGGCGGCAAGGAACATCGACGCCGTCATCACGGGCGACGCGCAGAAGGCGTTTCGGTTCTCGACCATCGGGCAGCTTGCGTCGATCGGTCATCGGACCGGGGTGGCGCAGATCTTGGGGATGCGCTTCTCCGGATTCGTCGCGTGGTGGCTATGGCGAGGCGTCTACCTCATCAAGCTTCCGGCACATGCGAAGAAGCTGAGGGTCGCCATCAAGTGGTCGTTCGACCTGCTCTTCCCGCGAGAGATCGAGCAGCTCGTCACGCTTCGGGATGTGGAAGGGATGGAAAAGCTCGGTGCCACGTTGCGGGCAATGCGTGGAGCTGCAGAGTCGGTCGATCGCGCTGCGAACGGATCGTGACGATGGATGCCACGATCGTCAGCGCAATGGCCGCTGTGATGGGATCGCTCGTCGGGGGTGCGCGACCGCCGCGACCGCGTGGGTCAGCCAGACTGCGCTGGGGAAGCGCGAGCTCATCGGCGCGGAGATCAGCTATCGGGAAGCACTCTACGGCGATTTCATCCGCGAATGCTCGAAGCAGGTCATCGCATCGTTAGAGCGTACGCTGGACAAGCCGGAGACACTCTTGCCGGTCTACGAGCTGATCAACCGCATCCGGGTCTCCGCATCCGACGCGGTGCTGGCGGAGGCGGAGCACGTCTTGCAACGCATCATGGAGCAATATTTCGAGCCCAACCTTTCCGGTCGAAGAGGTGCGCGCGCCTCGCGAGGTCGGCGAACGGGCGATCCCCTGAAGTCCTTCGGCGAGGCGTGCCGCGCGGAGCTCAAATCGATGCGGGGCGCGGTGTAGCGCGCGCCTGAGGCCGCCGCCCTCCCCTCGCACTTCTCACCCCACGCCTTGCGACACACCTTCGCGAGCCTGCTCCTCGGCAGGCGAGTCACTGGCCGACGTGCAGCAGCAATTGGGCCACGCGTCGATCAAGCTCACCGTGGACACGTACGGGCGATAGCTTCCGCTCGGAAACAGGGGCCCCGTCGACCGTCTCGACGGCCCGGAGTGGTAGCAAAACGGTAGCAGCGGCCACCGGCACCGACGATGCGACGCCGCAGCCCGCTGAAACGTCCTAGTGCCCCCGGCCCGATTCGAACGAGGCGACCCGCAGGATTAGGAATCCTGTGCTCTATCCACCTCGAGCTACGAGGCGTGGGTCGATACGTAGCCGCAAGTCCTCGGAGACGCTGGCATTTCACCGGTTCGCGCCCGCGCGCTCGGTCGTGCCCTGGAATCCCTGTGCCCCTGTCGTGCCTTCACGGCGCGTCGATGCGGCCTTCTCGCGCCCGTCCCAGTACGTCCCCACACTTCGGGCGGCGACTTCCGCTCCGGTCGACCAGCAGCAGCATCGTAGCGAACGGCGACCGCGGGAGATCGCGCCCGCGCGGCGGCGGACGCGCGCCGCTGAGTCGTTACTCGGCGTGCCGGTGATGCGTCGCGCGTGTCCGGGCTAGTTTTTCAGTCCGAGTTACCGCCCATAACGTCAGCAGCAAGATGTGCGGGCGTGCCTGCCGCCCGAACCCGCCGATCGACGCGGAGTCCGCGCGACGGAATGTGTGTTCAATTTGCGTTACCGCAGCGGGGAACGTCTGTTCCGTGGAAGGTTGCGCCGTCCTGCGATGGTCCACCTGCTGAGGCTTTCGCTGGCCGAGCTGGCTGCGAGGTCACGCGTTACCGGTCATTTCGTTGACGCACGGCACCAGCGGACGATACATCCACTCCGGCATGCCTCCGGCTCGACATCGTCAGACGGGCGGATGCGACATGGCACCACTGGTTGGGCTCGCCCTCGCAGCGCTCCTGGTGGCTCTCGGGACGGCGCCGCCGCGGCATCGATCGATCTGAGCGGCGAATACTGTGATCTCGGTCCCATCCCGTGCACGGTCACCCTCGTGCAGACAGGAACCGCCCCTCGAGCTGAGCGGCTCCTGTTCCGTTGGTTCGACAACCTACCCGTTCCACCTCGCCGGCACCGTCGATCCGGGCACGGGCGCGTTCTCCATCACCGAGCAATCCTGGACTCTGCGCCGATTACGCGTGTAGCGGCACAGGCGACGGCGAGGAGGGCCCAAATCACGTGCACCTCCAGTACGGATGTCTGTACCGGCCCCTCATGGCCACCAAGTGCGCGGAAACGGTCTGATCGATGCTCTGGAAAACTGCGAGGACGGCAATCTGACCGACGGCGACTGCTGCTCGGCGCGCTGTCGGGCTGAGACGCACCCCTGCGACGACGGCGATGCGTGTACGATCGGTGACGTCTGCGCCGGCAGGAGCTGTGCCTCCGGAGCGAGGGCGCTCGCCGGTCAGGCGCGAGCAGGCGACGGTCGACGACGACCCGTGCACGGCGGACTTCTGTGATGCGGCCGGTGCATGCACGGCGCACGTCCCGATATCGCCAGCGGAGTGCCGCCGCACTGGTGCGCAAGCGAGACGTCGCGCGCTGCATGGCGACGCAGTGCGAGGGTGTCGGCCGCAAAGGCGTGCCGACGGCGCTGCAAGCCGGCGGCGATCGGGACGCTCGCCCAGCGCGCTGAGCGAGCGTCGTGAGGATGCGGGGCAATCTTTCGTCGGCCGTCAGGAGTTGCGTATTCGCCAAGGAGACCGGGAGCCGATCACCGTCGCGACGCTTCGGTCCGTCGAATCCCACTCCGGACCCGCTCGGGCTCTGCAGAGCGTATTCGGAGAGCGGGTTCGGCAGCGAGTCCGTGGTGATGTTCCCGTTGCAGCGCCTGGGAGTGAGCCCCGACGGGTCGGCCGTCGTCTTCGAGGTCGAGACGACCAGTCTCCCTTCTTCCGGCCGATCTCGGTATCGCCGGAGGAGAACGGGTTCTTCCTCGTTCGGGCGGATGGCTCGCAGCCACCGCGTCGACTGGGCTCCCCGAGCCGGGACCCGAGCTTCCGCGTCGCCGACCCGCTCGTGTTGGATGACGCGGCCTGGGCAACATCTACACGCTGTCCCCTCCGATCGCCTTCAGCCCCAACGGGCGACTGATCGCTTCTCACGGACGTCGGGCCGGGACCGGACGGGACCGATGCCGTGTGCAGATCGTCGTGCTCGATCTCGGGGCCGACCCGCCAAAGCGCACGCAGCTGACGCAGCTTTCCTCCGGCACGTCGCCCGCAACATTCCCGGGTGGGTCACCACTCTTCGTCACCTGCTGTCCGAGGTTCATCGATGACCGGACGGTCGGGTTCCAGACGTACACCGACCCCGATGGCTCGAACCCCGAGCGGCAGTTCGCGGCCTTCACGGTCGGAATCGACGGCCGAGGGTTGAAGCCGGTTCCGAAGCCCGCCGTCCCGGCGGACAGCCATGTCGTTCCCAGCTTCGGGGTGGTTGGACCCGGCAGCAACCTGCTGCGTGGTGGCCGAGGGTCCGGGAGCGTTTCCGGTCACGGAGATCTTTCTGCAAGCCGGCAAGGATCTCCTGCAGCTCACGCGCAGTTCGGGCGCCCGGACACGTTTGCCGGGTTCGTCGACCCCAGGCGGAGCCGTGCCTTCTTCCTGGCCTCGCCGAGGCCGACCGGCTCATCAAGAATCCCAACGGAACCTGCCAGATCTTCTCCATGGACACGTTGGGCGGCGTGCCCCGGCAAGTCACGCGGTTCGACTCGGCGTGCCTTTTTCTCCGAGGCTGCTTTCGCGGCGGCGGTGCAATCGGATACGGAGCTTATCGCGTCACCGATCAAGACGCGCTCACGAACGCCATCATCTTCACCACGGCGCTGGACCCGTCCACCTCGGCGCACCGCCGGCTCATCCCGAACCGACCGGTTACGACGACGACCAGATCTTCGCGATCCGCCCCGATGGAACCGGGCTCCGCCAGCTGACCGACGCCGCGGGTTTCACCAGCAAGGCCGACGGCAGCATCCGCGTGGAGCTTCCCGGCCCGTTCGCCTATCCGGCAGCACCCGCTGATGCCGCCTCGTCCGGCTGCCGCGCCCGTCGCCGAACGCGCAGCGAACGCGGCTGCGCCTCGAGTTTGGCTGACCCGCCCGAGATGGCCCGCGACCCTGGGCGTGGCCTGGTCGCAATCCGGTCGACTCGCTTCCGCGTCTCCAATCTCCTCCCAGGCTGCCTCGGCGACGACGCCTCCCCCGGCCCCGTCGGACCCCGCGGCGGACCGACCAAGCCCGCAGACCCGCGCGACCTCGTACGCGCAGCCTTGCGCGCATGCGAGGAGTGGCGCAGGTGTTGCGGGGGGCGCCACGAGAACCGGCGGGGTTCCGGGCACTTCCGTGGCATGCGCCATATGCTTCACAGTGGGCCCCTCCCATCGCGGTCGCGCAACGCCCGGGGGCACGAAGGGTAACCATGACGAAACCCCTCTCCGTGATCCTCACCGGTCTGTTGGCGGTCGCCGTCCCGGCAACCGCGTCGGCGGCTCTGCCTGGTCGACCAGGACTGCAGCGACGGCAACGTCTGTACCGGCACCGAGCACTGCGTGAACGGCGGAGCTGCACGGCCGGCACGGCGCTCAACTGCAACGACAACAACCCGTGCACGATCGACAGCTGCGACGCGCTTCCGTCGGTTGCCAGCACGCGACATGCGGTCGCCGGCTCCTCGTGCAGCGATGGCAACGTCTGCAACGGCGCCGAAACCTGTCAGGGCACCGTCTGCACGGCCGGCACGCCCGCCGCGAACGGCATCGCGTGCGACGACGGGCAACGCCTGCACGACCAACGAGACCTGCCACAACGGCGGCGTGCAAACGGCGGCTCGAACCGTCCGAACGGTACGCAGTGCAGCGACGGCAACCCGCGCAGTGGGCTCGAGGTCTGCCTCGAGCGGCACGTGCCCCCGGCCAGCCGAAGGTGAACGGCACGCCGTGCGGCGACGGCAACTCCGTGCAACGGCGACGAGACCTGCCAGAACGCGGTTCGCGCCGGCGGCTCGCCTGCTCCCGAACGGCGCCCTCTGCAGCGACGGCTTCCCGTGCAACGGCACCGAGACCTGTCTGAACCAGGTGCATCTGCCGCGCCGCCGGGGAACGGCTCGTCGTGCAGCGACGGCGAACGCCTGTGCGACGGCGCGGAGACCTGCCAGGCCCAGGGTGTGCACGCAGGGTCCGGGGCTCGACTGCGACGACGCCAATCCGTGCACGACGGACACGTGCGATCCGGTGACGGGCTGCCATCACAGCTCGCTCCCGAACAGCACGTCGTGCAGCGACGGCGCGGTCTGCAACGGCGCCGAGACTCTGCCAGGGCGGCACCTGCACGTCGGGCGCGCCGCCGGCCGACGGCACGCCCTGCCCCGACGGCAACAGCTGCAACGGGCAACGAGACGCGCTCGGGCGGCCAGTGCGCCCCCCGGGCGTGTTCCTGCCGAGACGGCACCTCGTGCCCGACGGCAATGTCTGGCAACGGCGCGGTGTCCTGTCTCGCAGGCAACAGTGCACGGCGGGTCCCGGCGCTCAACTGCAACGACCAGAACCCTGCACGCGATCGACTCCTGCAACCCGGTGACCGCCTGCGCACACACTCCGCGACCCGACGGCAGCTCCTGCGACGACGAGGACGTCTGCAATGGAGTCGCCACCCCGCCAGAGCGCCGTCTGTCAGGGCGCGGCGCCGCTCTCTCTGCGACGACGCCGATCCGACGACCATCAACGGCTGCGATCCGCTCTGGAAGGCCGGCTGCACCGTCGACCACACGATCGGCGGGCACCCCGCTGAACGTCCGCAAGAGTGGCCTCGTCCGCTGGGGCATCAAGCGCCATGACGTCGGACGCGGTATTCACTCTCTTGGCGGCGCGATCCTCGGCGGCGGCACGAGCGCCGATCCTGTCCTGAACGGTGCGACGCTGCGCGTCGTATCGACGACGGCCGCGAGCCCGTTCGACGGGCGATACGACCTTCCCGCGGGCAACTGGTCGTACGTCGGCGCGCCCGGTGAGAACGCCGGCTGGCCAGCTATATGGATCGCACCCCGGGGCGCAGATCAGCACCGCAGGTGTGAAGAGACAACAAGCCCTGGAAGATCGCGTTGGCGCGGCGCGGACATCGGCCCACATTTGGACGCCGATCCGAACTTCCGTGGCCGTCCACCTCACGCTAGGCAATCAGCGCACTGCATGAGTCATGGTGAGGCGCACCATCCTCTTCAAGCGCTTCCGTGCGAAGAACGCCCCGGCGCCGGCCTCCTGCACGCCCTGACGATTTTTGCCGCTCTGGTAAAGAAAAAATCGTCGAAAAACTCTCTCCGACGGGTTGATCCTCGTCGCGAGCCGTGCTTACACGGACTCTGCTCTTGCAGTGACCGTGCAGTGTCTCCGGTCCCTGAACCACGTAGCGACCGAGTAGCCCCGGTCCACGTCCGGTGGAGATGCGTTTTCCATGACGCGTTCGTGGAGCCTGGTTCGTCGCGTCGTCGCTGACGTTCTGGCGTCGACCCCGCGCTGATCACGCCCGCCGTGTCCTTGACGGACGATCTCGCCGTCGACTCGCTCGATCTCGTCGTGAGCCTGCACCGTGCTCGAGGACGAGTCTGGCGCGCCGTCAGCGCTGGCGTGCCGTCGTGGGTGCGCACCTACGCGCAGCCGTGAAGCCATCGACGACGCGCGTCCTGTCCTGCCGCCGCTCATGGTCGTGACGGGTGATCCCGCCCGACGGCGCGCAGCCGCCGCAGATCGCGCGCAGCGTGAGTGGATGACGCCGCGCGGGGATCGAGAGCGTGCGCGACGACGCGCAGCGCCCGGCCTGCACGACGCTCGACATCGTGCCTGACGCGCTGACGACGACACGATCGTCGGCCTGCAGAAGCCTGCGCGTCTCTAAGAACCGGCGGCATCCGCGTGCACGTGCACCGCCCCGGTGCGGCCGGTGCGCACATACATCGCCGCCTAGCGTCCCGACGACCACGTCCGGCTCCTGCCACCGCGGCACAGCGCCCGGTGGACGCGCCTAAACACGAGGGCATGGACGAGCGCACCCACTTCCGGACGTGTCCGCTCTGGCGAGGCGACCTGCGGTCTCGCGATCACGACGCGCGGCCGCGAGGTCACCGGCATCCGCGGCGACGACGACGACGTCGTCTCAGCCGCGGCTACATCTGCCCGAAGGGCTCCGCGCTCGCAGGCGCTGCGACGCCGATCCGGACCGCCTGCGCACGCCGATGGTCCGCGCGCGGCTCGACGCTGGCACGAGGTCGGCTGGGACGAGGCGTTCGCCGAGATCGATCGCCGCCTGCCGCCGATCCTCGCGCGAGCACGGCCGCGACGCGGTCGCCGTCTACCTGGGCAACCCGTCCGCGCACAACCTCGGCGCTCGATGCTCTACCCGCGCGCGCTCGCTGCGCGCGCTCGGCACGCGCAACGTCTACTCGGCGAGCACCGTCGACCAGATGCCGAAGCAGGTCTCGGCCGGGCTCATGTTCGGCACGGCGCTCAGCGTGCCCGGTCCCCGACGTCGACCGCACCGACTACCTCGCTCATCCTCGGCGCCGAACCCGCTCGTCTCGAACGGCAGCCTGATGACGGCGCCCGACATGCGCGGGCGGCTGCGCGCGATCCGCGCGCGCGGCGGGCAGCGTCGTCGTCGATCGATCCGCGCCGCACGCGCACCGCCGGCGAGGCCGACGAGCACCACTTCATCCGCCCCGGCACCGACGCGCTACTTCTCGCTCGGCATCGTGCACACGCTCGTTCGCCGAGAGCCTCGGTCGCGCTCGGCGCGCCTCGCCGAGCACGTCGCGGGCCTCGACGAGGTCGAGGCGCTGGCGCCGCGACGTTCACGCCCGAGGCGGTCGCCGCGCGTGTGCGGCATCGACGCCGGCGACGATCCGCCGGCTCGCGCGCGAGCTCGCGCGGCGCCGAGCGCGCCGCGGTCTACGGCCGCATCGGCACCTGCACGCAGGAGTTCGGCACGCTCGCGAGCTGGCTCGTCGACGTGCGTCAACGTCGCTCACCGGCCACCTCGACCAGCCCGGGCGGCGCGATGTTCACGACGGCCGCCGCGCGGCGCGGCGAACACGCGCCGGCACGCCCGGACGCGGCAAGGGCGTCCGCTTCGGCCGCCGCGCGAGCCGCGTGCGCGGCGCTGCCCGAGGTGTTCGGCGAGCTGCCGGTCGGCTGCCTCGCCGAGGAGATCGAGACGCCGGGCGACGGCCAGATCCGCGCGCTCGATCACGATCGCCGGCAACCCGGTGCTCTCGCACGCCCGAACGGCGCGCGCCTCGACGCCGCGCTCGCGCGCTCGACTTCATGGTCAGCGCTCGACATCTACCTCAACGAGACGACGCGCCACGCGCGACGTCATCCTGCCCGGCCTCTCGCCGCTCGAGTCGCCGCACTACGACCTCGCGCTCTGCGCAGCTCGCCGTCCGCAACGTCGCCAACTACTCGCCGCCGATGTTCGCGCCGCCGGCGGACCGGCCGACCGAATGGGCAGAGCGATCCTGACGCTCGCCGCCATCGTCATGGGCCAGGGCGCCGACGCCGATCCGGACCGCGCTCGACGACTTCGTCGCGCGCCAGCAGGTCGAGAGAGGCGTCGGCGCGACCGGCTTCGCCGATCGCCGGCCGCGATCCGACGAGATCATGGCGGCGCTCGCGCTCGCGCCGCGGCCCGAGCGCCTGCTCGACCTCCTGCTGCGCACGGGCCCGTACGGCGACGGCTTCGGCGCCGCGCCCGACGGCCTCACGCTCGGCGATGCTCGAGGCGCAATCCGCACGGGCATCGACCTGGTCGCGCTCGAGCCGCGCATTCCCGAGGTGCTGCGCACGCCGTCGGGCAAGATCGAGCTGGCGCCGCCGACGATCGTCGCCGACGTCGCCGCGCCTGCGCGCGGACGCGCTCGAGCGCGCTGCCGACGCCAGATGGTCCTGATCGGCCGCCGCGACCTCGCGCTCGAACAACTCGTGGATGCACAACATCGACGGCGCTCGGTGCGCGGCAAGGCGCGCTGCACGCCCTGGCGTCCATCCCGACCGACGCCGCGCCGCCTCGGCCTCGCCGACGGCGGCCGGCGCGCGTGCGCTCGCGCGTCGGCGTCGGTCCACGTGCCGGTCGAGGTGACCGACGCCATCATGCCGGGCGTCGTCAGCATCCCGCACGGCTGGGGCCACGACGCGCGACGGGCACGGCGCATGCGCGTCGCCGCGCGCGCACGCCGGCGTCAACAGCGAACCTGCTCGCCGACGAAGCTGCAGATCGATCCGCTGTCGGGCAACGCCGTCCTGAACGGCATTCCGGTCACGGTCGAGCGCGCCGCAGATCCGGCCGGCCGCGTCCTAGCGAGGAGCGAATACGTAACTGAATCCAGCGGCCAA
>ERZ1370068.8812-contig-7637_pt1 | contig 19828 bp, 21 predicted proteins | sample MGYA00561227_ERZ1370068 | MGnify/ENA primary metagenome ERZ1370068 (study PRJEB38410, sample SAMEA6850437) | metagenome | study: Metagenomic assessment of the ecological functions of the soil: analysis of the soil microbiota associated with the...
CAGCGGCTTGGCGCACTCATCCGTCGAGTCTCCGGCGCCTCACGCGTCGGGCGGCACTTCGGCGAGCAGGCGGCCGAAGGCCGGCAGGCGATCGGCGCTGTCGAACGCGCGCAGCATCGCCCAGATCGACGCCTGATTCGTGGTCACCACCGGCTTCTGAACTCCCGCTCCCAGGCGGCGATCGACGGCATCGTCGGGAAATTGCCGCCGGGCACCACGAAGACTTCGATCTCCGGCCGATCGATCCGGGCGAACGCGTCGCGCGCGTTCTGCGGGCCGAGCTGCCCGATCGCATACGCGTCGGTCGCGCCGAATCCTTCGAGCGCGACCGTGTCGAGCCCGTGCTTCGTCTTGAAATAGCGGGCGGCGCGTGTCGTTGACCGCCTCCGAATAGGGCGACACGATGGCGATGCGGCGCGCGCCGAGGGCGCGAACGGCGCGGCCGACCGCCTGCGCCGACGTGATCGCCGGAACGCCGGCGCCGGCGCTCATCCGCTTCGTGACGACGTCGTCGTAGTCGTCGGCGTAGAGACTCGCCGACGTCTGGGCCAGGATCACCATCTCGACCTTGGCCGTCCCAGCAAGCTGCGACTGATAGTCGATGTCCTCGTCCCGGCTCGGCGAGAAACTCCCGGCGCCGCTCGACTTGAGGCGCCCGACGTGCGCCTGGTAGGTCGCCGGCAAGAGCCGGCACTCGATCTCGACCGTCGTGTTCGTTGGAGGAATCAGAACGCCGAAGTGTCTCGTCATGCTCCATTCCGATGCGCGCGTCAGCGCAGCGGGATCAGCGGCGGCCGGCGACGATCCGGTTGGCGATGCGCCCGAGAGCTGCTCGACCTCGTAGACGATCTCGTCGCCGACGGCCAGCCACGGATACGCGGCGGCGTCACGCGCCCGCAGCTCGGCCAGAACAGCCGTTGCCGCAGGTGCCCGTCCCCAGGCACGTCGCCCGCGCACACCTTCGTGCCCGCGCGAGGCGTAGGCGATGATCTCGCCGATCGACCAGAAGGCGTTCGCCCAGCTGGTCGCGGCCGTACTCGCGGCCGTTGACCGGAGACGACCATCTCGAGGTCGTAGCCCGTTCGGGCGCCGCCACGGCTCGATCTCGTCCTTCGTCACGAGCCACGGGCCGAGGGTCGTCGCGGTGTCCTGTGCCCTTGGCCGGACCGAGCCGCATCTCCATCTCGTTGCGCTGCACGTCGCGGGCGCTCCAGTCGTTGAACAGGCAGAAGCCGACGACGTGGTCGGCGGCGTTCTTCGGATCGAGGTTGGAGCCGTCGCGCCCGATGACGACGCCGATCTCGCACTCGAAGTCGAGGTTCTGGCAGCCCGGCGGCATCGGCACCGGATCGTGGGCGCCGACCAGCGCGTGGGGGTTCGTGAAGTAGAAGACCGGGATCTCGAAGAACTGCTTGGGCAGCTCGAGCCCCTGCGACTTGCGAATCTCCTCGATGTGCTGGCGGAACGTCATGAAGTCGCGCACCGCCGGCGGCCGCGGGATCGGCGGCGAGCAGCCGCACGCGGTCGACCCGCACCGACCTCGGCGGGCGACGCGAGCGTCTTGGCGCCAGCGGCGGCGAGCCGCTCGCCGTCGTCGCCGAGCAGGTCGATCAGCTTCGGCCCGGCGGCCATCGCGTAAATCTCGTCGCCTCGGACCACGCCGATGCCGCTCCGTCGGTCGCGGGAGGAATCTGAAAGGTCGCCCAGCGCATGGTGTCTCTCCTCTAGCGGACGCTCTACTTCGTCGACGCCGGACAGCCTCGGCGCATGGTCTTCAGATAGGCGTCGCTGCCGTGCTGGAGCAGGCGCGCCCACGCTGCTCAATGGAAGTACTGCACGCCGAGGCCCAGGAACTTGGGAACGAGGTTGTCGGGGCAGCTACACCCGGCGATGCGCCCGGCGCCGGTGATGATCTTGACGCCGCGCTCCATCATCTGCCTGCACGTCCGGATGGGCCTGCTGGCCGGTGTAGCCCATCGATTGCGACAGGTCGCCGGACCCGATGAAGTACACGTCCACCCCCGGCACCGTGACCAGCTCCGGCAGAGTTCTCGATGGCCTCCACCTCTTCCAGCATCAGGCACACGAGGGTCTGGCGGTTGGCTTCCTTGGCATAGTCCGCCGGTGGTGCCCTTGAAGCCGTAGCCGGCCGGACGACCGCCGCTGAAGATGCCCCGATGACCCTCCGGACCGTACTTCACGGCGTCGACGGCGGCGCGCGCTTCGTCCGCCGTGTTGACGTGGGGAACCTGCACGCCCCAGGCGCCCCGATCCAGGAACGGCGCGATGATCTCGGGCTTGTTCCCGACCGGGCGCACGATCGGCGCCATGCCGGTCAGCTCGGCGGCGGCGATGCACGCCTCGGCGGTGTCGACCGTGATGGAGCCGTGCTCGTTGTCGAGCAGGATCCAGTCGAATCCGAGGTGGCCGAGCATCTCCACCACCGGCGGCGACGGGAAGGTGCACATGACGCCGAAGGCGGCCTTCCCGGCGTAGAGCCGTTGCTTGAGCGTGTTCTCGCGCATGAGCTGGAGCCGGTATACCCCGCCTTCAGGCTACCTCGCCGTGCCGCGCCGCGATGGCTGGTGCACCTTGCTGCCCATGAGCCCCGACCAGCGGTGCGCCGGAAGAGATCGTCCTCGTCACGGGCGCGCAGCGCGGCATCAGGCGCGCGATCGCCATCCGATTCGCCCAGGCCGGGGCGGACGTGGCGCTCAACTCACCTGCGGACGACAAGGCGGCCGCCGAGGTCGCGGCGGCGGCGATCACCGCTCTGGGCCGTCGAGCCACCGCGCTCCCACGCCGACATCTGCGAAGCCGGGGAGGTGCCAGGCGCCTCGTGGAGCGCTGCAGAGCAGGCGCCCTCGGCCCGATCGACGTCCTCGTGAACAACGCGCCATCTTCCCTCGCGCCCCGTTGCTCGAGCTCACCGAGGACGGGTGGGACGCGGTTGCTCGACACCGAACCTCAAGGCCACACGTTCGTTTGCTCCCGGGAGGCGGCCCGTCGCGCGGTCGCCGCCGGCCGGCCCGGGGACGATCATCAGCATCATCTCGTCGGGCGCGCCTACCGCGGCTCGATGCGCGCCACCGCCTACATGGCGGCGAGCAAGCTCGGCATCGTGGGGCTCACGCGGAGGCATGGCCCGCGAGCTCGGCCCGCACCGCATCCGCGTCAACGCCGTCGCGCCCGGAGTCACGAACACCGCGATGCCGCGTAGGGGGCAATACCGAGGATGCGCTGATGGCGCTCGGCCGCGCCAATCCGACCGGCCGTCTCGCCGGAGCCGGAGGACATCGCGGACGTCGTCGTCTTCCTCGCAACCGACGAGGCTCGCTACGTCGATTGGCCAGCTGGTCCACGTCAACGGCGGCGACTATCACGGGTAGGCCAGCTGCCCGTCGCGCAAAGGAAACAACTGACCGAGAAGAGGAGGATCGCCATGAAACGCACGGCCGTCGTCACCATGGGGCTGCTGGTCGTCGGATTGACCGTTCTGGGGCGCGTACGTCTCGTTCGACGATCCGACGCGGGCTGGACCACGCTCATCGACGGCGCCACCGGCCTGGACAACTGGAACCGCATCGGCGATGCCAACTGGCGGGCGGAGGGACGGCGCCATCGTCGCCGACAAGGGCAAGGGCGGCTATCCTCGTCTCGAAGAACTCCTACAAGGATTTTCAGATCCGGGCCGAGTTCTGGGCGGATCACACCACGAACAGCGGCATCTTCATCCGCTGCACCGATCCCAAGAAGATCGGCGCCGACAACTGCCTACGAGGTGAACATCTACGACCAGCGCCCCGACCCGTCCTACGGCACCGGGCGCATCGTCAACGTCGCCAAGGTGATCGCCGATGCCCAAGGCCGGCGGCAAGTGGAACACCTACGAGATCACGGCCAAGGGCTCGCAGCTCACCGTCGTGCTGAACGGCGTCCAGACCGTCAATGTTCAGGACAGCCAGTTCGCGCAGGGACCGTTCGCGCTCCAGATTCGGCAACGGCGCCAAACGACGCCCCGGCGGCGCCATCAAGTGGCGCAAGGTGCAGATCAAGCCGCTCTGGACACGACGACAGCTCCTCAGGGCGCCCCGCCGACCCTCCGCGAGGCGATCAGCGCGTCGTGGATGCGCCGGTCGATCTCGAGGCCCTCGCGCGCGAGGCGCGCGCGCTCGCGATACGCGCGCTCGCCGGGAATGCGGATCTCGTCGACGCCCTCCTGCCGCGGCGTCGCCTTGATCGCGGCGATCTCCGCGGCCAGCGCGCGACGGTAGTCTTCCAGGGGCACGAACAGATCGGGCTTGAACGCGATGAAGAGGTACCGGCGCTCTCTCGTCGGTCGCCCGCTGCAGAGCACGCCGAGCGCGTGCATCGCGAGCGCCAGCGCGTAGCCCTTGTGCCCGCCGAACGGCAGGATCGCGCCGCGCCGCGCGGCCGCCGCGTCCGTCGTGGGACGGCCGCGCTCGTCGATCGCCACGCCCTCCGGCAGCGGGATGCCGAGGCGCTGCCGGAACTGCAGATCGGTGCCCATGAACGCCGAGGTGCCCAGGTCGATCACCAGCGGGTCGCCGTCCATCGGAAAGCCGAAGGCGATCGGATTGGTGCCGAGGGCCGCCTTGGCGCCGCCCAGCGGCGCGACCATGGGCGGCGCGGCCACCGTGTGGATGCCGATCAGGCCCGCCCGCGCCACCATCTCGACGTAGTAGGCGCTGCGGCCGCTCATCCAGATGTTGTTGACGCCGACGAGGGCGAAGCCGTGCGCCTGCGCCCGCTCGATCACGGCGCGCGTCGCGTAGTACATCCCCAGCATGCCGCTCTGGTTGCCGCCGTCGAAGCAGCACCGACACGCTCGTCTCCTTGATGCACGCGCATCGGGCTGCGCGGCGCCTTGAAGCGCGGATGGTCGGCGACGTTGAGCAGCTTCGGCAGGCCGGAGTACTCGTAGCCGCACAGGGCCGCGTCGATCACGTGGTCGGCGAGGATGCGCGCCTCCTCGGGCTCGTAGCCGATCCCGCGCATGGCCCGCTCGGACAGCGCGCGGGCCTCGGCGACGCTCAGGCGGACACGGTCGGTGGAAATTCCGGAGCCTCCATGGTTCGCCCGACCCTATCATGACGACGGAGGGTGAGCCATGAGACGAACGCTGATGCTGACCGGCGACGTGAACCTCATGAACGTCACCGATCCGCAAGGTGCCGTTCGCGCGCGATCGAGGACACGCTGCGGCAGGCCGACGTGCTGTTCGGCAACCTCGAGTGCTGCTTCTACGAGCCGGCCGCCGGGCACTCGGTGGAGCGCGAGGGTTTCTACGCGCCGCTCGCGTCCGCGCAGGCCCTCGTCCTCGGCGGCTATCACGCGGTCGGCAACGCCAACAACGTGAACTACGGCGAGGAGGCGATCCGGTCGTCGCTCCGCGAGCTCGACGCGCATCGGCATCCCGCTGCACCGGCGCGGGATCGAACCGCGAGGCCGCGCGCGCCCCCGCCGTCGTCACCCACCAGGGCCTGCGCTTCGGCTTCCTGCAACGGACCTCGGTCTACTGGGCCACCGGCCACGAGGCGACCGACGATTCGCCCGGCGTCGCCGTGCTGACCGGACGCACGGCGTACGAGCCGCCGCTCCAGACGCGGCGCGCCGGTGTCCCGCCCGCGAACCGTCCCGGCCTTCCCCCGCGATCGTCACCTGGGCGGACGCCCGGTCGCTCGCCGAGTTCACGGGCGATCTGCGCGCGCTGCGCCGCGGCCGACATCGTGGTCGCCTCGCATCACTGGGGACTGGTCGAGGACGTGCTCGACTATCAGGTCGAGATCGCCCACGCGGCGATCGACGCCGGCGCCGACGTGGTCATGGGCCACGGACCGCACTACGCGTGCGCGGTCGAGATGTACCGGGGCAAGCCGATCTTCTACGGCCTCGGCAGCTTCTCGTTCCACACCGGGCACGGCGGCCGGGCCCACGGGGACTGGGTCGGCATGCTCGCCCGCCTCACCTTCGACGACGCGACGCTCGCGGAGGTCGCCTTCTCGCTCGTGCGCCACAACGAGCGCAACGAGACCTACGTCTGCGACCCGCGCCGCGACAAGGACGCGGTCGAGCAGATCGTGCGCCGGTGCGACAGCGCTCGGCACGACGCTCACGATCAGCGGCAGCGAGCTGATCGTCGGGAAGGCTCCGTGAGCGAGGCGCCCGCCGGAGATGTGAGGCGCCGGTAGCGCCTCAGCTCCCGAAGACCCGTCAGGCGAGCGCGTCGGCGCGCAGCGTGCCTTCCACGTCGCCGAGCTTCACGGAGAGCAGATGCGCGACCGTCGGGGCGACGTCGCGGCTCATGATGGCGCCGAGCTCGGCGCCGCGCCTCACGCCGGCGCCGGTCGCCAGGAAGAACGCCCCGTTGTCCGGATGGGTCGGCCGGTGGCCGTGGTTGCCGCGATAGCGAGGCGGACCGACGTGATCGTCGCCGCGCGCCTCGTCGCCGAAGGCGTAGCCTTCCGCGGCCTCGAGCACGAGCTCGCCGACCATCGGATTCACGTCCGGGACCGGGAGCCCGCAGACCGGCATAGTCGGCCACGCCCCAGACGCCCGTCACACCCTCGAGGCCGGCCAGCTCGGACTTCAGATCGCGAACGAGCGACGGGCGATCGGCCGGATCGAGGACGTAGACGTAGCCGGCGCCGTGGTTGGTGACGAAGCGGGCCCGGCTCTCGACGATGCGCCCCTCGGCGTCGATCTTCAGGAGGCCGAGCTGACGCAGGCGCACGTTCACGCGGATCTCCCGCTCGGAAGACAGGAAGCCGTGGTCGGAGACCACGAGCACCGCGGTGTCGCGCTCGAGGGCCCCGGACGGAAGCGCCGCCAGCACGCGGCTCACGCAGTGGTCCACGTACTCGAGAGCCCAGTAGGCCTCCGGAGAGCGGGGACCGTGAAGGTGCTGGAAGCTGTCGGCGCAGAGAAAATGCACGGAGGAGCAGATCGGGGCGTGGCGGTGCAGCACGTGGGCGGCCGCGTCGGCCACCACGTCGTCCCGGAGAAGCGCTTCGGCAGCTGCGACCACTCCCCCAGCCGGTCGACCGGGAGACCGAGCGCCTTGAGCTCGCGCCAGACGTCCGGATGGGTGGCGCTCTCGAAGACGCGCTGATCCTTGAAGAACGGCAGGTTGAAGTCGAGGCCGGCGGCGCGCCGGGTGCACGGCCAGTCGACCGCGGCCGTGCGCCGGCCGGCGGCGTGGGCGACGTCGTACACCGTCGGCACCCGCAGGAGCCGGTCGGCGTCGTAGATGGGGTCGCCAGTCAGATCTTCAGTGAGCCCTGACTGACGGTTGAGGATGTAGTTCGCCACGACGCCGTGGCGATCGGGGCGCACCCCGTCACCATGCTCGCGTGCGTCGGCCACGTGGTGCTGGGGAACACGCATTCCATGCGCCGCGCGACCACGCCGCGCTCGGCGAGGCGGCGCAAGCGTCGGCATGCGCACGCGCGCGGGTCGTTCCAGTAGAAGGCCGCGAACCCGTCGAGGCTGATCAGGACGACGCGAGCCACGGCCCGCCCTGAGAGCACGCCCTCGCTCTTCATCGCGGCGATTTCATCGGCGCCGATGCCGAGCCAGGTGCTCAGCACTTCGGCGTTGTGCTGACCCAGGCCGCGGCGACGGCTTGATCCGCGCCGTCTTGCCGTCGACCCGCACCGGCCAGGTCGGCATCTTGAACGGCCCGTTCGGGTGCTCCATCACCTGCATGATGCCGCGCTTCTCGAAGGTCGGGTCGTTGTGCAGCTCCATCGTGTCGAAGACGGCGCCGGCCGGCACGCCGACGCCGCTGACCAGCGTCATCGCCTCTTCCTTGGTGTGCTTGCGCGTCCACTCGGTGACGATCGCGTCGACCTCGGCCTCGTGCTGGACCCGGGCGGCGCCGGTGGCAAAGCGCGGGTCGTCGATCAGCTCCTCGCGTCCGATCAGGCGCATCAACCGCCCCCAGTGCTCGGGGTTGCCGCGACTCGTGGTGATGTAGACCCAGTCGTTGGAGCCGAGAGGCTTGCACTGATAGAGGCCGGAGGGTGAATTGGTGCCGGCGCTGGATTTCCCGCCGCGGCGCGGCGCCGGCTTTCCGGTGCGCGCCTGGGTGGCGAAGCAGGTGCGCATGTAGTGGATCATCGCGTCCTGCATCGCGACCTGCAGTCGCCTGCCCTGGCCGGTTCGCCCCCGCTCGTGGAGCGCGGCCAGGATGGTCGCCGTCATCAGCATGCCGGTGCCGGTGTCGCCGAAGCTCGGGCCGGGCTTGACCGGCGGCCGGTCGGGCTCGCCGGTGACGCTGATCGTGCCGCCGGCGGCCTGCGCGATCATGTCGAAGGCGAGGCCGCTCTCGTACTTGCTGCCGGTACCGAATCCCTGGATCGAGCAGAAGATGATTCTCGGGTTGAGCTTCTTCACCTCGTCGTAGCCGAGCCCGAGGCGATCGATGGTCCCCGGCGCCATGTTCTCGACCGTGATGTCGGCCTTCTTCAGCATCTCCTTGACGACCGCGAGCCCGCGCGGCGACTTGAGGTTGATCGCCAGCGACCGCTTGTTGGCGTTGAACATGTGGAAATACCACGGGTCGTCGTCGGGCTTGCCGGGCGCAGCCGGCGGCCGGGTCGCCGGTCTTCGGATTCTCGATCTTCACCACGTCGGCGCCCAGCCAGGCCAGCGCCTCGGTGCAGGACGTCCCCGCTTCGAACTGGGTGAAGTCGACCACCCGGATACCGGTAAGGCAATTGAAGTCCTGGCTGTTCTCGTTCATCGTCTCCCCTCCTGAGAGTTAGGCCCTTGTCCGGGGTGATGGTAACCCGTCATACTGCGCAATGCGACTGAGGAGACAACGATGACACGGCTCGTGATGACCGCCTTGATGATGCTCGCGCTCGCCGGCCCGGCCGCGGCCCAGCAGCGGCCGGCGGCCGACAAGCCGGACGGCGAGATGCGCTGGGCGCTCTACGTGACGCTCGCCCCGGCCTGGTTCGATCCGGGCGAGGTCAGCGCCGGGAATCTCACGCCGTTCTGGATCCTCTACGCCATGCACGACGCGCTCGTGAAGCCGATGCCCGGCAACCTCATGACGCCGAGCCTGGCCGAATCGTGGACGGTGAGCGCCGACCAGCGCGTCTACGAGTTCAAGCTGCGCGAGGGGCTCCGGTTCCACAACGGCGACGCCTTCACCGCCGACGACGTGCAGTTCAGCTTCCAGCGCTCCAAGGCGGGTAAGGCCCTCAAGGACCGGGTACGCGAGGTCGAGGTGGTCGGGCCCGCGCGGGTGCGCTTTCATCTGCACGAGCCATTTCCCGACTTCATGGCGTACTACGGCACGGTCTTGACCGGCGCCGGCTGGATCGTGCCGCGGAAGTACGTGGAGAAGGTCGGCGACGACGGCTTCAAGAAGCATCCGATAGGGCTCGGGCCCTACAAGTTCGTGAGCTACACGCCGGGCGTCGAGCTCGTCCTGGAGGCGTTCGAGGGCTACTGGCGCAAGATGCCCTCGGTGAAGCGGCTAATCTTGAAAACCGTGCCCGATCCCACCACGCGCGCGGCCATGCTGAAGACCGGCGAGGTCGACATCTCGTACATGCTCGACGCCCCCTCCGCGCTGGAGCTGAAGCGCGATCCGAACTTCCGGCTCGGCTTCTCGGGCGCGATCGGCGTGCACTACCTCGATTTCTTCGATCAGTGGGACCCGAAGTCGCCGTGGTCCGACCGTCGCGTGCGGCTGGCCGCCAACCACGCGATCGATCGCCGCGGGCTCATCGAGGCCGAGACGCTCGGCGCCTCGCGGCCGACCGGCAGCATGGTCCCGCGCTCGTTCGAGTTCACCCTGGCGCTGCCGGCCTACGCCTACGACCCGGTGAAGGCCAGGCAGCTACTCGCCGAGGCCGGCTATCGCGAGCGGCTTCGACGGCGGCGACTTCTATCCCTTCCCGCCCTACTGGTCGGCCGGGGAGACGATCGTCAACTACCTCGGCGCGGTGGGCATCCGGATGAAGGTGCGCACGATGGAGCGCGCCGCCTTCCAGACGGCGTGGACGGGCAAGAAGCTCAGCGGCATCTGCATGTGCACCCTGGCCAACTTCGGCAACGCGGCCACGCGGCTGGCCGAGGTGGTGCAGAGCGAAGGCGCCTACGCGCGCGGCGCCGACGCCGACGTCGAGGCGCTCTTCAAGCAGCAGGCGCGCGAGACCGACCGGCGCAAGCGCGAGGCCATGCTGCACAAGATCCAGCAGCTCGTCTACGATCGCGTCCGCTTCGGCCCGCTCTACGAATTCATCTGGCCCAGCGGCATCGGCCCGCGCGTCGCGGAGCCGGCGCTCCTCCTGATCGATCCCTATCCCTGGTCGGCTCCGTACGAGGAGGTTCGACTCAAGGGGAGAAGCGCCGGCTCTCGCTAGCGCGCGTCCACGCTCGGCCTCAGGCCGGCTTGATGTTCTGGTTGATCCGGAAGAGATTGTCCGGGTCGACCGCCTTCTTGATCGCCGCCAGCCGCGGGTAGTTGTCGCGGTACGCGGCCTTCACGTTGTCCTCGCCCTCGTCCATCATCATGTTGACGTAGCCGCCGCCCGCCGAGAGCGGGTGCAGCGCCGACCAGTAATCGCGAGCCCACTGGATGAGCCGCGGAGTTGTTCGCCGGATCGGGATCGACGCCCACGATCACCTCGGCGAAGTTGGCGTCCCGGAAGCTCCACGCGGTATCGCCCTTCGCGACGCGGTGGGCGGCGCCGTTGATCGGGTAGAGGTGCATGGTGGAGTGAAGGCTCGGCAGCCCCTCGGCGTGCTTCAGGTGCAGGTCGATCGCGTGATCGGTGATCTCGCGGAAGAAGTCGGCCTTCCAGTACCACTGCAGCCCCTTCGGGTACAGGCCGTCGAACAGGCTCTGGAGGACCGGGAACGGAATCGGCCCGGCAAAGTCCATCGCGGGCGGCGAGAACGCGCGGATCGGCTTGAAGACGTCGCCGGCCTTGGCGGCGTCACCCGTGTAGCACCACACGACCACGCACATCTTCTTCAGAGTGGTACTCCTGCGGGAACATCGGGACGGGCGGCACGGTGACGAAGCCGAACCAGCCGTTGAGATCCTCCGGCGCGTTCAGGATGAAGTCGCGCCAGAAGCTGAGGACCTCCCGCCCCTTGGCTGAGCGGCCAGAAGATCGGCCCGCCGTAGACGGTGCCGACCGGATTGCCGCGGAACAGGAACGAGGTCACGACGCCGAAGTTGCCGCCGCCGCCGCGCACGGCCCAGAAGAGGTCGGTGTGCTCGCGCGCGCTCGCGGTGACGAGGCGGCCGTCGGCCAGGACCACGTCCGCCTCGAGGAGGTTGTCGATGGTGAGGCCGTAACGGCGCGTGAGGTAGCCGACCCCGCCGCCCAGCGTGAGGCCGCCGACGCCGGTGGTGGAGATGAACCCGCTCGGCACCGCCAGCCCGAAGGGTGCGTGGCGTGATCGACGTCACCCCACACGGCGCCGCCGGCGACCCGGACCGTGCGATTCGCCGGATCGACCCGGACGCCCGGTCATGGGCGACAGATCGAGGACGAGGCCCCCGTCGCACGTCCCGAGCCCGGGCCCGTTGTGAGCGCCTCCGCGCACGGCGAGCGTCAGCCCGTGCTCTCGGGCGAAGCCGACGCCCGCGATGACGTCCGCGGCATCCCGGCATCTCGCGATCAGCGCGGGGCGGCGGTCGATCATGGCGTTGTAGACTTGGCGAGCCGCCTCGTACGCGGGGTCGGCCGGTGTGATCAGCTCACCCCGGAGCTTGCCCCGCAGCTCCTGAATCGTGTTCTCGTTCATGTCTCCTCCGGTTAATCCATCCGCCCCGCCCAGGGTGTAGGATTTCCCACCGTATGGCCGTCTCCGTCTCGGCCGCAGCGCGCCAGTGTTCACGTAAGCCACACTACCGGCGGGATATCGCGGGGTGAATGACCGGGCGTCCGCCGTTCTTAGCCGCGCGTCCGGTCACGAGCGAGGTGAGCGTGAGCGCCGATCCCCTGTCAGACGTGCTGCGCGCGGTGCGGCTCGACGGCGCCTTCTTCTACGCCGTGGAGGCCAGCGAGCCCTGGAGCGTGAAGGCCGTCGCGGCGAAGGATCTCACGCCGCGCGTCCTGCCCGGCGCTGAGCACCTGATCTCCTACCACATCCTCACCGCCGGACATTGCTACGGGGGACTGACGGGCGAGGCGCCCGTGGCGCTCGAGCCGGGTGACGTGATCGTGTTTCCCCACGGCGACGCGCACGTGATGTCGAGCGATCCGAAGCTGGAGAGCGTACCGGCGGTCCCGGGCCGCTATCCGGAGACGGTGACAATCGGCGAGGGCGGGGAGGTCGCGGCCACGTTCGTCTGCGGCTTCCTCGGCTGTGATCGGCGCCCGTTCAATCCCCTGCTGTCCACGCTGCCGCGCCGGCTTCACGTGCCCGGTCTCGGCAACGGGTGGCACCAGTCGTTCGCGCGCCAGGTGGTCGAGGAGTCGCGCGCCCAGCGGGCCGGCGCCGACTCCGTCCTGACGCGCCTCGCCGAGCTCATGTTCGTCGAGGTGCTCCGGCGCTACATCGAGACGCTTCCGCCGGGACAGCGCGGCTGGCTCGCGGGCCTCCGCGACGAGTTCGTCGGCCGCGGCCTCGGCCTGCTCCACGCCGACCCCGCCCGTCCGTGGACCATCGACGAGCTCGCCGGCGGCGTGGCCATGTCGCGCTCGGCGTTCGCCGACCGGTTCACCGCCATCGTCGGCCAGCCTCCGATGCAGTACCTCGCCCAGTGGCGCATGCAGCTCGCGGCCGGACGCCTGGCGTCGGGCACCGCGAAGGTCGCGGCCATCGCCGAGGAGGTCGGCTACGAGTCGGAGGCCGCGTTCAGCCGCGCGTTCAAGCGCCTCATGGGTGTGTCGCCGCGCGGCCTGGCGACGGGGGCGTGAGAGACGCCGCCCGGGCAGCCCAGCGTCTGTGAAGCCCGGCCGCGGCCGGTGCGACGCGTAGCCGTCGACCGCGCACCTGCGAAACGATTCGAGCCGCTGCCAGCGCGCTTCGCTGAGCGGCGCCTGCCAGCGCTTGACGGCCGGATTCGGCCGCAGATCGTAATGGAATAGCTGGAGCTGGCGCGCACTGGAAATATTCGCGGTCGGCGCGCGCAGCCAGGGACGGCTGCGCCTTCGCCACGTTGAGCATGTCGTACATCGTGAGGAACGTGCGTCGTCCGGCCGTCTCCCGTGACAGTGAAAGTGCACCCAGGTGGTCGCGTCGACGTTCCCCAGAATTTCCACAAAGGTGCGGACAGCGTCGTCGTCGGGCGCACAGTGATCGGTGACGGGCAGTCGCAGGTACGACACCGCAGGCGGCTCCTGAACTGCGCCACCACCATCGGCTCGGTCTCGGCCCGCGTGACGTGGAGCGGCGCAGTGCCCTGCACCTGGATCCGGCCGTCGGTGTCCTTGTGGACCGCGTACACGAGCTGGTCCGGGGCGTCGGTCAGCTTCATGAGCTGGCACTGTTCGTCGCGGGCGATCCAGGCGGTCGGCTCGACCCACGTTGGGCCAGTCGCTTGTCGGAGCACCAGGAGACCGCGCGCCCGTCGAGAAAGGCATGCGATTCCTGGCGCAGGTCCACGATAAGAAGGCGTCGCTGGTCGGGCGCCTCTTCGGCGATCCGGTCGACGATGCCGGCGAACACTGGCGCGTCGAGCTGGTGGCTGCCCGATGCGCGCAGCGGCGGGTCGAGATCGCGCCCAGAGCGGAAGTGATCGCCGCCCGGCGGATGTCCTGGGTTGTTGTCGAAGATCGAGATACGTGCCGGTCCGGTACGGCGTTGGCGTTGCGCCCGCATCGGTTCCCATCGCTGACGACCTCCTGAATCGAGCCGCGAGATCGGCTCGACGAGACCCCGCCCGACCTCGCTCCGCCATGAAGACGGCCCTGCGCCTCGAGCGTTCGGCTCGGCGCCGCCAGGTCACCGTATCGTGACCGGAACGTTATTCCGTCGCAGCAATCCGCGCCTAGAGTCCGCCGGGTAGCGACAGGCAGTCGACGACGAAGGCGTTCTCCTGTGACGGAGGCCGCATGAGACAGGTCGACCAGAAACCGATCCGGGCCAGACTCGGCCTCGTCCATGTAGTGAGTCGTCAGCACGATGCCGAGCCCTTCGGCGCGAAGCCGGTTGACCAGGTCCCACGGCGACGCGGGCTGCATTGAGGTCCAGCCACGGTCGTCGGCTCGTCGAGGAACAAGAGGCGCGGCCGGTGCACCAGCGCCCGCGCGATCATCAGCCGTCGGCGGAAGCCGCCGGAAGCGCCTCGGGCTTGTCACCCGCGTACGGCGCGAGCGCAGAAGCGCTCGAGGCAGCTCGTCGGCGCGTCGGTGCACCTCGGGCGGCCGCGGCCGGAAGTACCAGGCCGCCATCTCGAGGTTCTGGCGCACCGTGAAGTCCCCGCCGAACGTGTCGGCCTGCGTGCACACGCCCAGCTGCCGCTTGAAGCGGTCGGGAGATCTTTCGAGACGTCCGGCGCCTTCGAAACGGATGGTGCCGCCGTCGGCGCTGAGAGGCCGTACAGCATCCCTGAGCGTGGTCGTCTTGCCGGCGCCGTTGGGACCGAGCAGCCCGAGTACCTGCCCGGCGTGACAGTCCAGATCGACGCCGTCGACGAGCAGACGCCCGCCGAGACGCTTGACGAGCGCGCTGCGCTTCGGGCGTGGCCATGTCCGTCATTGTACAGTCGAGCTCACACCCGCCCCGGACTATCGAGCTTGCACCGTCTGATGAACGGCGCAGCCACAGCTCGGCTGATGGTATCGTCCGTTGCCTTCGGCACGAGGCCGCCCGTGCCGTACGTGTTCTTCGGGCGCACCCAGTCGGCCAGAGTCTTGTAAGGCCCGTCCTCGCCTCGCCCCTTCGGCGTCGCGTCAGATACCGGTAGACGCCGAGGAACTCTTCACCGCCGCGCCGTAGGTCAGTAGGTGTGGAAGATCTGGCCGGCGTCGTCCCTGATGAACACGCTGTCACCGGAGAGATCCCCGATCCCGGGATCCACGTGCTCGTAGTTGTAGAAGGCCCGGCCCGTCGCGATCTGCTCGGGGGTAAAGGACACGTGGGAAAGTCGTAGTTGAACTCGGAGTGGTAGGACGAGACCCACCTGACGTTCCACCCCATCCGCCTGCGGGACCGCTTCGATCTCGCCGATCGGCGCGCGGGCCACGACGACGTAGGACACGTCGTGGTTCTGTAAATGCGTGAGCGCACCCTCGACGTGATCGACCTCGAGGAGCATCCGACGCACTGACTGACCTGGCCCGGGCCCATCATGAAGTGCTTGCGACGAAGAAGCTGGCTGCGTCCGTCGAACAGGTCGGCCAGCGTCAACTTGCCATCGGGCGCGTCGAAGACGTACTGCTTGGCGACCTTCACCCAGGGTAGCGCCCGACGCTCCGGCGGCCAGCAGGTCGCGGAGCCGCGTGAGCTCCTTCTCCTTCACCAAGAGGGCTTTGCGGGCTTCGAGGCCATTCCGTCCGCGTGACGATCTTTGGATTATTCATGATATGTTCTCCTCCTCCCTCCTTCCCCTCACTCTCTAGTCGAACGAGCCGGCTCCGGATCGACATTCGATCTGTCGCCGGTCCTCAAAGACCCCGTCGCAAGTCGCCGCATCATAAGGATGAAGAGGTTCCCGACGATGCGGTTGGCCGTTGCCGTAACTCTAGTGCTGGCGCTCGCGACCGGCGCCAGCGGCGCGTGCCAGCACCGAGGCCTGGCCGCCGGTGCTCGGCTCCGAGAGCTATCCACCCGGATGTATCGGCTGCCGTGGAGCGTGTGTGGAGCGATCCCACGCTGAGCCGCACCGTCAGAGGCCGCGCCGCGCATGTCCCGCTCGACGTTTATGTCGCGTTCCTGGACACCCCGGACGTCACCGCCGCCGCGGCGCGCTTCAGAGGGCTCGCGAGCTACGAAATTCAGGCGCTCGATGACGGCCGGTATCTGGCCAGCGACGGCGTCAGCGCCCGCGGGCCCGCTCAGGTGCTCCAGCGTCAGCCACGACGGGTCGTCGTGCTGTCCCGCGGCGAGCACACCAGCCCGCTTGCGCGCACGATCAGCGGAAGCGCCCTCACGGTTATCGACGTCGGGCCGGAACGGCACGGCGTCACCCCGACGCTCGTGGCCTACGTCTGCATCGACAATCCCCTCGCCGCCAGCTCTCGCGCGAACGCTCGTCCCGACCTTGGATTCATCGCCGACCGCAAGCTCCGGCGAGGGAATGCGCGTCACCGCGGGGTCGCCGAGTGGGCCGTCGATCCTTCCGGCGGCTTCTGCGATTGGCTCGTGCGGGAGCCGCTTCCGCCAGCGCGCCGCGCTCCGGATTATCGACTACCCTCCCGGCGTGCGCACGCCAGAACAGGCTCGCCGCTTGGATCGGTTCAGAGTCCTGACCCCGCGATCGGCGACTCGTGAATCTCGCAGCGGCCGAACGGGCTCGCCGCCGCCATCGCCTCGAGCCGCTCGCGTGGGTGCGCGCTTGACCAGCATGTGCTTGAACGTCCACCGCGATGATCCGTCGGTTCAGCCAGCCGCCGCCGAGGGCGCGCACCGTGTCCGCGATGGCCTGTTCCGACGCGTCGCGCAGGCCGGATCAGGCCGACGCCGCCGGGGACGCAGGACCCGGTGAATCTCGGCAAGCGCCTTCACCGGGTCCGCGCAAATTCTTGAAGGCGGCCCGGCAGTAGACCGGGTCGAGCTGGATCGGCATCCAGGGGCAGGTCGGACGCGTTGCCGAGCCGGAACACGACGTCAACGCCGGCGGCCCTGGCGTTTTCAATGTGATGCAGGAACGAACGTCTCGCGCGGTGTCTCGTCCGACGCCCAGCACCCGATAGGCGACCGGCGCGCGATCGCGCCGTTCAGCCGATATCCCTTGCCAGCGGGGCTTCAAGTCGTCCCGTTCGTCGGCACCCTCGCGCGTCATGATCGGATGGGCCGCCCGGCCGAGCGGCGCCTGCACGCTGCCATCTCCGCCGGGGCGGCAAGTCGCTTCCTTGTGCGTTGCCTACCCGCCGGAGGTGTCCGTAGCGGGTCCTCGATCTGGCCGGAGCGGTCGCCGGCGAAGACTGGTCGCGACGGGCCTGAGCTCACGGGCGCCCCGCGGAAACATCGCTGCCCTCTTGACGAAAGCGTCCACGTCTTCCACGTAGAGGTGGATGCTCACCGGCGATCCGCCGAGCGATTCCGGCTTCCTTGCCGCCAGAACTCCGGGAACTCGTCGGACAGCATGATCCCGAGGAATCGCCCAGGCGAATTTCCGCGTGGCCTAGTCGTCCGTCGGGAACAGATCAGACTTAGGTCTCGGTCTGCTCGAACGCGCCTTCTTGTAGAACTCCAGCGCGCTGATTCCGCATTCTTGATGGCCAGATAAGGGCGCGACGGTGTGGTGTCGCTTCGGGATCGGCCTCACTTTGCTCGGCATTGTTTCCTCCCTAGCTCTCGGTGTCTCGCTGCGTCTCGTCCGTTCCTCATGCGTCCGGTCTCCGAAGTACTCCGGCAGCCGCGCTGTTTGCACGAACAGACGCGCTGCGGTTGCACGCGCGCCAGTACATCGGCACGGCGACGTCGAGAGCGTCTGCGATGTCGGGCCGCAGATGCCTTCGACGTCGTGCAGGACCAGGGCGGTTCGGTAGTCGGCCGGCAGTGCGTCGATCGCCTCCCGATGATCGTTTGCAGCCGCTCCGCAGAAGCCGGCTCGTCGATCAGGCCGACCAATCCTCATCGGCTCGAAGTGCCGGCCGTCACTCGGCAGCGCCTCCGCCACAGCGTCAGGGCCCTCTCGTCGCTGCCGCCCGCCGTAGCGCCGCTCGGCAGCCTCGCGGGCCACGGTGCGATAGATCAGGTTTCGAGCGCGCCGGCCCGTCCGCGACGGAGTGAATCGCCCAGGCTGCGGTCAGCAGCGCGTTCTGGGTAACCGCTTCGGCATCGTCCACGGCTCCGGTGATGCCGCCACGCCAGCCGGTAGGCACGCTCACCGTAGCGCTCCACAGCCACTCCGCGGCGCCATCGAGATCGCGCCCACGCGCGGCGCCGCGATCGATCCTTTCGTATCACTTACTGCTGGCTCCATGCTTCGGCCTCCTTCCCGGATCAGTCGCCCCTCACGAGCATCGCCAGCCCTTCAGCGCAGACACGACGACGCCGCGCAGGAGGTGCGCGACTGACCGAGCGCGCGAAACGCCGCTCGCGGCCGGCCGGACTCCGGTCGCGCGGCGTTGATGATCCGACTCGACACCTTCTCCCATGGCTCACTCTCGGCAGGCCGGTCCCAGCTCGATCTCCAGCGTGTAGTGGTTCACGTCCATGACGGCGGCTCCATCCGATGCGGCGCCTTCCCGCCAGCCTCAGATTGCGCGGGTCCGGCTGACAGGTCAGGACGATTTCAGTGATGGTCGATCGCTGGGAAGGTCTGCAGCACGATCGCCAGCAACGCCTGGCCGACCGCCGGCAACGTCGAACAACGCGGCGAGTAACCTCTGCCAAACGCTGGCGACGGCGGCGGACCAACCCGGCGCAGCCACCGCGCCAGCGGTGATGAACGTTTGTCGGTCAGCGCTATCTGACGGGCCACAGTCTCGCCGGCGACGCTCCCGGTCATTGGCCCACGCGAAGTGAAGACGACCGCGAACGGCACGGTCGCGACGAGAAGGCTGACCACCCGGTCAGCATGGCTCCCGACCGGGTGCTCGGTGGGCAATCTCGCGTCGCGGGATCGCGCCGACGCCCGCGTCCGCAGAATCGCGCGACCACAGGGGGCACCCATCGGGGCGGATCCCAGCACGGCCAGCGACGCGATCGCCGAGGCGGCCACGATCCAGAACGCACCAGGATGCCCGACCCGCCGCTACGGTAGTGCTCGCGATCAGGTATCCCGTGCCGATCCCGTGCTCGCCCACATGGCCGCTTTCACCACGGCCCCAGGATAGCGCCGCGGGCCGACTCCGGCCATTCCAGCCGAACGCCGTCGCGACCGGGTTCAGCTCGGGCAGAAGCGAGCCCCGAGCTGAAACACACGGTCATGGGCGAGAAGAGCGCTGGGCGTCGTCGACCGAACGCGCGTCCCGCGAGAGGCGCCCGAGCGCCGCAGCGCCCGGTGCCCGCGCCACCTGCCGACGGTGTACCAGCCGAGGTCGGCACAGAGCGACGCGCCCGTCGCGCCCGCGACCGCGACGCCGATGTTCACATCGCCCGTCCGGAGCCAGCGCTCCCACCGCGAGCGGCGCGGAGCCGCGAACGGGGCGCCCGCCTGGTTGGCGAGGACCAGAGCGAACATGATCCACTCGGCGTGGCCCAGCACTTCCACTAGCATCTCGTTCTCCATTCCCGCGATCGTTGCGTGATGCTCGGATCGTGACTTCGTGGCCAGTTTTACGAGTGGGCCGTAGAGCTATCCGTCGAAAACCGGCGTGAAAAGATTGGCCCGCACCGGGTTCGGGCCCGGAAATGGCCGATTGTTACGGCCACCGAAATTGGCTGGTGTAACCCACCCCGACATGGCCGCGGGCGCGGTAGACGCATGCTGGGTGAGACCGCCGAGAGGGTGATGGCGCGGCTCACTTTGACGCTCTTGGGCGGCTTTCGAGAGCCTCGATCCCGGCGCTCCTCTCGCCTCCGACGCGAAAGGCGCAAGCTCCTCTTGCCTGCTACCGGCCGCGTGCCGCAGCGAGGCATCACCAAACAAGCTCGCCAGTCAGGGCGTGCAGGTCGACGGCGCCGGACGCCGTCCGACGCTCTCACTGCGGAGGCCCCTGCAGCGGAAGCCGACGATGATCCCTCAATACCGACGGCAACCACGAACATATGTAAC
>ERZ1370068.2450-contig-1600_pt1 | contig 19817 bp, 21 predicted proteins | sample MGYA00561227_ERZ1370068 | MGnify/ENA primary metagenome ERZ1370068 (study PRJEB38410, sample SAMEA6850437) | metagenome | study: Metagenomic assessment of the ecological functions of the soil: analysis of the soil microbiota associated with the...
GCTTCCCGCCGCCCATCGCCTGCACGACCGCCTGGATCGCGTACGCAGCGGCGAGCGCCTGGGCGGCGAACCAGTACGTCGCCGCGACGACCCGGTACGGCGAGCTGAGCAGGCGCGCGCCCCAGAAGCCGAGGGTCGCCCGCGCGCGCGACCTGGCCCGTGAGCCCGTAGTCGACGCCCGACCTCGGCGATCGGGACCAGCACGCGCGTAGGCGAGCGCCTGCCCGAGCACCATTGCCAGCGATCGCCCACCAGAGCGGCAGCCCGCCGTCGGCGACGGCGATCGCCCCGAGCACGTACATGACCGGGTTGAGGAAGAACGTGAAGTTGATCGCGAAGAGGTCGCGCCAGCCGACCGTCCGTCAGCTCGGCCGGGATCGGCTCGACGCCGTACTCCTCGACCGCCGGCACCAGCTCCCCGCGCGGCGCTGTGGCTGCGCGAAGAAGTCGATCACGACCCGGTTGTGCTCGTCGGTGTTGTCGAAGATCGTCGAGTGGTTGGAGCCGCGGATCACGTGCTTCTCGGCGTTCGGGATGCCCTCGTAGATCGCCTCCTGGCCGGCGCCGTCCGGGCCCTGGTCCCACGGCGTCATCGATGTCCTCGTCGCCGCCGAGCACGAGCGCCGGGCGAGGTGATCTTCGGCAGCCAGCCGCGGATGTCCATGTCGCACATCGCCTGGCAGGCGGCGGTGAAGACCTCGATCCGGTTCGAGTCGCGCAGGATCTGCTGGATCGTGTCGATCGCGGCGACGCCGTCCGGGCGTCTCGAGGAACGCCTTCGAGAGCGCCTGCCACGCGATCAGCTCGGCGAGGATCCGGCTGCCCGGCCCGTCCGGGTCCATGCGCGCGATGTCGATCCAGTTCTTGAAGATCAGCCGGCCGCGTCAGCCCGAGCTTGGCGGCGGCGCAGTTGATCACGACCGAGGTCGTCCGCTCCGGGTACTTGCCGGCGAAGACGATCGCGATCATCCCGCCCATCGACGTGCCGTGGACGTGCGCGCTGGTCGATGTCGAGCGCGTCGAGCAGCCCGGCGACGTCGTCGGCCCAGACCTCCATGTCGTAGTCCTGGACCGGGCGGTCGGACTGCCCGTAGCCGCGCATGTCGTAGTCGATCACCTTGAAGCGCTCGGCGAGCTCCGGCGTCGCGGGCGCGAAGTTGAAGTGCCCGAAGCCCGCGCCGTGGATCTGGACGACGGGCTCGCCCTCGCCCGTGACCTCGTACCAGAGCTCGACGCCGTTGACCTGCGCCCGTCCTTCCATGCCCTCCGGCTCGGTGACGGCCGAGTATTGCACGATGTCTGACATTCGTCGAAGATCGCCCGGTGAGCTGAGCGGTTCATCGAGCGGATGACCTGGCCGGAGGTCGAGGCGGCGATCGAGCGGGGCGTCGACGCGGTGCTGATCCCGATCGGGACGACCGAGCAGCACGGGCCGCACATGCCGCTCGACACCGACTGCGTCATCGCGCGCTCGCTCTGCGCGCGCGTGCGGCGGAAGCCGGCCGAAGCGGAGGGCGTCGAGCGTGCTCGTTGCGCCGACGCGTCAACGTGACGCTGTCCTGGTACCACATGCAGTTCCCGGCAGTCGATGCGGCTCTCGACGACGACGTTCTTCCAGGTCTTCCGCGAGATCTGCGACTCGCTCGTCCACCACGGCTTCGAGCACCTCGTCGCGGTGAACGGGCACGGCGGCAACGTCGCCGCGCTGACGGTCGCGGTCAACCACTACTTCGAGACGACGGGCCGCCGCGTCTTCCTCGTCGCAGTGGTGGGACCTCGCGCGCGACGTGCTCGCCGAGGTCGAGGGGCCGATGATCCACGCGGAGGAGGCGGAGACCTCGCTCGCGCTGGCGCTCGGCCAGCGCGTCGACGAGGACCGGGCGACGCGCGACGCCTGGGACCGCGGCGCCGCCGTGACGCGACGCGGGCTGCCGTGGACGTCGTTCGGCCGCTACGAGCATGCGCGCGAGCGGGCCCGGGCGTGGTCGTGCCGATGGACATGCTCCGCGACATCACGCCGTCGGGCGTCGTCGGCGACGCGACGCGCGCGCAGTCGCGAGACGCGGCGAGCGGATGGTCGCCGCGCGTCGATCCCCCGCATCGTCCAGGTCTGCAGAGACCTGGCCGGAAAGGAGTAGGCATGCCCCGACGTGTGATCGACCTCTCGCAGCCGCTGTCGCGCGAGTCGCAGCTGCACCCGTTCTTCCCACCGACGCAGATCCTCCGGCACATCCAGCACACGGACGCGGCGCCGGGGCGCCCGTCGTTCAGCGCCGAGATCATCATCACCTCGAACCACGCCGCGACGCACGTCGACGCGTTCGGCCACTACGACCCGAGCGGCGTCGCGATCGCGGAGATGCCGCTCGACACGTTCTGCGGCGACGGCGATCTGCGTCGACATCCGCGAGTACGAGCGCGGGCACGACGTCACCGCGGCCGAGGTCGAGCAGGCGGTCGCGGCGAGCGGCCAGGAGCTGCGCGAGGGCGACATCCTGCTGTTCTGCTCCGACCACTACAACCGACCGCGGGGACGCCGGCGTTCCTCGACGGCTTCTGCGGGATCTCCGCCGAGGCCGTGCACTGGATGGCGGACCGCGGCGTGAAGATCTTCGGCGTCGAGACGATCAGCCCCGACCTCGTCTACCTGACCGACGAGTACCCGACGCACAAGGCGTGCGCCGAGCGCGGGCTCACCCACTACGAGAACCTGAACAACCTGAAGGAGGTCGTGAACCAGCGCTTCCTGTTCGTCGGCTTCCCGCTGCGGCTCGAGGTCGCCTACGGCTCGCCGGTCCGGGCGGCCGCGATCGTGGAGGACTGAGATGATCAGGACACGCTGATGAACCGCACGACGGCGACGACGCGAGAACGCGCTCACCGAGGAGGAGCGCGACGAGTTCCTGACCGAGCAGCGGATCGGCCGGCTCGCGACCAACGCGCGAGGACGGCTGGCCGCACGTGACGCCGATCTGGTACGTGTGGGAGGACGGCCGCTTGCCTGCTCTCGCTCGGCAAGAGCCGCCGGCACCTCGCGCAACATCGCCGCGTGACCCGCACGTGACGCTGTGCGTCGACGAGGATCCGCGGACCACCGACCTGACCAAGTCGCCGCGCGCAGTCGTCTGCTTCGGGCTGGCGAGGCTCGTCGACGGACGAGGCGGGCGTCCGCGACATCACACGACGAAGATCGAGGAGCTGCTACCTGCCGGCCGACGCTCGCGGGCCGGAGCTCGACGAGCTGCTCTGGTTCGAGGGCCGCGTCGGGGTGGAGATCACGCCGGAGCGCTGGCTCGCCTGGGACCAGGGCAAGGGCTAGCGAGGCGCTAATCGAGTTGCGCCTACCCGGCGTCGAGTCGGTGACGTCGACCTGGCCTGCGCGCCTGACGTCGCCGGGCAGGGCATCGATCCTCGCCGCCGTTCTTCGCGATCACGCCGCCGGAGGAGCGAGAAGCTGCCGGGCTGCTCGCGCGAACGGGTACGGCGTCAGGCTGGACGCCGCCAGGGCGCCGACCGGCTCGAGCCGTGTAGCCCTGTAGTTCCGGCCGTCCTCGCCGCCCTCGAGATCGCGGCAGGCAGAAGTAGAGCGAGAGCCGGTCGAAGAGCTGGAGCAGCTCGTAGTCCGGCCTGCCGCGCGCGCCTCGGCCAGCCGCCGAACTCTCGCCTCCTGCTCGGCGACGAACGCCTCGACCTCGTCCTGCGGCCTCCGCGGCGCGGCGCGAGCCCGAGCCCCGGATCGAGGCCGTAGCCGCTGCCGGTAGATGCCGGCGCCGTGCATCGAGACGAGCAGGCCCGGCGTCGGAGGTCCTGCTCGGTGATCGCGCGCGATGCCGGCGCGGTAGAAGGCGAGGTGCGAGCGGATGTCGACCTCGAGGAAGTTGACCGGGCTTGCCGTCGCCGTCGACCCGCGGGGCACTGCTCCCCATACCGCCCAGCCGTCGTCGTGACGCTCCGCAGCGAGCCACGAGCGACGGCGGCAGCGGCTGCGGTTCCATGCCCGCGCGAACGCGGCCGAGCAGGTCGGCGTGGTCGGTCTGGAGGACGACCTGCCAGCGCATCGCCGAGGTCGCGAACGATCATCGCGCTCTCCCACTTTGTGCCTGGGGAATGGAGCCCACCGGCCGCCCGCAGCTCCGCAACGATCGCGCGAACCGGCGCGCGCCGGGAAGGTCCGGCCGTCGACGTCGACCTCGCCTGCATCGGTGTCGATCCGGATCCGCGGAGCCGGAGCCGCGCGGCCGCTGCCGCCTCCGGAGCCTCGACGACCGAGAGCCCGAGGTTGACGCAGTTGCGGTAGAAGATGCGCGCGAAGCTCCGGCCGACGACGCCGCGGACGCCCGCACGCCTTCATCGCCTGACGGCACGTGCTCGCGCGACGAGCCGATGCCGAAGTTCGAGCCGACGACGAGGATCGTCTCGTCGCCGAGCTGGTCGCGCAGGGACGGGTCGAAGCCCTCGAACAGGTGCTGCGCCATCTGCTCGGGATCCTCGATGTTCAGGTACGCGCCGGGGTACATGACGTCCGTGTCGACGTCGTCGCCGGCGATCGACGACGCGCGCGCCCTCGACGCTCACGCGCGACTCACGCGCCGGGTGGACGAGCTCGCCGGCGACGGCCGCCGCCGCGGCGACGCACGCGTTCGCGAGGTGCACGCTCGGCCTCCGGCGAGCCCATGCGGCCCCGGAAGTTGCGGTTCGTCGTCGTGACGGCGCGTCTCGCCCGCGGCGAGCACGCCCATGTCAGCCGCCGAAGCACGCGCCGCAGGTCGGCGTCGAGACCATCGCGCCCGCCTCGACGAACAGGTCGAGCAGGCCCTCGGCGCAGCGCCTGCGCGGTAGATCGCGCTGCGTCGCCGGGACGACGATCGCGCGGCAGTCGCGGATGGACGCGCCGGCCGCCGCAGGATCGTCGGCCGCCTGGCGGAGGTCGGTCATCGTCCCGTTCGCGCAGTTGCCGATGTAGACCTGGTCGATCGTCGTCCGCGCCGGCGTCCGTCGACCGGCACGACGTTGCCCGGAAGGTGCGGCAGCGCCACGAGCGGCTCGAGCGCCGACAGGTCGATCGTCGAGACGCTGCCGCGAACGTCGCGTCCGGGTCGGAGCGCTCCGCCGTCCACGGCCGGTCGGTGCGCGGCCCTCGAGGTACGCCGTCGACGTCGTCGTCGGCCGGGAAGATGCCCGTCTCGGAGCCGGCCTCGACCGCCATGTTCGCGACGGCGAGACGCTCGTCGACCGAGAGCGCCTCGCGCGCCCGTCGCCGACGAACTCGAGCACCGCGTTCGTGCCGCCGCCGACGCCGATCTCCGCGATGCACGGCGAGGATCACGTCCTGCCGGTGACGAAGCTGCCCGGGTCGCCGCGTGAACTCGACCTGGATCGTCTCGGGCACCGCCTGCCAGAACGAGCCGAGCGCAAGGCACGAGGCGATGTCGGTCGAGCCGAGGCCCGTCCCGAACGCGCCGAGCGCACCGTACGTGCAGGTGTGCGAGTCGCCGCCGGCGATCACCGACCCGGGCACGATCCAGCCCTCCTCGCAGAGGAGCGTGTGCTCGATGCCGCCGCGGCCCTGGCCGTAGTACGTGACGCCCTGCGCGCTCCGACCACCGCTTCAGGCGCGCGCTGGAGCTCGGCCGACGCGCGTCCTTCGCCGGCACGAAGTGGTCGGCGACCATGACGACGCGCGGCGGGTCGAAGACGCGGTCGGCGCCCATCTTCTCCATCGCGCCGGAACGCGACCGGGCCGGAGACGTCGTTCGCCATCACGACGTCGCAGCGGACGATGACGACGTCGCCGGGCGCGGACATCGTCGGCGTCGCAGTGCGCGAGCAGGATCTTCTCAACGAGCGTGTGCGCGCCAGCCAAGCTCCTCCAAGTGCCGTCGACGCACTCGCCGAGCGACACGACGTCGCCGTACTTCAGGTCGATGTCGTACAGCGCTGCGCCTCGTGCGCCGCCGGGTTTCGGTCGCCGACCGCCTCGCGCGGCACGACCGGGCCGGTAGCCTGTGCTGGAGCACGTCGACCGGCCGTCGCGCGGACGCAGCCCGGAGGTCGACGCGCCCGGTGACGATCGACGCTGTCGCACCCGTGCGAGGCGAGCAGGCTCGCGAACGGCGTCCCGAAGAACGCGGACGCGAAGAGCTTGTTCAGCACCGGCTCGCTCCGGCCGCGGCGCGATCCGCGTGGTCGATCTCGACCCAGCGGCTGCCCGCCTCGAGCGTGAGCAGCGCGCGGGACCTTGTCGATGAACGCCGCCGCCGTCTGCCTTGTCGCCCTCGCCGTAGGAGACGGTGGTGTAGACGACCGGCAGCTCCGCGCGCGCGCGCACGCGTCGAGCAGCCGCCGGATCGCCGCGACGACGTCGTCGAGGTCGCACACGAGCGGCGACGCCGGGTCGGTGAAGCCGTCGATTGACGTCGATCACGAGCAGGGCGGGCGCGCGGCCGACGCCCCGCCCGCCCGTGGAAGCCGGCGTGCTCATCGATCTGCCGGCTGCCGGGATCGCCGTCGCCCTCGCGCACGCGGCGCGAGCGCCTCGTCACCCGGCTCGAGCGGCGACCAGCGCAGCGGCTTCGCAGGCGTCGGCGGCTCGAGCCCGGTCTCCGCCTTGCAGTCGGCGAGCGCCTCCTCGAGCGGCGGGCCGAAGTCGAAGTCGAGCGCCTCGCCGCGCTCCGTCGCGCTGGCGCTCCCGCTCCGCCTCGGTCGCGTCGACGTCGGCCGCGCCGTCGTCGCCGAGCGACGACGCCGTAGCCGCTCTGCGCCTTCTCGCGCGAGACGAGGCCCGAAGGCGACGTCGCGCGCGACCGCCTCGACCGGCCGGTCGAGACGGTCCTTCCAGCCGCCGCCGCCCGCCGTGCGGTAGACGAGCATGTCGCCGCGGCTCGACCACGATCGTTGTCGCACTTCGACGGCAGCCGCTCCTCGCGTGCCGTCGGCGCGCACGAGGAGCTTCTCCGAGCGCTCGCCGGGCTCGCCGCCGAGCACGCCCCACGGGCGCGTCAGCCAGCGGTCGTCGTGGATCGAGACCTCGCCCGGCTCGAGGTAGACGTAGCGCTTCTCGACGCCGTTGCCGCCGCGGTGGAGGCCGGCGCCGCCGGAGTCCGTGACCGTCGTGTAGCCGTCGATCCGCAGCGGGTAGTAGCGCCTCGAGGTACTCGGTCGGGATGTTCTCGAACAGCGGCCACCAGGAGTGGCCGTCCATGCCGTCGCCGATCGGTCGGCCGGGGATGCCGCCGTAGAGGATCTCCATCGAGTAGAAGAACTCGCCCGCTCCCGTCCCAGCCCGAGTAGAGCATGTACGGGCTCGTGCCGTAGCCGGCCGCCGTGTTCAGCTCCGGCGCCTGCTTGCAGAGCGCGCCGCCGAGCACGTCGAACTGCCGCGCGAGGGCGTGCGTGCGGCAGCCGAGCGCGGCCGGGAAGCGCGGCTGCAGCAGCGCAGCCCTCCGGCATGACGACGTGCAGCAGCGGATAGAAGCCGTCGTTGAAGAGGATCTGGGGATCGTTGACCATGATCAGGTAGATCCCGATGAACATCTTGAACATGCCCTCGGAGAGGTAGAAGTTGATCGGGCCGAGCGCCTGCGGGATCGGTGCCCGACCAGTCGAAGAAGGCGTGGTCGCCCTCGCGCCAGATCGTCAGCTTCATCTTGAACGGGCCGTTGCCGAGCCCGTCGTCGTCGATCGTAGTCCTCGAAGCGTCTGCGGCTCCTCGGGGATCGCCAGCTGGATCAGCGTCCGCATCGCCTCGTACGTGCGGTCGAGCAGCGCCTGCAGCGCGGCCAGGTACGTCTCCTTGCCGAAGCGCTCGCAGAGCTCGATGCACGCGCCGCTCGCCGGCGCGGCAGCCGGCGACGATCGCGAACAGGTCGGCGCGGTTCATCTCCGGGCAGGCGCACGTTGTTGAGGATCAGCCGGAGCACGTCCTCCTGCAGCGACGCCCGCGCTCGATGATCTTGATCGGCGGGATGATGATGCCCTCCTCGAAGATCGTCTTGGCGCCCGTCGGCAGCGAGCCCGGCAGCGGGCCGCCGGCGTCCATCTGGTGGCCGAACTGGCTACGACCAGCCGACGAGCTCGTCCTCGTAGAAGATCGGCACGAGCACGAGCCAGTCGTTCGTGTGCGAGATCGACGCCGAGCACTTGAACGGGTCGGACGTGAGGATCACGTCGCCCGGGTAGACGCCGCGGTCCCAGTCGGCCATCATCTCGTTGATGTAGGCGCCGAACTGGCCCACGACCATGCGGCCGCGCGGGTCGGTGAGCATCGGGAACTCGTCGTGCTGCTCGCGGATGACGGGGCTCATCGCCGAGCGGAAGAGCACGGCGTCCATCTCGTAAGCGCGCGTTCTTGAGCGCGCCCTCGATGATGTCGAGCGTGACCGGATCGACCGTCGACGTCGGTCGGGATCTCGGCGATCCGCAGCTCGTTCTCGTGTGGCATGCCATCGTCTCGCCTCTCAGTCGTTCGGGGTGATCAGGATGTTGAAGTTGACGTCGACCTCGGCCGCGTAGCCGGGAAGCACGACCGTCGTCGAGTCGAACTCCGTGACGATCGCCGGGCCCTCGAACCGCATGCTCCGGCTCGAGCTTCGAGCGGTCGTAGATCGTCGTCGCGCACTGCTCGCCCGTCGAACCAGACCTGCGTGCTCGTCGACGACGGCGCGCCGACGCGTCGGTGCCGCCGGCTCGCCGACCGGGCAGCTCGGGCTTCGGCACGGCGCCGAAGCCGACCGCGCGGAGGTTGACGATCTCGCTGCGCCGTGCCGTGCATGCGGAAGCCGTAGAGCTGCTCGTGAAGCCGTTGAAGCGCTCCTCGAGGTCGCCGACGCCCGACCGAGCGCATCTCGTCGGGGTCGATCGCCACCGGGATCTCGTAGCCCTGCCCGTGGTAGCGCATGTCCGCCGTGTAGGTGACCGCTGCGCGTCGTCGGCGATCCCCTCGCTCGAGCCACTCGTCCGCGCGGCCGCCGAGCTCGTCGAGGATGCCGCGCGACCTCGTCCGGCTCGGCCTCCGCGAGCAGGCGGATGTACGTCTGGGCGAACTCGTCGCGGAAGTCGGCGACGAGGTCGCCGATCGCGCAGAGCAGGCCGGGCGCCGGCGGCACGATCACCGGGAACGAGCCCATCAGCTTCGCGACGCGCGTTCGCGTGCAGCGGCCCGCGCCGCCGTAGGCGACGAGCGCGAAGTCGCGCGGGTCGTGACCGCGCTGGACGGAGACGAGCCGCAGCGCGCCCGCCATGTTCTCGTTGACGATCGCGAGGATGCCCTCGGCCGCCTGCTCGACCGAGTCGAGGCCCATCGCGTCGGCGATCGTCTGCACCGCCGTCGCGCGCCGCCTCGACGTCGAGCTGCCATCTCGCCGCCGAGCAGCTGCGGCGGCAGGTGGCCGAGCACGACGTTCGCGTCGGTCACGGTCGGCTCGCTCGCCGCCCTTGCCGTAGGCGGCCGGGCCCGGCTCGGCGCCGGCCGACTGCGGGCCGACGCGGAGCGCCTTCGTCAGCTCGCGGCACGTGGGCGATCGAGCCGCCGCCCGCGCCGACCGTGTGGACGTCGACGGACGGCACGCGTGATGCGGAAGTGCGCCGATCGCCGTCTCGCGCCCGATCGTCGGCTGGCCGTTCTGGCAGAGCGCGACGTCGGTCGACGTCCCGCCCATGTCGAACGTGAGGATGTCGTCGAAGCCGGCCTTGCGCGGCGACGAAGAGCGCGCCGGCGACGCCGCCGGACGGGCCGGAGAGCACGCCGTAGATCGGGTTGCGCGCCGCCTCGCGCGTCGTCATCAGGCCCGCGTCCGAGCGGAGGATGTTCACGTCCGCCGTCGCGCCGATCGACTGCAGCTCGCGACTGGAGGCGGCTCGACGTAGTCGGCGACCTTCGGCCGCACGTACGAGTTCATGCAGGCCGTCAGCGCCCGCTCGTACTCGCGGAACTCGGGCAGCACGTGCGAGCGAGAGCGTCACCGGGAAGCCCGGGTAGAGGCGCTCGACGATCGCGCCGATCTCGCTCCTCGTGCGCGCCGTTGACGTACGAGTTGATCGAGCGCGACGGTCAGCGACTCGACGCCCGACTCGACGAGGTCGCGGACGATCGCCTCGACCTGCGCCGTCGTCGACCGGCGACGACGACGTCTGCCGCGCGCGTCCATCCGCTCGACCGCCTCGCGCGTGTCGGCGAGCGAGCGCCGGCGGATCGGGCTTGATCATGATGATCCAGCCCGCCAGCGGGCCCGGCGTCTGCGAGCGCGCGAGGTGGAGGATCTGCTGGAAGCCCGTGCGTCGTGATCAGGCCGACGCGGGCGCCCTTCGACTCGAGCACCGCGTTCGTCGCGACGGTCGTGCCGTGGAGGATGTTGCTGCATGCTCGCCGACGCCGATGCCCGCCTCGTCGCAGATCCGGCGGACGCCGGTGAGCACGCCCTCCGACGGATCGGCCGGCGTCGACGGCGTCTTCACGCGGAACTGCCGCGCCGCCGTTCCCGTCGCCGACGAGGAAGAGGTCGGTGAAGGTGCCCCCGACGTCGACCCCGAGCCTGTACGCCATCTCGTCTCCTCCTGTTCAGCCGGCGACCGGCGCGAACGTGCCGGCGCGGTAGACCTGACCTTCGAGCTGCCGCCCGAGCTGCGCCTTCGAGCCACTCGGCGACGGCGATCGAGCGCGTCGAGGTCGATGCCCGTCTCGACGCCTTCGCCGTGGAGCAGGTAGACGAGATCCTCGGTGGCGATGTTCCCGGTCGCGCGCGGCGCGAACGGGCAGCCGCCGATGCCGCCGACCGAGGCGTCGAGCACGGTCGCGCCCGGCCTCGAGCGCCGCGTACGCGTTCGCGAAGCCGGTGTTGCGCGTGTTGTGCAGGTGGACGCCGACCGGGACGCCGAGCGCCGCGCCTCGGCCGACGAGCTCGCGCACCTGGCGCGGCACGCCGACGCCGACCGTGTCGGCGAGCACGACCTCGTCGGCGCCGCGCCGCGACGAGCGCGCCGGCGAGCGCCGAGCGACGCGCCGGGTCGACGGCGCCCTCGAACGGGCAGCCGAACGCGACGCCGATCGTCACGGTCGCGCGGATCCCGTCCGCGTGCGCGCGCTCGACGATCCGCTCGCGCAGCCTGCGACCGACTCCTCGACGGACGCGTTCTGCGTTGCGCTGGTTGAACGTCTCCGTCGCCGCGAAGGCGAAGTGCACCTCGTCGAGGCCCGGTCGCGACGAGCCGGTCGTAGCCGCGCTCGTTCAGCACGAGGCCGGCGTAGACGACGCCCTCGCCGGCGGTCGATCGCCGCGACGACCTCCTCCGCGCCCGCCATCTGCGGCACGCGCGTCGGGATTGACGAAGCTGACCGCCTCGATCCGCGGCAAGCCCGGCGGCGGCGAGCCGGTCGACGAGCTCGGCGCGCACCTGCGGCTCGAGAGTCGTCCGGTCGTTCTGGAGCCCGTCGCGCGGGGCCGACGTCGCAGATCGTGACGCGGCGCTCACACGACGCCCTCCTCTTGCAGCTCGCCGAGCTCGTCGTCGGAGAGGCCGAGCAGCCCGCCGTAGACCTCCTCGTTGTGGCTGCCCTCCTCCCACGGTCGCCGACCAGCGCACCTCGCCCGGCGTCTCGGAGAACTTCGGCACGATGCCCGGCCCGATGTACGCGCCGAACTCCGGGTCGACGTGCTCGACGAGCATCTCGCGGGCCCGGAACTGCGCGTCCTCGAAGATGTCGGCGATCGTGTAGATCGGGCCGCAGATGACGCCGGCCTCGTTGAGGACGCGGTCGATCTCGGCGGCGTCGTGCGCGCGCCGCCCACTCGGCGACGATGCCCTCGATCTCCTCCTGGTGCTCGCCGCGGGCGAGGTGGGTCGCGAAGCGCGGGTCGTCCGCGAGCTCGGGCTGTCCCATCGCCTCGCAGAGCCGGCGGAAGACGTTGTCGGCGTTCGCCGCGATCACCATCCACTTGTCGTCGCTGCGACTTGAAGATGTTCGACGGCGCGACGCCCTTCAGGCCCGTGCCGCCGGGGCCGCGGACGATGCCGAGCCGGTCGTACTCGGGCACGGTGCTCTCGAGCAGCGCGAAGCAGGCCTCCATCAGCGAGACGTCGACCACCTGGCCGCGGCCGCCGCCGAGCGCGTCGCGCTGGTAGAGCGCCGCGAGGATGCCCTGCGCGGCGAACATCCCGGCGAGCGAGTCGCCGAGCGAGATGTGGATGCGCGGCGGCGCCTCGCCCGGGAAGCCGTTGATGTGGCGGATGCCGCCCATCGCCTCGGCGACCGACGCGAAGCCCGCGCGCGGCGCGTACGGGCCCGGTCTGCCCGTAGCCGGAGACGCGCGCGAGGACGAGCCCGGGTTCGCCTCCGACAGCCGCTCGTGGCCGAGGTTCCACCGCTCGAGCGTGCCGGGCCGGAAGTTCTCCGACGAGCGACGTCGCGCTGCTCGACGAGCTCGAGCAGGAGCTCCTGGCCTCGCTCTCGCGCGCAGGTTCAGCGTGCACGCACTTCTTGTTCGCGCGACTGCACGGGCCACCAGAGCGAGCGGCCCTCGTAGCGCGCCTTGCCCCACTCGCGGAGCGGATCCGGCTGGCCGGGCGGCTCGACCTTGATGATCTCGGCGCCCATGTCGCCGAGCAGCCGTCCGGTGAACGGCCCGGCGAGGAGCATCCCGAGCTCGACGACGCGGACGCCGGCGAGCGGCCCGGGCCGCTCGGTCGCGGCCGCGCCGTCGCGCGTCGGCGCAGCGGCGCGTCGGTCATCGGCCGCGCTCCGCCCGATCGCCTGCACGTGCGGCGACGAGCAGGTCGCGCGCCTCGAAGACGTGCTCCTTCATGATCGAGCTCGGCGCGCTCGGCGTCCGCGCGCGCGAGCGCGTTCGCGATCTGCCGGTGGTAGTGCGCGGAGATCCGCGTCTGGTCGGGCGAGTACCAGATGTACGACTTGTAGACGAGCGGCAGCTCGATCACCTTGCGCACCATGCTCGGCCAGCCGCGCGCTCGCCGGCCGACCTCGAGGATCGTGTTGTGGAAGAAGAGGTTCTCGCGCACGAGCTCGCGCAGCGTCGTCGTCCGGGCTGAGCGCGTCGAAGCGCGTCGCAGCTCTCGCGCAGCTCGTCGAGCTGCTCCTCGGCTGATCCGCGTCGCCGGCGCGGCGCGCCGCGTGGCCCTCGAGCAGCGCGCGCAGCTCGTAGAGATCGTCGAGGTCGTCGGCGTCGTGCACGCGCACCGTGGCGCCGCGGTTCGGCGTCGCGACGACGAGGCCCTCGGCCTGGAGCACGAGCAGCGCCTCGCGGACGGGCGTCCGGCTGATCCCGAGCTGTCGCGCGCGAGCTCCTCCTCCTTGAGGCGCTGCCCCGGCTGCGAGCCGCCCGTCGAGGATCGCCTCGCGGATCAGCTCCGTCGGCGGCGACGCTGGCGTTCCGGACGAGCGCCTCGCCCTGTCCAGCAGATCCCCGGCCACCGCGGCGAACATACAGTATGCAATCCGCTTCCAACGGCCTCAGGCGGTTCCCCGCCGTCCTGACTATCGCCGCTGTCGTGGACCGGGAGGCGATCGCGCGCGGCCGCAGACGGCAGCAGGTGGTCGACCACCTCGGCAAAGGAGTTCGAGCGCGCGCGAGGCGCTGCTCCGCGACCAGTTGAGGACGTCGTGACGGAGCAGCACGGCCCGGCGCTCGATCGAGCGCGTGTTCGCGACCCCTGGGCGACGAGGACGTGGCAAGGTGGCAGGCGATGGCTGGACGACGAGTTCGGAGTGGACGAGGAGTTCCAGATCGACTGGGAGGCTGACGACGACGACGGGAGCGACCCCGTCGAGGCGGGAGCTCGCCCGGCTCCAGGCCGAGATGATCGAGAGGAGCCGCCGCCGGCAGGCGCATTTACGCTACCTCGAGGTGCTCGATTCCCCGGCCGCCCGGCAGCGCGCTGCGGAGTCCGGTCCGCCTCGGCGCTGGAGAGCGGCGGTTGTCGTCCCGCCGGGCGTGTCGCTCCTGGCGACGGGCGTACCGCCAAAGCGACGCCCGCCGAAGCTCCGAGAAGCTCGACGCTGCGGTGAAGCAGGCCGGCTACGGCGCGATCGCGGCTCGTGCGCGACGGCTCGCGGATCGACGCGGCTCGCCGCCGGCAGCAGCAGGCTCGCCGACCGCGATGCGACCGACCGATCGTTTCCGCGTCGGGAGCGTGACGAAGACGTTCATGGTCACCGTTCTCCTGCAGCTCGAGGCGGAGGGCGCGATCGTCGACGACACCGTCGAGCGGTGGCTCCCCGGCCTCGTCCCCGGCGGCGACGATCGCGGTCCGCCAGCTCCCGAACCACACGAGCGGGCTCTTCGACTTCACACGAACGACCGGGCGTTCTTCACTCGCGGTGACCACGAACCGCAGCGCGCCTGGCGCGCCGCGCGAGCTGGTCGCGGTCGCGATCAAGCACAGTTGCTCTTCGAGCCCGGCGAAGGCTGGGCGTATCGAACACGAAACTACATCCTGGCCGGCCTGATCGTCCGCGCCGTCGGGCCACGGGCGGCGACGAGCTTCGTCGCGATTCGAAGCTGAGCCGCTGCACCTGCGGAACACGACGTTCCGGTTACCCAGGATCGCCGGGCCGCAGCGCACGGCTACACGATTCGGCGGCAAGCGGCTGGACGCCTCGAACCTCAATCCTGCTGGGCGTGGACGGCCGGCGCCCCGACTGCCGACGACCTCGCGACGTTCCTACGGCGCGCCCTGGCCGGCCGGCTGTTCCCGGCACAGCAGCTCGCGGAGCTGAAATCGACGGTCGAGACCGAATCCGTGACCGACGTCTACGGCCTCGGGATTCCCGCACGCGCACGACCTGCGGTGTGCTCTGGGGCCACAACGGTCACGTCCCCGGGTACCTGACGAACGCGTTCTCGAGCCCCGACGGCAAGCGCGTCAGTCGTGCTCTTTGTCAACACCGACGACCTCGACGCCGCCGATCAGCGGAACTACGACGACGTCTTCGGCGAGGCCTACTGCAGGTGACCGACGGGTGACGCGCGGGCCCGGCTCGGCGTCGCCGCTGCCGCCGTCGCCGCTCTCGTCGCGCTGCTCGCCCCGGGCGGCACGGCGGCCACGCCGTCGCCGAGGCCCGAGAGGTGCCGACGCCGCGGTGAAGCGGCGGCCGGCTACGGCGCGATCCTCGTGCGCGACGGCTCGCGGACGACGAGGCTCGCCGCTGGCAGCGGCCGGCTCTCGCCAAAGACGCGCCGCAGCCGGACTGACCGCTTCCGCGTCGGAGCGTGACGAAGACGTTCATGGTCGCGGTGCTCCTCCGCCCGAGGCCGATCGGCGACCTCTCGCTCGACGACACCGAGCGCTGGCTCCCGGCGTCGTGCCCGGAGGTGACGGATCGTGCGGCAGCCTGAACAACACGAGCGGGATCTTTACAATCACACCGACGACTCTTTCACCGCCGTCAGTCACGAACCGCTGCGCGGCTGGACGCGCGAGCTGGTCGGGATCGCGATCAAGCACAAGCCGCCTTCGAACCGGGCAAGAGCTTTGTCCTACTGAGCACGAACTACATCCTGGCCGGCCTGATCGTCCGCGCCGTCACCGGCCACGGGGTCGGCGAGCTTCGCTCGCGGATCTTCTGAGCCGCTGCACCTGCTGAACACGACGTTCCCGGGCGGGCCCAGGACGTTTGGTCCACACGCCCACGGATACACGATCTTCAACGGCAAGCGGCTCGACACCACGAATCTCAACCCCGCCGCGGCGTTTGACCGCAGGCGCGATCGCCTCGACCGCCGACGACCTGGCGATTGTTCTAATGGCGCGCTGCTCGCCGGCAGGCTGTTCCCGGCGCAGCAGTTCGCGGAGCTGAAGTCGACGGTCGAGACCGTGGCAGCTGAGCGGCGTCTACGCGCTCGGCATCTTCCGCGTCGCGCACGTCGTGCGGTGTGCTCTGGGGCTACAACGGAACTTCCTCGGGTACCTGGCGAACGCGTTCTCGAGCCCCGACGGAGCGGCAGGTCGTGCTCCTCGTCAACACCGACGATCTGACGCCGCCGAGCAGCACGCCTACGACCTTGTGATCGGCGAGGCCTCCTGCAGATGACCTATCTACCGGCGGCGCGCGGCGCGCTGCTGCTGAACCTGAACGCGCCGCCCACCTTCGGTTGCTCGTCCGGCGCGAGCTCGACCGGGTCGATCGTCCGCGCCGAAAGGTACGGGCTACTGTCGGAGATCCGGCTCGCCGGCAGGATCACGCCGATCTGACCTCGCCGCGCGCGCACGGGCATCCCGCTCGGCACGCTCTACGGGTGCCACGCGACCTGGTCGAGCGAGGCGAGATCGAGATCGTCCCGAACCCGTCCGACCGGCGTTCGTACTACCCGGCCACGACCGCGCAGGGCACCGAGGCGGTGCTGGCCGGTGGGACCGCGATCCGCCGTCCACGAGCGGTTCCGCCCGCACGCGCGCGGCGCCAAGATCAGCAGCTGAGGACGCCGCCCTCGACCTGCGGCTCGCTCGAAGCGGCGCTCGCGGCCGCAGATGAACAAATCGACCGGATCTCCGTATCCCGGATCCGTGGTATATACCCCGGATCCGTGGTATCTGCTTCCTCGCCCTCGCCGGGATCGCCGCCCTCCTCTCCCTCGGCGGCGCGTCCTCGCCGAAGGTCGTCGCGAAAGGTCTTTCAGCGACCTGTCGCCGTGCGCTGCCGTCGCGGGCTTCGGCTCCGTCTGGTTCACCTCGTACACCACCGGCTACGTTCCGCGATCGACCCGCCACGAACCGCGTCCTCGGCCCGAAGCTGACGCGGGGGTGACGCCCTGCGGGATCGTCACCGGCGGCGGCGCGGTCTGGTGAACGGCTACGGAGCAACACCGTCGTCCGGATCGACCTCGCGGAGCGGAAGGCCGCCGCCCGATCAGGGTCGGCAAGGCCCCGTTCGACGTGCTCTACGCGGCGGCGCCGTGTGGTCGACCGACACCGGCTCGGGCTGGTAAGTCAGGATCGACCCGGCGACGAACCGGGTAGTGCCCGGATCAAGACGCCGTAGCCGCACCTGGCTGGGTTCCAGGGCGTTCGGCCTCGGTCTGGGTCGGCTCGACGAGCTGGAAAGGCGCTCTTCCGCATCGACCTGAAGATGAACCGGCTGATGACGATCGGCGACCCTGCAGACATCGCCGCCTGGTTTCGCCGCAATCGCCGGACGCGATCTGGGCCGGCGCGCACCCGGGGGCGAACGTCGTCTCGCGATCGACCCGGTGACGAACGAGGTCGTCGCGACCGTGAAAACCGGGTCGCAGCCGACCGACGGCGTCTACGCGGCGGACGGCACCGTCTGGATCCCGCTCACCGGCGGGAGCTGGATCGCGGATCGATCTGAAGACGAACACGGTCGCCGGCACCGTGAAGAGCGGGCCCGGCCCGTTCGTCCTCACGGTCGGGTTCGGCGACGTGGGCGCCGAGCTACAAGGGATCGCGACGTCTGGCGGATCAGGCCGCGCTTAGTTCGCCGCCCGGGCTCGCCGCCGGAGTGTCCTCGAGGAACTCGATCACAGAACGACGCCGGGCCGTGACGCCGCTCTCTTTGCCCATCGCCTCCTCAGGTCAAACGCAAGTGTCGCGCGCGAAGAACGCGCCGGCCGCTTCGCGCGTCTCGAACCAGTGCTGCACGACGATCTCCGCCTGTCGTCGGCGGCGCGACTCGCTGGTAGACGACGCCGCCCACGCTGCGCTCCGGAGAACGAGTCGTACACCTGACGCCACGCGTCGTAGTCGGACACGATGGCGGACGAGGGTGATGGTGCTCCATGGCTACCTCCTGGTCGGGGGTCGTCAGGCGATCCTACGCCGCCGTCCGCGGCGTCACGTGCCGGACGCGCCGTGCCGAAGCGACGCGTTCGAGCAGAGCCGCTGAAATGGTTTCTGCCGCGGCGCATGAAGGCGCCCGGCGGGGAAGCCGGTGCCTGTCCGGCGGCGGCGGCGTCCACGGGCGCACGCCGCGCCGCTGCCGGACGTCAGCTCAGGGAGCGGGTGGTGGCGCCGACCGGGCACGACACGCCCGTGCCGCCGAGGCCGCAGTAGCCGCCGGCCCCGCATGGCACTGCTGGTAGTCCGCAGAAGGCGCCTGCGTGCAAGCTCGGTCGTGTCCCGTTGCACCGGCGCGGCGAGCTCGCTCCTGAACAGCTCCCGCGACGCTCGGCCGCGCACGCGCTGTTCCTCGCTCGTCCAGTACAGCGCCGAGCGGTACTGCGCGCCGGCGTCGTTGCCCTGGCGCATCCCCGCGCCGGTCGTGGCCCTCCCAGAACAAGTCGCGAAGCAGTTCCTCGTAGCTCGTCACCCTTTCGGGCTCAGCCAGACCACGAGCACGCCCGGTGTGGCCGGTCTTGCCGCTGCAGACCTCCTGCAGGTCGGCGTCGGCGTGTAGCCGCCCGCGTAGCCGACCGCCGGTGTGGACGCCCGGGGCCTTCCAGAAGACGCGCTCGCTGAGCCCCAGAAGCACCCCATGCCGACGATCAGCCGCTCGAACCCCCGGGGAAGGGCGGGCGGAGCGGCGTCCCGGAGCACCCGTGGCGGTCGGGAACATCAGCCGTCGCGCCCGGGCAGTGCCTGCTCCGGGTCGATTCATGTCTCGCTTTGTCTCGCGTGAAAAGGAACATGCCGTCCAGTCTACGGACGCCCCCGATTCGTTACAGGGCAGCGCCCGGGCTCCCTTGACAACGCGACCAACGGGGCGTACGGTCGCTCAACCTTGCGGCAGGCGATTTACCTCGGCGTGGCAGCGTGTCTCGTGGCGGGTGTCACGGCGACGGCGCTCGCCTCGAACGCCAAGCAGTAGCCCGACCTCCGCGTCCGGATCGTCCCGGAAGCAGACGGGAGCGAACATCCCCGTCTCCTGCACGGGCGGCCAGGGACGCACGACGACGGTGCGGTACACGATCGTGGAACATGTCGAACAAGCGTCGTCACGACGCCGTTCAGTCAGGATCACCGCCGACCCCGGTCAGGTCGCGACCGTGGTGATCGCCAGCCCGGGGCCAACGCCTCCCGACGCTCGCCAAGGCGCGCTGGGGCCCGCGGCAACCGCTACGACCCGAACTGCACGGTGAGCGTCAGGGGCCGACTCCACGGGTGTGATCGCGGAGACGAACGAAGGCAACAACCTGACACCTACACCGTCCAGGGTAGAGCCGCCGGCACTCGCCGCGCCGCTCCCGAGCGCCGCCGGTTAGAGCAGTCGCTCGACGAGTCACGAACTGTGCCCAGCGCGTCTGCGGGAACCCGAGGTCGACCTTCGACGTGGCCGGGTCGGGCCAGCGCGACGTGACGACCTTGCCGCGCGTGTAGAAGTTGATGCCCTCCGGGCCGTAGATGTGGCGTGTCGCCGAACAGCGACGCCTTCCAGCCGCCGAACGAGTAGTACGCGACCGGCACCGGGATCGGCACGTTGATGCCGACCATGCCCGACCTCGACCTCGAACTGGAACTGCCGGGCGGCGCCGCCGTCGCTGGTGAAGATCGCCGTGCCGTTGCCGTACGGGTTGTCGTTGACGAGCTCGACGCGCCTCGTCGTAGCGTGCTCGACGCGCACGACGCGACAGCACCGGGCCGAAGATCTCGTCGCGGTAGGCGTCCATCTCGGGCGTCACGTCGTCGAGCAGCGACGACGCCGAGGAAGAAGCCGTCGCGCCGTCCGACGCCGAGTCTCGCGGCCGTCGGCCGACGACCGTCGCGCCCTGCCCGGCCCGGAGTCGAGGTAGCGACGCGACCTTGTCGCGGCTGTCGCGCGTGATCAAGGGCCCATTCCGACAAGCGGTCACGCGCCGGGGCCGACCTTGACCTTCGGGAGGCGAGCAATACGTAACTGAACGAAGTACAAC
>ERZ1370068.1598-contig-11502_pt1 | contig 19806 bp, 32 predicted proteins | sample MGYA00561227_ERZ1370068 | MGnify/ENA primary metagenome ERZ1370068 (study PRJEB38410, sample SAMEA6850437) | metagenome | study: Metagenomic assessment of the ecological functions of the soil: analysis of the soil microbiota associated with the...
CGGTCGTGACCGCCGTCAGCAGCGTCAGATAGGCCGGATGCGCGGTCGTATTGATCTGCAGGAAGACGCGGTAGATCGCGGTCAACGCGAAGAAGCTACGCCGTCAGCGACCGCAGCCGATTGAAACACGATCTGCGGGCGACGGGCAGCGGCAGCCATGTCGTGGCGGAACCGCTGCGCACGCTCGGCCAGGCCGACCGCGAGCGTGCCCGAATCGCGCTGAGCCGCCGTGGGAGCCCTCCGGTGCCAGCGCGCTGCGAGCACGAGGCCCCACGAGCAGGAAGACCGGCTATGGCGGTGACCAGCAATCGCGTCGCCGCGAACTGCGGCGAGGGATCGGGCAGCGATCCAGCACATCGCGGTCGCCAGCACCGCGAGCAGGCCGATGCTGAGAAGACGATCGAGGACGATCGACGCCGGCGATTGGTCTGTAGCCGTGATCCCGTCCAAGGTAATACACCTTGGCCATGTCGCCGCCGACCGTTGAGGGAAAGAAGTTGTTGAGGAATATCCCGATGAAGCTACTGCCGGATGGCTGTGCCAACTGTCACCGCCACGCCGGACGCGGAAAGGACCTGCCGCCATCGCCAGGCGCACAGCGCCTGCCCGCCAATGACGACGGCCAGCGAGATCAGATAGAACCCCAGCGGCATCGTCGCGTAGAGGTGCCGAAGCGCGGCCAGATCGAGGCTTCGGAACAACAGCACCAACAGTGCGATCGAGACGACACTCTGAATCGCGAGTGGCAAGCGTTTGCGTAGCGTTGATTCCTGTTTATTCACTGTACTCAGCGCGCCTGTCGTGTCGACTCTCGACTGAAGATCTGTCGGCGACGTTCGAAACGCGTCCACGCCCGCGAAGGCGGCCAGTCCGCCGGCAGCAATGAACACGCGGACTCTCCAGGTCGCGCCGAAGGCTGGCATCGGTGACGTTCACGCGTCCGGCATGAACGGAATACGGGAACCAGTCCACGAAGTAGTTCGTGTCGTTCAGCCTGACCCAGGGATGCTGGGTGAGGAGCGCGTCAGCGCGGTCGCGAGAACGAGCGGGACGGTGAGCGAGACCATGCGGTCACGCGCCCACGCGGGTGATGACCAGGAGCCAGAATGGCAGCAGGAACGGAATCGTTCTCGGCACATCGAGGCCCGCGGTGACGATGAACGGGATCACGGGCAGACGAGCGCGCAGAAGCTCCGGCTTCTCGGACACCGCGTCCTTGATCCATCCGGGATGTGACCACAACAGGATCGTCAACCCGCCCGGAGACGTCATCACAAAGTAGACGCCAAACAAGATGAACAGCGACTCGGTCCAGAACACCGCGTCCGCATGTATGCGCGAGAGTCGCGTCAGCTCGAGAAGGCCGGCGGCGCCACCGCGCGCCCAGCATCTGCACCATCAGCCACACCAGGAGGGCGGGCAGAAACACGATCAGGGCGGAGGGGTTCGTTGCCGGAGCCGCCACAGTCTCGAGATGCCATACAGCGGCGCGACGATTCCAACCGGACGAAGCAAACGTGGCGCCGACCTGAACGATTCCGGTCAATCAGACCATTCCTCCACTCACCACGCGGCCACAGCGAGCGAAATGAGCGCCACGGCGAGGAGATATGGCTGTCCTGGGTCGAATGCGGTTGTCAGGCTGGGCAATCCGAGAAGGGTCACCGTCAGCGCTGCGCACGGCTTGACGATTGGCGGCGCCGACTGCGCGTCGACAATCACACAGACCGCGAGCACCAACACCGCGAACGCGACCATGATGCTGACCAGCTCGAAGCTGCGAACGATGTTGCGGCTTGCGGCGCACGCAACAGCTGCGGCTATCGGGAACGCCGGCGTCAGCTTGTTGATGGCCGAGCCACTTTGGAGATTGTGGTTCGTGACCATCGCCGCGTAGATGCGGACCATCCGGTCCGGGGTCCGCCATTGATCGAGGTCCGGCCAGACATCGAACCGAGCCCGATGTAGACGACACAGGCGCCGAGCACGATCAGGGTGTTGACAGCAGGCGTTCTTGTCTTATCGAGATCGACGGGATATACTACGTCCACTCATGTTGTGACAGACCATTCGTGCCCGGATGAAGAGATGGCTGGCGAGATCCGGACGTTCCCTTGCCGATCTCGAACAACGCCTCGATGATCGGCCAGCCGAGGTCCAGCTTGGCCATCTGCTCGTTGGAAAACGGCTTCAGCATATAGGCATGACTCGAGAATCTCGTAACCCGATCGGTGGAAGAGGGCTTCCAGGCTCGCCTTGACGAAGCGGCCCGGCTGCTGGAAGGTGACATTGGTCTTGGTTGCGTCGCTGACGTCGCGCAGCGCACCCGCTTTGACACCGAGCTGCCGATGCAGCGACGTCATGTTCGGAACCGTCGCGAGGAGCACGCCGCGCTCGTTCAGCAACCGCCCCGCGGCGCCGAGAAACCCGCACGGATCCTCTAGGTGATGAAGCAGGCTGGCGACGACGATCACGTCGTAGCGCAGCGGCTCCTCGATGTCCTCCAGGAAGCAGTTCAGAACCCGGACCCTCGATCCGAACCGGCGCTGCACACCGTCACTGAACCGGGAACTTGGCTCGACCAACCGTCACCGACGCCGCCACCTCGACGAGATCCTTCGTCATCTCCCCAGACGCGCAGCCGACCTCGAGGACTGATCGGTTCTCGCAGCACGGACAGATGATCCTGCTCGCAAGCGTCGTGTTGATTGCGTCGAAATCACCGGAGGACTTGTAGTGCTCCGCGATCTTGTTCACCGGTGTCTTTAGTCCATGTGGCTTACGGCGAAGCCGTCCAGGACCATTGACTGCGGCAGTGAACCAACGCCGCCAAGGCCCTCCTTGAATAGCATGACGCCCGCGTTGAGCGTGCTCTCGCTCGCACTCGGACCAAGATCGAGCCAGCGGCAACCGGGCATGCCGAAGGCTCGCGATTAGCTCCGCAAGGGCGACGACCGCCCCCGAACCCTCGAGCCTCCCGTGCGCTGCCGCAGATGTAGGTCGTCGCGGCAACCGTCGATGTCAGCCCCATGACCATCAGTCCCGCGGTCACGCAGCCATCCTCACGCGTGAGCATCAGGCGGACCCGGTCCGGATAACGACTGAGCAGCGTGGCGATCTCCTCGATGGTGTGGGTCGGGCGGGTGCCGTGCCGCGCGTAGGTCTCGCGTCAAACACAGGCCGGAAATCCTCGAGCCCCTCGATGCCGGTTTCGAGCGCCATCGAGCCGCGGCGGACCGCCGCACGCAGCGCCTGAAGCTGTCGCCGCTCGAACACCGTTTCGACGGCTGGCACGTCGGCCGGTGCGGCCGCGAGATCAATCATTGACAAAGCCAGCGACGCGTCTCGCGGAAGCCCTGGCGGAACAGCGCAAAGCCTGTCGCGTCGCCGATGCGCGGATGGTAGACGGCCGGTGGCAGCGGTCAGTGTCGATGCCCTTCCATCGCTGGCGTCGTGCGTGCTCCTGCACGGCCTCGACAATCGCGAGCAACCTCGGGGAGGCGTTGATGCGGTGGCAGCGCCGGACCGCCGATCGAGGCACCAATCGGCGAGCGCCAGGTCACGCCCTGGCGTTCTCGATCACCCGACCGGGGATGACTGAGACAATCTGGCTGCCGTTCCGGACAACGAGATGGTGAAAGCGGAAACGGCCAGGAGGGATGATAGGCGAGGAACCCGAGTCTCATGAAATAGCGTGGTGTTGGACGATCGCTCGAGGAAGTCCTGCCATGCCGCCTCCTCACCCGGTTCCAGAACATGAACGGTCAGCGGCGCTGTCACCTCGCTCCCCCGCGTCAACCCAATACGCCGGGAAGTGTTCGCCAGAGCCGGTTGATCTCACCCGCCGTGACGGTCTGGAAACGCGCCGGCCGCAATCTCCTCGAGCAACTCGATCATGAAGCGTGCGGACACCCCGGCCGGGATTGCGGGCCGCGAGGAGCGTCTGTGGATCATGATAGGAGGGCCGCGTGGCTTGATAGTGATCGTCGTCAGCGGCGCTGAGATAGACCATGTTGGGGTGAAAGTCGAGCACCTTCAGTCCTGGCCGATCGAGGCCGAGTCCCGCGACACGGAAACCCGTCGCGCCCGTGTGCAGATCGAGCTGATCCGCGTAATACGTCGGAATCGCCAGCACGTCGTGCAACAGGCGAACCGGGCGCAGGTCGGCCGCGAACGGCATTCGCGGGTTGCAGTCGTGCACGAGAGGCCGAACGACTTGAATTGCCAGTGCAGTGTCGACTCTGAATAAAGCGACAGTGCGATCGCAGTCCGGTCGCCTCGGGTGCGAAGGACCGCGTCATGCTCGAGCACAAACGCGTGCACTTCCTCGTCGTTCGGTGCTGGCGCGTCAGGCGGCCGGGCGGCCAGCAGCGCGCGATAGGTATCGCCGTTGCGCCGAAAATTGGGGTGCAATCCTCGCTCGTGGCCAGGGAGCGTGATGCCCTGATGCGTCACGAAGAACGTGCCGGCCACCCCGGCTGCGTCGAACAGTGCCACGAGATCCGCCAGACGGTGGGGTGTGCCCATTCCACGTCGACGGTCAGACACAGGGCGTCGGGGGAAAGGCCGTCCGGCCAGGCCTGAACCTTTCGAGGACACGTGCCGGGGATTCTAACCCAGCACCAGCCCGGCACCTTTGATGGGTAGCGTTTCGCCGCCAGATTCTGCATACTCCCGCCCGTGCCAAGACTCCTCTCCGTGATAGTTCCCGTCTGCAACGAGCGCGACAACGTCATGCCCATGCTCGATGCCCTGCGTGAAACCGCGGAGCGCGCGGACTGGCTCGATTGGGAGTTTCTCTTCATCGAGGACGGCAGCACACGACGAGACGTTCGATCTGTCTTCTGCAGGCTCGCTGCACACGATCCGCGGGTGAAGGTCATTCGTCTCTCGCGCAACTATGGCAGCCACGCCGCAGCGGCCGCCGGCTTGCGCTACGCGTCGGGAGACGCGGCTGTGATCGTGGCCGGGGACCTGCAGGACCACCCGCGGGAAATCCTCCGGTTCCTGGAACACTGGCGCCAGGGCTTCGACGTCGTCTGGGGCGTCCGGTCCGAACGAGACGACAGTCGTGTCGACATCGCGCCTCACGGGTCTTCGCCGCCGTGATCCGCCGCATCGCGCTGCCGACGTATCCGCCAACCGGCACCGGCTCGTTCTGCCTGATCGACCGCAAGGTCATCGACGCGCTCAACAGCTTCCCGGAGCGGAACCGATCTGACGTCGGGACTCATCCTGCACGTCGGCTTCCGTCAGACGATGGTTGCGCATAATCGCGAACAGCGCCGCTCCGGTGAATCGAAGTGGTCGTTGAGACGCAAGCTGAAAGCGATGGCCGATACCGTCGTCGCCTTTTCAACGACGCCGATCAGATTCGCGACGTTGAGCGGAATTGCGCTTGCGTTCGTCGGCGATCGCCTACGGCTGCTTTCTTGCCGCGTATCGACTGATCAAAGGGCCGCAAGCAGTCAGCGTCAACGGGTGGACGACGATTGTGGTACTGGTGCTCGTATTGAGCGGGCTGCAGTTGGGCGTAATCGGAATGCTGGGCGAATATCTCTGGCGGGCGCTGGACGATGTTCGCCAGCGGCCCATGTTTCTGGTGCAGGAGCTGGTCGGCGATTTCCGGAATCGCCAGCAGAGTCAGGAGACCGAGCTTACGCCTGTCTATTCAGTCGTCAACAGTTCCTTGATCCATGGAGGATCGAGGTAGACCTTCGGAACGGCCATCCCGATCATCTCCGCCCGAAACCGCTCGGCCAGGTCACGGTCGGCTGACGTTTTGATCTCGAGCTGCCCGCTGCGTATCCAGTCGTCCAGGAAGACCCAGTCGGTCTGTGCCTTGTACGATTGGATGCGCATGTCCGCATAGAACGAGAGCGATCGAATCGACCATCCAACCACGATGATCGCCAGCACCACGGCACATCGCGACGGGACGCTCCGCGCCGATGCGACATCTCGCCAGTTCACCGACCAGGGCGTGCAGTGCCACGAACATGGCAATAGCGAAAAGACCGTCGCGGGGACCATGGTGACGTCCTTGGTATAGCGGAAGCTGATGGCGGCGTTTGCTCGCGATCATCGCGACGGCGACGAACAACAGGCGGTCGTAATACGTCAGCTCACCCTTGATCCACTCGCGGCCGCGCTGCACTACGTACCACACGATCGCCAGAGCGTCGTGAGGGTCGATGAAATGACGTTGAGATACATCGCGGCGGTTGGTCTGCCCGTCAACACATTGCGCACAAATACAAACGACACCGTTTGCCGGCTCCGATAGCATCACCGCCAATACGGACGCGACGACGTTGTAGGCATAGAACGGCAGCGGGTGTGCGCCGAACGTCGTGACCAGCTCCTGCGGACTCTGATCGAAAAAGCCATATCCAGAGCTGCGCTCCACGAGCCCCGGTGCGCCCACGCTCAATCTCACGAACCGCAGGTGAAAGTAGACAGCCAGGATCGCCGTGACGACCGCCAATGCGCGGAGCGACACGCCCCTGAACCCGGCGATGTAGGCGGCGACAAGGCCAACCGCAGACGAGCGAGACCGAGCTCATTCGTGAACATGGCGTAAGTGGCGAGTACGACCGCCGCCAGCGTCACTCCACCAGTGTCGCGGCGACGAGGCCAGCGCCACCGCCATGATGCACGCCGTCGTCATGATTAATTTCACGTTCAGCTCGGTCTCGTGCACGGCCTGGTGAAATGGAACGGCGCCAATCGCCGCAGCGACCGACAGCATCGCCAAGCGCAAATGTCGGGAACGTCGAGACACGCAGCACCGTGACCACGCCGGTCAGGATGCAGGGCGATTATCACCGACGTGAAACGTCCGATACACGAGAAAGTAGTGCGCGCCTAATAGCCGGCCGGACTCGAACAGCACGTTCGAGGTCACGACAGTTAGTGGACGCATGAATCCCCTGGCAAAGAGATCTGACCAGAAGATATCCGAGGTCGCTGCTGGCGTCGACTCGCAGCAGCGTATTGAGGTTATCGCCGACTTCGAACGGCACGTGGAACAACGGGTACGCGATGGAGACCGACAGCGCGGCACATGATAGATAGGCGAGCCGGCGCCAACCCGACCGAGTCGATGTCCATGAAGATTGACTGCTAGATATACGCGTTGATGGTCCCACCGAAGGTCCTCGCGTCATCATTCTCATCGTGGCGCCGGTCATTCTCTTCGTACCCGGTGTTGGTTCCCGTTGCGGCTGCTGTCGGCTATCAGTCACTGTGGGCCAATCAGGACGTCACGCTGACGCGAGGCTGCGCGTGCCGGCGACAGCGCGACGGTATTTCGCATGTTGAAGGCCGGGGCCATCTCCGCGTCGAGGACACGCGTTGGACGCCGCCGTGGAATCACGTCAAGTGGAGACCGCATGCCTGCTGATTGAACGCGCGGGGCCTCTGTCGGAGTCGAATCGCGAGCGGCTCGGCCTGCTTGGCGGTGACGGCTGTTGCGCCAGAGGTCGCTGCCTATCTGCAGTCGTCCTTTCCACCAGCGACGCCGCCAGATTGCGCGACGCGCCGATGAACGCCTGAGCTCGCGCTGCGTCGCCAAGCCTGCTACGCTGGCTGCCGGCCAGGACACGGCCGCTTCCGCCGGAATCATAAAATCAGAAATCGGGTTCACGTTTTATGCGTTGGGGCATCTCTCTGTTTTCAATGACCGGCGAGCGACGCAGCGGCGCCGCCGCCGATCGACGGTGAGACACCTCGCGGCGGACGCCGCGTCAGCGACAAGATCTCGCCTTGCGCTCTTCACCGCTGTCTGTGCCGTGGTGCCGGGGGCCGCACGACCGATCGGACCTAGCGGTCGTTGCGGTCGGCGTTTCCGTGAGGCATCCGGTCCACTATCTTGACTGGCAGATCGCCGATGTTCGTCCTGCTTCGGGGGATCACACCACCATGCGGGAGGCGAAGGTGGCGGGGTCGACGGGACTCGAACCCGCGGCCTCCGGCGTGACAGGCCGGCGTTCTAACCAACTGAACTACGACCCCGAACTTCTAACTTCGAACTTCTCACTAGTTCGAAGCTTCGAACTCGAAGTTCGAACTCGAAGTCGCAGTAAGTGTGAAGTATGGGCGGTAGGATTCGAACCTGTGACACCCGGCGTGTAAAGCCGATGCTCTACCACTGAGCTAACCGCCCTCGCCTGACGCGCGTCAGCGAGGGTAACCCAAACACGTAATTATAGGTAGCCGCTCACCTTCAGCGCAAGCAACGCGAAGCCCGCCGCGAGCCCGGCCGACGGCGCGATATTCGCGGTTGCGCATCGCGCGCGCGAGGCTGAACCGACGCCCGCATCGGCTCGGCGCGCGACTCGCGATAGCGATCGTAGCTGTCGCCGAACGCGCGACTGAGAAACGCTTCTTCCGTGCGAATCGCCGCGGTGAGCGTGGACGCCATGTAGATGGCGGCGACCATCGCGACGGTCGATGCTGCGCGCCGCGATGACGATCCCGAGCGCCATGATCGTCGAGCCGACGTAAAGCGGATGCCGCGTCCACCGATACGGACCCGAACGCGTCACCTCGCGGCCTTTTCCAGGTGACCAGCCGCCCAGACGCGCGACGGCTTCACCCGCGGCAGCGACCACGAAGCCGATTCGCCACGGCGGTCCACGTTGGCTGCGCCGAGGATCAGCGTCGCGATGACGGCGACCAACCCCAGCGTCACCCGCCTTCGCGCCGAGCCATCGGCGGCGACCGCGTCACTCACGCGCGGCCGTCCGCCGGTGAACGGCGCTCATCACTTCGGCGACGCTGATGTCGTCGATGCACCGCTCGGCCTTCTTGCACTGTCCGCTCGATAGACGCACGAGCATTGCTGCACGCGCGAGATCGCCACGTCGTGCGAGACCCCACGGGCCGTTGCGCTCGGGCTGCGTCGGGCCGTAGAGCGCCACGATTGGCGTGCCGACGGCGGCCGGCGATGTGGAGCGGACCGGTATCGCCGGAGATCATCAGCCGCGCGCTTCGGGCGATCCCGACCAGGTCGGTGATCGTCGTCGGCGGCGACATCTCCGCCGCGCCCGCGGATTCGGCGACGACGCGATGCGCAATCTCCTGTTCGCCGGGCCCCACAGCACCAGCGAACGCCACCCGAAATCGCGCGCAACGGCTGCGGCCACCGCGCCGAACCGCTCGCGGCGGCCACTGCTTGTTCGGCCAGGCGGCGCCGGGATTGATCAGCACGTAGCCATCCGGCGCGAAGCGGTTGGCGACCTGCACGACCGTGGGCGTGTGCGGAATGTCGAGCGGAAACCGCAGCCGGCGATCGACGACCTTCAGCGGCGCCAGCAGCGCGAGGTTCTTGTAGATGACGTGCGTCGCATCGCCGGGGTCGGGCGCTTCCGTGTAAAACAGCCGTGCGAGCTGTTCGCGGAGATGCTTGCGCGGAAAGCCGATCGTCCGGCGCCCGCGCACGCTGCGGGCGAGCATCGCCGATTTGAGCAGCCCCTGCAGATCGATCACCGCGTCATAGTCGGCCTCGCGCAGCTCGCGCAGCGTCTCGCGAAACCGGCGCCGCTCCTGCTCCGTGCTTGATCGCGCGCGGATCGACGCGCGATGCGCCGGTCGATCCCCGTGACGAGGTTGAGCAGCTCGACGTAGCGCGGATCGACCATCCAGTCGACGCGCGCGCTCGGAAACTCCTGCCGCAGCGCCGCGGCGACAGGAATCCCGTGGACGACATCTCCGAGCGATCCGAGGCGCACGATCAGGAAGCTGTTCACCTGGATCCGCGGGCGATACGCGAGAGCAGGTCGCGCGTCGAATGATCCTTCGGGATCGCCGACGATCGCCGTGCGGCCGCCGTAGCCGGCGACGATGTCGCGCTCGGGCACGGACTCGACGGTGTAGTCGGTCCCCTTGCAGTGCACGTCGGGCCGGAGCGCGGTGAGCAGCGGGCCCGACGGTCGGCTCGGGAAAAATGACGACGTAGTCGACGCAGCGCAGCGCGGCCACGAGCTCCGCCCGATCGCCCGCCGAGAGAATCGGCCGCCCCTCCCCTTCAGCGTCCGCACCGAATCATCGTCATTGATGGCGACGACGAGAACGTCGGCTTCGCGCGCGGCCGACTCGAGGTAGCGGATGTGACCGACGTGCAGCAGGTCGAAGCAGCCGTTGGCGAAGGCGACCGTGCGGCCGGCGGCGCGCGCTTCCCCGATGCGCGCGCACGAGCTCGTCGCGCGACACGATTTTCCTACGCGTCACATTTCACCGGCACACGGTTACGCTGTCACGCCTCACGGCGTCGCGCAGTTCGGCGGCGCTCACGGTCGCCGTGCCTCGTTTCATGACGACGAGACCGCCCGCGTAGTTCGCCAGCCGTGCGGCGAGCTCGAAGGTCGCGCCGGCCGCCAGCGCGAGCGTCATCGTCGGCCATCACCGTGTCGCCGGCGCCGGTCACGTCGGCGATTTCATCCGATCCGAAGATCGGAATGTGCACGGTCGGCTGCGCCCGGCACGAACAGCGCCATGCCGCGGCTGCCGCGCGTGATCAGCACGGCCTGCATCTTCGTCTGCTCGAGGATCTGGCGCGCCCGCGCGCTCGAGCACGCGCGCATCGTCGTTGATGCGGACGCCGAGCGCCTGCTCGACCTCGGATTCGTTGGGCGTGCAGGCGGTCAGGCCGCTGTAACTGAGGAGCCGGTACCGCGAATCGACGAGGATCGGCACCGGATGCCCGGCGCGCTTCAACTCGCCGCGAATCTTCGAGACGATCGCGGGCGACACGAGCCCGCCGCCGTAATCGGAAACGAGGACGGCGTCCGACCGCAGCGCGGCCGAGACCGCGGCGCGGAAGAACGCGTCGCGCGTCGTCTTGTCCAGCGCTGCCGCCGGCGAGGCGATCGATGCGGACGACCTGCTGCTTGGCCGAGTGGATGCCGCCCGCCAGGATCCGCGTCTTGATGGTGGTGCTGCGCGGCGCGCGCTGCGGACGAGCGGCCGCGGGTTCACGCGCGCGGTGCAGCGGCCTTGATCAGCCGGCGCCCCGGCTCGTCGCGGCCGATGACGGCGGCCAGCAGCGCGGAGCCGCCCATGGCGGCGACGTTGTTGGCCGCGTTGCCGGCGCCGCCCGGCACGACCTGCGGTCGAGTCGTACTCGAGGATGAGCACCGGCGCTTCGCGCGAGACGCGCGCCACGCGTCCGTACACGAACTCGTCGGCGATCGCGTCGCCGATCACCGCCACGCGGCGGCCGGGCAACGCGTCGATCAGCGCGAGGACGTCCGCAGAATCCAACCAACCGCCTCCATCAAATTGTTGAGGATAGCATCGGGGCGCGCGCCGCCGGGCGGCATCGCCGCTTCGTGCGCGCCATGGCCGGTGCGCACGAGAATCGGTGCGCGTGCCCGCGCCGTGGCCTGCAACGACGTCGAGGCGGCGGTCGCCGATCATGAACGAGCGCGTCGGATCGAGCGACAGCTCGCGGCAGGCCTGCTCGATCATGCCGGACGCGGGCTTGCGGCACGTGCACTTCTGGCGCAGCTCGGGAACCACCGCGTCCGGATGATGCGGGACAGAAGCAATAGCGATCGATCCGCGCGTTGCCCGCGGCGAGGCGCGCGTCAATCGTCTCGTGCACGTGCCGCAGGAACGGCTCGTCGATGATGCCGCGGCCGATGCCTCCCTGGTTGGTCACGACGACCGTCGCGTAGCCGGCGCGGTTGAGCAGGCGAATGGCATCTGCGGTGAACGAATAGAGCTCGAGCAAATCGAGCCGATCGAGGTAGCCGCGCTCTTCGATGATGCGTGCCGTCGCGATCGAGAAACACCGCAGGCCGCATCAGGCTGTCGCTCTCGCGACGCGGTCGATCGCGGCCAGGACGCGCGCCGGCTCAATACCGGTCATGCAGCGATGATCGATCGGGCACTCACGAAGCATACAGGGGCGGCACCACACAGGATTGGTGACCACTTCGGCGGCAACGCCCGCGTGCGGCAAGCGGCGAGGTCGCCTGCTCGTTTGTCGATCCGAAGATGCCGACGACAGCGACGCCGGCTGCGGCGGCAAGGTGCATCGCGCCGGAGTCATTCGAAACGCATGCACCGGCGAGGCTGATGACGCCCGCCAGCACCGGTAGCGTCGTCGTGGCCGCGCAGATCGAGAACGCGCGGCTGGCAGTCTGGCGGCGCCGCCGCGCGAATCGCGCGCAGTCGTCGCCATGTCACCGCGGCTGCCAACGAGCACGCACGTCGTGCCGCGCTCGCGCACGAGATCGGTCACGAGACGAACGACGTGCGACGGAATCCATTGCTTCGCCTTGCCGTAGGCGGCGCCGGGCGCAAGCACGATCAGCGACCGCTGCTCGTCCCAACCATGCTGCACAAGCAAGCGTCGCGCATCGCTGACGGCATGTGCAGGAATGGAGAGCGCGGGCTCGAGCGGTCCGGTCGCGATGCCGAGCTCTCGAACGAGGTGCTGGTAGTGCTCCCCTGGTGCATCGGCTTTGTCACGCGGCCAACGGCTCGCGTCAGCAATCCGCTGCGCATGTCGGTGGCGTATCCCCAGCGCTCTCGGACCGCGGGCGCGCGTCACGAGCCAGGCGCTTGCGAACGAATTGGGAAAGAGGATGGCGGTAGATGGATTCGCCTCGCGCAATCGCGGCTGCGTCGGCGTTCACAACAGCATCGACGCCCGGCACCAGCGTGAAGAGGCTGCTGACGCTCGCGCGGGCGGCGACGATCAGACGGGCCGGCGGCGAAATGACGCCTGACGCCGGCGATCGCAGGAAGCGCCATCACGGCATCGCCCAGCCAGTTGGGCGCAACGACGAGAACGGCGCCCGGATCAGACATCGCTCTCCATTTCCGGCTCGTCGCGCATCAACAGATCCTCGCCGGTCACGATGTCCTGGTCTCGCCACCGCCGATGCATCCAGAGCCACAGCTCGGGATGGCGGCGCACGTACATCTCGAGCACGTCGGTGCAGCGCTGCGTGAACTCGCGGACCGCGTCGGGCGTGTCGGCATGCGGCGGGTCAACGGGGTGCTCGTAGACGAGCCGGTATCGGCCGCGCGGCAGCGGCAAGCGCGAACACCGGAATGACCGGTGCGCCCGGTGCGCAATGCGAGCGCCGCAAGCGGCGGACGTCGTCGCGGCGGGCCGCCGGAAGAAGTCCACGTAGATCGGCGTCCGGCGTGTGCAGGTGCTGATCGATGAGCAGTGCGACACCATGATTGGCCGCCAGCTCGCGCAGGATCTTGCGCACCGCGCCCTGGCGATAAATGACCGAGTTGCCGGTGCGCGTGCGGATTCGCTCGAGCATCTCGTTGAGCCGCGCGTTGTCGAGCGGCCGCGCCAGCACGGAGATGGGATGGCCGTGCAGCGGTTCGACGATCGCCTGGATTTCCCAGTATCCGAAGTGGCCGGTGAAGAACAGCACCCCGCGCTGCTGTTGATACGCCTGGCGCGCGCGCTCCTCGCCTTCGACGTCGATCGCGGCGTGCATCTGGTCCGGGGTATAGGTGCCGAACTTGAGGAGCTCGAGCAGCAGGCTGCCGAAGTGCGCGAACATCGCGCGCGCGAGCATCCGCCGCTCGCGCGCCGGCCGCGACGGAAACGCGGCCGCGAGATTTTCGAGCGCGATGCGCCGGTGTGCGGCATCGAGCGCGTACGCGAGACGTCCAAGTGCGGCGCCGCAGCGGCGGACGACGCGCATCGGCAGCAGCGACACGACGGTCGCGACCAGCCGCACCGCCGCAAACTCCAGCGATCGCGTCATCCGCCTTCGCCGCTCACGCTTTCAGTCGACCCATCAACCACGATTCGAACTCCGCTGCCGGTTCGATCTGCACCGTCATCGGCAGCACCGCAACGTCGAGATCGCAGCGAACCGCATCCTTTTCGGTCGTGACGATCAGCGAGGCATTCGCGTCACGCGCCGCGCGTTGAATCGCGTCGAGATCCGCAGCCGTATACCAGTGGTGATCGCGGAACGTCAGCTCGCGTGCGACGTCGTAGCCGAGCGCCCGCAGCGCGTTGAAGAATCGTTCGGGCCGCGCGATGCCGGCAAACGCGAGCACTCGTGCATCGGTGGCGGGCCTTGTCAGGCGCGCCGACCGGACTGGCCCGACCGGCTCATCAAGCGCGCGGACCCTACGAGGTCCGCGCATCTGGCACGACCTGAAATGCCGTCTGGTGTCCGAGCGCACCGGCCACGTGCGCGACATCTTCTTCCGTGCCCGTCACGAGCAGCGCATCCGCAAACCGCGCGGCGTCGAGCGGCTCGCGCAGATGCCCCGATGGCAGCACACGCTCCTGGAGATCTGTCATCGATACGAGCAGCAGATCGATGTCTCGCTCCAGCTGCACATGCTGAAAGCCATCATCCAGGATGCTCACGGTAACGCCGAATTGCCGCTCCGCGAACACCCCGCGATGTAGCGATCGCTCGACACGAGAACCGGAACGCCGGACACGGTGCGCGCAAGCAGCTGCGGCTCGTCGCCGGAACGCGAGACCGGTTCGAGCACACGCTCGCCGTCGCTCACGACGAGGACGCCTTCGGTCGATTCGCGGCGGCGCATATCCGCGCGTGAGGATGGCGGGACGCTCTCCGCGGTTGCGGAGGAGGCCGGCAACGGCCGCGACAACAGGCGTCTTGCCGCTGCCACCGGTCGCGAGATTGCCTACGCTGATGACGGAATGATGCAGACGCCGCCGGCGCTCCGGACGGCGCGCGTACCAGGTGCGGCGCATCCCGGTGATGCGGCCGTATGCGCCGCTGAGCAGGCCGCCGCGCGATGGCTCGCCGCGCTCACCCGTCAATGGATTACGCGGAAGGGACGGACCACACCTTCACGGTCCGATGGCAGCAGATCACGGATGACGGCCAGCGTCCGGTCGCGCGCGCCGCGGTTCGATTCAACCAGGGCTCTCGCCGCCGCGCCCACACGCGCGCGGCGCACCGGATCTCCGATGAGGCTCAGCATGGTCTCTTCGAGCTCGGTCTCCGACCGAACCTGGATCGCCGCGCCGTTCGGAGAGAAATGCGTCGGCAATCTCACCGAAGTTCTGCATGTGCGGGCCGAAGACGATCGGCTTTGCCGTAGAGCGCGGGCTCGAGGATGTTGTGGCCGCCGGCCGGCACGAGGCTTCCGCCGACGAACACGACGGTTGCAAGCTGATAGAGCTGCGCCAGCTCGCCGATCGTGTCGAGCACGACCGCGTCGGCGCGCGGCTCCGCGTCGATCGGCAGCTCCGTCCGCCTGATCGCCACGAGCCCTTCATGGCGGCAGAGGCGCTCGACCTCGTCGAACCGCTCGGGATGGCGCGCGGCGATGATCAGCAGCGCGTTGGTGCCCGGCGGCCTGCACGCGATTGAACGCGCGAATGACCGGCTCCTCTTCGCCTTTCGAGCGTGCTGCCCGCGATGATCACCGGGCGGCTCGGCGGGATGCGGAAGAACCGCAGCACGCGCTCGCGGCCCGCGTCCCGGCGTCGGCGACGATTCGAGCGAATCGAACTTCAGGCTGCCGGTGACGGTGATCCGCGCCGGATCGGCGCCGAGCTCGACGAGCCTGCGCGACGTCTCGTCGCCCTGCACGCAGAAACGATCGATGTCGCCGAGGACTCGCCTGATGAACGGCCGGATCATCCGATACCGCGGAAACGACCGATGCGAGATGCGGCCGTTGACCATCACGGTCTTGATGCGCCGCCGCCGGCATTCGCGAAGCAGGTTCGGCCAGATCTCCGTCTCGATCATGACGAACAGACGCGGCCTGACGACATTCAGCGTGCGGCGCGCGGTGAACGCCCAGTCGAACGGGAAATAGAACACCGCGTCGACGTCCGACACGCTGCGGCGCGCGCAGCTGCTGGCCGGTGAGCGTCGTCGTCGAGAGAAAGAGGCGCAGCTTCGGATAGCGCGCGCGCAGCTCGGAGATCAGCGGACGCGCGCTGAGCACCTCGCCAACCGACACGGCGTGCACCCAGATCGATTCATCGCCGTCCAGATTGAAGGAGATCGGGAGATAGCCGAGCCGCTGTCCGATGCTGCCGACGTTAGCTGTTGTGCCGCAGCGCCTGGTAGAAGAAGTACGGCGACGCCAGCACGAAGACGATGCCGGTGACGAGGCTGTAGAGGAGATACACGCTAAGTTGCGGGAAAGGAAGCCCTTAAGGTGAAGGCAGTATAGCGCGCCGATTGACCCCGTTCAACGCGCGTCATTAGAATCGAGTGTTTCACCAATGGTGCGGAGGCGGACCTTAAGGTCCGCCCCGCATAGGAGAGATCGATGGCGGTCAGAGTGGGCATCAACGGCTTCGGCCGGATCGGGCGCAACATCATGCGCGCCGCGATGGGCAGACAGGAAATCGACTTCGTCGCGGTCAACGACCTGACCAACGCGGCCACGCTCGCGCACCTGCTCAGAATACGACTCGGTGCTCGGCAATCTTCATGCGGACGTGCGCGGCTCGGCGGACGGCATCACCGTGGACGGCGACGAATTCAAGGTGCTGTCCGTCAAGGATCCGGCGCAGCTGCCGTGGAAGGACCTCGGCGTCGACATCGTGCTCGAGTCGACCGGCATCTTCACCAATCGCGACGGCGCGGCCAAGCATCTTGCGGCGGGCGCGAAGAAGGTGATCATCACCGCGCCGGCGAAGAACCCCGACATCACCGTCGTGCTCGGGCGTCAACGACGACGAGTACGATCCGGCGAAGCACCAGATCATCTCGAACGCCTCGTGCACGACCAACTGCCTGGCGCCGCTCGCCAAGGTGATTCACGAGCGGTTCACGATCAGAAGGCGTGGATGACGACGGTGCATTCCTACACCAACGATCAGAACCTGCTCGACCTGCCGCACAAGGATCTGCGGCGCGCGCGCGCGGCGGCGCTGTCGATCATCCCGACGACAACCGGCGCGGCGACGGCGGTCGGCGAGGTGATGCCCGAGCTGAAGGGCAAGTTCGACGGCATCGCGATGCGCGTGCCGACGCCGAACGTGTCGGTCGTCGATCTCAACGCCGATCGTCGAGAAGAAGACGACCGGCGAAGAGGTCAATGCGGCGCTGAGGAAGCGGCGAACGGCAAGCTGAAGGGCATCCTCGCCATGTCCGACGAACCGCTGGTCTCGATCGATTTCCGCGGCAACCCGAACTCGTCGATCGTCGACAGCGCGTACACGAGCGTGATGGACGGCGACTTCGTGAAGGTGCTCTCGTGGTACGACAACGAGTGGGGCTACTCGAACCGCTGCGTCGACCTGGTGATGACGCTCGTCAAGCGCGGGCTGTAGATCGCGCTCAAGTCCGCGCCGTCGTGACAGAAAACCATCCGCGATCTGAATCTGAAGGGACGGCGCGTCTTCATTCGCGTCGACTTCAACGTCCCGCTCAAGGGCGGCGTCATCGGCGACGATACGCGCATCAAGGCGTCGCTGCCGACGATCAGATACGCGCTCGAGCGCGGGCGCCGCGGCGGTCATCCTCGCCTCTCATCTTGGCCGGCCGAAGGGCAAGCCGAATCCGGAGATGAGCCTGCGCCCCGTGGCGCAGCGAACCGGCGAACTGCTTGGACAAGACGTCGCGTTTGCCGCCGACTGCGTCGGTGCCGGCAGCGGCGCAGGCCGTCAAAGCGGTGCCGCGGGGCGGTATCGTCCTGCTCGAGAACCTGCGCTTTCACCCGAGGAAGAGAAAAACGACGCGACGCTTCGCCGAGCAGCTGGCCTCGCTCGCGGACGTGTACGTCAACGACGCCTTCGGCGCGGCGCATCGCGCGCACGCATCCGTCGACGCGATCGTTCGCTTTCTTCCGGAGGCGCGGCGCCGGGCTGCTGATGGAAAGCGAGCTTCGCTACCTCGGCGAGGCGGTGGGCAATCCCGCGCGGCCGTATGTCGCCATCCTCGGCGGCGCCAAGGTGTCGGACAAGATCGAGGTGATCGAGAACCTGATCCCGCGCGTCGATCGCCTGCTGATCGGCGGCGCCATGGCGTACACGTTCCTGAAAACGCAAGGCAAGCCGGTCGGCAAGTCGCTCGTCGAGGACGACAAGCAGAGCGCCGCGCGCGACATTCTCGAGCGCGCGAAGGCGCGCGGGCTGGCGCTGCTGCTTCCCGTCGATCACGTCGTTGCGCCGAAGCTCGAGGCGGGCGCGCCGACCGAGACGCTCGGCGTGGACGATCCGAAGATCGGCGATCGCATGGGGCTCGACATCGGCCCTCGCACCGCGAAGGCGTACGCCGATGCGTTGCACGATGCGCGCACGGTGGTGTGGAACGGACCCGATGGGTGTCTTCGAAATCGACGCGTTCGCGAAGGGCACGATGGCGATCGCGCAGGCCGTCGCCAACGTGAAAGGGACGACAATCGTCGGCGGCGGCGATTCGATTGCGGCGGTGAAGAAGGCGGGCGTCGCCGATCGGATCACGCACATCTCCACGGGCGGCGGCGCGTCGCTCGAGTTTCTCGGCGGTCGCACGCTGCCGGGCGTGGCTGCGTTGCCGAGACAAATGAGAACACCCTTTATCGCGGGGAACTGGAAGATGCACAAGACCGTCGCCGACACGGTCAAGTACGTCAAGGAGCTCCGCGGTCTCGTGAAGGACATCACCGGCGTCGAGATTGTCGTCGCTCCGCCATTCACGGCGCTTCATGCGGCCGGCGAGGCGGCGCGCAACAGCAACGTCGGCGTCGCCGCGCAGGATCTGCACTGGGAACGCGAAGGCGCGTTCACCGGCGAGATCAGCGCCGCGATGATCGCGGAAACCGGCGCCGAATGCGTGATCGTCGGCCACTCGGAGCGGCGCACGCTGTTCGGCGAGACCGACGCCTCGGTCAATCGAAAGATTGCCGCGGCGTTCGCCGGCGGCCTCACGCCGATCGTCTGCATCGGCGAAACGCTCGATCAGCGAGATCGCAACGAGACCTTCAGCGTGCTCGGACCGCCAGATTCGCGATGGTCTCGACGGCGTCACGTCCGAGCAGCTCGTTCAGCTCGTGATCGCGTACGAGCCGGTCTGGGCCATCGGCACCGGCCGCAACGCGACGCCCGCGCAGGCGGCCGAGGCGCACGGCCACATCCGGAAGCGGCTGCAGCAATGGTTCGGCGCGCAGCCGTCGGAACTGTGCCGGGTGATCTACGGCGGGAGCGTCAAGCCGGAGAATATCGGCGATCTTGCGAGCCAGCCGGACGTCGACGGGGCGCTGGTCGGCGGCGCGAGCCTCGACGTGAAGGCGTTTTTCGACATCGTTTCGCGGAGCCGCGACGCGGCGGTATAATCAGGTTTTTCTCGGACAGGACAAAAGGATGCTGTACTACCTGGTCACCGCACTCTACATACTCGTCTGTTTGACGATGATGCTCGTCGTCTATCTGCAGCAGGGCAAGGGAGGCGACATCGCGAGCGCGTTCGGCGGCGGTGGCAGCAGCCAGTCCGCCTTTGGCGCGCGGAGCGGCGCGACCGTGCTGTCGCGCGCGACGACGATTGCCGCAATCCTGTTCATGGTCGGCGCGCTGGCGCTCGGCATCATCGGCAAGCGCGGCCCGAGCTCGGTGCTCGGCGGCCGCACGCCGCTGACGCAGCCGTCGACGCCGGCCACAGCGCCTCCGACGAAGGCGCCGGTTCCTGCAGGCGCGCCGGCAGTGCCGACGAACAACAGCGCGGCACCCGCACCAGCAAAGAAATAAGGAGGGCAGGCCTCGTTGAGGCGCGACCATTCAGCGTCCGATCCTCGCCCGCACGCGGAAGTGGCGGAATTGGCAGACGCACCAGCTTGAGGGGCTGGCGGTAGCAATACCGTGGGGGTTCGAGTCCCCCCTTCCGCACC
>ERZ1370068.3127-contig-2249_pt1 | contig 19801 bp, 23 predicted proteins | sample MGYA00561227_ERZ1370068 | MGnify/ENA primary metagenome ERZ1370068 (study PRJEB38410, sample SAMEA6850437) | metagenome | study: Metagenomic assessment of the ecological functions of the soil: analysis of the soil microbiota associated with the...
CGGGGTGAGCGACTGTTGTAACTATCCCATCGGCGCCAACAGGTTCACGCCGGGCACATCCACTTCTTGTCGCACTGCTGGCGGCGCTCACTGCGCAGCGACCCGCTGCTGCCGCGGAACGCCGCGCCGGCGTGACCTACTCGTCAGCACCCGAAGATCTCCGGTTCTAAGGACATTGGCCCGACGGTGATTTGAATCAAAGGACACGTCCATCCGTCGCGCGAATATTTCTCCGTCGCGCCGCCCGAGGTCGTAGGCCGCCTGCAGGCCCGCCGGATTGGTGTAGTCCCAGCTCGCTACCGGCACGTCGGCGGACGGCTGCGCATAGACCCGTTGCGAATGTGCCGGTAGCCGGCCATAGCGTCTCGCGAGCAGGACGAGCGTCGCGCCAGGTGCGTCGGCCAACGCAGCGACAGGGACGTTGTCCGCGATACCGCCGTCGAGCGAAGGCTTCCCGCCTTGCATCAACAGCGGCGTCAGCGGCGGAGTGCACGACGACGCGAGCACGAGGTCCGCCAGCGCCTCGGGCGTGCGGCACGCGCGCACGGTAGCGTATTCGGCCCGAAAGCCGAGCCAAGGCGCAAGCTGAGGATGCACCGGCGGGCCGAGCACGTGCTCGAGCGCGTCGGCAAGACCGGCGACGGCGAATCCGGTGCGCGCGCCGAGCCAGCCCGGTGGTCGAGTAATCGCCACGCGCAGCTCCGGGACCGGCGTGCAGAGTCGCGAGCGCGCGATCATCGATGACCTCGAGCAATGCACGCCGATACATTGCCGCATGCGGAAAGATCGGCGCGCCGTTGAACAGGTTTCGCCAATGGACGTTGCGCGAGTTGCCGGCCGTTGCGCGCTTGAAATGCGCCAGTGCAGCGTCGAAGCATCCCGCGAACAGGACGGCCGCGACGGCCGCCCCGGCGCTCGCCGCCGCGACGCGTGCGGGCGCAAGGTCGAACGTTTCCGCCACCGTCCGATAGAAGCCCGCCTGCCACACGCAGCGGTTCCCGCCACCGGCAAATACCACGCTGTCAAAGGTTGGAACCACTGGAAACATCACGCCTTCGGCACCCGCAGAGTCATGATTTCCAGAATTGGCGCGACGCGATGCGCGCGCCCTCGGCCATCGCCGCCATCTTCGCCCACACGACGTCGGGGTCGACCGCGGATTGGCCGACCCACGTCCGAAGCCGCAGTCGCTGCCGGCCATGACGTTCTCGCGGCCGACGAGCTTCGCGTAGCGCCCGATCCGTTGCGCGATCAGCTCGGGGTGCTCGACGAAGTTCGACTTCGATTCGATCACGCCCGGAATGAGCACCTTGCCGTCGGGCAGCTTGACCGTCTCGAACAGCGCCCACTCGTGCGCGTGGCGCGGGTTGGCGGCTTCCAGCGCGACCGCGTGCGGCTTGGCCTTGAACACGATGTCGATCACATCGGCAGAGCGCGCACGTCGCAGTGGTGCGGGTCCCTCGTAGTTTCCCCAGCAAAGATGCATGCGTACTTTTTCTGGTGAAACATTGGCCAGCGCATGGTTCAGCGCCTCGACGTGGAGCTCCGCCTTCTTGCGCCACTCCGGAAGGCTCAGGTCCGCGTGCTGGATGTGCCGCCCCATGCCGAGGTCCGGGCAATCGATCTGCAGCATGATGCCGGCTTTCGTGATCGTCTCGTATTCGTAGCGCATCGCCTCCGCGATCGCCGCGAGATGAGCTTCCTCGGTCGGATAGTGTTCGTTGCGGAAGAAGAGCGACACCACGCCCGGCGACGCCGCCGTCATGAACGCGCCTTCGACCTTGACCTTCGCGAGCCGCCGCTTTGAGATGTTCGACGTCGGCCACCACCGCTCCCGGATCGCGGACGCCGATGGGCGCATTGCACGCGGGCGTCTTGCGCCGCGATCGTCCCGGATCGCCGAACACCCGCTTCGCGAGGCGCGGAAAATCCGATGAGGTCCTGATAGACGAAGGTGTTGCCCTCGCCGCCGAAACCGGCCAGGCGATCCTTGATGTACGTCGCGTAGCTCGGCTTGCTCATCTCGCCGTCGTCGATCACGTCGACGCCGGCTTGCGCCTGCTTCGCCGACGACCTCCTCGACCGCCAGCGCCACGCGCTGCGCCGAGCGCGGCGGCGTCGACCGGCACGCCCTCCTCCTTCGCGAACATCGTCCGGATCGAGGTCGTCGGGCCGCGGCAGGCTCCCGGTGTGCGTGGTCAGAAAGCGGTCGGTGCTTCGATTCATCGCGAATCTCCCGAGGGTGAAGCCCGCGTCCGCCGCGGGTGGATCGATTCTACCGCTCGCGCCCGCCGTCCCGTCGCGCCACCGGCGTCCGCGCCGAGATAGGCCCGGCGTATGTGCGGCTCGCGCAGAAGCGCCTCAGGAGTGCCGGTCGCGACGATGCAGCCCTGCTCCAGGACATAGGCCCGCGCGGCGATGTCGAGCGCCATCGCGACGTTCTGCTCGACGAGCAGCACGGCGACACCCTCGGCGTTGACGCGCTTGATGATCTCGAAGAGCTCCAGCACGATGACCGGGGCGAGGCCGAGCGAAGGCTCGTCGAGCAGCAGGAGGCGCGGACGCGCCATGAGCGCGCGGGCGATCGCCACCATTTGCTGCTGCCCTCCGGAGAGCGCTCCCGCCGGGCGATCGAACCAATCGCGCATCGGCGGAAACATCGACGCGACGCGCTTCGAGCGACGCGCGCCGCGTTGCCCGCGCGCTCGGACCGGTAGCTGCCGAGCTCCAGGTTCTCGCGCACGGTCATCGTGGTGAAGAGGCGGCGGCCCTCCGGCACGATGGCGACACCCTTCGTCGCAGAAGCGGCAGGCCGGCAGGTGCGTCACGTCGCGCAGATCCGAGCGTGATCGTGCCCGACGCGGCCCGATGGATGCCGGCGATGACGTTGATGAGCGTGGATCTTGCCCGCGCCGTTCGGACCGACGACGCAGACGAGCTCGCCGGGGTCGATGCGACAGCGATACATCCCGCAGCGCCACGGCGGCGCCATACCTCGCCTCGACCGACCGGAGCTCAAGCATGCGCTTTCCCCAGGAATGCGGTCACGACGTCGCTGCGGCTCATCACGTCGTCGGCCGCGCCTTCCGCGATGACCTGGCCGTGATCGAGCACGACGATGCGGTCCGTCAGCGCCCAGACGGCGCGCATCACGTGCTCGACGAACACGATCGTCGCGCCGTCGTCGCGGATCCTGCGGATCAGCCGGATCGCGCCGTCGATTTCGGCGGGCGTCAAGCCCGGAAAGCACTTCGTCCAGCAGCAGAGACGCGGCCGCGACGCGAGCGCGCGGGCAAGCTCGAGAAACTTCCGCTGGTGCAGGTTGAGGTCTTCCGGCAGCCACTCCGCCTTGTCCGCGAGGCCGGTGAATTCGAGCCAGCGCCGGGCCTCGCGCAATGCGCGCGCGGCGATCGAGATGCGCGGCGCCGAACATCGCCGGCACCGCGACGTTGTCGATGACGGTCAGGTGATCGAAGGGGCGCGGGATCTGGTAGGTGCGCGCGACGCCGGCCCGCGCAATCCGGTGCGCGCTCATGTGCGCGATGTCCTCGCCCGCGAGACACGAGCGTGCCGCCGTCGGGCCGGTAATGACCGCTCACGAGATTGATGAACGTCGATTTGCCCGAGCCGTTGGGTCCCAGCGAGGCCGAGAATTTCCCCTGCGCGCACGTCGATGTCGACGCCGTCCAAGCGCGCGCACGCCGCGAAACGCCTTGCGGATGCCGCGCGCCGACCAGGATGCGGTCGGCGTCGACTGCGCTGTCGCCTGGGCACGATCTTCGTCGCCGGCACGTCATCGCCACGCATGGCGGCCGGCGTCGCCGGCACGTGCTTGCGCCGGCGGCGCGCGACGAAGCCTCCGAGCACGCCCTGCGGCATGAACAGGATGACCACGATCAGCACCGCGCCGAAGACCGCCTTGCCGGCGACCGCGTGATCGCCCGCCGTGAACGCATACAGCAGCGCCGTGATGATCGCGGCGCCGACGGCGGGGCCCGCCCAGTGGCGCGTGCCGCCGAGCACGCTCATCAGCACCACCGTGAGCGGCACGGTGATGGTGAACGTATCGCCCGCCGTCACGTACGGAGACGAACAGCGCGTGCATGCCGCCGGCGATCGCCGGCGAGACCGCACGACACCGCGAACGCCGCCATCTTGCAGCTGGAACGTCGGCACGCCCAGCACTTCCGCGACGTCTTCGTCGTCGTGAATCGCGAAGAGCCCGACGCCAAGCCGCGAGCGATAGATGCCGTAGGCGATCGCCAGCGTCGCCAGCGCCGCGGCGAGTCCCATGCAGGTAGAACGTCGACGCCGGCGACGGACCCAGCTTCGGAACGGGAACCGCGCTCAAATAGACGCCCGGCCCACCGTCGATCGGCGTGTTGAGGACGATCGTGCCGACGACGAACGTGAACGCGAGCGTCACCGAGCGCGAAGAGCTCGCCTCGCACGCCTCTGACGCGGAAAACGACGGCGCCGAGCGCGACGCCCATGCAGGATCGCCACCAATCGCCGCCGCCGGCAGCGTCCACAGGAACGGCACGTCGAAGCGCGACGCGAGCGTGGCCGTCGTGTACATGCCCGCGCCGAAGAACGCGCCGTGCCCGAAGGAAAAGTAGCCCGAGTATCCGGACAGGATGTTCCAGGACGTGCGCGAGGACGATCCAGTGGAAAACGAGGTAGCAGAACGACTCGTAGAAGAGCGGCAGGCCGAGCAGAGGAAACGTCGCCAGCACGCCGCCCACGATCAGCATCGCGGCGTAGGACGCTCGTCACTGGAGCTTGCCGCGGCCGGACGAGGAGAACGACGATGAGCAGCGAGAACGACACCAGCGGCGCCCACGACGGCGAGGTCAGCGCCATCGTCACCGACTCGCTCACGCCGATGACGATGCCGGCGACGAGGGGTCCGAGCGGGCGCCCAAGCCCGCCCATCATCACCGCGGCGAAGACGACGCCGATCCACGCATAGATCTGCGCCGGAGCGAGCGTGTAGCTCAACGCGATGCACACGCCGGCCACGCCCGCGAGCGCGGCGCAGACGCCGGAGAGCAGCAAGCGCGAGCGCCTGCCGGTTCACGCCGAAGGCGACCGCGATGGGACCGTCCTCGGCCGCCGCGCGCAACGCCTTGCCGACGTCGGTGTAGCGCAGGCCCGCCCAGATCGCGAGCGCCAGCGACAACCGACAGCACGAGCGTCAGGAGCTCCGGCGCGGGAACGTACAGGAACCCGATGCGAAACTTGGTGTTGCCGTACACCGACTCGAGCCGCCGGAAATCCGCGGTCCAGATCCGACTGGATCAGCGACTCGACGATGACCGTCAGCCCGAACGTGACGAGCAGCGAGTTGAAGGCGCTGATCTCGAAGCGGGCAAAGACCCACTGCAGCGCGACGCCGAGCACGAAGAATCCGGGCACGATCACGCGCCAGCGTCAGGAGCGGATCGACGCCTCCGACCGTCGAGCTGATAGCAAAGATACGCGGCGAGAAACGCGAGCGCGAAATGCGCCAGGTTGATCTGGCGCAGGAGCCCCACGACAGGCTGAGACCGAGGCCCAGGAGCCCGTAGAGGGCGCCGATGAAGCACTCCCGACAGCACCGACTGCGCGAGGAGCGAAAGGCTCGGGAGCCCCATCGCGCTGGCTACTTCGTCATCAGCGTGGCGCCCGGCGCCGCGACGCTCTTCGGCCAGACGGTGACCCAGCGGCCGTTCTGCACCTGCTTCACCACCATCAGGTCGTCGCCGTAGTTGCTCGGCCCGTCGAAGCGCAGCTTGCCCTGGATCGTATCGACGCTTGATTCTTCCGCAGCCATTCCGCGAGCACCTTGTCGTCGAGGCTCTTCGTCGCGGTGACCGCCGGCATCGAGCACCTGCCACGCCGAATACGACGCCGCGGCCTGCGTCTCGACGCCGGTGTAGGGCAGCCCGGCCTTGGCGGCGCGCTCGTTGAAGAGCTTCACGAACTCGGCCGCACCCGGATTGTTGAGGTAAGGCTGATTCTCCTCGAAGATCGTGGCCGCGAGCGCATTCTTGCCCTCGGGCGCCTGCGCCATCGGGCCCGGCGCCGGGTACGTAGTAGAAGTGCAGCGGCGGCGTGTAGTCGATCTTCTTCATCGCGTCGAGCAACTGGTTGCCCTCGAGCCCGATCGCGCCTACCCACACGAAATCGGGGTTCGCATCCTTCACGCGCGCGGCGATGGCGCCGAAATCGCGGTTGCCGAAGTCCCATTCGAGGAACACGACCTCCTGCAGGCCGCGCTTCTTCGCCACTTCGCGCGCGCCGAGCGACATGAAGTGGACCGAAGGAAACTTGCTCGTGACGATCGCGATGGTCTTCGGCGGCTTCGGCGTCGCGGCGAGCGCATCGAGCAGCGTATTCGAGGAACGTCGCGGCCGGGTCGGCGCCCAGCGACCACGTCGGAAAGTGCGCGTCGTACTTGGCGAGGCTCGGAATGCCGAACGTGTGGTGGATGAGGATCTTGTTGTAGCGTTGCGCGACGCCCATCGCCGAAAGGATCGCGCCGGTCGCGTACGGCCCCATCAGCAGGTCGACCTTGTCGACCGTGATGAGCTGCTCGTAGAGCGTGCGCGCGAGCTCGGGCTTCGACTGGTCGTCCTTGACGATCCACTCGACCGGGCGGCCGAGCAGACCGTTCTTCTTGTTGATCTGCTCGACGTAGATTTCGCCGACGAGCTGATGGACGAGCGCCGTGGACGCGAGCGGCCCGGTGAGCGCCAGCGTGCTGCCGATGCGGATCGGCGGACCCGACGGTGCGCCCGACGCGGAGCCGACCGCGACGGCGATGGCGCCCACGAGCGCGAAGAAGACCGCGGCAACATGGCGAACAGTGCGATTCATGAGGGTCTCCTCGCGGTCTCGTGATTGATGATGAAGTCGTCCGGGACGGGCGGTCCCCAGACGTAGAACGAATCCTCCGGCGGATGATCCTTGGCTTGCCAGTCGATGCGTCGCCGGGATGAAATCGATGTCGTACGAATATTCGGCGAAGCTGCCCCACGGATCGCGGACGTAGCGGAAATAGTTGGACCCGAGCACATGGCGCCCCACGCCCCAGCCGTGCGCGTGGCCGCGATCGATCATCTGCTGCATCCCGAGACCGACCTCGTCGAACGTCGCGACGTCCCAGCTCGAGTGATGCAATCCGGGGCCGTCCGACTTGGCGAAGGCGATCAGGTGATGGTCGCTGGCATGCGCGCCGTGCAGGAAGGCGATGATGTCGCCGGAGTGATCGGACAGGCGCAGCCCCAGCGTGTCCGAATAGAACGCGCACCGATCGCGGCACGTCGGAGCTGAAGAGCAGGATGTGCGAAAGCCGCCGCGGCCGCACCGTGCCGGCCTTCGAGCGCGACGGCGCGGCGCCGCTGCCCGGCGCGGGCGGCGCGCAGCGGTCGCGACGAGTCTTTTCCGCGGGCGTCACCTTGCGCGAGACGACGAGCTGCACCGGCGTGCCGTCGGGATCGGCGAACCACGTGCCCTTCCTCGTCGGCCAGCGGATGCGGCTTGGTCGTTTCAACGCCCAGCGCCTTCAGCCGTTCCGACGATCCGGTCGTAGTCGTCCGCGATAGGCGCCGAAGCTCACGTACTGCAGGCGCTTCGGTCCGGGCGCCTCGATGGATCGTGCCCCAGCGATGATCGTGGCCGAACGTGTAGAGATCGACGCGCTCGCCCGTGTCGTCGCGCATCGAGGCCGAAATCCGACATAGAACGCGGCCGCGGCATCGAGATCGGGAACGGTGAAGACGAAGCGATGCAGCGAATGCACCGCCGCGGCACGCCGTCGCGGCGCGGCGGACGGCTTGGCGCATGCGTCTCATAGCTCCTCCTTCGCTCTCGCATGTCCGCTACGCCTGACCGCTGCACGCTCGCGTCGACGACGGTGAGCGCCGTCATGTTGACGATCCGGCGCACGGTCGCCGACGGCGTGCAGGATGTGCACCGGCTTCGCGACGCCGAGCAGGATCGGTCCCGAGCGTCACGCCGCCGCCCGACGCGACCTTGAGCAGGTTGAACGCGATGTTCGCGGCGTCCGACGCGTCGGCATGATCAGCAGGTTCGCCTCGCCCTTGAGCCTGCGAGCCGGGAAACGCGCGCAGCCGCACTTCCTCGTCGAGCGCCGCGTCGCCGTGCATCTCGCCTTCGACCTCGAGGTCGGGATTCATCGCGTTGATCGAGCGCGAGCGCCGCCTGCATCTTCTTCGCCTGCGGATGGTCGCTGCTGCCGAAGCTCGAATGCGACAGCAGCGCGACCTTCGGCGTGATGCCGAAGCGGCGGATCTCCTCGGCGGCGAGCAGCGTGATCTCGGCGATCTGCTCGGCGGTGGGATCGATGTTGACGTAGGTGTCGGCGATGAACACCGTCCGGTCCGGCAGCATCACCGCGTTCATCGCCGCGCAGACCTTGCTCGCCGCGGCGCAGGCCGATCACCTGCTCGACGTAACTGCAGGTGCAGCGCGTGCGTGCCGAACGTGCCGCACAGCATGCCGTCGGCCTCGCCCATGTGGATCATCATCGCGCCGATCAGCGTGAGCCGCCGGCGCATCTCGATCTTCGCGTACTGCTGCGACACGCCCTTGCGCTGCGGTCAGCGCGGTAGTACTCCGGTCCAGTACGCGCGATACCGCGGGTCGGACTCGGGATTGACGACCTCGAAGTCGGTGCCCGGCCGGATGCGCAGGCCGAAGCTTCTCGACCTGCCGCTGCGAGCACCGCCGGCCGGCCGACGACGATCGGCTGCGCGAGGCCCTCGTCGATCGACGACCTGCACGGCGCGCAGCACGCGCTCGTCCTCGCCTTCGGCGTAGACGATCCGCTTCGGGTCCTTCTTCGCCGCCGCGAAGATCGGCTTCATCAGCAGGCCGGAGTGATAGACGAACTGCGTGCAGCCGCTCGCGATACGCGTCGAAATCGGCGATCGGGCGCGTCGCCACGCCGGAGTCCATCGCCGCCTTGGCCACCGCCGGCGCGATCATCACGATGAGCCGCGGATCGAACGGCTTCGGGATCAGGTACTCGGGGCCGAAGCGCAGGTCCTCGATCGCCGTAGGCGTGCGGCGACGATGTCCGACTGCTCGGCCATCGCGAGGTCGGCGAGCGCGCGCACGCGTCGCGAGCTTCATCGCCTCGTTCACCGTCGTCGCGCCGACGTCGAGCGCGCCGCGGAAGATGAACGGGAAGCACAGCACGTTGTTCACCTGGTTCGGAAAGTCGGAGCGCCCGGTCGCGATCACGGCGTCGGGCGCGCGCCGCCTTCGCGACGTCGGGCATGATCTCGGGCTCGGGATTGGCGAGCGCCAGGATCAGCGGCTTGTCCGCCATCTGCGCGAGCCACTCGGGCTTCAGCACGCTTCGCCGCCGAGAGGCCGAGGAAGACGTCGGCGCCGGCGAGGATGTCGGCGAGCTTCCGCGCGCTCGGTCGGCTGCGCGTAGCGCGCCTTGTTGTCGTCCATCTCCTCGCGCGCGGCCGCTGTAGACGACGCCCGCGATGTCGGCGACCCAGATGTTCTCCTGCTGGATGCCGAGCGAGCACGAGCAGATCGAGGCACGCGAGCGCCGCGGCGCCGGCGCCGGAGCACACGAGCTTGACGTCCTTCAGACTCCTTGCCGACCACGCGCAGGCCGTTCGTGATCGCGGCGCCGACGATGATCGCCGTGCCGTGCTGGTCGTCGTGGAACACCGGGATCTTCGAGCCGCTCGCGCAGCTTGCGCTCGACGTAGAAGCACTCGGGCGCCTTGATGTCCTCGAGGTTGATGCCGCCGAACGTCGGCTCGAGCGCGGCGATGATGTCGACGAGCTTGTCCGGATCGCGCTCGTCGATCTCGATGTCGAAGCAGTCGAGGCCGGCGAACTTCTTGAACAGCACCGCCTTGCCTTCCATCACCGGCTTCGCGGCGAGCGGACCGATCGCGCCCAGCCCGAGCACCGCGGTGCCGTTGGTGACGACGCCGACCAGGTTGCCGCGCGCGGTCAGGTTGCGCGCCTCGCCGGGATCGCGGACGATCTCGTCGCACGCGGCCGCGACGCCGGGCGTGTAGGCGAGCGCGAGGTCGCGCTGGTTGGTGAGCTGCTTGGTCGGCTGGACCGAGATCTTGCCCGGCGGGAATTGCCGGTGATACTCGAGCGAGGCGGCGCGGATGTCTTGGTCCGGCATGGGATGCTCTCAGGCGGGATGGGCGACGCACCATGATCAGCCGACCCGCGCGCTATTGATGTCGCGCAGGGCAGCGAGGGCGTCGGCTATAATTCACCGGATTTTCCGCTCCGAGCGTGCCGCGTCGGTCGACGCCACCCGATGCCTCGCCCGGCCCCGACCTCATCACATCTCATGCTGGAAGCGCAGAAACTCGCCGCGCGCCGTGGTTTCGCAAGCCTTTTCACCGGGCTTTCGTTTCGCGTCGATGCGGGCGAGGCGCTCGGTCGTGACCGGCGCGAACGGCACGGGAAGACGACGCTGCTGCGGATGCTCGCCGGGCTGTCCACGCCCGACGTCCGGCGAGGTTCGCGTGGGACGGCGGAGGGTCGTAGCCCGCTCGATGCCGAGCTTCGCGCGCGCGATCGCCTTCGCGGGCCACCTGCCCGCGCTCAAGGACGAGCTCACGCGCCGAGGAGAATCTCGCCTCGCTGCGTCGCGCTCGAAGGGCGACGCCTGACGGGCGAGGCGCTGCCGATCCGCGCTCGACGACGTCGCGCTCGACGCGCCAGCGCGCGCTGCCGCGCGCGCGTGCTGTCGCAGGGCCAGCGCCGGCGCATCGGGCTCGCGCGGCTCGTCGCTCGTCTTCCGCGCCGCTGTGGATCCTCGACGAGCCGCTCGCCGCGCTCGACGCCGCCGGCGCCGAGCTCCTCGCGCGCCGTCCTCGGCGCGCCATCTGGCCGACGGCGGGCTCGCTCGTCGCCGCGACGCACGCGCCGCTCGGCCTCGCCGCGCGTGCGCGCATGTCGCGCTCGTGCTCGACCGGACGATGACCGCCGCCGCCGCCGATGCACCCCGGCCGCGCCGGACGCCGTCTGGCCCGCGATCCGCTGGGCGGTCGCGCGCGACCTCAAGCTCGCGCTGCGCTCGCGGGCGGAACTCGCCGTCCAGCTGCTGTTCTACGTGATCGTGGTCTTCGCTCTTCCCGCTCGCGACGTCGCCCGAGCGCAGCGACTGCTCGCCGTCGATCGGTCCCGGCGTGCTCTGGGTGGCGGCGCTGCTCGCATCGCTCCTGTCGCTGCCGCGGCTTTTCGCCGGCGATCACGCCGACGGCACGCTCGAGCAGATCGCGCTGTCGCCCTACCCGCTCGTCGCGCTCGTCGTTCGGGCAAGATCGTCGCGCACTGGCTGACGACGGGCCTGCCCGTCGCGGTGCTCGCGCCGCTGCTCGGACTCCAGTACGCGATGGACGGCGAGGCGCTGCGTCGTGCTGGCGGCGGCGCTCGCTGATCGGCACGCCGATCCTGTCGCTGCTGGGCGCGATCGGCGCCGCGCTGACGCTCGGGTCTGCGCGTCGAGCGGGAGCCTGCTCGCGCTGCTCGATCCTTCCGCTGTACGTTCCGGTGCTGATCTTCGGCGCCGGCGCGGTGGACGCCGCGCGCACGGGCCTCGGCGCCGTCGGCGCACCTTTCGCTGCTCGGCGCGGGATTGCTGTCTCGCGATCGTCGGCGCGCCGTTCGCGGCCGCCGCCGCCGTGCGCATCGCGCTCGATTGAGCCGAGCCATGACACTCAACTGGTTCCAGCTACGCGTCGCCCGCCACGTTCTATCCGCTGGCGGGGAAGATCGATCCCGTGGTTCGCGTGGGCGGCGGCTGTGCTCGCCGCGGTCGGGCTTGTACATCGGGCTCGTCGTCGCGCCGACGGATGCCCAGCAGGGCGACGCGTACCGGATCATCTTCATCCACGTGCCCGCCGCGTGGATGAGCATGTTCCTCTACGTCGTGATGGCGGGCTGGAGCGCCGCGGCGCTCGGCTTCAACACGCGGCTCTCGGCGATGATGGCGCAGGCGATCGCGCCGACCGGCGCGCTGATGACGTTCATCGCGCTCGTGGACCGGCGCGTTCTGGGGGCGGCCGACGTGGGGGACGTACTGGGCGTGGGACGCGCGGATGACCTCCGAGCTGATCCTGCTCTTCCTCTATCTCGGCGTCATCGCGCTGCGCAACGCGATCGACGACCCGCGGCGCGCCGACCGCGCCTGCGGCGTGCTGGCGCTGACGGGTGTGGTCAACATCCCGATCATCTACTTCTCCGTGCACTGGTGGAACACGCTGCACCAGGGCTCGTCGGTCAGCCTCACCAAGGCGCCGGCGATGGCGGCGATCATGCTGACCGGGATGCTGCGTCATGTCGTTCGCCGCATGGTTCTACGCCATCGCCGTCGTCGCTCGCGCGCGTGCGCACGATCATCGCTCGAGCGCGAGCGCGGCGCGCGCGTGGGTCGGCGCGCTGCGCGGAAGTGCGCAGCGCAGGGATCGCATGAGCGACTTCTTCGCGATGAACGGCTACGGCTTCTACGTCTGGAGCGCGTACGGCGTTGACGGCGCTCGCTGCTCGTCGTCGAAGCTCGTCGCGCTGCGTTCGCGCCGGAGAGCGGTGCTGCGCAGAAGCGCGGCTCGACCGCGACCGACGCCCGCGCCGCGATCCGGGAGCCGCCAGAATGAAGCCGCGTCATCGCCGCTTTCTCGTGGATCGGCGCCGGCGTGCTGCTGCTCGGCGCGGCCGGCGGGGCTCGTGCTGAACGCGTTCCAGTCGAACCTCGTGTTCTTCTTCTCGCCGACGCGATGTCGCCGAGACATCGCGCGCCGCAGGACCGCGCGTTCCGCATCGGCGGGATGGTCGTGGAAAGAGCCTGACGCGCGGCTCCGACGGCCTCACGGTGCGCTTCAGCGTCACCGACACGGCGCAGACCATTCCCGTCGTCTACACCGGCATCCTTCCCGACCTCTTCAAGGAGGGCAAGGGCGTCGTCGCGCAGGGCAAGATCGGTCCCGACGGCGTGTTCCACGCGACCGAAGTGCTGGCGAAGCACGACGAGAACTACATGCCGCCCGAGGCCGCCGCCGCGCGTCGACCAGGCGACAGGCGCGCGCGGCGATGGAACAACGCCGCGAAGACGCTGAAGCCATGACGCGAAGGAACGCCCGATGATTCCCGAGCTCGGACATTTCGCGCTGATCCTCGCGCTGCTGCTCGCGGCGCTGCTCGGCACGCTGCCGCTCGTCGGCGCGCAGCGCCGGCATCGCCGCGTGGATGGCGCTCGCCCGGCCGCTCGCGGCGGGCAGTTCCTGTTCATCGCGTTCGCGTTCGGCTGCCTCGCGCATGTCGTTCGTCGCCAACGACTTCTCGGTGCTCAACGTCGCGACCAATTCGAACTCGCAGCTGCCGCTGCAATACCGGATCGCCGCGACGTGGGGCTCGCACGAAGGCTCGATGCTGCTGTGGGTGTTGATGCTGGGCGCGTGGACGATCGCGGTCGCGCTCAGGAGCCGTCACCTGCCCGACGAGATGGTGCGCGCGCGTGCTGGGCGTGATGGGCATCATCGCGTTCGGCTTCCTGCTCTTCCTGCTGCTCACGTCGAATCCCGTTCGACCGGCTGTTTCCGCCGGCGGCCGACGGCCGCGACCTGAATCCGCTGCTGCAGGATCCGGGCATGGTGTTCCATCCGCCGCTGCTCTACATGGGCTACGTCGGATTCTCGGTCGCGTTCGCGTTCGCGATCGCCGCGCTGATCGGCGGCCGGCTCGACGCGACGTGGGCGCGCTGGTCGCGGCCGTGGACCACGCTCGCGTGGTGCTTCTCACCTGCGGCATCATGCTCGGCAGCGCGTGGGCGTACTACGAGCTCGGCTGGGGCGGCTGGTGGTTCTGGGACCCGGTCGAGAACGCGTCGTTCATGCCGTGGCTCGTCGGCACGGCGCTCATCCACTCGCTCGCGGTCACCGAGAAGCGCGGGACGTTCAAGGCGTGGACCGTGCTGCTCGCGATCTGCGCGTTCTCGCTGTCGCTGCTCGGCACGTTCCTCGTGCGCTCCGGCGTGCTCACGTCGGTGCACGCGTTCGCGCACCGATCCGCGCCGCGGCGTGTTCATCCTCGCGTTCCTCGCGCTCGTCATCGGCGGCTCGCTCGCGCTCTTCGCGCTGCGCGCGCCGAAGGTCGGCGGCGGCGGCCGCTTCGACGCCGATTTCGCGCGAGACGATGCTGCTCGCGAACAACGTGCTGCTGATCGCCGCGGCGGGCTCGGTGCTGCTCGGCACGCTCTATCCGCTTTTCCTCGACGCGCTGAACCTCGGCAAGATCTCGGTCGGCCCGCCGTACTTCGACACGGTGTTCGTTCCGCTGATGACGCCGCTCGTCTTCCTGATGGGCGTCGGACCGCTCGCGCGCTGGAAGCAGGCGAGCCGTTCCCGACCTGTGGCAGCGGCTGCGATGGGCGCTCGCGGTCAGCGTCGTCACGGCGCTCCTGCTGCCGCTCGCCGCCGGCACGTGGACGCCGATGGTGAGCTTCGGCCTGCTGCTCGCGGCGTGGATCGTGCACGACGACCGTCGTCAACGTCATGCGAGCGCGGCCGCGGCGTGCGCGGCGGCATCGTCGGCGCACCTCGCGCGCCAGCCGAGAAGCTACTGGGGAATGATCGTCGCGCATCTCGGCATCGCGGTCTTCATCGTCGGCGTGACGATGGTCAAGGGCTACGAGACCGAGCGCGACGTGCGGATGGGCGTCGGCGACACCGTCGACCGTCGGCGGCTTCACGCTGCGCTTCGACGGCACGACCGACGCGCGCGGGCCCGAACTACCGCGCGGCGCGCGGCGCGTTCGACGTGAGCCGCGAACGGCCGGCACGTCGCCACGACAGTATCCGGAGAAGCGCGTCTACAACGCGGGCGGACAGCCGATGACCGAAGCAGCGCGATCGAGAACATGGTGACCGGCGATCTCTACGTCTCGCTCGGCGAGCCCGTCGACGGCGGCGCGTGGAGCGTGCGCGTCTATCACAAGCCGTTCGTCACCGTGGATCTGGGCCGGTTGCCTGCTGATGGCGCTGGGCGGACTGCTCGCGCTCTCCGATCGCCGCTATCGCGCTCGCGACGCGGCGCGAGGCTGCCGCGTTGGCGCGGCGGCGCGACGGCGTAGGAGCTGAGCAGCTCGGATGAGCAAGAAGCTGCTGATTCCGCTCGCCGTCTTCGTCGTGCTCGTCGGCTTCCTGCTGGTCGGGCTCTGGCGCGATCCGCGCGAAGTGCCCTCGCCGCTGATCGGCAAGCCGGCGCCCGCCGTTCACGCTCGCGCAGCTGCACGAGCCCGCGAAGACGCTCGGTCCCGACCGATCTCAAGGGTCAGGTCTGGCTGCTCAACGTCTGGGCATCGTGGTGCGTATCGTGCCGCGACGAGCATCCGCTGCTGGTCGAGCTCGGCACGCGCGAAGATCGTTCCGATCGTCGGGCTCAACTACAAGGACGAGACCGCCGCCGGGCAAGCGCTGGCTCGCGCGAGAACGGCGACCCGTACACCGTGTCGGTCGTCGATCGCGACGGTCGCGTCGGCATCGACTGGGGCGTCTACGGCGTGCCCGAGACGTTCGTCGATCGACAAGGCGGGCACGATCCGCTACAAGCAGATCGGGCCGATCACCGTCGGAGGCGCTGCAGAACGAAGATCCTGCCGCTCATCCGCGAGCTGCAGAAGTCGAAGAGCACGGCGTCGCTGGCCGCATGCATGCATGCGCGATCGGCTCGCGCATCGCGCTGCCTCTCGCGCGCACGCTGCTTGCTGTCGCCGCCGACGCGGTCGCCCGACCGAGAAGGATGCGGTCGCCGCGGCGCGCGTCGGTGAAGCTCTCCGAGAAGCTGCGCTGCCTCGTCTGCCAGAACCAGATCGATCGCGGATTCCAACGCCGGAGCTCGCGCAGGACCTTCGCCGGCAGATCCGCGAGCAGATCGCCGCCGGCAAGACCGACGACGAGATCGTCGACTACATGGTCGCGCGCTACGGCGATTTCGTCCTCTATCAGCCGCCGGTCAAGCCGACGACGTGTGCTGCTCTGGGCGGGACCGGCGCTGCTCGCTCGTCGTCGGGTTCGCCGGTCTCGCGCGCACCTGTGCGCGCGCGCCGCGCCGAGCCCGAGGCGCCGGCGCTCACCGCCGAGGAGCGCGAGCGCGTCGCGCGGCTGCTCGCGCGGCGACGGCGCGAAGGACGCTCGCGTGATCGCCGTTCGTGCTCATCGCCGTCGGCGATGGTGGCGATCGCGCTCGCGTGGGTGCTCGTGCCGCTGCTGCGCCGCGCCAGGCCGCCCGGCATCGCGCGCGAAGCCTCGAACGTCGCGATCCTGCGCGACCAGCTCGCGCGAGCTCGACGCCGACCTCGCCGCCGGCGCGATGCCGCGCGAGCGCTACGAGCAGGCGAAGCGCGAGCTCGAGCAGCGGCGCACTCGAGGAGTCGCAGCGACGCGACCGGGCGCGCGCCGCGCCCTACGCAATCGGCCGCGTGGACGGCCGCGATCCTCGCCGGCGCGATCCCGATCGCGGCGCTCGTGCTGTACGTGATGCTGGGCAATCACGAAGCGTTCGCACCGGGCGCGCGCGCGCGAAGCGCGCAAGAAGGCGCCGAGCACGAGGTCACGCGCGAGCGAGATCGAAGGCGATGGCCGACAAGCTCGCGGCGCGAGCTCGCAGAGCGAACCCGACAACGCCGACGGCTGGGTCGATGCTCGCGCGCACCTACTACGCGCTCAACCGCTACGCCGACGCCGTCGCGCGCGTTCGAGCGCGCCGATCGACGCTCATTCCCGACAACGCCGATCTCCTCGCCGACTACGCCGACGCGGTCGGCGCGACCGAGGGCGGCCTCAGCGGCAAGTCGCAGGAGCTCATCGAGCGCGCGCTCAAGGCCGATCCGACGCACTGGAAGGCGCTGGCGCTCGCCGGCACCGCGGCGTTCAAGCGCAAGGACTACAAGCGCGCGGTCGCCTACTGGGAGCGGATGAAGGCGACCGTTCCGCCGGGCTCGCCGCATCGCCGAGATCGATCGACGCGAGCATCGCCGAGGCGCGGCAGCTGGGCGGTCAGGCACTGCGCCGCGGGCCTGCGTGCAGCGCGCGCGACCCGACGCCGCGAATCCACCGCCGAGCCGCAGCGCGACGCACGCGACGCCATCGCCGGCACCGTGAGCTCGCGCCCGCGCTCGCCGCGAAGGTCGCCCCGACCGACACGGTCTTCATCTTCGCGCGCGCGGCCGAGGGTCCGAGGATGCCGCTCGCGATCCTGCGAGAAGCAGGTCGAAGGACCTGCCCGCTCACCTTCACGCTCGACGATTCGATGGCGATGGCGCCCGAATTTCGCGCTGTCGAACTTTCCGTCGGTCATCGTCGGTGCGCGCGTGTCGAAATCCGGAAACGCCGCGCCGCAGAGCGGCGATCTCGAAGGCTTCTCGCCGGCGGTCAAGATCGGCGCGACGGGCCTCGCCGTCGTCATCGACCGCGCGCTGCCCTGAACTGCGCGCGACGCGGCATTCCCAGCGGCTCGATGAGCATCGCCTCAGCGATGGCAACCGACGTCGATGTCGCTCGTCGATCGGCGGCGGCATCTCCGGGCTCGCCACCGCGCTCGGGCTGCAAAGCGGCGCGGCGCGTCGGTCGAAGTGCTCGAAGCGGCGGCCGCGCCGGCGGCGTCATCGGCACGATCCATCGCGACGGCGCGCTCTACGAGACCGGCCCGAACAGCGCGCTCGACACGACGCCGCTCATCGACGAGCTCCTCGACGCGCTCGGCATTCGCGGCGAGCGCGTCGATACGCGCGCGGTCGCCGCCACGCGCTTCATCGTGCGCGATGGACAGCTCGTCGCCGCTGCCGACGTCGCCCGCGCGTTGCTCGTGCACGCGCGGCGTTCTACGCTCGGCGCGAAGTTGCGCGCTCTGGCGCGAGCCGTTCATCGCCGCGCGCGCCGTCGACGCCGAGGAGTCGGTCGCCGCGTTCGTCCGCCGCCGGCTCGGCACCGAGTTCCTCGACTACGCGGTCGACCCGTTCGTCGCCGGCGTCTATGCCGGAGACCCGGAGCGCATCTCGGTTCCGCCGCGTTCCCGCGCCTCCACGCGCTCGAGCAGCGGTACGGCAGTCTGATCGGTGGCCAGCTCAAGGCGGCGCGGGAACGCCGGCAGGCAGTCGGGACCCGGCGGCCGAGCACGGCGCGCAGCTTCTCCTTCCGCAACGGCATGCAGACGCTGACCGATGCGCTCGCGCGCGCGGTGACGCGCGTCGCGACCGGCGTGCACGTCGACCAGGCGTCGAGCCGGAGCTCGACGGAGCTGGACCGTCACTGGCACGCGCGATGGCGAACCGTTCATGCGGCACGCCCGCAGAGGTGTCATTCGCTCGGCGCTCGCGGTGCGCACTGCGTACAGGCCGGCCGCACTCGTGCGCGAGCTCGCGCCGGCCGCGGCGCGGGCTGGCGGCAGATCACCGTATGCGGCGCTCGCGCATGCGTGGCCGAGCGCCTATCCACGAGTCATCGGCGATCGCGCATCCCGCTCGCCGGATTCGGATTCCTCGATCCCGCGCCGCGAGGCAGGCGGAGAAAATCCTGGGCTGCGCCTCTTCTCCGAGCAGCATGTTCGAGGTCGTGCGGGGCCCGACGCGGCGCTGCTTCACGACCGATTCAATCGGCGGCGCGCGCCAGCTGAGCTCGTTTCGGGCGCCCCGACGCGGAGCTCGGAACGGCAATCCGTGCGGACGGACCTGGAGGACGCTCGTCGGCGCCCGCGGCGCAGCCGGCAGTGGACCGCCGTCACCCGCATGGACACCACGCGATCCCGCAATACAACCTCGGCCATGCGCGACCGCCGCCTGCCGTCCGGTCGGAGGATAGCGGAACGCGCGCTGCCCGGCCTCTGGTTCTGCGCCAATTACCGCGGCGGCGTCTCGGTGACGGCGAGCCGCATCCAGGCGTCGCGGGCGACGGCGTGGACCGTCGCATCATGCGCTCGGTGCGGCGGTCAGTCGACCTTCGACGCAGCAGGCGATGTGAAAGTATCTCCACCAGATTATCCTCCCGAAGTAGACTAGAGCGACCAGCCGCACTTCCAGCAGAGGTCGAACGGCTGACCGGATTGTCACTGCCCGCACTTCGCGGCTGGCGCTCGCGTGCCGGCGCGGTTGCGCTCCGCGTGGTAGGCGCGGAGAGCCGCGTCGGCGACTCAGCGCGGTCGGCATCGTCATCGTCGAGCCACACCTGCGGCTGCGCGACGTCCGGCGGGCACTTCGCCGACGATGCTCGACGCGTGCTCGTTGAAGACGTGGGCCTTGATGCCCGCATGCGCGAGGCGATCGACGAGGAGATATGCCTCGACGCGATGCGACGCGACGAAGATGCGCTGCATCGTCTGCCGGACGGTGCGAGCAGCGCCTCGGCAAACCTCGGGGACGCGGCGATGAGCGGGGCTTGCGGACTTCGAGTCCCACGGGTACAGGAGGCGACTCGTTTTCAGCCAGCAGGACTGCGCAGTCTCGAGCTGCGACACCTGGACGCGCGCGACGATCCCATAGCGGCGGGTGATGTACCCCGCCGACAGCCGTTGACGACGCTGACAGTGGTGGCACGACGAGCGAGCGCGGCGGCGTGATGGAATTCCGGCACCGCAGCTGCGCCGTCGACCGTGCCGAGATTGAGATCAGGCAGGCGCCCACCAGAACGCGGACTTCGGCGAATCGAATGGCCGTCGAGCAGGATCACCTGGCCGTCGGCGCTGCACGCGCTCGATCTCCGCGGCGAGCACGGCGTGGTACGGCTGAAGCGCTCATTGAAACCTTCGTAAG
>ERZ1370068.901-contig-10824_pt1 | contig 19796 bp, 32 predicted proteins | sample MGYA00561227_ERZ1370068 | MGnify/ENA primary metagenome ERZ1370068 (study PRJEB38410, sample SAMEA6850437) | metagenome | study: Metagenomic assessment of the ecological functions of the soil: analysis of the soil microbiota associated with the...
CAGTTACGTATTGCTAATGCGAAGGCATTGGGAACCGGGCGTCGACAGCACGCCGGATTGCACTGACGTGTCGAGCTCCTCCGGCTCTCGCGTATCGCGTGACGAGCCTTGCGAAGGCCTTTTGTGTCCGGCCGCGCTCGCAGACCTGGCGTCGAACACCGCCTTGACCTGGCATACCATGCGACGGCGCCGAGCCGCCGTTCGAAAGAATCAGTGCGGCACCAGCGGCGTCAGACGATCGGCGGCGAGCGGAACGCCGAATAGCACCACCGCGATGATCGAGACGGTGGCGGCGAGCGACCAGCCGACGATGGCGGCGAGACGCCACGGCGGCCCGGGGTATTGTCGTCGATGCTTCGGTGCAGTGAAACAAGCTCGCCGCGACCGCTTCATCGCGCAGAACTCCAGGCGCGCCAGCGTGCGGGGCGCCGTCAGGCAGCCCAGGCAGCATGCCGGAGGGACTGTCGGCGCGGCGGATGTCGCAGATAGGCCCATGCCAGCGAGCACCATTCACGGTCAGCGGGATTAAGCCGGTCGGCGAACTGCAGCGTGACCGCGCGCCGCTGGTTCGAGATCCCGTCGAAGCCAGATCGCCGGACCGCCGGCTGGCGATTTCGGGGCGTCGGGTTCGTCGTCCATGGCAATACCGGTTCATGAGCCTAGAGCGGGATGCGGTTCTGCCTGGATCGATTGGGGATTCCCGAATCAGGACCGTTCTGATTCAACATGCTGGCTGGGAAGGAGGCCAGCATGGATGGGACGAGCGTACTCAAATGACCTTCGAGAACGGGTAGTAAGAGCTGTCACTAAAGGTGGCTTGTCGCGCCATCAGGCAGCGGCCCAATTTGGGGTAGCGATCAGTACGGCGATCAATTGGGTGCGGCGTTTCCAGGAGACCGGCAGCGTCGAGCCGGACCAGATCGGCGGCTATCGGCCGAAGAAGATTGCGGGGCCGCACCGCGATTGGCTGGTGCAACGGTGCCGGAAGGCGGATTTCACCTTGCGTGGGCTGGTGGCCGAACTCGCCGAGCGTGGCCTGAATGTCGATTACCGTACGGTGTGGGATTTTGTCCACGCCGAGAAGCTCAGTCATAAAAAGACGCTGATTGCCGCCGAGCAAGATCGCCCCGACGTGGCCCGCCGCCGGGCGCAGTGGACCAAGTATCGGGAGCGGATCGCCCCCTCCCGGCTAGTGTTCATCGACGAGACCTGGACCAAAACCAACATGGCGCCGCTGCGGGGCTGGGCGCCGCGTGGTCAAGGATCAAGGCCAAGGTACCGCATGGCCGCTGGCAGACCATGACCTTCCTGGCCGCGTTGCGCCACGATCGCATCACCGCCCCTGGTTCTTCGACGGCCCGATCAATGGGGAAGCCTTCAGGCTTTACGTCGAGAACGTCCTGGTCCCGACACTACAGCCCGGTGATATCGTGATCATGGACAATCTCGGCTCGCACAAAAGCGGTGCTGTCCGCCGCACTATCCGTGCGGCGGGCGCGCACCTCTTCTTCCTGCCGAAATACTCGCCCGATTTGAACCCGATCGAACAGTTCTTCTCCAAACTCAAACATCTGGCTGCGCAAGGCTGCAAAGCGAACAACCGAGGCCGTCTACAATGCGATCGGTCCGATCCTCGACACCGTCTCATCCACCGAGTGCGCAAATTACTTCGCCAACGCCGGTTATGACTAAACCTATTCTCATCCCGCTCTAGAAGCCGGCGACATCGAGGCCGTCGGCAAAACCTTCGCCGAGCGCGTTGGCGAGTTCGCCCCGCGCCGAAGACATTGGCGGCCGCCTCGATGCCGTGGATGTTGATCGATCCCAGCACCCGCACCCAGAGATCGCGCACCAGATAGACGCGCGATCACGACGTTGATCGCGAGCGCGAACATCAGATAGCCCAGCGCCCGCCAGCACCAGCAGCGGAATGCTCTTTGCAGAATTCCTGCGACTTGAAGAACTCCATGAACGGCGTCGCCGCTCATGCTGGCGACCAGCGCCGCCGATAGCGCCAGATAGGCCGCGAACACCAGCCGCAAGCACGACGATCCAGCCGATCACCTTCCAGTAGCAGGCCGATCAGCCGCGCTGCGCGGCAATTTCGATTCCAGCCGCACGCCGCCGAACCGGATGCCGGACAGCCACCAGCGCCATTCCACCGCCTTGAACGCGCCATAGACGAAGGGCGCGAGCGGCGACACGTAGAGGGCGATCGGCGTGAGCAGCCACAGCCACCAGCCGCGCTTGAAGAATTCCCAGCCGCGCCCTCGAAGCTGCCCTGCAGATCGCCGTAGTAGGAATGACGCATCTTGTAGCGCTCGAGCGCCGCCGCGCGCCACGGCAGCGCCAGGCCGAGCGTCACGATCATCAGCAGGCCCCACAGCGACGCCCGCAGCGCGTAGATCCAGCCCGAGCCGCTCATCCAGAACCGCACGCCGCGCCACACCGTGCGCGTCAGCCGATAGCGGCGCGCGCGGTAGATCGCGAACTGTCCGAACAGATAGAAGAATGCGACCAGCGGAATGCTGGCGAACGCCTTGACAGCGCTCGGCCTCGAGGCCGACGAGAAAGTAGGCCAGATAGATCGGCACCAGGATCGCCAGCGCACCAGGAAGCCGATCAGCAGTTCCCTGGCCGCGGCCGGTATATTCCGCGCGCATCGCCGTCGATCATGGGTATTGGACCAGAGATGGCGGCGGATGTCGGTGGCGAGCCAGAACCGGTAGAAGCCGAGGGTGACGAATTCCAGCCCGGCGCCGCGCTGCGACCAGATGAAAGAATTCGCTGCGGCTGCCGGAGAACCGCCGACCGGCATCGGCGGCGGACGGGCAGGGCGGCATGTGAGCTGGCAGCGGCCATCGACGGGGTCCAGCTCATCTGGTTCACGGGTCACACCTCCAAGGTAGCCAATCGATCAAAAGTCTAGGATCGCATTATCGGGTCGTACACGCGTTTGATCAGGATTCAGTCGATCCGAACGCTCGAGTTCGACAGACTTTACGCAGACTTTATCGAACAGCTCCCGGCCGATCAGCATGCGGCGGATTTCGCTGGTGCCGGCGCCGATCTCGTAGAGCTTGGCGTCGCGCAGCAGCCGCCCGGTCGGATAGTCGTTGATGTAGCCGTTGCCGCCGAGCAGCTGGATGGCGTCGAGCGCGCATTGCGTCGCCTTCTCCGCGGCATAGAGGATGGCGCCGGCGGCATCCTCGCGCGTGGTCTCGCCGCGGTCGCAGGCTTTCGCCACCGCATACACATAGGCGCGCGAGGCGTTCATCGTGGTGTACATGTCGGCGAGCTTGCCCTGCACCAGCTGGAAGGTGCCGATCGGCTGGCCGAACTGCTTGCGCTCGTGCACGTAGGGCATCACCACGTCCATGCAGGCCTGCATGATGCCGAGCGGGCCCGCCGCCAGCACCGCGCGCTCGTAGTCGAGGCCCGCACATCAGCACGTTGACGCCGCGGCCGACCTCGCTCGAGCACGTTCTCCTCCGGCACCTCGCAATCCTCGAACACCAGTTCGCAGGTGTCGGAGCCGCGCATGCCGAGCTTGTCGAGCTTTTGCGCGGTGGAAAATCCCTTCATGCCCTTTTCGATGATGAAGGCGGTGATGCCGCGCGGGCCGGCGTTGGGATCGGTCTTGGCATAGACCACCAGCGTGTCGGCGACCGGGCCGTTGGTGATCCACATCTTGCTGCCGTTGAGCACGAAGCGGTCGCCCTTCTTGTCGGCGCGGGTCTTCATCGACACCACGTCGGAGCCGGCGCTCGGCTCCGACATCGCCAGCGAGCCGACATGCTCGCCGGAAATCAGCTTCGGCAGATATTTGCGCTTCTGCGCGTCGTTGCCGTTGCGGCGGATCTGGTTGACGCAGAGGTTGGAATGCGCGCCGTAGGACAGGCCGACCGCGGCCGAGGCCCGCGACATCTCCTCGACCGCGATGCAGTGCTCGAGATAGCCGAGGCCCGACGCCGCCATATTCCTCCTCGACCGTGATGCCGTGCAGGCCGAGCGCGCCGATCTTCGGCCAGAGATCGCGCGGAAACTGGTTGCTGCGGTCGATTTCGGCGGCGCGCGGCGCGATCTCGTTGCTGCGAAAAGTCGTGAACGGTCTCGCGGATCGCGTCCGCGGTCTCGCCGAGATCGAAGTTGAACATCCGTTGCGCGTTGGGAATCATGGTCGGGCGGCCTCCGGCAAATTGACGGCTATGTTGCGCACAGCCTTATTCCTCGCAAATGCAGCTTGTCACGGGCCGAAACGGCTCGGAAGGAGCGCTGGCCGGACATCGGCGTCGATGCGGCCAAATGCGCCAAACTCTCCCTTGCCCTGGCGCGCGGCGACGGGCTGTAATCGCGTCAAAACATCGCCTCGCCGGCCATGCCCCGGCGGGGAACAATCAGGAGAGCCGCATGCACGGAACCATCGAACTCGCCGAGGACGCCCAGCACGAGGCCGCGCGCGAACGAGCCTATTCGATGCCGCTGGACGGATTTCGATCCCGGCGATCCCGAGCTGTTCAGGACCGATCCGTTCTGGCCGTATTTCGACCGGCTGCGCCAGGAAGACGCCGGTGCATTACTGCAAGGACAGCATGTTCGGGCCGTATTGGTCGGTGACCAAATACAACGACATCATGGACATCGAGACCAATCATGCGGTGTTCTCGTCGGCGGCCTCGCTCGGCGGCATCACCATCCGCGACGTCGCGCCCGGATCTGCGCCGCGAAAGCTTCATCGCCATGGACCAGCCGCGCCATGGCGCGCAGCGCAAGACCGTGGCGCCGATGTTCACGCCGACCCATCTCGACCAGCTCGCGATCAACATCCGCAAGCGCTCGGCCGAGTGCCTCGACAATCTGCCGAAGAACGAGGTGTTCGACTGGGTCGATCAGGGTCTCGATCGAACTGACCACGCAGATGCTCGCCGTGCTGTTCGACTTCCCTGGGAGGACCGCCGCAAGCTGACGCGCTGGTCCGACGTCGCGACCACGCTTCCCGGCCCCGGCGGCCTCGTCGCCACCGAGGACGAGCGGCAGGCCGAACTGCTGGAATGCGCGACCTATTTCGCAAAGCTCTGGAAGGAGCGCATCAACCAGCCGCCGAAGAGCGACCTGTTGTCGATGATGGCGCACAGCGAAGCCACCCGCGACATGGACCCGAAGAATTTCCTCGGCAACCTGATCCTGCTGATCGTCGGCGGCAACGACACCACCCGCAACACGCTGTCGGGCAGCATCTATGCGCTGAACAAGAATCCGGACCAGTACCGGAAGCTGCGCGACAATCCCGGCGCTGATCGACAGCTTCGTGCCGGAGGTGATCCGCTGGCAGACGCCGCTGGCGCATATGCGCCGCACCGCGCTCGAGGACATCGAGTTCCGCGGCAAGCAGATCAAGAAGGGCGACAAGGTCGTGATGTGGTACGTCTCGGGCAACCGCGACGAGGAGGTGATCGAGCGGCCCTACGACTTCATCATCGACCGCGCCCGGCCGCGCACCCACATCTCGTTCGGCTTCGGCATCCACCGCTGCGTCGGCATCCGGCTGGCCGAGCTGCAATTGAAGATCATCTGGGAAGAGATCCTGAAGCGCTTCGACAGGATCGAGGTGGTCGGCGAGCCGAAGCGGGTGTATTCGAGCTTCGTCAAGGGCTACGAGAACCCTGCCGGTCCGGATTGCCGGCTGAGTCAGCCGCTCCCAAGCACCGGGGATCGATCACGATGAACGTCCAGACCGCCATCCGAGCCGACAAGACAAGAGCGTCTGCGCCCGGCGCGCGAGGAGGCCTATTCGACGCCGCTGAAGGATTTTCATCCCGGTGCGCCAAGACTGTTCCAGGACGACACGCTGTGGCCGTGGTTCGAGCGGCTGCGCAAGGAAGAGCCGGTGCATTACTGCACCAACGCGCCGATCGAGCCCTATTGGTCGGTCACCAAGTACAACGACATCATGCATGTCGATACCAACCACGGCATCTTCTCCTCCGACGTCGACGCTCGGCGGCATCTCGATCCGCGACGTGCCGCCGGGCTATGACTGGCCGAGCTTCATCGCGATGGACCAGCCGCGGCATTCGGCGCAGCGCAAGACCGTGTCGCCGATGTTCACGCCGACGCATCTGGACGAACTCGCCAAGCTGATCCGCGAGCGCTCGCGCAAAGGTGCTCGACAATCTGCCGCGCAACGAGACCTTCAACTTCGTCGATCGGGTCTCGATCGAACTGACCACGCAGATGCTGGCGACGCTGTTCGACTTTCCCTGGGAAGAGCGGCGCAAGCTGACGCGCTGGTCCGACGTCTCGACCGCGCTGCCCAAGAGCGGCGTCGTCGAATCGCCGGAGCAGCGCCGCGCAGGAGATGGACGAGTGCTGCGGCCTATTTCGCAAAGCTCTGGAACGAGCGCGTCAACGCGCCGCCGCGCAACGACCTGCTGTCGATGATGGCGCACAGCGACGCCACGCGGCACATGGACCCCGACAATCTGATGGGCAACATCATCCTGCTGATCGTCGGCGGCAACGACACCACCCGCAACACCATGAGCGGCTCGGTGCTGGCGCTGAACGAGCATCCCGACCAGTACCAGAAGCTGCGCGACAATCCGGCGCTGATCGACTCCATGGTGCCGGAGGTGATCCGCTGGCAGACGCCGCTGGCGCATATGCGGCGCACCGCGCTGGTCGACACCGAGATCGGCGGCAAGAAGATCAAGAAGGGCGACCGCGTCGTGATGTGGTACGTCTCGGGCAACCGCGACGAGGAGGCGATCGAGCGGCCCGAACGAGTTCATCATCGACCGCGCCCGCCCGCGCACCCATCTGTCGTTCGGCTTCGGCATCCACCGCTGCGTCGGCATGCGGCTCGCCGAGCTGCAGCTCAAGATCGTCTGGCAGGAGATGCTGAAGCGCTTCGACCGCATCGAGGTGGTCGGCGAGCCGAAGCGGGTCTATTCCAGTTTCGTGCGCGGCATCGAGTCACTGCCGGTGCGCATCCCGGCGTGAGCGAGCAGCGAAGCTCAATCCGCCGAGCCTCGCCGAAGCCATCAACGCCAAGGGCTTCACCGGCGCCGCGGGCTTCCGCATCGTCGCAGTCGAGCCGGGCATGCCGAACTCGCATTGGCGCGCCGCGACGATCTGGTGCAGTTCTTCGGCCATTTCCATGGCGGCGTGATCACCGCGCTGGCCGACCAGGCCGCCGGCATCGCGGTCACGTCCGGCCTGCCGAAGGGCAGGATCGGGGTCACCGTCGAGATCAAGGTCAACTTCCTGCAGCCCCGCCGACGGCAGCGAACTGATCGCCCGGGCCAAAACCCTGAAGATGTCGGGCTCGATCGGCGTTGCCACCGTCGAAGTCTTCTCCAGAAAGAGGGCATCCGAAACCCTCTGCGCATTCTGCACCGCCACCATGCGCGCCCTCGATCTTCCAGCCGAGTTCCGATGACCGCACCCGAACAACAGACGAATATGCCGACATCCGCGACGCCGTCGCAAAACTCTGCGCCCAGTTTCCCGGCGAATACTGGCGCAAGCTCGACCGCGAGATGGCATATCCGAGCGAGTTCGTCGACGCGCTGACGGAGGCCGGCTATCTCTCGGTGCTGATCCCCGAGGAATATGGCGGCGCCGGGCTGAAGCTTTCGGCCGCGGCCGCGATCCTCGAAGAGATCCAGCGCGCCGGCTGCAATGGCGGCGGCTGCCACGCCCAGATGTACACCATGGGCACGCTGCTGCGGCACGGCAGCGACGAGCAGAAGGCGAAATGGCTGCCGAAGATCGCCAGCGGCGAATTGCGGCTGCAGGCGTTCGGCGTCACCGAGCCGACCAGCGGCACCGACACCTCCTCGCTGAAGACCTTTGCCAAGCGCGAAGGCAATGACGGCTACGTCGTCAACGGCCAGAAGATCTGGACCAGCCGCGCCGAATATTCCGACCTGATGATCCTGCTCGCGCGCACCACGCCGAAGGAGCAGGCCAAGAAGCGCACCGACGGTCTGTCGGTGTTCATCGTCGACATGCGCGAGGCGAAGGGCAAGGGCCTCGAGATCCGCCCGATCCGCACCATGATGAACCACGCCACGACCGAAGTGTTCTTCACGGACATGCAGGTGCCGGCCGAAAACCTGATCGGCGAGGAAGGCAAGGGCTTTCGCTACATCCTCTCCGGCATGAACGCCGAGCGCATCCTGATCGCGGCCGAATGCATCGGCGACGCCAAATGGTTCATCGCCAAGGCGACCGCCTACGCCAAGGAGCGCGCGGTGTTCGGCCGCCCGATCGGCCAGAACCAGGGCATCCAGTTCCCGATCGCCAAGGCCTATGCCGTCGATGCGCGCGGCCGAACTGATGGTGAAGGAAGCCACCCGCAAATATGAAGCCGGGCTCGATTGCGGCGCCGAGGCCAACATGGCCAAGATGCTGGCGGCCGATGCCTCCTGGGAGGCGGCGAATGCCTGCGTGCAGACCCATGGCGGCTTCGGCTTTGCCGAGGAATACGACGTCGAGCGCAAGTTCCGCGAGACGCGGCTCTATCAGGTGGCGCCGATCTCGACCAATCTGATCCTGTCGTTCGTCGCCGAGCATGTGCTCGGCATGCCCCGCTCCTACTGAGAACAGACCATGCTGCCGCTCGAGGGATTGATCGTCATCGCCGTCGAACAGGCGGTCGCCGCGCCGTTCTGCAGTTCGCGGCTGGCGGATGCCGGCGCGCATGTCATCAAGGTGGAACGGCCGGAGGGCGATTTCGCCCGCGGCTATGACGCCGCCGCCAAGGGCCAGAGCAGCTATTTCGTCTGGCTCAACCGCGGCAAGGATTCGGTGGTCGATCGATCTCGCCACCAAGGAGGGCCGCGCAGCGCTGGAAGAGCTGATCGCCGAGCGCCGACGTGCTGCTGCAGAACCTCAAGCCCGGCTCGATGGACAAGCTCGGCTTCTCGCTGGAGCGCTTGCGAAAGGATTATCCGGCGCTGATCTGCTGCACCATTTCCGGCTATGGCGACGACGGCCCCTACGCCGACCGCAAGGCCTATGATCTCCTGATCCAGGCCGAGAGCGGGCTCGCCTCGATCACCGGCGGACCGGAAGGGCCGTCGCGGGTCGGCATTTCCGTCGTCGATATCGCGACCGGCGCCACCGCGCATGCCTCGATCCTCGAGGCGCTGATCGCGCGCGGACGCACCGGCAAGGGCGCCGACATCCGGATCTCGATGTTCGACGTGATGGCCGACTGGATGGCGGTGCCGCTGATCAATTCGGAAGCCGGCAATCCGCCGAAGCGGATGGCGCTCGCCCATCCCTCGATCGCGCCCTACGGCGTGTTCCAGCTCGAAGGACGGCAAGGGCATCCTGATCTCGATCCAGAGCGAGCGCGAATGGAAGAAGCTCTGCGCCGACGTGCTGGGTCAGCCCGACCTGCCCAACGATCCCCGCTTCGCCAACATGGTCGAGCGCGTCCGCAACCGCGCAGCTGACCGACAAGACCGTCGCCGACAGTTTTGCGACGATGACGCGCGTCGATCTGCTGAAGCGGCTGGCGGACGCCGACATCGCGTTTGCCGAGGTCAACACCATGGCCGATCTCGCCGTGCATCCGCATCTGCGCCGCATCGAGGTCGATACGCCGAACGGCAAGGTGAGCTACGCCGCGCCCGCCGCGATCTTCGTCGGCGAGCCGCGCCATTACGGCGCGGTGCCCGGCGATCGGCGAGCACGCCGAACTGCCCAAAGCTCCCGCGCCGGACCAAATCGTCATGACCGAAGCCGCCGAAAAGCTCGACCTCGACCATCTGCGGCAATGGATCGGCCGCACCACGGAGGCCTCCGACATCGTCACCGCGCAGCTGGTGAAGGGTCTGCGCGCGACGCTGTTCCAGGAGATCGGCGAGCCGAAGGCCGGGCGACGCCGCGCCGTGGACCACGCATTGGTGCCTGGCGCAGCCGGTGTTTCCGATGTCGCAGCTCGGCCCCGACGGCCATCCGACCCGCGGCGGCTTCCTGCCGCCGGTGCCGCTGCCGCGCCGGATGTGGGCCGGCGGCGAGCTCGAATTTCTCGATGCCGCTGCGCGTCGGCGATGAAGCGAAGCGCACCTCGCGCATCTCGGACGTGACGATGAAGACCGGCTCGCACCGGCGTGCTGTGCTTCGTCTCCGGTCGAGCACACGATCACGACGCCGCGCGGCGCCGCGATCCGCGAGCGGCAGGACATCGTCTATCGCGACATGTCGGGCGCGCAGCCGGCGGCGTCCGCCAAGCCGGCCGCCGCCGCCGCCGGCCGCAAAGCACCGCGAAAGCCACATGGCCGATCCCGTGCTGCTGTTCCGCTATTCGGCGCTGACCTTCAACGGCCACCGCATCCATTACGACCGCGACTACGTCACCAAGGTCGAGGGCTATCCCGGCCTGATCTTCCACGGCCCGCTGCAGGCGGCGCTGATCGTGGAGTTCGCCGCAAAGCTTCATGGCGGCATGCGCGCCGAAGAAATTCAGCTATCGCGGCGTGCAGCCGCTGTTCGAAGGCAGCGAGTTCTCGATCAACGCCAACGACACCGACGCCGGCATGGAACTGTGGACCGCGAATTCCGCAGGGCCAGCCGACGATGAAGGGCACGGCGACGTGGTGAATCGTCTTCGACGTCATTTCGGAGGCGATGCGACCAGCGCATCGCGCACGTGCAAGTCCGGCATTCCGTGTCTTGCGCTGCGCACATACGGATTGATTCGGGCATAGCTCCGCGCAATGACGAGCTATTCTGAGGAACTCGTGAGGAATCGCATTGTCCCGCAAACCAGCCAAGACGGCAGCAATCCGTCACCGTCAAGGACGCCACCTTCGGCCTGCTGCGCGCGTTCGGCATCAAGAAGGTGTTCGGCAATCCCGGCTCGACCGAACTGCCGTTCCTCAGCGACTGGCCCGACGACATCGACTACGTGCTCGGCCTGCAGGAAGCCTCCGTCGTCGGCATGGCCGACGGCTACGCGCAGGCGACCCGCAACGCCGGCTTCGTCAATCTGCATTCCGGCGGCCGGCGTCGGCAATGCGCTCGGCAACATCTTCACCGCCTACCGCAACCAGACGCCGCTGGTGATCACCGCGGGCCAGCAGGCGCGCTCGATCCTGCCGCTGCAGCCGTTTCTCTATGCCGAGCGCGCGACCGGAATTCCCGCAGCCCTATGTCAAATGCAGCGTCGAGCCGGCGCGCGCCGAAGACGTGCCGGCGGCGATCGCGCGCGCCTACTACGTGGCGATGCAGCCGCCCTGCGGGCCGACCTTCGTCTCGGTGCCGATCGACGACTGGACCCGGCCGACGCAGCCGGTCGAGGCCGCGCCACGTCAGCCGCGAGCTCGGGCCCGATCCGGCGGCGATGAAGGCGCTGGTCGCCGCGCTCGTCGAGAGCAAGCGCCCGGCCCTCGTCGTCGGTCCCGGCGTCGATCGCGCGCAGGCCGTCGAGCTGATGGTGCGCGTGGCGGAGAAGGCGAAGGCCGCGGTCTGGGTCAGCCCGTTCTCGGCGCGCTGCTCGTTTCCCGAGCGCCATCCGCAATTCGCCGGCTTCCTGCACGCCTCGCCCGGACAGCTCTCGGACGCGTTGCGCGATCACGACCTCGTCGTCGTGATCGGCGCGCCGGTCTTCACCTTCCACGTCGAGGGCCACGCCTCGATCTTCGACGGCGCGACCACGATCTTCCAGATCACCGACGATCCCGACCGCGGCGGCCGTGACGCCGGTCGGCACCAGCATCGTCGCGCACGATGAAGCCGGCGCTTGCGATGCTGCTCGAGCTGCTGCCCGAGACGCAAGCGCGCGATGCCGGCGGGCCGCACGCTGCCGCCGGCGCCAGCGGCCGCCGATCCGATCCCGGTCGAATTCCTGCTGCATTCGCTCTCCGCCGCCATGCCCGACGATGCCGTGCTGGTCGAGGAAGCGCCGTCGCATCGCCCGGCGATGCAGAAATTCATGCCGATGCGCGGGCAGGACAGTTTTTACACCATGGCGAGCGGCGGCCTCGGCTACAGCCTGCCGGCCGCGGTCGGCATGGCGCTCGGCCGGCCCGGCGTGCGCGACCGTCTGCCTGATCGGCGACGGCTCGGCGATGTATTCGATCCAGGCGCTGTGGACCGCGGCGCAGCGCAAGCTGCCGCTGACGGTGGTGGTGATCAACAATTCAGGCTACGGCGCGATGCGCTCGTTCAGCCAGGTGATGCAGGTGCGCAACGTGCCGGGCCTCGAGCTGCCCGGCATCGATTTCGTCAAGATCGCGCGAAGGCATGGGCTGCGACGCCGTGCGGGTGAGCAAGTCAGTCCGAGCTTGCCGGCGCGCTGAAGCGCGGGCTGTCGCATGACGGCACCAGCCTGATCGAGGTGATGGTGGATTCGGCGGTGCCGCGTGCTCTACGCGCAGAAGGATTAGCAGACTGACCTCACTGCGCCGCGGCAGGAGCGCAAGCGCGACGAAGCAAGTCCAGGCCATCATTGTCTCGCAGCGAGATGGATTGCTTCGCTTCGCTCGCCATGACGGTGGCGTGAGACTACGCTCGTTCTACTTCCCGTACGCTTCGCGCATCTTGGCCTGGATCTTCGCCATGCCCGCGATCCAGCGGTCGTAATTGTCGGTCTTCTTGCGCATGTAGCCGAGCACCTGCGGGTGCGGCAGGATCACAAACGTCTCCTGCTCGAGTGCCGCGCCAGCACGTCCTGCGCGACCTGCTCCGGCGTGAGATCGCCGTCGCCGGATTGCGGACCCTTCGGGATCGAGCGCAGCATGTTGGTGTCGACGCCCTGCGGGCACAGGATCGAAACCTTGATGCCGTCGGCCTGTGTGCGAGATCGCGAGATTTTCCGCAAAACCCACCGCGGCGTGTTTGGTCGTCGAATAGGCCGGACTGCCGACCTGCGACAGACAGGCCCGCCGCGGAAATCGTGTTGAGGAAATAGCCGCCGCCGCGCGCCTTCATGCGCGGGATCAGATGCCGCGCGGCATAGACATGCGCCATGACATGAACGGCCCAGCTTCGCGACCAGGGCTCGTCGGAGGTTCCGCCGGCATTGACCGACAGCGGATCGAAGCCGCCGCCGATGCCGGCATTGGAGCAGAACAGCGCGATCGGGCCGAATTGATGCTCGGTCTCCTCGATGACGTGAAGGATGTCCTTCTCCTTTCCGACATCGCATTTGAAGGCCGCCCCACCGATCGGAGTGGCGACGGCCCGCGCGCCTGCCGGATCGATATCGACGACCACGACCTTGGCGGCGCCGGCGCGATGAAACGCCTCGCACAGCGCCTTGCCGATGCCGTTGCCGCCGCCGGTGACGACGACGACTTTTGCCTGCCACCTGCATGGCTCCCCTTCAGTTCATTCTGCTATAGTTTATTCTTCAGCTCGCTCAGCACGAGATCGAGAATCGCGGTGTAATGGCAGGCCGCGCCGAGCAGCACGAAGCAATGCCAGATCGCGTTCTGGAAACGCAGCCGCTGCCAGGCATGAAAGATCACGCCAAGACGTATACAGCACGCCGCCCGCGACCACGAACCACAGCGCCATGCGCCGGCAGCGCCTTCACCACGGCATCGTACAGCATCACGCCGCTCCAGCCCATCGCGAGATAGAGCCCGACCGCGAGCCGGTCGAACCGTCCCGGACAGCGCCAGCTTCAGCACGATGCCGACGATCGCGACGCACCACACCCCGATCAATAGCGCGATCGCGAAATAGCTCTCCTTCAACTCCATGATGAAGGGCGTGTAGGTCGCCGCGATCAGGAGATAGATCGCCGAATGATCGAAGCGGCGCAGCACCCATTTGGCGCGCGACACCGGCCAGAGGTTATAGGTCGCCGACAGCACCAGCATCGCCAGCAGGCCGGCGACATAGACCGACACCACGGCGACATCGAGCGCGGTGGCATAGACGGCGGTCAGCACGATCAGCGCGGTAGCAGCTATCAGGCCAAAGCAGATGACCGACGATGTGGACGATGCCGTCGGCGATCAGTTCGGCGCGGTCGTAGTTCCAGAACACGGCGCCGGCCGCGTGGATCGAGGTCGAGGCGAACTGCTTCAACTGGAAGATCGTCATGGCGGGCCGCCAGGTTGCATCGGAGAGCGATAGGACCTGGGTATAGGGAGGTCAACCATACGTTCAAGTCCCGAACACGAACCAACACGTGAAGCTTGATTTTGGCCCACCGATGGCCAATTTGCGAGGGATTGTTTGCTCGAATTCGCGTCCCTCCCGCCGGGTTTCCCCTCGTCTCAACGGCCTTCGCCACGTGTCGAGATGTCGAGCCTGATGCTGTGGACGGCTCCTCCACCGGCACGAGAGTGCCACAGCTGTGGGAGCAGTTGAGGCTCCCACGATTCGGAGGAGCTATCCATGCAAACGGTTACGACAATCGGTCTCGACATCGCCAAGTCGGTCTTCCAAGTTCATGGGCATGATGACGCCGGCCAGGTAGTCATCCGCCGCCAGTTGAAACGACGCTCGGTCCTGGCGTTCTTTCAGAAGTTACCGCCGTGCTTGGTCGGCATTGAGGCCTGCGCTTCGGCGCACCATTGGTCGCGCGAGCTGCAGGCGCTGGGTCACAAGGTGCGGTTGATACCGCCGGCCTATGTGAAGCCTTACGTCAAGCGGCAGAAGAATGACGCGGCCGACGCGGAGGCCATTTGCGAGGCGGTCACCAGGGCCAACATGCGGTTCGTGCCAACCAAGACCCCAGAGCAGCAGAGTGGCCTGGTGCTGCACCGAACGCGCCATCTGTTTATCCGTCAGCAGACCGCGGTGATCAATGCAATCAGGGCCCATCTTGCCGAGTTCGGGATCGTTGCACCGGTCGGGCGCCACGGTGTCGAGGAATTGCTCAATGTCTTGGCCGATCCAAACGATAAGCGAGTTCCGGAGATAGCTCGTGCGTGTCTGTCGGCATTCGGAGCTCAATTGCGCAGGATCAAGGAGCAGGTACTGGAGTTCGACCGACTGATCAGGGCCTGGCACCGATCCGACGAGATGAGCATGAGGCTCGATGAAGCTCCCGGCGTCGGTCCGGTGCTGGCCACTGCTGTGGTCGCTACCGTTGCTGATCCAAAGTCCTTCCGATCAGGACGCAACTTCTCGGCCTGGATCGGTATCGTGCCGAAGCAGCACTCGAGTGGAGGCAAGAACCGGCTCGGCAATATCAGCAAACAAGGTGACCGCTATCTGCGCGGCCTGTTCGTGGCCGGCGCGCTCGCCGTCATCCGTTACGCCAAGATCCATGGCACCAAGCATCGCCCCTGGCTCACGGCCTTGCTGGCGCGGCGGCCGACCAAGGTTGCTGCTATTGCGCTTGCCAACAAGCTCGCGCGAATGGTCTGGGCCATGATGGTCAAGGGCGAGCGATACAAGGAACCCGTCGCGCTTGCGGCGTAAACGAGATCGCGCCGGACAACCGGCGTGATGTGAAGGTTGGGAGGGCGAACAGCACGTAATGCAGAGCCGGTCGATCCGGCGATCAGGACAACCCACTTGGGTCGAAGCATTGTCAAATGCGGGAGTTTGATCGGGACCTGATCCGCGGAGGGCATTATGGCCAGCGGTCATATGAACCGCGTCAAAAGGCCGGACACATGGCTGCACCGACCAATGCTGCAAAACGTGAAGAAAGTCCTTGCCAACCCGGAGCCGTCCACACATGACCCGAAGCCTCTTTGATCCAAATCAACGGGGCGCCCGGAAAACGAGAATCCTCTAACCGCTTGAAAATAGAGATAGCGGGGACTTTCATGCGCGTGTCAAAAGCAATTGCCTTGGCTATTGTCCTCGCGGCCCCAGGTTTGGTGTCCGTCTCATCGGCGCAGACCGCTTCTGAATGTCCGGTAGCGGGAATACTATCGACCTTTGGCATCAATTCGACGGGCGTCTTCAACGTCGCGTCCGGAGGAGCCTGCCTCTTCCCGCTCAGGATAGAAGGCGTCATAGCGAGCTTCGAGCATTGTGCAAAAACCGGCATACGGAGTGCTTGAGACAACTCAACAGATCCACATTCGAGTACACAGCAAACGCCGGCTACGCAGGCACCGATACCTTCTCCGTTCAGGTGACGGGCAAGGGGCCGACGGCTTCCGGCACGTCGATAATCACCCTGATTGCAACGGTTCGATAGCATTGATCCGAACGCTGATCCGATCATGGTCCGCCTTTCCAACAGGAAAGTGGACCGCGTTGCTTCTCGACGCTGCCTAGATCACCCAACACTTAAGCGGGGCTGACATGCGCGCTCTCATTGCGGCGTTGTTGTTGGCGATGGTCGGGCCAAGCCTGGCGGCCGAAATTGTTGTGACTGATGGCGATACGTTCCAATTGGATCGCACGATCTATCGGCTGGACGGTATCGATGCACCCGAAATCGACCAGACGTGCCTCGACCAAAGCGGCGACGTCTGGCCGTGCGGGGTTGCGGCGCGCGATCGATTGAGCGCGTATATTGGAAATCGTGCCGTTCGCTGCGAGGACAAGGGGCCTGACCCGGTCTACAAGCACCGGCGGATCGGGATTTGTTCGATCGAAAGCGAGGCCACAACGCTCAATGAGTGGCTCGTTCGCGAAGGATGGGCGATCAAGTTCGAGCCTTCCGCAAAGGGCCGTTTCGCGGCAGAGGAAGCTGACGCACGCGAGAACCGGCGCGGACTGTGGAAAGGATGCTTCGCAGAACCGCGCGACCTGCGAGGATGGAATCTCAATGGAGCGCGACTTATCGGCGGCGGTTGTCAGGCTGGCCATGAGAACCGAACACGCGACAAGCTATTCCGCGTCGACACCGCCATGCCGCCGGGATGCCCGATCAAGGCCAAGCTGGCGCTGCGGGCCGTAGGCTACGAAGGCATTTATCACCTGCCGAGTTGCGGGAGCTATCGACGCCTGAAGCGGGCTAATCGGTGGTTTTGCTCTGAGGAAGATGCTTTGGCGGCGGGATTTCGCAAGGCGCTGACTTGCCGATAGATGATGCCCGATCGCCTTGGCGACCTAGGGCGGGGCCCGGCTTCAAATGCCGAACGCCAACCAACATCTGACGCTTGATTTTGGCCCACCAATGGCCAATTTGCGAGGGATTGTTTGCGCGAATTCGCCTCCTCCCGCCGGGTTTCCCCTTCGTCTCAATGGCCTTCAGTCTTTCCGATATCGTCGAGGAAGCGCGTCTGTCGGCGCGGGCCCTGCTGGATTACGGCGACAGCTTCTTCAATCCCACCGTGCGGCTCGGCGTCACCGGCCTGTCGCGCGCCGGCAAGACCGTGTTCATCACCGCGCTGATCCATGGCCTGACCCGCGGCGGCCGCTTTCCGGTGTTCGAGCCGCTACGCCACGGGGCGGATCGCCGCGCCCGCCTGGAGCCGCAGCCGGACGACGCGGTGCCGCGCTTCGACTACGAGAACCATGTCCGCACCCTGATCGAGGAGCGGCGCTGGCCGAATTCGACCGTCGACATCAGCGAGCTGCGCCTCGTGATCGACTATCAGCGGCAAAATGGCGCGGACGCGCACGCTGACGCTCGACATCGTCGACTATCCCGGCGAATGGCTGCTCGACCTGCCGCTGCTCGACAAGAGTTATGAGCAATGGTCCGCCGAGAGCCTCGCGCTGTCGCGCGAAGCGCTCGCGCGCAAAGCTCGCGGCGCCCTGGCACGCGCTATCTCGCGACGCTCGACGCCGAAGGCCCGCGAGGACGAGCAGGCCGCGCTGACAGTCGGCGAGGCTGTTCACCGACTATCTGCGCGCCTGCCGCGACGAGCGCTTCGCCATGAGCCTGTTGCCGCCCGGCCGCTTCCTGATGCCGGGCAATCTCGCGGGCTCGCCGGCGCTGACCTTTGCGCCGCTCGAGCTGCAACGCCGACGGCACGCGCGCCGGACGGCTCGCTGTGGGCGATGATGCGGCGGCGCTACGAGGCCTACAAGGACGTCGTGGTGCGGCCGTTCTTCCGCGATCATTTCGCCCGGCTCGATCGCCAGATCGTGCTGGTCGATGCGCTTGCTGCGCTTCAACGCCGGACCCGAGGCGCTGCACGACCTCGAGGCGGCGCTCGCCGGCATCCTCGATTGCTTCCGGATCGGCCGCAGCACCTTCATCAGCCAGCTGTTCCGCCCGCGGATCGACCGCATCCTGTTCGCTGCCACCAAGGCCGACCACCTGCATCATTCGAGCCATGACCGCCTGGAGGCGGTGCTGCGGCGGACGGTCGCCAAGGCCGCCGACCGCGCCGAATATGCCGGCGCCGCCATCGACGTTGTGGCGCTGGCCGCCGGTGCGCGCCACCCGCGAGGCCCAGGTCGCGCGCGGCCGCGAAAAGCTGCCGTCGATCCTCGGCACGCCCGCGCCCGGCGAAACCGCCAATGGCGAGACGTTTGACGGCGAGACGGAGGTGGCGACCTTTCCGGGCGATCTGCCGGCCGACCCGGACGAGCTGTTCAGGGCAGCGCGTTTCGCGGCCTCTCCAGCGCCACGGCCGACAAGGCCGACTACCGTTTTCTGCGCTTCCGGCCGCCGCAGCTGGAACGCGAGAACGGCGAGCGAGCCCGCTTTGCCTCACATCCGCCTTGACCGCGCCCTCCAGTTCCTGATCGGAGACCGACTGCAATGAGCGAGAAAACGCCTCATCGGCGGCCGGCGACGTTCAAGCTCGACGATCCCGGCGTGATCGTCGATGGACCCGGACGACACGAGCCGGCCGGCCCGCGGCACGGTTCATGTCACGCCGGAGCCCGACCCCGCGCAGCTGCCGGTGCCGGTCGATGCGCCGCTGGTCCCGCTGCGCCGCGGCTTTCGCTGGGGCACGCTTGTTCTGGGCCGCGGTCGGCGGCCTGGTGCTGCTCGGCCGTCAGGTCTTGGCGTCCTCAACCTGATCGAGGATCTGTTTGCGCGCAGCGAGGGCCTCGGCTTCCTCGGGCTCGGCGTTCGCTGTCGCAGCCACGCTCGCGCTGATCGTCGTCATCGCGCGCGAAGCGTTCGGGCTGGCGCGACTTGCGACGATCGAGAAACTGCATCTGCGCGCCGACGGAGGTGCTGCTCAGCGACGACCGTGCGGCAAGCCGCGCGATCGTCGGTGACCTGCTCAAGCTTGCGCATCAGAACCCGCAACTGGCGCGCGCCCGCGCCGCGCTGCAGAGCCATGCCGACGACATCATCGACGGCGCCGACATGATCAGGCTCGCCGAGCGCGAATTGATGAGCGCCGCTCGATGAGGAGGCGCGCCGGCTGGTCTCGACCGCCGCACAGCGCGTGTCGATCGTCACCGCCGTAAGCCCCGCGCGCTGATCGACGTGCTGTTCGTGTTCGCGGCCTCGCTGCGGCTGATCCGGCAACTCGCGCTGCTCTATGGCGGGCGGCCGGGCGCGCTCGGCATGATCCGCCTGATGCGCCAGGTGATCGCGCATCTCGCCATCACCGGCGGCATGGCGGCGAGCGACAGCCTGATTCAGCAGGTACTCGGCCACGGCATCGCGGCGAAACTGTCGCAGCGGCTCGGCGAAGGCGTGCTCAACGGGCTGCTCACCGCACGGCTGGGGCTTGCTGCGATAGATGTGACCCGCCCGCTCCCCTTCACCGCCCTGCCGCGCCCGGCGCTTGCCGATCTAGCCAAGGATCTCCTGCGCAAGCGCGACGCCGAGGCGTGAGTCCTCCGAGGTGCCAATCGTTGCCCAGGTACTTTGAGTCTGCCGAAGAACCCTCGCCACGGAGAGGCTTGATGATTCACTTTATCATCTCAGACCGCGGTGGAGATGATCATGCGCGGCGGAGTTTACGGATCAGGGCGGCCTGTTTTGGCAATACGTA
>ERZ1370068.4443-contig-3516_pt1 | contig 19793 bp, 38 predicted proteins | sample MGYA00561227_ERZ1370068 | MGnify/ENA primary metagenome ERZ1370068 (study PRJEB38410, sample SAMEA6850437) | metagenome | study: Metagenomic assessment of the ecological functions of the soil: analysis of the soil microbiota associated with the...
CGCGCGCAGATGGCCGGACACGACCTTTGGGTCTCCGACCTGACGTTTTTCAACAACGACCGAGCGGACCGGGCGCACCACCGGACGGCGGCTCCTCTTTCTTTGTGCATGCGCCCAGTGTCATGACCGCCAAGGCCATCGGGATGGCAAGGCGTCCGAGGCCCCAAATTGGTATCGTTTTCATGACCTACTCCTTTGTGGATTTAGGATTCTGCATTTCCGTAAAAAATAACCCAGGTTCGGGATTCACTTTTCGCCCGAAGCGGCGCGTGTAATAGCTTCCCTGAGGTGGCGTTTGCCTGTCTCGTCCAGTGGCCCCATCCCGCTGCCACGCAGGACCCAGAGACCAAAGTCTTCGTCACGGCAGTAAACGACGATGACGTTTTCCTCGGGCACTGCATGATAAAAGCTCGCCTGCGGGCGCTCCTCGATCAGGCGCAGCATCTTGTCCCGCCAGGGATCATCGACAAACTCATCCTCGATGCTCCTTCGCGAGCTTCCTTAGCTCGTCGATGCTGATGCTTCGCAAAGACTCCCGGACGTGCTTTCGCCGCTCTTCCTGAATGGTTTCAATATCCACGAACTTATCGAATGGCATAACGGCTGGCTCCTTTCACGATTTGCGCGGAGTCTACTCCGCCGCGGTGTGCTCGGTTCAATTGTTTTGTTCATGATTTTTCTCTTTACGCTGAAGAAACGATGAGTCGCGGAAGGATGTTTGTGAAAGACCATGTTTCTTGCCTCGCCATGCCTGGCAGGCATACTGCGCATGTGCGCGTTCGAACTGTAACGAAAGACTCAGCAGCTCTTCGAACCGCGACTCGTAGGCATCGCAGATGGGAGAATCGCCATTCGGTTGGACCCATTCCGGATGCTGCGCGCGGAGCGCATCATGCATCTCGCGCTGAAGTTCCGCGTACCCGGGAACTTCAGCCGCGGGAGCTGAAGAATGTGTCGTGTTCATCAGCTAGCACCAGACGTTCTCGCGCTGCCGAAGCGGATTGAAGATCCGATTCCAACCGCGATCAGAGTTAAAGATCGACATGTTGAGGACCAGCATCGGGTCGTGCCGGCGGCGCGACCGGCGAAACCAACGCCCCGATCTCGTGACTTTAACCTTGTTAGGATTTCTCGTTTTCACCTTTGTGTCTGCTTTCAGTGATAGATCAGAAGTAATCCGAGGAAGCCTAACAACACGCCGATGATGGGACTCGGAAGGGCGAACCAGAGCGAGAAGTTCCATCGGGCGATGGGTCCAGAATTTGTGTCCGTCGCCATCATTTCCTTTCGTCGACTGGTTTGTGAATCAGCTTTTGGCGCTCGTTAGGCGTCTCGACGTATCCCCCAAACAGGCAGATCACCATTGCCATTGCTAACATCGACATCGCGATCATGGCTGTTCTTGGTGGTTACCTGTTGCGAAGCGCGGGGATGACGGCGAATGGGCAAACGTTAAATGCAATTTCGAGTGTGCTTGTCCCGACATCGTCTCGATCCCGCGCTGCCATTGGCCAACAAGCTTCGCACCCCGCTGCCAGCTCACGTTGGGTGGCCCGTTTGAGAATGACCGAACGCCAACTTACGTTGGCTTCTCCCCTGAGAAATCAGCGTCGTTAACGTTTATTGTTTGTTGTGTCACATCTATCTCCCGAGTTTGGAGGACTACATTTCACCAAGACTTGAGAGTTTTTTGCGGTGTCGCTTTGCGGGCGGCAGAAGCTCTGTTTCGATCGGACCCGGGTGTTTCTTGGATGCGCGACGGAGTTTCCCAGCGCTGCGGTTTCTAACTGGCGCACGCGCTCGCGGGTCACCACCGGGCTCAGCGTAAATAGCTGCTCAGCGCGACGTCGTTTTTGTTCGTGTTGGAACCCCTAACGATTCACGCGCATCATTCGCTACTGCGCGGATGCCGGATTTTTCAATGCTGCCCGCGAGGTGATTCGCGCTACCTCTTTCGATTGATCCGGTCGAGCGCTGGCGGGATGATCGGCAAACTGATCGAGCCACGCATCCGGCGCGAGCGTTTCCGGCGGCACGCGCAGATAACCATAGCGCATGAGAATGACCGCAGCGCCGGCCGCGCGCGCCGCGGCATGATCGTTCTCGTTGTCGCCAATCATTACCGATTCGTTAGGCGATGCGCCGAAGCTGCTCGAGCGCGGTGAGAAGATGCCGCGGATCAGGTTTTCGAAATGGCACGACGTCGCCGCCGACGATCACTTCGAAATATTTGGCGATGTTGAATCCGTCGAGCACCGCGAGGGTCGCTGCTTGCTGTTTGTTCGTGCAGATGGCAAGGCGCGCTCCTGATCCGATTAACGAACGCAGAGTCGTCGCAACATCCGGATAAAGGCGGCTCAGTCGTGCGGGCGCCGCTTCGTAGAAATCGAGAAACCGCTGATGCGCGTTTTCAAGATCGACAACTTCGCCGGTTGCACGCAGCGCGCCCGACCAGCGCATGCGTCCCGTCGCCGATCATGCGTCGCACTTCGTCTGCCGACAATTCGCGCCGCGCGAGGCCGCGCAGCATCTCATTCAACGCCGCACGCAAATCCGGCAGGCTGTCGACGAGGGTGCCGTCGAGATCGAACACGAGCGCGGCTTGCTGCATTGAACCAGCGTGTTACAACAACAGCCAAAACATCGCGAGCATTGGCAGAACAATCAGTGCGCTGCATCCCACTAGCGCCAGTTTGTTTTTCCGCTTTAGCGCAAGATCGACATCGTCCAATAAACGGATCGTCGCCGGATGGTCATCGAAAATCAGGACGCGGCGAATCGGCGCTGCGCCTTCGCTCAGTCGAATCGGCCGCGAAACTATCACAAAGATTCGGGTGCGTTTCGGGCCTAACGAGGTCCGGCGTCACGTCAAACCGTCGTTGACTTGCGTTGCGCATGATCAAAATGAAACGCGGAGGCATTTGTTTGAGACACCCGCCGCCAGCTCATGTTGGTTTTCCTCTGAGATATCAGGCCCGTTCGCTTCATCTGTGTTGCGTGACACCTCCCGAGTTCAACGCGGCATCTTCTCCTTAGTTCATCAGCCATGCAGCCAGGACGCAGATGATCAAGACGAGCACCGGATTAAGCATAACGAAACCAGACCGCCGCATTTGTAACGGCCGGCCCGTGCGTTTCGAAAGTTATTTGTGGTTGCATATTCTTTCTTCAGCCGAACCAGAGTTGATAAAGAACACTCAGGACCGCGAGCGTCAGTCCGCCTAACACAAAGACAATTCCTTCAAGGCGGTTGTGCCTGACGACCAGGTGTGTCGTTCACGACTTCCGGATCGCGACCAAACAATTGATCGCGCCGGCGGTAAATGAAGACGCCGGCGCCAATTAAGAGGAGCAGGGGAATGGTGAACCCGATCCGCAGCGCAGGTTTACCGGCCGATTCGATCACGCCAAGAAGTAAAACGCACGTGTTCATGTCGACCTTAAGTGGCGGCGAGAAGCTCGGCTTCGATCTGGCCGAAGTGTTTCTTGGTTAGCTTTCATTTTGTGTTGTGTGACGCCTTCTATCTCCCGAGTTTCCAGGACGACATTTCAGGAAAGTTGAGAGTTTTTGCGGTGCGCTTTTGGACACCGCGCTCGCTGGTAGCTGTTCGCTGGTCATCTATCGGCGGGAGCGAGGCGATCGCCGCTCTGCATGCCGAATGAACGGCGTGGTTACGGGACTTCGAGACAGATTGCGCATCTCACTTTCGGCGCGAGGAATTGACGATTTTCTCGAAGCGCGGATCGCCGCGCAGCGCGTCCCAGAAGGGGAGCAGCTTTAATGCGCCGTAGCTCGCAACGGTTTGTCCGCCGTGCGATTGGCCGTTGGCCGCCAAGTATTGCAAAGCGGTGTCCTTTTCGTCCGCCCAGGCAGCGATCACAGCGAAATAGACAAGCATCTGACTGCCATTGGATTGAATCTTTTTCTACGGGAGAAAGTTCGATCGCGCGCCGCCCTTCCTGCAACGCCTCTTCTTTTCGCCCCAGCGCGGCGTCGATCAGACCGAGCACGCAAAGCGGTGGTCCATAATCTGGACGCGCTTGCACGATCTTTTCCTGTTCCAGACGAGCCTTGCGTAAAGGCGGCGTGTGCCCTGGCCTCGTCTTTCATCATCCGCGCCAGCAAACCTTCGCCAAAACTGCGGCCTAAAAAGACAGGGCCGTCGCCCCAACACGGATTGTCGCCCAGCGCCACCAGGGCCCGCTCCGCTGCCGCTGGATCGCGTTCCGCCAGCGCACATTGAAACCAGGCATCGGCGGCATCAGAATATTGCGCCTGGGTCCCCGGCCAGAATCGAATCAATCGTTTCGTGCAACGATCCCGTCTCGGCTTTCCAGTTAAAGTCAACCAGAGCACGGCTAGCTTTCGTCGGCGACATCGTTTGGAACAATAATTAAGGCGCGATCTAATACGGCAGCCTGTTCTGGATAGCGCCGCAGAGCCTGATAGCTGAGGGCAAGCTGTTGGAGGGTAAAAGGGTTGCGCGGATCAAGCTCGATTGACCGCTCCAGATTACGCACTCCTTCTTCCTGTTGCCCGCGCCGGCGCAAAATGTAGCCGGTCAATTCAACGACGCGCGGATCATTAGGTAAAGTGCGCCGCGCCAGTTCCAGCTCGGCCAGTGCGCCATTGTAGTCGCGCAGGCAGCGATACAGATAGTTGCGCTCGCGCGAGATGCGTTTCGCCGGCATCCGGTCGCAGCCGTGTGGCTGCTTGCAGAGCCGCTTCCGTTAAGAGCAAGCCGGGCAGGCGTATGCTCGCCTAGCACCCCATAGGCCGCGCCGTGAGCATAGACCAACTGGTAGTAGGCTTCGTAAAAGGCCGGGTCTCGACCCACTGCTTGATTGAGAAGCTCAACCGCCTGTCGCAGCTTTTGCTGTTGGTTAACATTGAAACTTAGCGAGGAGAAGCAGAGTCTTGGCCCGAGTGTAGAGATCAAACGCGTTGAGATCCGCGGTCGCGCGCACGCTCGATCGTTTTCTTTTCATTTGGCGAAATTTTCGCCACGAAGTTGCTCTGCCACAGTTTTTGCAATTTCACTTTGAACTGCGAACACATCATCGAGCTTACGGTCGTAACTGCTGGCCCACAGATGAGCGTTGGTGCGTGTATCGATGAGCTGCACATTCACGCGAACCTTGTCGGCCGACCTTTGCACAGATCCTTCCAAGACTCTGCCGACGGCTAAGTTGCCGGCCCACTGTTCTTAGATCGACAGGTTTGGTTTGGTAGGCTCTCGCGTGGAGGTGCGCGCGATGACCTTCAGATCAGCCGAGACTGGCGAGCTTGGTCAGAATTTCATCCTGAATACCGATCGCGAGAAACTCGATCTTCCGTGTTTGAACTAAGGTTTTCGAACGGAAGAACCGCGATCGCTCGATCCAGCTCGGAAGCGGAGGCGGTGCGTTGGTAGACGAAGAGCTGGCGAGTAAGAGGAGAGCGAGTGCAAGCGCAAGTCCTACTGAAATAACGAACGAGACGTTTTCGCCGCCGGCGCGCAGCAGGCTCAAAACGGAGGTAGCACCGGTGAATCTTTGTCAAGTAGCTCGCGCGCGGTTTGCGGTCGCTTTGCCGGGTCGAGAGCTAACATCGACTTCAACAGCGTGACGCATTCGAGCGGGACGTGTGCACTCTTCAACTGCTTCAGCGGAAGTTGCTCCGCTTGCTTTGCGCGAACTTCCTCAATCGAGCGGCCAGCGAACGGTGTGCGTCCTGTCAGCAGATACCAGAACGGTGACACCGAGAGCATAAACATCCGAACGTGTGTCGATCTGCTGCTGGCCCGTTTCATCAAATTGCTCCGGGCTGGCGAAAGCAGGAGTTCCTATGAACCCTGCTTGCGTCCGATAAGTCGCGATCGGTCTGTGCAGCGATAACTTTCGCCACGCCGTAATCGATGATCTTGACCAATAGCTGATCGCTTGCGTGTGACTCGATCATCAAGTTCGACGGCTTCAGGTCACGGTGAATAACGCCGCATTCTTCTCCAGCGGCCAGGCCGCGCGCTGTTTGCTCTACTACTTCAAGGGCGAGGCTTAAAGGAAGCGGTCCATCGCGTTGCACTCGCTGCTTCGAGCGTTTCACCATGGACAAGCTCCATCGCATAAAAGCATTCACCATCCTGCTCACCGTAATGAATGACTCGCGCAACGTTCGGATGATGAATCTGCGCGGCCGCGCGGGCTTCGCGCAGAAATCGCGCACGAGCAGATGGGATCTTCCGCCAACTTTCGACTGATGACTTTGAGGGCGACGGCTGAATTGAGAACCGTGTCGCGAGCACGATATGTGACCGCCATTGCCCCAGAGCCGAGTATGACAGGGTAGCCGTCGGCGATTTACTTCGACTTCGAAGTGAGCGTAACGCAACGGACCGAGTCTGGCTTTGTTGCGCTTCGCTGCGCTCGCTCGACTTCGTGGTCCTCGGCGAGAAAGCCAAAGCTAACCAGGCAACGAACACATTCGCCGTCAGGGCCGGGATGCGTAATCGACTCGACCGCAGGTTGCGCAAACTCCTGCGCCAATTCCTTGCTGAGGAGCCACGGCGCTCATGCGGTCAGGATGCGGTAAACGTAATGCAGCTCGTCATCGATGTCCTTCGGATCGGAAACCGTGCTCGCCACTTCGGCCCGCAAGGCGTGTCGATAGGTTTGGCGCAATCGTGAAAGCCAGACACGGAAATTTTCAACCGATGTGCCCAGTCGCTTTGCCACTTCCTGCTGATTCGGCGGCGTCGCTGTTCCACCGGCTACGAACGGCCTTAGCTCATCCACCCATTCCCGTTTGCCTTCGGCAGCAAATCGGTCGCGCACGTTCTTCCACGCGCGCGTCACGACGCTGGAGGCCCATGCGACATCATAAGAGTTCACGTCGCTCAAATGAGACGTCGCCAGCATCGCCGCTTCAGCTTGCGGCAGTAGTTCATCGAACGACACGAACTGATGCGCTCCGCCGCGTTTGATCGCGCGCATGCGCTCGCGCTCCTTCAGCAGAAAATTTTGCAACGAACCGAGCAGGAACGTGCGCAGTCGGCCCTTCTCCTGATCGGCCCGGCTCAACGTGTTGTGCTCGAAATAAATGCTCGAAAAACCCTGGACGATATCTTGCGCGTCAGCTGGCGAATAGCCGCGACGACGGACGAATGTGTAGAGCGGTGGCCAGTAAGCTTCGCAAAAGCGGCGAGCGCTTTCGGCGCCAGCTTCATCGGAATCGGCCCTGCCTGCCTGCAACACGACGGTCCAATGCGTCGTCTGGAACGGCGCACCACCTTCTTGCAACGTTCCTGGAATCGGTTTCGTAGAAAGTTCAATATCCCAGGGAGGCTCGTTTTGCGAGACAAAACGGAATGCCGCTTTCGGCAAACAGTATGTTTCTTGCCTCGGCATGCCTGTGCAGGCATAGACTCAAGCGCCTGTGGAGCTTCGGCATCTGCGCTACTTCGTAGCCGTGGCGGAGATGGAAAACGTCTCCCGCGCCGCGACACAGAAGCTGCACGTCTCGCAGCCCTCGTTAAGCCGCCAGATTCGCGATCTCGAAGAGGAACTCGGCGTCCAATTGCTGGAGCGCAGGGCGAAGTCGGTCAGCCTGACCGATGCCGGCCGCGCGTTTCTCGAGAAAGCGCGCGCCATTTTGAAAGACACCGACGACGCGGTGGCGACGGTGCGCGCGCTCGGCGGCAAGCGCGAGACCGAGCTGCACGTCGGGGATTTTCCGCTTACGACCGCGCGGCTCATGCCCGGCCTTCTCCGTTCCTATCAAAAAGCAATGCCGAACGTGAAGGTGAAACTGCACGACTGGCCGGTAGAGAAGAACATCGCGGGAGTGCGCGAGGGTCGATTGCAGCTGGCCATCATCATCCCGCCGCTCAAGTCAAACTCACTCGATGAGCTCAACTTTGAAGAGTTACTCGCCGTGCGTGTTTGTCTTGCCGTTTCATCTGATCATCCATTCGCGCGGCGGAAGTCGGTTTCGCTGGCTGACGCGGCGCGGGAACGGTTCATTGGGCTGATGCTCGAGGAGTATCCCCGTTTTCAGGAATACCTTGCTGCTCTCTTCGCGCGTGTGGATGATAAGCCGCAGATCGTGGAGGAGCACGACGGTTGGGCCGGCGTTTTTTCCGCCGTCGACGCCGGCACCGGAGTAGCCATCGTTTCAGACGCATTCACTTACGCATTCGGTGATCGTATAAAACTTTTGCGCCTCACACCTGAGCCCAAGCGCGTCCCGGTTGGAATTCTGACGCGGAGAGGAAGGCTCAGTCCGGCCGCGGAGAAGTTCTGCCAGTGTGCGAGAGAAGCCTTTGGAACGCGTTAGGCAATCCAGAGTTCGACCCATATCATAGAGCAGACGAAACGTAAGAAAGAGCCACGGAATGCCGAGCACGATCGCCTGTAACTGGCGAATCGCCGTGCGGTCGCCGGTGACGGTCGCATCCGGACCGAAAAGTTGTCGCCGGTGACGCCAAGCCCAGGCGCCGGCGAGTAGATTGACGATGAGAAAGAGCGCTCCGGCGACTCGCAACGCCGGAAGAGCTGATGGAACAATTGCTGCCAGGAATATTGTTTTCATGATTAGACTATCGAATCGCCCGTGGCCGTTCGGGAAAGACTATGTTTCTTGTCTCAGCATAACTAACAATTATGCTCCGTCTCAGCTGTGGAACTAAGGCATTTGCGCTATTTCGTGGCGGTGGCGGAGATGGAAAACGTCTCGCGCGCGGCGCTGAAATTGCATGTCTCGCAGCCAGCCCTTAGCCGACAGATCCGCGATCTGGAAGATGAACTTGGATTTTGTCTGCTTGAACGCACGGCCAAGTCAGTCCGATTGACTGATGCGGGCCGGGCGTTTCTCGACCATGCGCGGACCCTGTTGCAAAACGCGGATGAAGCCGTCACTAAGGCGCGCGCGGTGGCAAGCGCGGAGCCTACCGAACTCCACGTCGGCTACTCACCGACGCCAACCGCCGAGATTCTGCCGAAAACCCTACGAGCATTTCAGCAAGCAATGCCAAACGTGCACGTCAGAACGCACGATTGGACCAACAAAGACATTGTCGATGGGATACGCGATGGCCGGCTTCAAGTCGGATTGATCGTTACTCCCGCGAAGGCGAGTGCGCTGCAGGACGTGCGATATGAGGAATTATTTCACGAACGCGTTTGCGTGATGGTCGCCCCGCAGCATCCGTTTGCCCGACGCCGCGCCATTCCGATTGCCGAGGTTGCGGCCGAACCGTTGATTGGCCTGACCCGCGAAGACTATCCGAATTACTATGACTTGCTCTCGATCATCTTTTCGAAGGTGAAACAGAAACCGCGGGTAGTGGAAGAGCACGACAGTTTTTCCGGCATTATTTCGGCCGTCGAAGCGGGAACCGGCGTCGCCATCGGTGTGGATCCTTTGGTCGCAGTTTCGGAAACCGAGTAAAGCTTTTGCACATCAGTCCTGAGCCGAAACCAATCTCGGTCGGCATCGTCGGAACAAAAGGCCGGCTCAGCCCAGCCGCGGAAAAATTCTGGCAGTGCGCCAAAGAAGCTGCGTCGAAAAATAGGAGTTCATCCTATTGCTACTTCACGAAGTCACGAACGAGCTGCGCAATCTGATCCGCAGCGGTGTCGAGCGCGAAATGGCCGCCATCAACGATGTGCACCTCAGCCTTCGGAACGTCGCGGCGATAGGCTTCCGGCTCCGATGGATCGAATGAGCTTTCATACTTGCCCCAAATCACCAGCAGGCGCGGTTGTTTCTCGCGCATCCAGGCTTGCCACTTGGGATAATTCTCAACATTGGTGCGGTAGTCGTAGAAGAGATCGCTTTGAATGTCCGCTTGTCCTGGCTGGTTGAGAAAATAATATTCATCGGTCCAGAGATCCGGGTCGTGGCCGCTCGACGTTGGGATCGTCGCCGACGTGACGCGCGCGCGTGGTCGCGAGCGAGAGCAAGATTTGTCACGCAGCGCGCTTTCGTTTGGCGTGCGATCGGCCCAGTACGCACGCCGCGTCTTCCAATTCGCGCCCAGGCCAGTCGTTGTGCGCGACGGCGTCCTGAACGATCGAGCGCTTCGACGCGCTCCGGATGCGCCAAGATCATGCGAAAGCCCACAGGGCCGCCGTAATCCTGCATGTAAAGCGAATAGTGCGAGAGGCCCAGCGCTTCGGTGAAATGATTCATGATCTCAGCGATGTGATCGAAGGTGTAAGCGAATTTTTGGGTCTGGCCAATCGCTATGTCCGAAGCCCGGGTAATCCGGCGCGACAAGGTGATAGCTGATCGGAAAGCCGCGCGAAGAGAGGCTCGAACATTCGCGATGAAGAAGGAAGCCCGTGCAGCAGAGGAGAATTGTCGGCGCGTCTTTCGGGCCCGCTTCTCGATAAAAGATAGAGAGCCCATCTACCTGGACGGTGCGATAAAGAGTCGGGTGTTTCACACCAGCTTCCTTTCCTTGTGCGAGCCATTGAACCGACAGAACCACCGCAACGGCAAGTTGCAATGTGTTAGGTCGATGCATGACACAGCGTTATCCTGCCACCTCGAAGATAAGTTCCAGCTCAACCGGTGCGCCGAGTGGAAGGCTCGCGACACCATAAACCATGCGACATGGATTCTTGTCTTTTCCGAAGACGTCCTGCAGCAGGTCCGAAGCAGCATCCGCGACCTTCGGCTGATCGCGCACATCTCCCGCAGTAGCTACCAGGACACCGAGCCGAATGACGCGCGTCACCTTGTCGAGCGATCCAAGATGCTCCCGCGCGACGGCAAGAGCGTTGAGCCCCGCGAGGTACGCCGCCTTGCGACCAGTTTCCACATCGAGCTCCGCTCCGACGCGCCCAATGAACTTCGCTGACCGTCCTTCAGTTGGAAGCATTCCACTTAGAAATAGCAGATTGCCCGTCTGCACCGCTTCCAGCATAAGTTCCGAATGGTTGAGGTGGTGTCGGTAGGTCGATACCTAAGTCTTTCAGCCGTTGTTCGGCAGTAGCTTGTGGAGTTACCATTTGCCAATGTGCGCACCGCCGTCCACGTGCAGCACCTCCCCGGTGATCTGGCTAGCTTCCGTTAGGTAAACCACCGCGCCGGCAATGTCCTCAACGGTCGAGATGGAGCCCATCGGATTCTGTTTTCGTAACTCTTCTTTCGGATCGTTCGCGTGAAGCGGTGTGTCGACGACCCCGGGAGCTACGGCGTTGAATCGAATATGTTGCTTTGCGTATTCCATCGCCAGTTGTCGGGTGACGGTTTCAAGTCCGCCTTTGGTGATCATGGCAACGGAAGCCGGAATGCCGGCAATCGGATTATTGGCGAGAGCGCCCGTGATACTCACGATGCTGCCGCCGGTCTTCTGCGCCTGCATCTGTTTCACCGCAAGCTGCGTGATGTGAATGAAACCGAGAAGGTTAGTCGTTACGAGCGCGCGAAAATCGTCCGCCGTATAGTCAGTGAACGGCTTCACCACAAAGATGCCGGCATTCGCGACAACCGCATCGATCGAGCCGAACTTCTTGATCGCGAGTTCTGCAACTTTCTGCGCTGTTTCAAATTGACCTATGTCGCCGTCGATCAACGCGAGATGGTCGGAAGCTGAAAGCTCCCTCGATTTTGTCGCGTTCCGGGCGGTCCCTACCACGTCGTAACCGCGCGCGAGAAACGCCCGGACGATTCCAGCGCCAATGCCTTGCGACGCTCCTGTTACAATAACTGTCTTGGGTGGATTGTTCATAGTTACGCTGCCCCGAAGAAATTCTGCAGTTCCTCGAGGGTTTCCTCGGGACGTTCTTCCTGTAGGAAATGGCCACAATCGAGACTGTGCCCAGTAACCGTTGAGGTGGCTTTCGCCCGCCAGGTCGCAAGGATGTCCCATTCCTGCCCTACCGTATTCTTTGCCCCCACAGGACGTGAACAGGCGCTACGATTTTGTTGCCCGCACGATCATCCGCCTCGTCCATCTCAAGACCAATATCAGCAGACGCTCTGAAATCCTCGCACGTGGCATGGATCGTCGATGTGCAGCAAAAGCATCGAAGATACTCGTTCACTACTTCGGGTGTGATAGCTCCGGGCGTCTTGTTTAGCGCGCCAAGGACCACTTCCAGATAGTACTGAGGATCGAGCCCAATGAAATGTTCTGGCATGGGCGCCGCTTGGATAAGGAAGAACCACCACATGTACTTCGTCGCAAACTCTTGGTTAGTTTGTCGATACATCGTCAACGTCGGAGCGATGTCCATGAGACAAACCTTTGTGACGTTTTTGGGAAAGTCGAGACACAGCCGATGGGCGACGCGAGCACCCCGATCGTGGGAGCCCACAAAGAACTGCTCGTGCCCAAAATGACGCATCGTCTCGATCTGGTCCAACGCCATTGCGCGGAACGAGTAATTGATGTGGCGATCTCCGTCGGTCGGGCGGCTCGAATCCCCGTATCCTCGCAGATCGGGTACGTAGACCGAGAACCGCTCGGCGAGTCTCGGCGCTACTTTGTGCCAGGTAACGTGGGTCTCGGGATATCCATGCAGAAGGAGCACCGGTGGTCCGTCGCCTTTGTGAAGAACAGGGATGCTCGCTCCGCTGGTGCGAACCTCAGTCTGCACAAAGCCGGGAAAAAGCTTCGGCGCGATATCCTTCGGCGGCTTTGGAGGCAGTTCAGGCAAAGATATGGGTTTCGCGGCGACAGTTTGCGTCGCTTGCGCCTCGTTGGGATTCGTAGCTGTCCCCATTAAGGCAGCAGCCAATGAGAGTCTGAGCATCTCTCGACGGTTCATGGTTCCGCTTTTGGGTAAACACTATTGGTGCGCAAAGTCATAAAAATAAAGCCCTACATCTTCGTTCTTAACTTTAACGACTTTAGAATTTATCGGGTAAACGAAGAATTCGGCAGCTCCGCGAATTTTAGCGTCCAATAAGTGTCCAGCCAGTGCAGTGTAGTCCTTCCTGCCGAGTGTAATATGCAGATGCAACAACAACTTGCCGTCGGCCTCGGAAATGTTTCCAGACAGGTTAGAAATTTCCATTTGTTCATTGAAAGTCTTGTCGACGTATTTCTTACTGCTGGGGTCAAAGAAGCGTAAAGTAGCCTCGTTAGTGGCTCCGATGCCGGTAACTTGTCCGGCTTGAATTTTTGAGAGGTGATAAAGTCGGTTAAGGCACCCAAAATACTAGCTCTATCCTCGATGCTGACAATGTAAGCGCCTTCGACGCTTTTGGCGGTCCAGTGATTGCCTTGAAGTGTTTGTGCATTCATGGTGACTAAGATTGTGCTACTCAATATTAATATCAGTATTTGTTTCATTTGAGTTTAGTGAAGGTGCATTTGTTTAACTGGTTTTTCCTCCGTTGGTAGGTCCGTCCTCACTTTGACTCATCGTGCGGCGGCCCGAGGTACGGGAACTGGTCTAGCAGATCGCCGTGCGGCCCGACCTTATCCTCCGTCACCTTCCCGTTCGTGAGGATAGCCGAGGAAGACATCGGCGACGTCGTCGGTGAGTGCCCGGCCATTGTCCGGGAAGGACGCGGGTCGCGTGGGGTCATAGCGCAGGAGGTCCGGCAACAGTGTCTCTGCCACCCGACTTGCTTCCTCCGGCTTATACCCACCCGCATGCTCCAGCGCATGCGCGAAGACGGCAACAAACCGGGCATCGTCCGCCGGCTCCCCGGCGAGGTAGGCAGCGTTCTGCTCGCCGGCAAGGAAGGGAGTTTGGTTGGGCCGCGCGCCGCGATCCGCCTGGACCCAGTCCCCGCCCGCGCCGTTTGCCGGAATCAGCGTGCGGGCCCAGAGGCCAACCTCTTTCGGCCCCAGGGCAGAGTTGGGCACTTCCAGCACGATGCTGCAAACGTCTTTGTCGGCGAAGAAATCGTCGCCGGTGAACTGCAGGTTGTTCAGGGCGCCCATCGCGTCGAAGAAGAAGGGATCGCTGCGCCAGCCCGCGAAGAAGCGGTAGTCGCCGGCCTGCGTCACCCGTGCATCCCGCCCGGTCGAGACTGGCACTCCCTCGACGATAATCTCGCCGTCATCGCCAGTCGCCGCAGCCTGTGCGCCCTCAACGCGGCGCAGCGTCGCCGTCTGCGTCCCACCCTTGGAGGACGAGAAGCGCACCTGGTAGGTAATGTCAGCGACGGCATCCCCGTTCGTGTCAATCTTGAGCTCGTACAGCGCCTCGGGAGCGAATGGCTCCGCGGTAGTAGGTCCCGGCGGATTCAGGACAACAGACGGGTGGGCGTTCATGATCAGAATCGACTTGCCTGCATCGCGCGGCTTGGGAAAGGCATACAGATCAGTGAAGTCCAAACGCGCGTCCGCGCGAGGGAACCCAAAGTTGGGACCGGAGTAATGGTGCGACATTAGATTGTTTTTGTTAGGCTGCAGGACGAGTTATCGATTCAAAAGCGGTCCACATCGATCACCGCTTGGGCAAAACCTTTGGTGCTTCCTGGGGCAGATTATGCCCAATGCCACCTTTGATGATCCGATTCTCATATTTGCCCGAGAATTTCCTGGCATAGGCACTGGGGTCTGGGTGTGGCGCGCCATTGGCATCACCTTCAAGGGTAATGGTGGGCACGGTGATGACCGGACCTTCGGCAAGCCGCTTTTCCAGATCGTCATATTTCGGCTCGCCTTCAGCCAGGCCTAGCCGCCAGCGATAATTGTGGATCGCGATGCGCGACGTGATCCGGGTTGTCGAAGGACGCTGCGCTGCGATCGAACGTGGCGTCGTCGAAGTTCCATTTCGGCGAAGCTAGCTGCCAAATGAGCTTGGCAAAATCGTGCCGGTATTTCTCGTAGCCGGCGCGGCCGCGTTCCGTGGCAAAATAAAATTGATACCACCATTGGAGCTCAGCCTGCGGCGGCAACGGCATCTTGCCGGATTCCTGGCTGCCGATCAGATAACCGCTCACCGAGACCATGCGCCTTGCAGCGTTCCGGCCAGAGCGCCGCGATGATGTCGGCCGTCCGCGCGCCCCAATCAAAACCGGCGATGATCGCCTTATCGATCTTGAGCGCATCCATCAGAGCGATGATATCGACAGCCACCGCCGACGGCTGGCCATTGCGCATTGTGTCAGCTGAAAGAAAGCGCGTCGTGCCATAGCCGCGCAGATAGGGGACGATGACTCTATAACCCCTGGCCTCTAACAAAGGGGCCACTTCGGCGTAACTGTGAATGTCATAAGGCCATCCGTGCAAAAGAACGACCGCAGGACCGGTGGCGGGGCCAGCTTCCGCGTAGCCCACATTTAGAACGCCTGCCTCGATCTGCTTCGGTGAAGCAAATGACGTATTCGTACCTGGCTTAACGTTAAGCACTCTGCCGGTTTTGCTTCGGTAGATTGTGCGTTCGCCGAACCGATCATGCAAAGCCCGGCGCTGACAATGCTCATGGCCGCCATGCCCCAAAACCGGCGACGATTACATTTTCTCTCTTGTGACATTAGCGGCTCTCCTTTCCAATTCCGATGCCGAGCGCAATACCGCCTGCGATGAGAAAGGCATGATGCCCGACTTCTGTTAGTCCGTCGCAGACGAATCCGCCTGCGATCAACACGAGCGCAGGAAGCGTCCAGCGCGTTACGATGCGTTTGATGGTTGCGGTCATATTCGATTCTCAGCGTTCGGTAAGAGTGGCATTGATCATTAATCGTTTGGCCGCGGATCGAGTGCCGTATCAGGCCCGGCCGGGGGCCCGCGTCGTGACCTCCTGGACTAGCCACGTATTGCCGTCGGGATCGTTGAAGGATAAGAACGACCCGTAGCTGGTGCGCTTCGGGTCGGGGCCGGGTTGCCGTGCCTCACGCGGGAACGGGGGCCGTGCCACACGTTACTGGCGTCGATGCCGCGGTCGATGAGGTCGTCATGGGCCGCTTCGATGTCGGAGACGACCAGCGCACCCTCGGCCGAGCCGGGCGCGGCCGCCGTGATTCCCTTGCCGAACGTGACTGAGCACGCTGAGCCCGGGGGCGTGAACTGGACGATGCGAACGCCGTCGACCGGAGAGACGTCGTCGTCGAGCCTCCAACCTAAGCGTTGGTAGAACCGCTTGGATCGCTCGACGTCGGAGACGGGGATGATCTCGACCTCGAGCTTCATGTCGACTCTCGTTGCGCTGGTTTTATAATTCTGTTGCTTGGTGTTCATACGATAGTTCCCCTTGTTACTCCTTGATAAAGGCGAGCAGGTCAGCGTTAACCTTTTCCTTTCGGTGGTGCAGAGTCCGTGTGGCGCGCCTTTGTAAACTTTCAGCTGTGCGTTCTTTACCAGCTTCGCTTGAGCTTCCCTGCATTGTTGAATGGAACGATTTGATCGTCGTCTCCTGAATTACGAGCGTTGGCACGTCAATCCGTCTCAGGTCTTCGTATTGATCGGTTTCGGAAAACGCTTTGATGCAGGTAAGCAGCAGGAAATCCGCACAACATTCCCTGAAGCCAAAACGATTCCTGCACGCCTACCGAGACTTTGGCGCCAGAGCGATTGTAACCGTAGAACGGAATTGCGAGGTTTTTGAAGAATTTCGAGCGATCGCCGGCAACGCCGCCGCGAATATCGTCGAATACCTTTCTTGGCAGCCCGCCTGGATTCTTGTCCGTCTTCAACATGAGCGGTGGCACCGCCCCAATGAGCACGGCCTTGGCGACACGTTTCGAACCGTGCCGGGCGATATAACGCGTGCGACTTCACCACCGCCCGGTTGAATGGCCGACGTGCACAGCATCTTTCAAATTGAGAGCCTCGACGAGCTTGGCCAGATCGTCGGCGTAAGTATCCATATCGTTTCCGCTCCAGGGTTGGCTCGAACGCCCGTGACCGCGTCGATCGTGTGCGATACAGCGATAGCCGCGCTCGGCCAGAAAGAACATTTGGTCCTCGAATGCGTCCGCACTTAAGCGGCCAACCGTGACTGAAGACAACGGGCTGTCCTTTGCCCCAGTCCTTATAATAGATGTCGATGTTAGCTCCGTTTTCTTTTCCAACAGTTACATATGGCATTGTAGGGGTTGCTTTCTTGTTAGTGGTTTAATGTTGCCGGCGGCGTCTTATCTAAGAGCTTTCATTCCGCGGGTCGTTCTTGGCATCGATGTATTCAAGGCCAAGCGGCCCAATCGCAGTTACCTGGGTGATTTACTCGCCGGACTTTGACCAGTGAAAGTGGGATGTATTACCCGGTAGAATGATTACGCTGCCCGGCGGATAGGCCTGTAACTTCTCGGCGTCGAACTCATCACCCAGGCCGATATAGAAAATGCCAGAGATAACCGTGTAGACCCGGTCTTCGGGGTGACTGTGCGGCATCAACTTCACACCGCCAGGCACCTTGACCCTTATCGTGTAGGGTCCTTCGCGAAGAGGATGACCAACAACAATCGCAAGGCGCGCCGACGGTGGGAATGCTGCGAACGGTTTCCACTCGATCATTTCGGGCAGAATTGCCCTGAAAACAGCTTGCCCCGGCTGATGAGAGCGAACCGCCTTCTTCGCTGCTTCCTTTGATGGCGCTATTTCTTTGCGTGACATCTAAGCCGCCTTTTCTGCAGTCAATACGTTAATAAGCGCCTGGGCCGCGGAGGTCGACGATGCGGGATTTTGCCCAGTAATAAGGCGGCCATCGATGATGGAAAATGGTTGCCAATCGGCAGCTTTCTCATACAGCCCGCCTACTCGCTTCAGTTCATCCTCGACCAGGAAGGGAACAACATGAGTTAGCTGAACAGCTGCTTCTTCGCCGTTCGTAAAGCCCGTCACCCGCTTACCCTTCACCAGTGGCGCACCTTTGTAGGTGACTTTGTGGAACACGTGCAGGTGAATGGCAGACTGCGGCAACTGGCTTGCCGGAGTTATAGAAAGCCTCGATCAAAGCAATCGAGACAGGATTATCGACGAGATCCCACATCGGACCGTACCGCCGATCATAGAAGATTGACGTCGTAGTCCTCCGCTTTCACGCTGGCTAATTCAACGGTTTGCGAGAGTGCCTGCTGCGCTACCGAATCTCGTTCTGAACCGAGCCATCGCGTCGGTTTGATTTTCCGGCAGGTCGCTTTTTGATCGATCGGTGGCTGTCCGCCCTTCGGAGAAGCGAGTGTTAGTTGGACGCCAGCGTCTCTGAAGACAAGAATACGGTGCAGCAAATTCTTCCAGCCAGAAGCCAGTCTTGCGGCCAGTATTGCCCAGTTGATCGTGCGAAGTTAATACCATCAGTATCTTCATTGTTTGTTCCTTTCCGAACTACGATCGGTCCACGACTCCGCCGTTGTGAAAGACGATGTTTGTTGCGTCAGCATACCCAAAGGTAGATGTGAAGCGGCTGTGGAACTGCGGCATCTTCGCTACTTTGTTGCCGTCGCCGAGGCCGAGAACGTCTCGCGCGCGGCGTTGAAGCTTCACGTCTCTCAACCGCCGTTAAGCCGCCAGATTCGCGATCTTGAAGATGAGCTCGGTTTCCTTCTGCTCAAACGCACGGCGAAATCGGTCCAGCCTGACAGAGGCCGGGCGCACGTTCTTGAACGAAGCTCGCGCGGTGTTGCAACGACGCGGACGAAGCCGTCACAAAAGCGCGCGCCGTTGCAAGCGCAGAGCCATACCGAACTCCACGTCGGCTACTCACCGACGCCATTCGCCGAAATTCTGCCGAAAACCTTACGGGCATTTCAGAAGGCGATGCCAAACGTGCACGTCAGATTGCACGATTGGAGCAACAAAGACCATTCTCGACGGCATACGCGATGGCCGGCTTCAACTCGGATTGATCAGCTCCTCCCCGAAGGCTAGTTCGCTGCGCGACCTGCGATATGAAGAGTTGTTTCACCAACGCGTTTGCGTGGCGGTCGCTCCGCAGCATCCGTTTGCCCGACGCCGCGCCATTCCGCTTACCGAGGTCGCGGCCGAACCGTTGATTGGCCTCACCCGCGAAGACTATCCGAATTACTATGATTATCTCTCGATCATCTTTTCGAAGGTGAAACAGAAACCGCGCGTCGATCGAGGAACATGACAGCATGTCCGGCATTATTTCGGCCGTCGAAGCGGGGACCGGCGTCGCGATTGGTGCAGACTTTTGGTTACAGTTTCGGAAACCGAGTAAAGTTTTGCACCTCACTCCTGAGCCGAAACCATTTTCGGTCGGCATCGTCGCGACAAAAGGCCGACTCAGCCCAGCCGCGGAAAAATTCTGGCAGTGCGCGAGAGAAGCGGCGTCGGCGAAAAATAGTCGTTTGTCAGCCCTTAAGAAGTCCGATTCGCGAGGTTGTTTTGTAATCCCCGTTTGGGATAGTCGCGCGCTCTGGCCGGATGTAATTGAGGACGAATCCGGTGGCGACGAAGGAGTCCGAGAAGGATTCCAGACGTCGCGATTGCGGAGGTTATCGAGATCGGCATCGGGCGCGTAACCTTGAAAGACGCTGTAGAAGAAAGCGAATGCGATCTGCAGCCGGCATAACTCGATCCGGTCGCTTCCCGGTCGCGACCCAGCCCGCAATGGCAGTGACACAGACAGGAAGCGACGACGAACGCTGCGATCGTTTCCATGTGCGGCATGAGGAACGCGATCCCGAGAAAAAGCGCGAGCGCCCCACCGATCACGAAAATTCAAGCGATCAGCGAAATCTCTCCGTTACTTTGATCCAGCGATGGTGATATCGCAAGGATGAAGCCGTCGGGCCTTTGGCGCGGCTTATTGATCTACACTTGATGGACTACGCATTCAGCTCAGGACCCGTAACAAGATAGGTAGCATTCCACTTCTTCCCAGCGACCCCGCTTCCGCCGTCAGATGCTCATAGCAATACGTAACTGAACGAAGTACAA
>ERZ1370068.8611-contig-7451_pt1 | contig 19792 bp, 22 predicted proteins | sample MGYA00561227_ERZ1370068 | MGnify/ENA primary metagenome ERZ1370068 (study PRJEB38410, sample SAMEA6850437) | metagenome | study: Metagenomic assessment of the ecological functions of the soil: analysis of the soil microbiota associated with the...
GGTAGCCGGCGTTCAGTTACGTATTGCTCAATCAGCAGGATGATGACGATTTCTCGAAAAGCCAGAATTTCCCATCTCAGTCTCCGGACGTTTGAACGAGCGCGGATGATAGCATAATCGACGTTCCGGCCTTCGCTAAGTTGCTTCAGACCTCGGCAAGGCCAGAACGTGACCGGGCCGTCGTTTGTCAGTTGGACCTTCATATCGGCTGGTCAGGCGACGCGTTCCATTAACTGTTCGCGCGCCTGGGGACCACGAAGCGGTCGAACAGTCGACGGCCGAGCTCCAGATTACGCGGCGCCCCCGCAGCTCGGTCTCAGGCCCTTGCGCGTGTCGGCCGCGAGCGTGAACTGCGGGTGACCAGGACCGCCGCCGCCCCGCCTGCAGGACGTTCCAGTTCATTGCGGTCCTGGTCGTCCCCGGCTGCACGACAGCCGAGCACACGCTCTACGAGCGGTCGGCAGCCTGCTCCTGAGTCACCCGGCCGTACCGGCGAGACAGGCAGACCGCTGCCGTCTCCGGCGACGAAGCCGCCCATCGACGACGACGCGCGATTCAGGACCCGTTGCAGAAGCGCAATCACGGCCGCGAAAGCATACGGCCTCGGGGTTCGTGGGATAAAGGAATCCACATCTCTCGAGACGAGCCCCCTGCGACCCGCGCGGTAATACAGACAAGTGGCGATCAAACCAATATTCGGATGGCAAATCCCACTTTATGCTCGGCTTCATTTGCCATCACCGTGCCAATTAATGGGTGGTACGGCTACTTTTGATCTGTATAGGGAAGGGTAATGAGGGCGATAGGAGGCTGAGGATCTGGGTGGTAATTCGTGTTGTGAATGAACCCTATATGCCGGATCAAGATGGCAGCCGTGCCAGCTGCATTCCAACCACCTATCTGGCCGGATCCAATTCACGTCAAATAGCTTCGGCAACTCACGGGCGCCGCCCGGAATCACGCCACCAGACCGTCCGCCACGGCTGGAAACACCCCGCCACGACCATGCGCGCAGCCCGGCCACCCTGAAGGTAATGGATGGGTCCACGGGAAGCAGGTCAGATGACGGTCGGTTGCGGTGCCGCACGGTGCATCTCGGACTGCACCGCGGGATTGAGGTTGCAGGGCTGCCGACCTTTCGAGTTCCTGGACCAGGTCGAATGCGAGCGACTCTATCTCGTCGACGACATCTGACCTCTGGGCGCTCAAGCGCCGATTCTACTGGCCGAAAGAGCACAACGAGGTGCTGCGCGCGATCCTCGACAAGGCACGACAAGGCACGCGTCGCCCATGCCAGGCAACCACGACACCCTGCGCGACTGACGGCTGCGATCGGCCGCATCGAGATGCGCGCGAGACCATCCACAGACCGCCGACGGCCGCCGGCTCCTCGTCCGGCACGGCGACGGGTTCGACTGCCAGCGTGCATTCGCGCGAGTCCCGTGGCTCGAGTCGCTGGGCAATCGCGGCGTACTGCGTTCGTGCTGCGGCTGAACCGGCACGTCGTACGTGATGCGCCAGCGCGGTTCGCTGCCCGTACTGGTCCGTCGCCGCGTTCTCGGAAACACAAGGTCAAGAACGCGGTGCAGTACATCGCGAACTTCAGAGCGCGCCGTCGCCGTTCGAGGCGCGCCGGCTGCGGCGTCGACGGCATGGTCTGCGGGCACATCCACCGTGCCCGAGTATCCGCGAGGCATCGACGGCGTCACCTGCACCGCGGCGACGGCGACTGGGTCGAGAGCCTGCTCGGCGCTGGTCGAGGACCCCCGGATCGGGCCGCCTGCGCCTGGTCCACTGGACGGAGGCGGCGGAGCCACGCGCTGCAGCGCTGACAGTCCGCGGCGATCGCGCCGCGTGCCTGGATGCCGCGCGCGTGCAGATCGCTCTCGTCACCGACGCGTGGCTGCTGCCGCAGACGAACGAGGCGTCGTGCGCACGCTGCACGATCACGGGCGAGCAGCTGCGCGACCGCGGGGCGCCACCGTCGAGGTCGTCGAACCGGGTCTGTTCCGCACCGTTCCTCGTGCCCGGACAGTACCCGGAGATCCGGCTCGCGCTGTTGCCGTTCGCGTCCGCTCGCTGCCAGCTGCGCACTCGACCGCTACGATCCGGATGCCGTGCACGTCGCGACCGAGGGACGACCGCGGTCGGCGGCGCGGCGCGCCGCTGGTATGCAGGAGCCGCGGTCGGGCCTTCACGACGTCGTACCAGCCACGCAGTTCCCGGAGTACGTGCGCGCGCGGGTGCCGGTGCCGCTGGCGCTGGACGCACGCGCACCTGCGAACGGTTCCGCGGCGCGGCGGCGCACGCTGGTTGCGACGCTCGTCCGATGACGCGACAGCTCGAGGCGCACGGCACAACGTCTCGCGCTGTGGGCCGCCTGGCGTCGATCGCGGAAGTGTTCGCCGCGCGCGGCGAGCAGCTTCCTCGACCTGCCGCGACCGACCTGGCTCTACTTCGGCCGGATCGCGGTCGAGAAAGAGTCGTCGAGGACTTCCTCGATCTGCGATCTGCCGGGCGGCAAGCTGGTCGTCGGTGTGACGGTCCGGCGACCGCGGACTGCTGCGAGCGGCGTTTCCCGCAGGCGCACTACGCGGGCTACCGCGCTACGGCGTCGAGCTGGCGCAGTTATGTGTCGTGCGCCGACGCGTTCGGCTATTCCCGAGCCGCACCGACACGTTCGGTCTCGTGCTGCGTTTCGAGGCGATGGCGTGCGGTGTCCCGGTGGCAGCGTATCCGGTCACGGGCCCGCGTGACGTCGTGACCGACGGCGTGACCGGCGCGCTGGACACCGATTTGAGGAAGCGCCGCGCTGCGGCGCTGACCACTGAGCGCCCGACGCATGCCGCAACCAGGCGCATTGAGATACTACGTGGCGGCAGCCACGCGGCAGTTCCTGCATGTCCTCGGAGGCTCGCGCGGCCGGGCGGCGCGCCGCCAGTCAGCGCTGCGCCAGCGTCCTTCGAGCGTTCCCGGTGCTTCCTGCGCCTGCGGATTCTGGCCGCGCGCCCTGAGGGAGTCCGGAGATCAGCGCCCACGCGAGCGACTGCGCTGCCGTCGTCGCCGACCGACATCGACAGGCCTTGCGGCCCATGCTTTCGGCTTCTGCGGCAAAGTTGGCCTGGTCCATTCTCAAGCGACCCATCTCGATCCAGAGCAGCGGGTTGTTCGGCCTGATGCGCAGGCGCGCTCAGAGCGATACGGTCGCACCGGGAAAATCGCCGCGCTTGCGCTGGTTTGCGCCTGGCCGACGAGCGCCTTGCTCGCGGCACCCAGCGTGGCCGGCGCGGCGTGCGGTCGTTCACGCGGCAGCGGCGCGGGCGGCGGGACCTCGAGTCGAAGGTTGCGGCGCCGGCGCGGAAGGTGGTGCAGGCACCGGCCCGCCGCCGGGCTTGGGCGGCGTGGTCGTGGTCGAAGCCGCGCGCCGGGCTGGAGCAGTGCGGTCTTGAACGGCGAGTGCTGGCATCCGGCCAAGGCCAGCGCGGCGACGCAGACACAGACGAACCCATCGCCCGAACCCATCGAAACCTCGATCCGCTGAGCCCGGCAGCGCGGAACCTGCTGCGGCGCCGGATCCGCCGAGCGGATCGACTGGCCAGCGGCTCAGTGCTCTGGCGACGGGATCATAGCGCCTGTCGCCGGACCCGTCTGCGCGCCGACCTGCGCACGTCGGCGGCCGCGACCATCGGCCAGTCACCCTCGCCGACCGACGGCGGGCAGAACGCGTCTGGGATCAGCGACGTGCCGATCGAGAACGCCATTCGCACGGCGCGCGCCGCTGCAGTAGGGCGAGGTCTCCTCGCCAGTGATAGTAGTCGATCCAGCGCTCCTCGAGATCCTCGGGCAGCACGGGCTCGAACGACGTCGTCGAGAGCGAGCCCATGAGCTTGACCAGACCGGGAGCGCCCCTGTCGTTCCTGTCAGACCCCGTCGAGCTGTTGTCGTCGTGCCCGACCCAGACCACGATCAGGTTCCCGCCGGAGAAACCCGCGAACCAGCTGTCTCGATAATCGTTCGACGTCCCGGTCTTGCCGGCGACCACGAGACCCGCCGGCAGGTCGCGGCGGCGCGCACTGACCGGCGCCGCGTTCCATGACTTCGATCAGCATCCGGTCGAGCGCATAGACTGCTCGGCGACGCGCCGGTGTCGATCCTCGAGCTCGGGCGCCTTGAGCGCCTTGCCGCTTTCGTCGACGACCGCGCCACGGCGCGCAGCGGCGAGCGGAATCCGCCGTTCGCGAGCGTGTTGTAGAGCTGAGCAACGTCGTACGGCTCAGGTTCGCGGCGCCGAGCAGCATCGACGGATGAGCGGCCGGCGCCTCCTCGAGACCGAGCTGCACATACGTTTCGGCAACCTTGTCGAGGCCGACCTCGAGGCCGAGGTTGACGGTGGCGAGGTTCAGCGACTGCGTGAGCGCGCGCACCATCGGCACCGGTGCCGTTGCGTCTCCTTGGTGAAATTCTCCGGTTTCCACGTCTGTCCGTTCGGCAGCTTGAGCTCGACGGGCTCGTCGGCGACCGCACGAAGCGGGCGTGTACGTGCCACTGCTCCAGCGCGCGCCAGATAGACGAGCGGCTTCGCGATCGACCCGATCGGACGCCGCGCGTCGAGCGCGCGGTTGAAGCCGTCGAACGAAGCGTTCGCGCCACCGACGACGACCGACGCACCTCGCCGGTCTGCGGCGTCGTCACGACGACGACACCCTGCGAGTCCCTCGCGTGCCTTGCGCCCCGCTCTTCTCGAGCCGCGTCGAGCTCCGCCGGCGAGCGCCTTCCTCGCCCTTTCCTGCAGCAGCGGATCGAGCGTCGTGAACACGACGAGCCCGGCCTCGGTCAGGTCCTCTTCCTTCGTAGTCGCGGCGTCAACTGGCGACGCACGAGGTCGAGAAACGCCGGGTAGTAGCTCGAGCCCTGGCGTTTCGGCATCGGCGAGTCCAGCGGCTTCTTGCGCCGCTCGCTCGGCGTCCTCGGCTTCGGCATCGACGCCCTGCGCGGCGAGCAGCTTGAGCACGAGGTTGCGGCGCGCTCGAGCGTGCGCTCCGGGTGTCGTCGCGGGTCGTAGTACGACGGTCCGCGCACGATCGCGACGAGCAGCGCGATCTCCGGCAGGTCGAGCTCCGACGAGCGGCTTGCCGAAGTAGAACTGGCTCGCGAGGCCGAAGCCGTGCACGGCGCGTCGGCCGTCCTGGCCGAGGTAGATCTCGTTGATGTACGCGTTCATGATGTCCGCCTTCTCGAACCGCGATTCGAGAATGATGGCCATCACGGCTTCCTCGGCCTTGCGCCGCAGCGTGCGGCGGCTGTCGAGGAAGTAGCTCTTGACGAGCTGCTGCGTGAGCGTGCTGCCGCCCTGCTCGATCTGCCCGGCGCGCACGTTGGCGAACAGCGCCGCGCAGGATCGCCTTCGAAGTCGATGCCGTGGTGTTCGTCGGAGCTTGCCGGTCCTCGACCGCCTTGAGCGCCGCGGGCAGCAGCGGCGGCGCCTCGGTCCGGCGCGACGACGATGCCGGTCCTCCGCCGTGTATCAGGGAAGATGCTGCCGATCAGCAGCGGATCGAGCCGATAGACCGGTACATCTCGGTGCCCTGCGAATCTGCAGCGAGACGATCGGCACCGCCGCCGAAGCCGAGCCGGCGCTCACGCGACTTCTGCAGCTCGTCCGAGAACCGAATTCGCGCACGCTCGACGTCGACGCGGTTGCGCGGCGCCGGTAGGTGCCGGGCTGCGACCGGATTGCCCGCCACTCGGTAGCCGAGGCGGTCCAGCTCGAGTGCGAACGCTCGGCCGACAGCGTCTGCGCCGACGTGAGCTCGAGCGGCTGGGCGTAAACGCGCGCCGGCAGCGTCCAGCGGCGCCCTTCGGAGCTGCACGGTGACGCGTCGGTCGAGCACGAGCGACGATGATCAGCAGCGGCACCAGCAGCAGTGACCGCGGCCACCGCGAGGCCGCGAAGCAGCTGCTTGCGCCTCCGTGCCGAGAGCTTCCTGCGCGCAGCCATCTATTTGCGCCAGAACGTGGGTGTGAAGAGGATCGAGCAACGTGTGAAGATCTCGAGTCGCCCGAGCAGCATCGCCAGCGCTGCAGATCCAGCTGCCCAGCAGCCGGAATGGTCCTGGAAGTTGTGCGCGGCGTCGCCGAGCGCGGGCCCGGTGTTGTTCATGCAGGTCGCGATCGCCGGACCACGCCGTGACCTGGTCGACGCCGGTCAGCATCAGCAGCACCATCAGCAGCCCGAACAGCACGACGATAGATCGTGAAGAAGCCCCACACGGCGTCGATGACGCGCAGCGGCACGGCTTTGTCCCCGAGCTTGACCGCGGAACTCGCCGCTCGGGTGCGACGAGGCGCTTGAATTCGCGCGCGCCTGCTTGCCGACGAGCACCCAGCGCATGACCTTGATGCCGCGCCGCGTCGAGCCGGCGCAGCCGCCGATGAACGTCGCGAGCATGAGCACGCACGGGCAGCGCTGACGGCCACGCGAGCGAGACTGCGGTCTGGGACCCGTGCTGGTCTGCCATCGACGACGGTCTGGAACAGCGCCATGATGCAGCGCGTCACCCAGCTGGTGTAGGTGCCGGTGACGAGCAGCATCACGGTCACGAACAGCGCTCACCCAGCGAGAGCATGATCGCAGTGTACGCCTCTGGAACTCGAGTCGCGACGGTACGCTGCCGAGGCTGCTGTTCGCGGAACATCATGGAAAGTGCAGCGACGAAGTTCACGCCGCCGAGAAACATGAACAGCGCGAGGATCAGCGAGATCGTCATGCTGTCGAAGTGCGCGACGCTGTCGTCGTGCGTCGAGAAGCCGCCTGTCCGACAGCGCCGGAAACTGTGGCCGATCGCATCGAACAGCTCATGCCGGCGAGCCACGAGGCTCATCGGCGCACACCGCGGTCGAACTCGACGTAGATCGAGCCAGAGCGCCTTCGCGGTCTGCGTGATGCGCGGCGTGAGCTTCTCGTCCTTGATCGGTCCGGGCGTCTCCGGCCTCTGTACAGCGACATTGCCGCCGACGCCGAGCACCGGGCACGAGCGCGACCGCGAGGATCACGATGCCCATGCCGCCGAGCCAGTTGAGTCTGCTGGCGGTAGCAGGATCGACTTCGGCAGCGAATCGAGCCCGACGAGCACCGTGGCGCCGCGTGGTCGTGAATCCGAGACGCGACTTCGAACACGGCCTCCGTGAAATCCATCGACGGCGTCTCGGCCGACGATGCAGCGGCACCGCGCCGGCAAACCCCGAGCACGACCCAGAACGCCGGCGACGACGATGAACGCGTCACGCAAGCGCAGCTCGCGGCGTACGCTGACGGCTCGGCCACCAGATCGACGAACGCCGGCCGCGAGCACGATCATGAACGCGTCGACGAACGGCTGCCAGTTGCCGTCGTCGAACAGCAGCGAGACGCACGACCGGCGGCAGCATCGTCAGGCTGAAGCAACATCAGCAACAGGCCGAGGATGCGCTGGACGACCGCCGATGATTCATCGACGGCGCGCGTTCAGCTCTGGAACAGGCGGCCGACTCGCACGCGATCTGCCGCGCGGTCGCTCAGGAACAGGATCACGTGATCGTCCGCGTGCACCATCGGTGTCGTGGTGCGCCATGATGACCTCGTCGCTGCGCACGATCGCGCGCGATGGTCGCGCCGTCCGGCAGGCGAATGTCCTCGACGCGCCGGCCGACCACGCGGAGCCGCCGGGACTGCCGTGCGCGATCGCCTCCATCGCCTCCGCGCCGCGCCGCGCCGCAGCGTAGTGCACCCGCTCGACGTCGCCGCGCGCGCACGTAGCGCGAGCAGCGATCCGATCGTGACCGTCTGCGGCGAGATCGCGATGTCGATCGGTGCCGCTCTCCACCAGATCCGGTGTAGGCCGGCGCGATTGATCAGCGCCATGCACCTTGTGCGCGCCGACGGCGTTTCGCGAGCATGGCGGACAGGATGTTGGCCTCCTCGGCGTTGGTGAGCGCGCACGAACGCGTCGGCGCTCGTCGATGTTCTCCTCGATGAGCAGCTCCTCGTCCGGCCGCGTCGCCGTTCAGCACGATGGCTGCTGCTCGAGCTGCTCGGAGATCTCCTGCGCGCGCCGGCGATCGCGCTCGATGACCTTCACCTGGTTGGTCGCGCTCGAGGCGCCTGCGCGAGGCGGAAGCCGATGTTGCCGCCGCCCGCGATCAACACACGGCGCGCCGGGCTCCTCGAGCCGTGCGCATCTCGCTCATGACGACGCGGATGTCCTTGCGTGGCGGCGAGGAAGAACACCTCGTCGCCCGCATCCGATCGACGGTGTCGCCCTCCGGGCGTGATGCTGCGGCCGTTGCGATAGATCGCGATCACGCGCGTTTCGATGTTCGGCAGGTGCTCGCGCAGGTCGCGCAGCTCGCTGGCCCGACGAGCAGCGCCGTCCGCTTCGGCGCGCGCGACCGACGAGGCCGCACCTGGCCGTTGGCGAAATCGAGCACCTGCAGCGCGCCGGGTAGCGGATCAGCCGCTCGATGTGCGTCGGTCACGAGCTGCTTCGGGGCTGATGAACATGTCGACGGCGAAGCCCCAGGCCCGGCCGCGCAGGCCGCGCCGTCGTCGGTCGAGACGAACAGCTCGCGGCGGTCGTGTACTCGCGCGAGCGGATGCGCGCGATCTTGGTGCGGCGTGCCGATACAGCGTCCATGCGCACCTGGCACGCGACCATGTTCACCTCGTCGCTGTTGGTCAGCGCGACGATCATGTCCGCCGACTCCGGCGCCCGGCCTGCGTCGAGCGTGCGCGGGCTGGCGGCGTTGCCGCGCGACGGTGCGGATGTCGATGCGGTCCTGCAGGTCGCGCAGCAGTGTCGTCGTCGAGGTCGACGACGGTGACGTCGTTCGCTTCTTCTGCGCGCAGCATGGTAGGCCGTCCGTCCGACCTGACCGGCCCCGAGGATGATGATCTTCACGCTCGTCGACCTTGAGCGTGCGGGATACGCTGTTGTTCGCGGATGGCAGGGCGGCCGCGATTGTAGCCCTACCCGGCCCGCAGTACGCGCGCAGGCCAGGACAGGGCGCCGTCAGACGGCTTCGAGTTCGCGTAGCTCACCATCAGCCACTTCGTGCCCTGGCCGCTCGAAGTTGATCTGTACCTCGCGCGCTCGAGCCATGCCCCTCGAGAGTTCAGCACGACACCGTCGCCGAACTTCTGGTGCCGGACGCGCTGCCCCAGCCGCAGGCCACCCGGCGCCTCGTCGTAGAACCGCGCGCGGCCGCGCCGCCGGACCGACTGCGGCGGCACCGTAGCGCGGGCGCGTCACCTGCACCTCGCGGCGCGACCTCCTCGACGAGCTCGGCCGGTACCTCGCGCGATGAAGCGCGACGGCGCTGCGTAGCTGTCGACGCCGTGCATGCGGCGCTGCTCGGCGTAGGTCAGGTAGAGCTGCCGCATGGCGCGCGTGGCGCCGACGTAACAGAGGCGGCGCTCCTCCTCGAGACCTGCGACGTCGGTCACCGAGCGCTGGTGCGGAAACAGGCCGTCCTCGATGCCCGCACAGGAACACCACCGGAAACTCCAGGCCCCTTGGCCGTGTGCAGCGTCATCATCTGCACGCAGTCCTCCCACTCCTCGGCCTGGCCCTCGCCGGACTCCAGCACCGCGTGCGACAGGAACGCCGCCAGCGGCGATATCGTCGCGTCCTCGGGCTCGAAGCCGCGCGCCGCGCTCACGAGCTCCTCGAGGTTCTCGATGCCGCGCCTCGCCCTTGTCGGCCTTCTCCTTGCTGGTAGTGCTCGACGAGCCCGCTCGCCTGGATGACGTGATCGACCTGCTCGTGGAGCGGCAGCGCCCTGCGTGGCGGCGTCGAGCCGTCTCGATCAGCGCCAGGAACGCCTGCAGGCTCGACTGCCGCCTTGGCGCCGAGCTGGCCGCGGCGGCTGCGCAGCCGGCGCCACAGCCACAGCGAGCGTTGGCGCGGCGCGTACTCGCGCAGCACGCTCGAGCGTGCGTCGCGCCGATGCCGCGCGCGGGCAGGTTCACGACGCGCTCGAACGAGGCGTCGTCGTCGCGATTGGCGATCAGGCGCAGGTAGGCGAGCGCGTCCTTGATCTCCGCCCGCTCGAAGAACCTGCAGGCCGCCGTAGACGCGGTACGGCATGCGCGCCGCGAGCAGGTACTCCTCGAACACGCGCGACTGGGCGTTCGAGCGATACAGGATCGCGGTCTCGCGCCGCTGCCCGCCCTGCGCGACCCACTCGCGGATGCGGCCGACCACGAACTCGGCTTCGTCGCGCTCGTTGAAGGCGCGGTACAGGCGGATCGGCTCGCCGCGCTCGCCGCTGGTCCACAGCTTCTTGCCGATGCGCGCCGGCTGTTGTTGCGCGATGATCGCGTTGGCCGCGGCGAGGATCGTGCCGGTCGAGCGGTAGTTCTGCTCGAGCCGGAACGAGCTGCGCGCCGTGGAAGTCGCTTGCGGAACTGCTGCAGGTTCTCGACGCGCGCGCCGCGCCAGCGGTAGATCGACTGGTCGTCGTCGCCGACCACGAACGGGATGCTCGGTCGGCGCCGGCGAGCAGCCTCGAGCCACGCGTACTGGATCGCGTTCGTGTCCTGGAACTCGTCGACCAGCACGTGCCGGAAGCGCGCGCGGTAGTGGTCGGCGCAGCTCGGGCACCGTCGCGCCACAGCTCGCAGCTGCGCAGCAGCAGCTCGGCGAAGTCGACCACGCCGGCGCGCCGGCAGCATCTCCTCGTAGCCTTCGTAGAGCCGGATCAGCTGCGCTGCGGGTCGGATCGCCGCCGTCGCTTGAGCTGCTGCGCGCGCAGGCCCTCGTCCTTCTGCGCGTTGATGAACCACGCGATCTCGCGCGGGACCCAGCGCGCCTCGTCGAGCTCGAGCGAGCGCGACGAGCTTGCGCATCGAGCCGCTGCTGGTCCTCCGCAGTCCAGAATCTGGAAGCCCTGCGGCAGTCCGGCCTCGCGCCAGTGCATCGCAGCAGCCGGTGCGCGATGCCGTGGAACGTGCCGATCCAGAGCGGCGCTGCACGGCAGTGCCGAGCTGCGCCTCGATGCGCCCGCGCATCTCGCCCGCGGCCTTGTTCGTGAAGGTCACGGCGAGGATGCCGTGCGGCGAGACGCTCTCGACCTGCGACCAGCCACGCGACGCGATGCGTGAGCACGCGCGTCTTGCCGCTGCCGGCGCCGGCCAGCACGAGCGTCGGCGCGAGCGGCGCCGTGACGGCCGCGCGCTGCGCGTCGTTGAGCGGGTCGATCGAGGTGGGATCACGTCCATGGGGGGCGCGATTCTAGCAACCGCGCGCGGCTTGTCGCAGGCGCCGGTTGACAAGCCGCGAGATGTCGCAGCGCGCGATCCACGGTAGATGTCGGGTACGCGTTACACTGCCGCATCAGGCTTCGTGACCCGATGCACATGACGCAGACTGCCACGCGCGCTGCTGACGCTGGCGCTGTCCCGGTTCTACCCGGCGTCGAACGTCTGTACTGCGGAGGCTGCGCACGACATCGCCTGCGAGCGCCGCGAGCGCGTGGGACGGCTATGTCGATCGGGTTTCTCGAGCAGCATCTTCGCAGCGAACCCCGTGTTCGCCGTCAACGCGGGTCGTCACGAGTTCGACGGTCGGCTGCCCGACTACAGCGCTGATGCGCTGCGCCGCGAGGTTGCGCGTCTCAAGCAGGCACGCGCCGACATCGACGGCGTTCGACACCGGCGCGATGACCGCGCAACAGCGCGTTCGAGCGCGAGCTACCTGCGCGACGTGCTCGACGAGAAGCTCTTCTGGATCGACGAGGCGCAGTGGCCCTACCGCAATCCCGACGTACTACCTCGACGACCTCGATCCCGGACGCCGTACCTGAACCGGCCGTATGCACCGCTCGAGCCGCGCATGCGCGCCTACATCGCTTACGCGCAGGCGATCCCGCGAGCCGCGGCCCAGATCCGCGCGAACCTGCGCACGCCGCTGCCGTCGCGCCTGGATCGAATACGGCGCCAACGCGTTCGGCGGCTTTGCCGACTTCTACGCGAACGACGTCGCGGCGAGCTTTGCGCGGCGTCAGGACTCCAGCGCTGCAGCAGCAGATCTCAAGACCGCCAACACGGCCGCCGCCGCGGCGATGCAGCGAGCTCGCCGACTGGCTGCTCGCAGCCAGCAGCGCGACGGCGACGCAGCGACTTCGCGCATCGGCGCGGCGATGTTCAGCCGCATGCTCGAAGCGACCGAGCAGGTCGAGCTGCCGCTCGAGCGCAGTCGCAGAGATCGGTCGCGCGGATCTCGACCGCAACACGGCCGCGCTGCGCGCCGCGTGTCAGCAGTTGCTGCCGGGCGGCAGCGTCGCCGAGTTGCGTCGCAAAGCGTGCGCGCGCACAAGCCTGCCGACGGTCCGGTGCGAGGCTCGCGCGCGCAGCTGCCGGACGCTCGAGGCCTTCGTGCGCCAGTCGGGACATCGTCAGCATCCCGAGCGACGAGCAAGGCGCTCGTCGCAGAGGCGCCGCCGTACAACGCGCAGAACTTCGCGTACATCAACCCGCCCGGTCCGTACGAGAAGAACCTGCCGGCGATCGTACTACATCGCGCCGCCGGATCCGCGGTGGCCGCCGAGCAGCGCGCGCAGTACATACTGCCGCTGGCGCGTCGATGCTGTTCATGTCGATGCACGAGGTCTGGCCGGGTCACTTCCTGCAGTTCCTGCACTCGAACCGCAGTCGCGTCGCGGATCGGCCAGCTGTTCGTCGGCTACGCGTTCGCCGAGGGCTGGGCGCACTACGCCGAGGAGATGATGTGGGACAGCGGGCTTGCGGCAACGGCGACCCCGAGGCTGCACGTCGGCCAGCTCATGCAACGCGCTGCTGGCGCGACGTGCGCTATCGCTGTCGGCCATCGGCCTGCACACCGGCAGGCATGACGCGTCGCGGAGTCGGAGCAGATGTTCCGCGACGAAGCGCTTCCAGATGCGGGCAACGCACGCCAGCAGGCGGCGCGCGGCACCTACGATCCCGGCGTACCTCAACTACACGCTCGGCAAGCTGATGATCCGCAAGCTGCGCGACGACTGGACGGCGACGCGGGCGGACGCGCGCATGGCACGAGTTCCACGACACGCTGCTCTCGCTACGGTGCACCGCCGCTGCCGCTCGTGCTGCGCGCAGATGCTGGGCGGAACGCGGGCGGCGTCTAGCTGCTGACGCGCGGCCCGCTGCGCGCGTCGATCGACGGATACTGCGTCAGCGCGTGCGCGTGCGTGGCTGTGACGATCGGCATCCAGCGGGCGACCATGACGCCCGCCAGCGCCGCCAGCGCGAGGTCCGCCCAGCCGTAGGCCGTCGCCGCCGTGCCGGCTGCGAGCACGCAGAGTCCCGAGCACGGCCAGCAGCGCGAGCCCGGCCGCGACGTGCGGCAGCATTCCAGCGCCGACGAGCAGCCAGCCGAGCGCAACGTAGCAGAACGCCTTGCCGAACAGCTGCGCGGGCGCCGGCGGCGCGTGCCGAATCGTCGCTCGAGCGCTTGCATGCGACATGTCGAACGGCCGTGTGCCCTGTCACGAGCGGCGCAATCGCGAGCCAGGCGAGCCACGCGACGAGCATGAGCGCGAGCCAGCAGGCAGCGCGTGCGGTCGCTCGAGCCTGCTCAAGGGCACGAGCGCCGGCACGACGAGTGCGATCGCGACGATCTCGGAGAAGTCGAGGTGACTGCCGGCCACGAGCGCGCGACCGACGAGCACCGCCGCGACGACGATCAGCAATGCGTCGACCGCGCGCTGGCGTCGCGTGAGGTGCACGAGCGCCTGGGCGACGATCAGCCACGCGATGAAGTAGCGCGGCCAGCTCGGCCAGGCGACCAGTGCGGAGTCGAGCAGCGGCCGCACCGCACTCTTGAACTGCCTGAGACCGAGGCTCGGGCAGCAGCGGCCAGAGCCGCGTCAAGCAGCCACAGCCCGACGATCGTCGGCGGCGACCGTCAGCGAGCGGCTTCCGGGGTTGCCCTGCGGCACGATGCGCGACCCGAACGCCTGCCAGGCCGAGCCGCCGACGCGCACCCGCGAACGGTGCCGACCGAGTTCAGCGTGAGGTCCGTCAGGCTCGGCACGCGCGACTCGATCGATGCCTGCGCAGCTCGCATCGCGAGCGACATCGCGGCGCCGCCGATCGTTGCGAGCGCGATCGCGGTCACGCGGTCCCGTCGCGCGGCTCCACGAGCAGCGCGCCAGGCAGAACCCGAGCGGCGGCGTACAGCAGCACGTTGTTGAACATGTCGCTGCGTGACGCTCGCGCCCACGTCATCGACTTCAACGCGACGGTCACCGCGGGGCGATCCGCGCGAACTCGAACGGAACAGCGACACGTACAGGATCAGCGCCACGACGACCGCGAGCAGCAGGGCGCTGCGAAATGCTGTGCGTGCAGCCATCGCTGCGGCGGTCAGGGCCGCAACGATGACGTAATGATCCACCAGCAGTGCGGCGAACAGCCAGCATCAGGTAGTTCACCGAATATCGGAACACCGTCATCGGCAGGTGCTCGGCCGAGTCTCGGCGCCACAGTGCGATCGCGTGCCGTGCGAACATGAGCCTCAGCACGATCGCGGCCGACGAGGTAGATCAGCCCGCTCATGCCGGTGAGGTACGGCAGCAGCGTCACGATCACGAGCAGGATCGTGTAGAGGAGGATGTGCAGACGCGTGAACGCAACGCCGTACGCGACCGGCAGCATCGGGATGCCCGCTCGCGCGTAGTCGTCGCGGCGCGCGATCGCAAGCGCCCAGAAGTGCGGCGGTGTCCACGCGAAGATGATCAGGAACAGCGGCAGCGCGTGCGGCGCCACGTCCCGGTCACGGCCGTCCAGCCGAGCACGGGCGGCGCCGCGCCGGCGCGCGCCGCCGATCACGATGTTCTGCGGCGTGGCGTGCTTGAGCCAGACGGTGTAGAGCACCGCGTAGCCGATCAGCGATGCGAACGTCAGCACGGCGGTCAGCGTGTTGACGAGCAGCACGAGCAACGCCATCGACGCGACGCCGAGCACGGCGGCGTACGCAAGTGCCTGCCGCGCACTGAGATGACCGGTCGGGATCGGACGATGCATCGTGCGCGACATCTTCTCGTCGTAACGACGGTCGAGCACATGGTTGATCGCAGCGGCGCTCGACGCTGCGCGAGCGCGATGCCCAGGGTCCCGTACACCAGCGCGGCCAGCGGCGGCAGGCCCGGCGCCGCGAGCAACATGCCGACAACCGCGGTGAACACGATCAGCGGCACGACCTTCGGCTTGCCGATCTCGTAATAGTCGCGCCACGTGGCGGCGACTGAGCGGCAATCGGGGCTGGCGGGATGGGTGGCACTCGCGGGATCCGGGAACGGAGCCGCGATTTTACCGCTGGCGGAGCGGTCCTGCCAGGCTCCGGGCATAGCGCAGCACGGCGAGCACGCTGAGCAGCAGCAGGGCCGCCACGGCGTTGTGCGCCGTCGCGAGCGCGAGTGGCAGAGTCTTCAGCACCATCGTCGGTCCCAGCACCAGCTGCGTGGACAGCACGCCGGCCAGCGCGAGGCCCGCGATGCGGAGCCTCGCGCCACGACGCAGCCACGCACGGCGAGCCAGGCGACGTAACCGAGCACGACTGCGGTCACGACCGCGCCGAGCCGATGCACGAAATGAATCGCGACGCGGGCCGGGTGATCGAGCACGCCGCCCTCGTAGTCGATGCCGAGCCCGCGCCAGAGCACGAACGCGTCCTTGACGTCCATGTGCGGCCAGAACGTCTTCTGACAGGTCGGGAAGTCGGGACAGGCGAGCGCCGCGTAGTTCGAGCTGACCCAGCCGCCGAGCATGATCTGCAACGCGAGCACGCATGAGCCCCGACGATCGCCCACCGTCGCAGATGTGCGTCCGGTCCCGGTCCGGGCACCGTGGGACCTCCGAGCGCAAGCCACCACAGCAGGGCGAGCGTGGTCATGCCGCCGACCAGGTGTGCGACGACGATCAGCGGCTGAGCAGCAGCGTCACGGTCCACATGCCCGAGCAGCGCCTGGAACACGATCAGCAGCGGCAGCAGCGACGGCACGCGCAATGGCTGGGTCGGGTCGCGGCGATTCAGGTACGCCGTGATCGCGATCGCGAGCACCACGATCACGAGTCCGCCCGCGAAGAAACGATGGAACATTTCGCTTGAATGCCTTGTGCTCTTCGACCGGACGGTCCGGAAACGCCCGTTCGCGGCCTCGGCGTTCGCGGCAGCCTGGCCGGCGGTCAGGTGCCCATAGCAGCCCGGGCCAGTCGGGACAGCCGAGACCGGCATTGCTCAAGCGCACCCAGGCGCCAAGCACGACCACGCAGAATGCGAGCGCGGCGCCGAACACGCGGAGACGACGGAAGTAGGTTCGAGGCATGGGGTTCAAGCGAGCGTTGGGTGAATGTGCTGCGCGCCGTGCTCAACCGATGTGGAGACAGCTGAGCAGTTTCCTGAGGTCCTGCAACAGCGCCTTGTCGGGCGCCGAGGCTGCGTAACTCATCATCAGGTTGCCGAGCGGGTCCGACGACGCTAGATGCGTCCCGGCCTCGGCAACCGGCACGCCGTCGTAGACCGGGAACACGTCGAGCAGCGGCGTGCCGCGGTCGCCTTCGAGCAGGCGCGACGGTCAGGTCCGCATGCTCGCGCGCGAGGAACTCGCGAGTCGCAGCAGTTCGCCGTGACGAGAAACGCGCGCTGCACGCGATCGAAGTCCTGGTTGAGTGCGATGCGGCGACTGGCGCATCAGGTAGAGCGCCTTGCGGCAACGTGCGTCGCAGAGCCCATCGCCGACGTAGACGATAGTCCACGTTTCGCGCAGGAAGTGCGCACCGGTCGGGCCGCCGTCCGGTGTCGCGAGCTCGACCGGCGGCAACGGTCTCGCGGGGTCGATCAGGATCGCCCTGATGCGTGAGCCCGGTGGGGCGCCAGTGCGCGCCGCCGTAGTAGAGCCAGAATGCGCCGCCAGCGGCGCCAGGAACAGCGCCGCGATGAGCAGCAGCGTGCGCCGGCCGCCGCGCGACGGCGCTCGGTGTCGCCGCACGTGCTCAACTCCGCCTCCGGATTCGGATCCGTCGCGTCGCAGGCTCGTCGCGACGAATGCGACGGCTGCGGCCACGCCCGAGCGCGAACCACTGCAGCGCGTACCCGAGGTGGCGCTCGGTCCGAAACCGATCGATGGGCGCCATACCCGCTCGTACCCGTCCGGCAGGTCGTCGTCGAGCAGCACGGATGCGCGAGGCAACGCGCTTCCCGAGCGTCTCTTCGAGATCCGCCACGGTCGGAAACAACAGCACGCGCGGCCAGCGTTCGTCGCCCGCGACGCTAGCGTTGCCGACTCCGGATGCCGGGCACCGGCAGCGTGTCGAGCCGACCGCGCACGGCGCGGGATTCATCGCCGACCGCGACGTCGGGCAGGCGATCGCGTGTCAGGCCCATGGGCACCCAGCCGCCGATCGACGAGCACGATGCCGTGGCCGTCCGCGCGCTCGAGCGGCGTCAACACGCGGTAGCCTGCGCGCGCCGTTCGCCGCTGGCATGTTGTCGATCAGCACCTGGTGGTCGGATCGGTAGTGACCGCTGACCCGCACGTGCTGGTAGCGCGGCATTTCGTCGATGTCGCGGCCCGACAGGTCGATCGTCGTCTGCGTGCCCCGCGCGAAGGCCTCGAGCAGCTCGCGCTTCTCGCGACCGCGACCGATCTGCCAGCACCCGAGCGAAACGCAGCCCGCGAGCACGAGCAACGTGACTGCCGCGGGCCACGTCCGCGGTGCGAACACACGGTTGCCAGACCGTCAATCTCATCTATACTTTTGCCGGGGAATCACGGCGGCGAACTCGATGATCAAGATACTCGTCATCGTCGTACTGGTGGCCATCGTACTGAGCCTCTTCACCGGGCTCGGTTTCCTGGTCAGGGGAAACCCGAAGTCTCGTGGCATGGTCAACGCGCTGACCGTACGCGTCGCGCTTTCCGTCCTGCCTGTTCATGCTGCTGTTCGTTGCATGGCGGACCGGCATGATCCGCGCCGCATCACACGGGCCCTGACCCGCCCGAGCGGGCCCGTTGCGATGAGGCCGGTTTGCCGCGCGCAACCGGCGCCCGGTTCGCGTGCTGCGTCTACAGCCAGTAGACGAAGATGAACGAGGCCGAGCCACACGACGTCGACGAAGTGCCAGTACCACGCGACGCCTTCGAGACGCGAAATGCTGCTTCGGCGTGAAGTGCCCGCTTGAGCACGCGGGCCCAGATCACGAACAGCATGATTGCGCCGATCGTGACGTGCAGGCCGTGGAACCCGGTCAGCATGAAGAACGTGGAGCCGTACTACGCCGCTGCTCAGCTTGAGGTTCAGCTCGTGGTAGGCATGCATGTACTCTTGGCCTGCAGCCCCACGAACAGGAACCCGAGCAGGAACGTCATCGCAAGGAAGACCTTGAGCATGAAACGGTTGCCACCCTTCAGCGCGTGGTGCGCGACCGTGATCGTCACGCCGGACGTCAGCAGGGATCGCAGTGTTGAGCGCCGGCAGGCCAAACGCCGGGATCGTCTCGAACGTGCCTCCGACGTTGCCGGGACCGCCGCTCGGCCAGTCGGGGTTGAACTCCGGCCACAGAGAACGTGCGCGTCAGGTACTTCGATGCCTTCAGCCGCCAGAGCCACGGCACCGACAGCTGCCGCGCGTAGAACAGCGCGCCAAAGAACGCGGCGAAGAACATGACCTCGGAGAAGATGAACCACACCATTCCCATGCGGAACGAGCGGTCGACGCCTTCGTTGTAGGCTCCGCCGACGCTTTCGCCGACGACCGTCGAGAACCAGCCATAGAACATGAACGCGACGAGCGCGACGCCGGCCCGCACCAGCCATGGCGCGAAGGCGACGTGGTTCAGCGTCAGCGCCACGCCCAGCATCGTCAGGAACAGCGCGACGGCGCCGATGATCGGCCACTTGCTGCCGTGAGGGATGTAGTACTTGTCGGGGTCGTGGGCGGTGGTTGCGTGGAGCCATGGCCGGAAGGTTCCGTTGCAGGTCGTCGGTGGTCGCCGGTCAGTGCGTGCCAGAGGAGGATCATCGCGCCGCGAGCTTCGGCTCGGGCAGCGATGTACATCGAATATGCAAAGCGTCATGCGATCGACCTGCGCGGGCAGGGCGGGGTCGATGATGAACCGCACGACGAACTTGCGCTCCTCGTCGCCCCTGAATGCCTGCGGCGTGAAGCAGAAGCACTCGGTCTTCTGCAGATAGCGCGCCGTCGTGGCCGGTGCGACGCTCGGCAACGGCCTGCCCGGTCGCCGCGACGAGTGCGCCGGTTGTGGACCCGGAACCAGGCCTCGCTCAGCTTGCCAGGGCGAACCGAAACCGAGGTCGCGAGCGGCGTGATCTCCATTCGGCGCCGGGCGCGAGCGCCGACACGAATTCGAGCGTGCACGTTGCGCGCGGCCGCGGTCGCTCTCGTGCGCGACCGCCGGGCGGTCGTTCACGCGGATGCCAGCCACCTTGCACAGCACGTCATAGAGCGGGACCAGCGCAAAACCGAACGCAAAAGCTCCAGCGCGACCATCAGCAGCAGCTGCCAGGTCAGCGAGGCGTGCGGGTGACGAGTGCGGGGCGTCATGGCGCTAATGCGGCGCGCGCATCACGCCGGACAGGATGAACGCCAAGTAGATCGCGAACGCGAGCGCGCCGAGCAGCCACGCGTTGCGGCGTATGCGCCGCTTCTGCGCTTCGATCGGGTTCGTCGTCACACGCGCGGACCCAGGAAAGCCGGCGGCTCATCGAACGTGTGGTATGGAGCCGGCGACGGGAC
>ERZ1370068.526-contig-10479_pt1 | contig 19789 bp, 24 predicted proteins | sample MGYA00561227_ERZ1370068 | MGnify/ENA primary metagenome ERZ1370068 (study PRJEB38410, sample SAMEA6850437) | metagenome | study: Metagenomic assessment of the ecological functions of the soil: analysis of the soil microbiota associated with the...
AAGCCTTCGTTCAGTTACGTATTGCTGGCCGCGGCCTGCGCCAGCTATGGATCCTGTTCGTCTTTCCGTCGGAGATCGAAACGGTCGGCAACGTCGTGCTCGAAGCGATGGCGTCCGGGTTGCCCGTCGTCGCGATGGCCCAGGGCGGTCCGAGGTTCGTCGCCGATCCGGGACGCTCGGCGATTCTCGCCGGCAACCATCAGGCGTTCGTCGATGCGGTCCGCACCCTCGTCCGCGACGAGGCGCGCCGCGAGGCGATGCGGAAAGCGGCGCGGAGGCGCGCGCTGGAGATGTCCTGGGATCGCATCTTCGATGATGTCTGCGGCGCGTATGCAACGGCCATCTCCGTTCCCGTCGATCGCCGCCGCGAGAGCGGCGAGGCCGTCGTCACCGGAGCAGGCGCTTCGCGAGTCGCGACGGGCCTCTGATTCACCCACAACCAACGCCGCCGACGCGCCGGGCGGAACCGCTGTCGAATCGACAGCGCGACTGATTGGCGAGGCCGCACCATCGACGGACACAACAAACACAAAAGATATAAAGACGTCCAAGGTTCTTCCCAAACTTGTGATCTTTGTGGTCATTTGTCACGCCACGAAGAATCAAGCGCCACTGTAATTTTTTATAGCAAATGCTTGGGTGTTCAGTTACCGAGTCGTTACAATGCCGTTGCTCGTGGCTGCGGCTTCTTCGCTCCTACATTCGTTTCGGACCCGGCTCCAGGCCTTGGTCTGCGAACTGCCGGGTCTGGAACTGGGTCGCGGTGAGGCGCTGCACCGTGCGCGCGTCGCCTCGCGGCGGCTTCGTGAACTGCTGCCGCTCCTCGAACTCGAACACCAGCCGGGTCGGAAACTCAATCGACAACTGCGAGCGGTGACCAGGCGTCTGGGCCGGGTGCGCGAGTTGGACGTGTTGATCGGTCTCATCGACGAATTCGACCGCAGCGGCAAGCATTCGCCAGCGGCATTGACGACACTGCGTCACGTGATCGCGCGGGAGCGCGACGCGGCGCGCCAGCGCCTCGCCGTCAGGCTGCCGGTATCGAAAACTCGCGCGGCTCGCCGGCAGGCTGGAGCGAGCCGTGGATCCCGAGAAGCTGACCGCTGCGACGGAGATCGCGCTGTCGATGCGCGACGCGCGAAGCGGGCGTCGCTCTGGGCGTTGGACGCGCGGATCGCTCGTCGCGCCGGCGGCGTTCGCGAGGCAATCGAGGATCGCCGGCGTGCTCTATGCGCCCGAACGACTCCACGACGTCCGCATTGCGCTGAAGAAGCTGCGCTATGCCGCCGAGATTGTCGCTCGAGGCTGGACGTCCGCGCGTGGCCGCCGACGTTACCGCATTGAAAGCGGCGCAGGATCTGCTCGGTCAGTTGCACGATTACGAGACGCTTGCGGCCTGGGGCCGTGACGCGCAGGCCTCGCTCCCTCCCGTTCTTGCGACCTGGCCGCAACTGAATTCACTGGTCCACGCCCTCGAAGATGAGTGCCGCCAGATGCACGCGCGCTACCTGCGCGATCGCACGCGATTGATCGCGATCGCCGATCGCCTTGGTGCGGACCAATCCGCTGCGCGCGATCGGGCGAGCTCGCGCCACGCCGGCTGATCGCGCCGCAATCTCCCATCCTCTATAAATAGGCGCTGGGAGGCGCCACGGACGTGCCGGCCCGGATTGCCGGTCTCCATGGCGCCTCGTCTGAAGTGCGCTGTTCAGGTCACCACGTGGATCAGTGATCGTTCCTCGTACTCGAGAACGTCTGCGCATGCACGGCCGGATACGGCTTGCTGCCCATCAGACCAGTCCACAGCACTCGGTTGAATCGCGCAGGAGGCACCTGGTCGGCCTCGGAGAAGTCGAAACCGGCCGTGACCGTGTCCCAGTAGGCGGCGTCGTGCTGCGGCTGGATGCATCGGCCCGGCGGCGAATCTCACGCCGTTGTCTCCCGTCAACGACGCCACCGTCGTCGTCGCGAGAACGGTTGATGCCTCGGCGGTGTAAGTTCCATCTGCCTGAATGAATGGATGTCGAACACATCGGTCATCGGCCGCTGGAACGCGGTGTTCAGGTTGATGTGCTCGGTGCCGAGAATGTCCTCGATCGTGCGCAGCGCGTTGACCTGGCTGTAGCGGGTGCTGACCACCGCGCCCTGCTTCACGTACGGTCCGACGACGTAGGCCGTGCCGCGATGCGAATCGACGTGGTCGGGACCGTCCTGCACGTCGTCTTCGGTGACGATGATCAGCGTGTCGGCGGCGTAGCGGCTGTTCGCGACCGCCTCGACCAGCCGGCCCAGCGCGAGGTCGCAGTCGGCCTGCTGCGTTTCAGGTGTGTTCACGCCGCCGAGCGCGCTGCCGAAACTGCCCATGTGGTCGTGGCTGATGCGAACCAGCGACAGGCTGGGCAGGTTGCGATTGGCGACGAACTGATCGAACTCGCGCTTCCATTCGTTGTAGCGCCACAGGTCCGGATAGTTCTGGTCGTAGCCGCGGAAGTAGACGTCGGTCAGCGGCGCCAGCGCCGGGTCGAGCGGCGCGACCTGAATGATGCCGGCGGCGAACGGATCCGATGACCGGCGCGGTCTTCGTGCCGATGCTGCCGATGTTGTTCACCAGGAAGCCGTAGTTGCGGACGGTGCCGCCCGCCTGCAGCACCGCGTTGAAGATGTAGCCGTCCTCGATCCCGAACGGCGCGTCGGCGGACGCGTGGTTGCCGGTGCCGGTCAGCAGGTTCGCGGTGCCGCCGGGCAAGGCCGCCGAGGCGTTGCTGTAGTTGGTCGTCCCGGCGACGCCGGACGCGGCGTCGCGCTCGGCGACGGTCGCGAAGTTGACCGGCACGTTGCGGTTCGTGCCTTCGGACTCGTAGGACAGCCCGCGGTTGACCGCGGCGTAGTTGATCTGCTGCGTGATCGCTTCCGTGTTGGTGACGCGGCCCTGCATCGACCAGGACCAGCCGTCCATGCTGCCGTCGCCGGGGTTCATGAAGTTGTCGAGCGTCACGAACCGGGTGGCGAGGTTGTGGTTGTTCGGCGTGAGCGCCTGGCCGAACTGGGTCAGATGTCGGGTCGCCATTCGCGCCGTTGGTCAGGTCGCCGAGCATCTGATCGTAGGTGCGATTCTCCTTCACGACATAGATCACGTGCTTGATGCGCTTGCTGACGAACTCCATCACCTTCGCGATCTTTCTCGTCTGGTCTCGGTCGAGTAGAAGTTGTTCTTCGCGACCCGTTTCCGTCAGATCGTCGCAGATGACCGGAGTGCGGCACCGGCGCGCTGACCAGCGACGCGCGCTCCAGCTGGAACTGGTACTGGTTCGACGCTCTCGAGGCGGCGGCGGCCGCCGCGTTGCCGCCCGGGATAGATGATGCTGGTGATGCTGGCCGTGCTGCTGGCCAGGTGGTTGGGGTTCGGCCCGGTCGACGCTCTTGCCGCTGACGATGTACATCCACGACCCGTCGGCGCTGAACGTGATGTCGTGCGGCTCGTAGGCGGTCGGGATCAGGCCGCTGACGCGTGTTCGCCTTGTGGCCCGTCAGCGGGATGACGGCGATGGAGTTCGCATCCGCTGTTGACCGCGTACAGCGTGTTGCCGTCCGGCGAGAGCGTCACCGCGAACGTGGCCGCGCCGGTGTATTTCCGGCCGGGCAGCACGCCGGCCGGCGCGCGCGCATCGATCCTGGCGACGACCCTGTTGGTCGACGGTGTCGATGACCGCGACCTGGTCGGCGTTGTCCTGCGCGACGTAGAGCCTGGACTGCGACTGCGTCGAGCGTCATCCCGAGGCCGTTGCCATCGAGCTTGATGCGCTTGATCAGGTGGCCTTCGGTCGGCGAGGACACGTCGACCACCACGACTTCACGGTCGCGGTCGCGACGACACATACGCCGTGCCGTTGCCCTTCATGACGACGACCGCGAACGGAAAGGTGCCGCCGGCGCCGCCGCTGCGGCCCTCGTTGTTCGACGAAATAGCGGACGCAGATCGTGCTCGTAGCGGACGGTGCGCGTGGCCGTGTCGATGACGCTGATCGAGTCGTTGTAGTTGTTGGCGACCACCAGCGTCGCGGCCGTCGGCGGAAATGTCCATGCCGCTGGCGTTGGGCTGCACGCCGAGGCCGACGCCCTTGTTGCGCGCGCTGCCGATGGCGCCGGGCGCGAAGTGGCCGAGCGCGAATCGGCGCCGCGGCCGTGAAGCTGCCGCCGCTCCTGACGTAGACATAGACCGCGTCGTCATTGCCGCCGGCGGCGTAGAGCGTATTGCCGTCCGGTGAGAACACCAGCCCGACGTGGCGCGTTGACCTGCTTGATCACTTGCATCAGCGCGCGGCTTGCCCTTGTTGGCGCCGACGACGTTGTAGAGAAAGATGACTGCGTCGAGTTGGCCACATCGACCGTGCCGTCCGGTTTGTAGAGCGAGTTCTGGCCGGCGGTGATGAACCGCCAGCGTCGTGCCGTCCGGACTGAGCTGCGAGCGCACGGCTTCACCCGCGACGAAGTCCGGGTACGCCGGCAGGCCCGGATTCAGATACTGCTGAACGGCATCCCGGATTGCGGTGGGCGTCACGAACTGGCCCGTGGCCAGCCGCATGAGCCGCCGCGCTCTCGACGATCGTTGTCCTCGTCATCATCGTCGTGCCGGCCGTCGCGGTCGCCGTCGTGGCGGCCGTCACGGTCTCCGTCGTGCCGGCCGCGGTCGCCGGTCCTGCCGGTCGTCGTTGCGTCCCTGTAGGGTGGCGCGCGCCGACAATGCGAGCAGTGCCGTCGACGCGAGCACACTGAGCTTGAACCAACGTCGCAGCGATCGTTTTGTCATCGTGGATCCTTTCTCGGTGAAGTGCGGAAGCGGCGAGCCACGTCGCTCGCACGCGCATCAGGAGTTCGCCTCAGGAGTTATAGGAGCGGCGTGTAACGTTGCTCAGACGACTGCGCAACAAATGCGCGGAGGTGCGTCGCAAAAAATCGCAAGGGTTGAGCTGGCGCGTCGCCTGACCTGCCGCAAGCGTGCTCACGTGTTGACGCGGTTGTTGTACGGCGTTGACACCGCTCGTTTATCGTCTCGACGCTCATTCGCACGAGACGACGACATGCTACATCGACAAGACTGTTCCGCTGACTTTGATCGCAACGTTCGCTTGCCGCTGCCGCGAACGCGCAGACGCAGACGACGCCGCCGCAAAATCCGCCGACCTTCGAGGACACGATTCAGGTCACGGCGACGCGCTTTGGTGAAGCCGGTCGCGGAAGTGCCCGGTCTCGATCAGCGTGATCACCGGCGACGAGATACGCGCCCGCGGCGCCACCGATTTGCGCACCGCGCTGGCGCTGCTCGGCGGCGTCAGCGTCGCGCCGGGCGGCGATGCCGGTCCGGCAGGCGCGGTTCCGGGCCTGCTCGGCGTCCGCGAGGTGGACGATCTGCTGCTGCTCATCGATGGCATTCCCGCCGGCGGCGCGTTCATCCCGCAGATCGAGGCGATCAGCCTGAACAACGTGGAGCGCATCGAGGTGCTGCGCGGCGCGGCGCCGGTGTACTACGGCACGACCGCCTTCGCCGGCACGATCAACGTGATCCACTACGCGGCGGGAAGCGCCGACCGCGTGACCGGCGTCCACTTCGGCAGCTATCAGTCGGGCGGCATCGGCGGCGCCGCGGTGTTGTCCGCGGGCCGCGTGCGTCAATCAGTCAGCGCCGAGTTGACGCAGCGACAATCTCTCCGGCGAACGCGCCGACTTACCGCCGCGCCCAGGGCGATCTGGCGGCTGGCCACGCAGCTCGGTCGCGGCAGATTTCGCGCGGACGTGGACCTCCTGGCACTGCGCCAGCAGCCGAACAGCCCGGCGCCCATCGACGAAGCGACCGGCGACGTTCATCGCGCTGCTGCCGGTCGACTTCAACCAGAATCCGGCCAACGCCGCGCTCGACAGCGACCGCTACAAGGTCGTGCTCGACTACGACCTGCCGCTGCGCATCGGCCGGTGGGGCAACACGGCCGCGTATACGCAAACGCACACCGACAGCGTGCGTGGGTTCATCGATGCCGGGGATACGCCGCAGCCGTGGACCGCAAAGACCAACGCCGACCTCGAATCGTTTCAGCAGGCGCTCGATCTCGAAAGAGATGTTCATCGACAGCAATCTCACGACGAGAGTTGGCCACCAGACTGGACCTGACCGCCGGCGTCAACCTCTTGATCGGGACGCGCCGGTGCGGACAGCCTGCGCTACGGTCAGCGATTGCTGCTCGACGGCGTCAGCCAGGTGCCGAGCACCGAATCCGTCACGCCGAAAGGCACCGTCGATTTCAACGACCGCCGCCGCTTCGTCGGCTTGTACGCGCAGAGCCACTATCGAGCTGACGTCCAGCGCGAGCCTGCTCGGCGGTCTGCGCTGGAACACCACGCACGAAACCCGGGACACCGTTCGCGTCAACAGCCGCGGAGTTGCGACGACCGTTCCGGCGACCCAGGATGTCAATCGCCTCACGGGATCGCTCGGCGCGGCGTGGCGCGTCTGGCAGGCCGCGAACAGCCCGATCAGCGTCGTCACGCTGCACGGCAGCGTGGGCTACACCTTTCAGCCGGCGCAGATCGACTTTGGTCCCGATCCCGAGGCTCAGCCCGAAGGAGGCGGCCTGCTCACACCGGAGACGCAGCGCAGCGTGATCGTGGGTCTGAAAGCCGATGCGCCCGGCGGCATTGCCGGATTCGATGTCGACGGCTTCTTCGTCGACTTCTACAATCAGCCGGTTCAAGCGACGTCCGGCGGCATCGCGGTGCTGCGCTCGATCGGGCAGCAGCGCTACAAGGGCATCGATGTCGAAGGCGCGCTGCGTCCGGTGAAGGGTTTGACGATCAAAGGCAACGTCGGCTGGAGCGACGCGCTCTACGTCGACTACCTGACGGATATCGACGGCACTCCCACGCAGCTGGCGGGCAATCATCAGGTGTTGACGCCATCGGCGCGCGTTGGCGCCGGATTGCTGTACGCGCCTGCCCGCGGATGGCGCGGATCCTTCACGGCGAACTGGATCGGCGAACACTGGCTGAACAGTCTCAACACCTTCAACGCTCCGGCGTATGCGGTGATCGACGGGTCGTTGGGCTACCGCTTCGCGCGTTTCACGGCGGCCGTTCTGGGATCCAACCTTGGCAACCGGCGCGACGCCGTGCAGCTGAGCGAGCTCGGCGAAGGACAGTTCTATCGCCTGCCGGCCCGCCGCGTGGATGCGACGCTGACCTGGCACTACAAATAGGGCGCTGATCGCCGGCGGCGTCCTCCTTCAGGCACACCCGCCAGACGGCCTTCGCCAGCCGCACTTCGAACGTTCGAACGGGCTTTCGCATCGTCTTTGACAAGGCCGGTGAGAAGCCGCTCGCCGATGAGATACTCGCGGTAGTCGGCGCGGGCAGCACTTCGGCCTGCGCGCCGTTTCGCAAAGGAGACCGGACATGAGCACCGTCCTCGAACCGAACGTCACGACGACGACCTGGAACATCGACCCCGCGCACTCGACCGCCGAGTTCAAGGTCCGGCACATGATGATCACGAACGTCAAGGGACGATTTTCGGGCATCACCGGCGTGCTGACGCTCGACGAACACGATGTCACCCGTTCGCACGTCGAAGGATCGATCGACGCGGCGTCGATCAACACGCACACGGCCGATCGCGACGCGCACCTCAAGAGCGCGGACTTCTTCGACGTCGAGCAGTTCCCGAAGTTGACGTTCGCGTCGACGCGCGTGTCGCGCGCCGGCGAGGAGGAGCTCGCGGTCGCGGGCGATCTGACCATCCGCGGCGTCACCCGTCCGGTCGTCTTCGCCGTCGAAGGCCCGACGCCGCCGGCCAAGGATCCGTGGGGCGCGACGCGCCTCGGGTTGTCGGCGACCACGAAAATCAACCGCAAGGATTTCGGACTGACCTGGAACGCCGCGCTCGAAACCGGCGGCGTCACTGGTCGGCGACGAAGTGACCCTGACGCTCGATCTGCAGTTGATCAAGGCGTGAGCGGATCGCCGTGAAACGAAAGGACGCGTCATGTCGGAGATCACCGGGCACGCCGGGGCGATGGATGCGGCGCTCGAGCGGCGGTTGAAGCGGCTGGGACTCGCTCGTGACGAGGACGACTGGCCGGACCGCTACCTGCTCTGCGAGCACATCGTCGATCCCGCCAGCGCCCGGACCCGGCAGCGGTTCGAGTCGGTCGCGCGGTTCATCCGCGACCTGATCGCGCGATCGCTGGGTGAGGACCCGCCTCACGCGCGATCAGGCGAATCCGAAGCGCGTCTACTACCTGTCGATGGAATTTCTGATCGGCCGCGCGCTGAACAACAACATCGTCAACCTCGCCGCCGAGCCGCTGGTCGAACGCGCGCCTGCGCCGCGGAGGGCTGGGCGCTTCGCGACCTGCTCGAGCAGGAGCCGGACGCCGGGCTCGGCAACGGCGGTCTCGGACGCCTCGCCGCCTGCTTCATCGATTCGCTGGCCACGCTGCAGTAGCTCGGCGATGGGCTACGGCCTGCAGCATGCAGTACGGCATCTTCAGGCAGTCGGTTCGCGACGGCTATCAGGTCGAAGAGCCGGACGACTGGCTGCGCCAGCCCGATCCGTGGCAGATCGCGCGTCCCGGCAAAGAGTTTCGCGTGCCGCTGCAGGCCAGCTTCGAGCTGAGAGGATCGTCGATCCGCGTCATTCCGGATCGGCCGTCGACGATCATCGGCATCGCGCACGATCGGCCGGTCGTCGGCTACGGCGCGCGCTGCGTCAACACGCTCCGGCTGTGGGGGCGCGACCGCGCCGAAGACGTTCGGCTTCGACGAGTTCTCGCACGGCGACTTCGTCGGCGCGGTCATCGGCAACATCGCGGCCGAATCGCTGACGCGCGTGCTCTATCCGGACGATTCGACGCTGGCCGGCCGCTCGCTGCGCTTCCTGCAGGAGTACTTCCTGGTGAGCTGCTCGCTGCAGGACATCCTGTCGCGCTTTCAGAAGCGCGGGAACGCATGGTCGGTGCTGCCCGATCACGTGGCGATTCAGCTGAACGACACGCACCCGGCGCTCGCCGTCGTCCGAGTTGATGCGTGTGCTGCTCGATCAGGAAGGGCTCGGCTGGGACGAGGCGTGGGATCTCACCGTTCGGACGCTCGCCTACACCAACCACACGCTGCTGCCCGAGGCGCTCGAGAAGTGGCCGGTCGAACTGTTCGAGCTGCTGGTGCCGCGCCAGCTCGAAATCATCTACGAGATCAACCGGCGGTTCCTGAACGATGTCGCCGAGCGGTATCCGTCCGATCCCGATCGTCCCGGTCGCATGAGCCTCATCGAAGAGGCGCCGGCGCGCACGGTGCGCATGGCGCACCTCGCTGTCGTCGGCACGCACAGCACCAACGGCGTCGCGGAAATCCACTCCGACCTGCTGCGCACGCACGTGCTCAAGGACTTCGCCGAGATGTTCCCGGCGCGGTTCAACAACAAGACCAACGGCGTCACGCCGCGGCGCTGGCTGCTGATGGCGAATCCCTCGCTGTCCGCGCTGATCACCGACGCGATCGGCGACGGATGGGTCACCGATCTCGATCAACTCCAGGGTCTCGCGGCGATGGCGGATGACGCGGCGTTCCGCGAACGGTTCATCGCCGCGAAGCGGCAGGCCGAAGAGCGGTTCGCCGGGTGGCTCGCGGCGACGCTCGGACAGGTCGTCGATCTCGACACGATCTTCGACAGTCAGGTCAAGCGCATCCACGAATACAAGCGCCAGCTCCTCAACGTTCTGCACATCGTCATCCTCTACGACCGCATGCGGCGCCAGCCGGACCTCGCCGTCACGCCGCGGACGTTCTTCTTCGCCGGCAAGGCCGCGCCTGCGTACCATCTCGCCAAGCTGATCATCAAATTGATCAACAGCGTGTCGCGGACGATCGACGAGGACGCGGCGGTGCGTCAGCGGCTGCGGGTGTTGTTCCTGCCCGACTACAACGTCAGCCTCGCCGAGCGCCTCATTCCGGCCAGCGACGTGTCGGAGCAGATTTCGACGGCCGGCTACGAAGCGAGCGGCACCGGCAACATGAAGTTCATGATGAACGGCGCGCTGACGGTCGGGACGCGCGACGGCGCGACCATCGAGATGGCGCGCGCCGCCGGCGAAGAGAATCTGTTCCTGTTCGGCCTGACCGCCGAGCAGGTGGCGGCGAGCCGCAGTTGGTACACCCGCAGTGGCACTACGAGCACGACGCGGAAACGCGCGCGGCGCTCGATCTGATCTTCAGCGATCACTTCAACCGCGACGAGCCCGGCATCTTCGCGCCGATCCGCGACACGCTGCTGGCGCGCGGCGACTACTACATGCACCTCGCCGATCTGCCGTCGTGCGCGGAGACGCACGCGCGCGTCGGCACCGTGTTCGCCGATCCGCATGCCTGGGCCGCCAGGGCGATCAGGAACGTCGCGCATTCCGGCCGCTTCTCGAGCGATCGCACCATCTCGGAGTACGCCGCCGGGATCTGGAACGTGCAGCCGTGTCCGGTGCCGTAGCGGCGCACCAGTGGTGTGTCTCTCGGACTTAATGCCGGGCCGCTCCGATGTCGCGGCCCGAAAATCGCGGTCGAAAGCCGGTTGTGACCAGCATCGACTTCAGTGGATACGCTCCGCTAGAACGCCGTCGCGGGCGATTGAAAGGACGCTGATGGACATGGAGCGAAACGTCGCGGCGAACGGCAGGACGACTGGCGACCCAGGCGATCCGTGCGTGATGGTGATCTTCGGCGCGTCGGGCGATCTCACCAAGCGCAAGCTGATTCCAGCGCTCTACAACCTCGCCAAGGACAACCTGCTGTCGCGGGAATTCGCGCTGGTCGGGTTTTCGCGTCCGGACTGGACCCACGACCAGTTCCGCGAGAAGTGCAGCGACGACCTGCGCCAGTTCGCGACCGGCCACATCGATCCGGACATCTGGCACTGGTTCGCGCGGCGGATGCTACATACGCGGCGACATCGGCGAGCCGGACGGGTTTCAGCGCCTGAAGGAGACGCTCGTCGACGTCGACCAGGAGCACGGCACGCGCGGCAACTATCTCTATTATCTGGCGACCGCGCCCAATTTCTTCTCGACCTGCGTCCATCAGGTCGGCGATCTCGGGCTGGCGTCCGAGGACAACGGCCAGTGGCGGCGCGTGATCATCGAGAAGCCGTTCGGTCGCGACCACGAATCGGCGCGGGCGCTCAACGCCGACGTGCAGCAGGTGCTGGCCGAATCGCAGATCTACCGGATCGATCACTATCTCGGCAAGGAGACGGTCCAGAACATCCTGGCCTTCCGCTTCGCCAACGGCATCTTCGAGCCGATCTGGAACCGCAACTACATCGATCACATCCAGATCACCGCGGCGGAGACGCGTCGGCGTCGAGACGCGCGGCGGTTACTACGAGACCGCGGGCACGCTGCGCGACATGGTGCCGAACCACCTGTTCCAGCTGATCTGCCTGACCGCGATGGAGCCGCCCGTGTCGTTCGACGCGAACGTGATTCGCGACGAGCAGGCCAAGATCCTCAAGGCGATGCAGCCGTTCGAGGACCGCGAGCGTGCTGACGCGCGCGGTGCGCGGCCAGTACGGAGCGAATCACAGCGGCGCGATCGGCTACCGCCAGGAAGCGAAGGTGGCGCCGCTGTCACGCACCGAGACCTACGTCGCGCTCGAGTTGTTCATCGACAACTGGCGCTGGGCCGACGTGCCGTTCTTCGTCCGCACCGGCAAGCGCCTCGCCAAACGCGTCACCGAGATCGTCGTCCAGTTCAAGCGCGCGCCGTTCGTGCTGTTTCGCAAGACCGCGGTCGACAGGCTGGAACCGAACCGTCTGGTGCTGCATCTCCAGCCCGAGGAGGGGATTTCACTCAGCTTCGGCGCGAAGTTTCCCGGTCCGGTGGTCCGGCTCGGCGCGGTCGACATGGCGTTCAACTACGCGGATCACTTCGACGCGATCCCGCAGACCGGCTACGAGCGGCTGCTCTACGACTGCATGCTCGGCGATGCGACGCTGTTCCAGCGATCCGACATGGTCGAAGCGGCGTGGCGCGTCGTCGCGCCGATTCAGAGCGTGTGGGCGCGCTCGAGCCGCGCGATTTTCCCAACTACGCCGCCGGCACGTGGGGACCGGAGGCGGCCGCGCAGCTGATCGGCAAGGACGGCCGCCAGTGTACACGCGCGCCGCCGCGCGAGCGCGCCGCCGACGCCAAGCCGATCGAGGATCAGCTGTCGGAGTTTCAGGCGTAAGGGAAATCAAACTCTCCACCACGGAGGACACGGAGGACACAGAGGACATACAAGGAATTCCTCCGCGTCCTCCGTGGTGGAGAACTCGGTTCGGCAACGTGCGTCAGGTCTGTCACGCAGCCACGTTGTCGCGGTTCGTCAGCAGATGCCGAGGCGGTTGATGCCGTCGAACGCGGCGGTCTTATAGCACTCGGCGAGCGTCGGGTAGTTGAAGCACGGTATCGACGAAGTAGTCGACCTTGCCGCCGAGCGCCAGCACCGCCTGCCCGATGTGCACCAGTTCGGCGGCTTCGGCGCCGATGATGTGGACGCCGAGCAGCTGGCGCGTCTCGCGGTGGAAGATCAACTTCAGGAGTCCGGTCCGGTCGCCGAGGATCTGGCCGCGCGCGATCTCGCGATACTGCGCCCGGCCGACTTCGTACGGCACGCCCGCCGCGGTCAGCTGCTCTCCTCGGTTCTGCCGACCATCGACATGCCCGGCACGGTGAAGATGCCGTAGGGAAACAGCTCCGGCAGACTGTGTGTCGGCACGCCGAAGGCATGACACGCGGCGAGGCGTCCCTGCTCCATCGACGTGGACGCGAGGCTGGGAAGCCGATGACGTCGCCGACCGCGTAGATGTGCGGCACCTCGGTCTGATAGTGCTCGTTGACGCGCAGCCGTCCGCGGTCGTCGGCCTGCGAGTCCCGCGGCCTCGAGCCGCAGCGTGTCGGTCGCGCCGCGGCGGCCGACGCTGTAGAGCGCCTTGTCCGCGACGACCTGCTTGCCGCTGGCGAGATGCAGCCGGACGTGGTCGCCGTGATCGTCGTGGTAGGCCTCGATCGAGGACACGGTTTCGCCGAGATGCAGCATGGCGCGGTTGCCGCGCAGGTGATAGACGAGCGTCTCCGATGATTTCCCGGTCGACGAACGGCAGCAGTTGCGTGCGCGAGTCGATCAGCGTCACGCGGACGCCGAGCGCCGCGAAGATGCACGCGTACTCGAGCCCGATGACGCCGGCGCCGACGACCACGAGCGAGCGCGGCAGCTCGCTCGACGTGCAGCAGGTCGTCGCAGGTGAAGACGTGCTGGCCGTCGCACGGCGCAAACGCATCGTGCATCGTCGTCGTCCCGACCGCGATGACGATCACCGCGGCGCTGATCTCCTGGATCACGCCCTGCGGGCACGAGCTCGAAGGCCGCAGGCGATGCGGATCCGCGAACGCGGCCTGCGCGGTGAGGATGTCGACGCCGTTGCGCATCAACTGATGGCGGGCGACGTCGATCTCGTTGCTGATCACGTGATCGACGCGGAACAGCAGGTCGCGCATCGTGATGTGCTGCTTGACCGAGTACGAGGCGCCGTAAATCCCGCGCTCGCGGTAGCCGGAAAGCCGCAGCGCCGACTCGCGCAGCGTCTTGCTCGGGATGCGTGCCGGTGTTGATGCAGACGCCGCCGACGACCGGTCTGCTTCTCGACGATGGCGACGCGCTTTTCGAGCTTGGCGGCCTGGATGGCGGCGCGGTGTCCAGCGGGACCGGAGCCGATCACGACCAGATCGTAGTCGTAGTGGGACACGGCGATACCTCGTGGCGATCGGACTCGGGACACGAACCGCGTCTCACAAACCCGCACAGAGCACGAAACCACGAAAACTGCGAAACCACGAAACGAGGGACTATTCAGGTTGCTCGTGGTTTCGTGTTTTCGTGGTTTCGCGTGATTCTGACGGGCATTGTGAGATGACCTCTAAGTGTGCCGCCGGCCTGCACGCCGTTGAGGGCGGTCGAGCGCACGCTGCCGCACTGCGGCCGGCAGCGGCGCATACCCCAGGTTCGCACGCATAACCCTGGCCGTCGGTGAGGCACCAGCGAAAGAGATCGCGAAGCGCGCGGGCCTTGGCGGCGTCCGTGTACTGGCGATAGACCATCACCCACGTGAGCGTCACGATCGGATACGCGTCGCGCTGCGCGCAGGTCGGGCGCATCCAGCGCAGGTTGTCCGGCAGTTCGACGCCGGCGAGCGCCGCCGTCGCACTCTGCTCGCTCGGCGCGACGAACGCGCCGGCGTGGTTCTCGAGCGCCGCGGTGCTCAGCGCCGCCCGCCGCGCGAACTCGTAGCCGACGTAGCCGATCGAGGCCGATCGACTGCTTGATCCGGCCGGCGACGCCTTCGTTGCCGCTCGCGCGCATCGAGTTGCCCGGCCAGTCGATCAGCGTGGCCGGCGTGTACTGCGCGCGCCACTCCGCGCTGATCGCGTCCAGATGCTTGGTGAACGCAAACGTCGTCCCGCTCGAATCCTGCCGGACGACGGTGGTGATCGTCAGGTTCGGCAGCTTCACGCCGGGATTGCTGCGCGCGATCCGGGGATCGTTCCAGCTCTTGACCAGCCCGGCGAAAATCGCCGCGTAGGCCTGGCGCGACAGCTTCAAGTCGGGCACGTCCGGCAGGTTGTACGCGAGCGCCACGCCGCCGGCGGTCAGCGGCACGAGCAGCGCGCCGTTGTCGACCGCTGCGATCTCGTCGTCGCGCAGCGCCGCGTCGCTCGCGCCGAAGTCGACGCGCTCCTCGTCCGTGACGTTCCGGCCGATGAAGCGGCGAATGCCTTCACCGCTGCCGACGGCATCGTAGGTGATCACGCGGCTCGGATTGGCCGCGTGATACTGGCGGAACCAGTCGTCGTAGAGCACGGCGGGGAACGTGGCGCCGGCTCCTACGAGCAGCACGCCGTTGGCCGGTACCGCCGGCTTTGGCTTGACCGCGGCGTCCTTGCGCGGCACCGCGCCTGCCGTGCATCCGGACGCGAGCACGGCCAACGTGAGCAGCGAGCACGCCGATCGACGCGGTGATGCCGGCGGCCACGTCAGCTGAACTCGCCGCGGACGTACTGCCGCTGTGCACGTGTTGCGGATGTTCGAACAGCTGGTGCGACTCGCCGAACTCCACCAGGTAGCCGGTGCGGCCGCCCTGCCGACGTGTCGACGTAGAGGAAGCCGGTGTAGTCGGCGACGCGCTGCGCCTGCTGCAGGTTGTGGGTGACGATGGCGATCGTGAAGCTTCGCTGAGCTCGCAGCATCAGCTCCTCGATCTTGCGCGTCGCGATCGGATCGAGCGCCGAGCACGGCTCGTCCATCAGCAGCACTTCGGGCTCGGTGGCGATGGCGCGCGCGATGCACAGCCGCTGCTGCTGGCCGCCGGACAGCGACAGGCCGCTCTTCTGCAGCTTGTCCTTGACCTCGTCCCACGAGCGCCGCGCCGCGCAGCGCCTGCTCGACCTTCTCGGCCGATGTTGCCCTTGAAGCTGTTCAGGCGCAGGCCGAACGCGACGTTGTTGTAGATGCTCGTCGCGAACGGATTGGGCTGCTGGAAGACCATGCCGATGAAGCGGCGGACGGCCACCGGATCGATCGCGGCGTCGTAGATGTCGCTGCCCGCGATAGCGCACGTGGCCTTCGAAGCGGAAGCCGCGGACCAGGTCGTTCATGCGGTTCAGGCAGCGCAGCACCGTGCTCTTGCCGCAGCCCGACGGTCCGATGAACGCGGTGATCGAATGTCCGTCTGATCGGAATCGCGGTGTCTCGCACGGCCTTGAAGCGTGCCGTAGTAGAGCTCCTTGATCTCGCAGTCGAGCACGACGTCGTGCCCTGCAACGCACGCGCGGCCGTGCGCGGCAGGCGTCGGTGGAAGCGTCGTCGTGACTTCGCCGACGGACATGCCGGATCTCCTAGATCTGGTGGACGCGGTTCGCGGACAGGCTCTGGCCGATGAGATTGGCGGCTGAGCACGAGCAGGACGAGCACGAGGGCCGCCGCCCAGGCGAGCTCGACCTGGTTCTGGAACGGCATGCCGGCGAAGTTGTAGATGAGCACGGCGAGCGACGCCGTCGGCTGCATCAGATTGGCGTGGCCGCGCGACCAGAGCCAGTAGTTGCTGAACAGCGCGGTGAAGAGCAGCGGCGCCGTTTCGCCGGCGGCGCGCGCCACCGCCAGCATGACGCCGGTCAGGATCCCGGGCAGCGCCGTCGGCAGCAGCACCATCCACGACGCTGCGTCCTGGTCGCGCCCATGCCGATGGCGGCGTCGCGCATGCGGGCCGGCACCATGCGGATCGCGTCCTCCGCGGTCAGGACGATCGTCGGCAGCATCAGGATCGAGAGCGCGACGGCGCCGGCCAGCGCCGAGATAGCCGCCGGTCGACGAGCACGATCGCGCCGTAGGCGAACACGCCGGCGAGGATGCGACGGGAACCCGGTCGAGCACCTTCGCGCAGAAGCGCACGACGCCGCTCAGGCGACTGTCTCTCGCCTGCGCCAGATAGATCGCGGTCAGCAGGCCGAACGGCACGGTCATCAGCACCGCGACGCGCGACGATGACCAGCGTGCCGACGATGGCGTTGCCGAATCCGCCGCCTTGTTCGCAGCGGAGCGGGCGGCAGTTCGGTGAACGATCGCGACGCTCAGCTTCTTCCGCCGCGCCACAGCAGCATCAGCACGACCGAGAAGAGCGGGATCGAGCGATAGCAGCGTCATCCTGGTCACGATGCCGCTGAGCAGAAAGTCGAGCAGCGTGCGCGGTCGCCGCAGGGATCGCTCGAGGTCTGACAGATCGATGTCGGCGAACGGATCGATCGCTCCATGACCTGCAGTGCCGGCGGTCACGATCCGTCTCGGACTCATCAGGCGATCGCTCAGTCTGACGCGCGCGAGTCGCGCGCGCTCGATAATCAGCGCGCCGACCACGTTCACCACCAGCGTGATGCCGAGCAGCACCAGCGCCGCGTACATCAGCACGCCGACCTGCCTGCGCGCCGGCTTCCGGAAAGTTGTTCGCGAGCAGCGCCGCGAGCGTGTTCGCCGGGCGAGAACAACGACAGGCTCAACTGATTGGAGTTGCCGACGAGCATCGCGAGCGCCATCGTCTCGCCGAGCGCGCGGCCGAACGCCGAGCACGACGCCGCCGAAGATGCCTCGCATCGCGGTCGGCAGGATGACGCGCGAGCACCGCTTCCCAGCGCGTCGCCCCGAGTCCGTACGCCGCCATCCGCAGCTTCGCCGGCACCGAGACGAGCGCGTCGCGGCTGATCGCCGTGATCGTCGGCAGAATCATGATCGCCAGCACGAGGACGGCCGGCAGCACGCCGGGTCCGCTGAGATCGGTGCGAGAAGAGCGGAATCCACCCGAGCTTCAGGTGCAGCCAGTTGCAGATCGGGCGGATCAGCGGGATGACGACGAAGATGCCCCACAACCCGTAGACCGACGCTCGGAATCGCCGCCAGGAGCTCAATCAGGTTCTTGAGCAGGTCTTCGAGGCGATCGGGCAGACGTTCCCACACGCGGATTCAAGTGCAGGCCGACGCGGCGCAGCGCCGCGAACGTCGCTAGCCCGAGGAAGCCTTCGCTCAGAAACACCGCCGCCGCCACGCCGAACATCGTGCCGAGGATCAGCGCGAGCATCGAGCGTGTAGACCGTGCCCCACATCTCGGCCAGGATGCCGTAGCGCTCCGTGTTCGGATCCCAGACGCGGCCGGTGATGAAGCCGACGCCGTATCGCTGAACCGCCGGCGCCGCCGGACCACGCGATCTGCAGGACGATGAACGCGACGAGCGCGATGCGTGAGCGCCGCGAACGCGAAGCAGACGCTGCGAAACGCGCGATCGATCAGCACCTGCCTCCGGCTCGGCGCCTGCGCGATCTCGCCCGGACGCGCCTCGAACAGGGCATCCGCGGACAAAGCCGGGTGCGTCACCGTAGCTCCACTGGAGGACACGGCGCTTCCTACTGCGACGTCAGGTTCTGAATCGCCTGCGTCGCCTTGGCGACGACATCGGCCGGGCAGCGGAATGTAGCCGAGGCTCTCCGCGTCCTTCTGACCCTCGGTCAGGCCGAACTTGACGAGATCCTGCACCGCCTGCATCTTCGCCTTGTCGGCGTATTTCTTGTAGCAGATCAGCCAGGTGTAGGTGACGATCGGATAGGCGTCGGGCACATCCGGATCTGTCGCCCACACGATCATGTCGTCGGGCAATGTCGCCGACGCCGAGCGCCGCCTGACCGGACGCGGTGGTCGGCTGCATGAACTTGCCGCTCTTGTTCTCGAGCACGGCCATCGGCATCTTCTGGCTCTTCGCGTAACCGTACTCGATGTCAGCCGATCGATCCGGGCGTGGTCATGATGCTCGCCGTCACGCCTTCGTTGCCCTTCGACCGCGTGCCGACCGGCCAGTTCGGCATCGTGTTGGCGCCGACGCCTTGCGCGAACTCCTCGTTGATCGGCGCTGAGGTGCTGCGAGAAGACGAACGAGGTGCCGCTGCTGTCGGCGCGGACGACGACGTTGATCGGCAGGTCCGGCAGCATCGACGTCGGGATTGGCCGGCAGCGATACGCGGATCGTTCCAGCGCTGTGACCTTGCCGAGGAAGATGCCCGCGTAGGCCTTCCGCGACAGCTTCAGCGCATCGACGCCCTGCAGGTTGTAGGCGAGCACGATGCTGCCGCGCCGTCATCGGGAAAGAGCTGAACGCCGTCCGTGAACCTTGGCCATGTCTTCCGGCTTCATCGCCGCGTCGCTCGCGCCGAAGTCCACCGTGTGGTCGATGACGCTCTTGACGCCGCTGCCGCTGCCCACCGACTGATAGTCGACGAGCACGTTCGGATGCGACGCGCTGTGACACCTTGAACCACTTGTTGTGAAAGAGCGGTGCAGGAAAGCTGGCGCCCGCGCCCTGCAGCCTGACGCTGCTCGCCCTGCTTCAGTCGACGCCGCGCCGCCACCGCCGCGAGCACTCATCGTCATGCTTGCGCAGAGGATGAAGAGACGCGCGAATGGGATTCTCATCCTGACACCCCTCGTAATCGAACGGGAAGACCGGCATAGTGCCGCGCCGGTGTAACGACCGAGACACGAACGCGTGAATGACGTGTAACGGATGCGAGGCCGTGTTCAAAAGCTCTCCACCGCGGAAGGCCTGCCAGGACGCGGAGAGAATTAGAACGACACCTGAAGGCGAACTGGATCTGGCGCGACGGATCGGCGTTGGTGATGCCGGCCACCGGCGCGAGGAACGTCGCGACCGGCGCCGGGCCCTCGCCGAAGATGTTGTTCACGCGGATGAAGTTGGCCCGGTTGAACAGATTGAAGACCTCGAGCCGCGCCTCGACGCGCCAGCACTCGCGCGGCGCGAAAGCGCTTGCCGGCGGCCAGGTCGACGGTTGAATGGTGCGCCGGGCCGCGGAACGAGTTGCGCGCCAGGCCGATCGGCCGATCGACGGTGCTAGCTGTCAGCCGTTGTTGTCGCGACCGTGATCGGATTCACCGGAAGGCCCGACGCGGCGACGGACGACCACGGCAACCTGCGTATCGGCGGGCAGGTTGATGGCCGCATCCGCCACGAAGCGATGCGGCTGACTGAAATCGCCGGGCCCGCCTCGAACTGATCCCAGTCGTTCCACCACTCGTTCGGCACGCCGCTGTTCGCGTCGGCATAGAACATCGAGTGCGCGATCGACGCCGACCGGACGTAGTGCGCGCCGAACCACGCCCCAGCCCCC
>ERZ1370068.7251-contig-618_pt1 | contig 19789 bp, 19 predicted proteins | sample MGYA00561227_ERZ1370068 | MGnify/ENA primary metagenome ERZ1370068 (study PRJEB38410, sample SAMEA6850437) | metagenome | study: Metagenomic assessment of the ecological functions of the soil: analysis of the soil microbiota associated with the...
CGAGGCGACCTTGCCACGGCCACCTGATGCCGAAGTTCAGGATCTGGATGCCGAAGTTGTCGATCCACTTGATGGCGCCGCCCCAGCCGGTGAGCGCCAGCGCCAGCATAGGGTAGGCCAGCAGCAGGACGAGGCCGGCGATCGAGAGCGCCCGTCCCATGATCCCGGGCGCGGTCGGCGGCTTGCCGGGGCGTGCGCACGCCTCGGCAGTGCCGGAGAGTCAGGAGGTAGAGGAGCCGCGCCGCGAACGCCAACAGCACCGCAATCGCCGCCATAGCCCCAGCGAGGCTGCAGGATCAGCTCGTTGGAGATGTTCTGCTCGGTGCGCAGCGCCAGGATCGGCACCGCCAGCCCGAGCGCCAGCAGCGCCGTGCGCCAGGGCATCCGTGAGGGCGGCGATCGTTCTGGAAGCCGTGGGGCGAGGCTCGGCGCGGCGTCCACGGCCATCGGCGTCACACCTTCTCGACTTCGGGCCTGCCGAGCAGCCCGGAGGGCAGGAACACCAGCGTGATGGCCAGGATCGGAGAAGGTGGCGACGTCCTTGTAGTCGATCGAGAAGTAGGCCGACCACAGCGTCTCGATGAGGCCGATCAGCAGGCCGCCCAGGACCGCGCCGGGCAGCGAGCCGATGCCGCCCAGCACGGCGGCGGTGAAGGCCTTGACCCCCGGCACGAACCCGTCGTTGAAGTTCACGACACCGTAGTAGATCATGAACATCGAGCCCGGCGACGGCCGCCAGCGCCGCGCCCATCACGAAGGTGAGCGAGATGGTCTTGTCGACGTCGACGCCCAGGAGCGCGGCCATGCGGCGGTCCTGCTCGCAGGCGCGCTGGGCCCGGCCGAGCGACGTCTTCTGCACCAGGTACCAGAACGCCGCCGAGCAGCACCGCGGTCACCACGACGATCAGGATCTGCTTGTAGGACAGCGTGACGGCGTAGCCGTCGCCGCCGCGCTGAGGAGTGATCACGTCGGTCAGGATCGACGGCACCGGCTTGTTGCGGGGCCCCTGCGTGACCTGCACCAGGTTCGACAGGAAGATCGACATGCCGATGGCGGAGATCAGCGGCGCCAGCCGGAACGAGCCGCGCAAGGGCCGGTAGGCGAGCCGCTCGATCGCCCAGGCCCACAGCGATGTCAGCAGCATGCCGACGATGAGGACGATGAAGAGGGCGATGGCCAGCGAGCCGAGGCCCAAAATCTGCGTCAGCGCCATGAGGAAGATGAGGGCGATGAAGGTGGAAAGCATGAAAACGTCGCCATGGGCGAAGTTGACCATGCCGATGATGCCGAACACCATGGTGTAGCCGATGGCGATGAGGCCGTAGATCGAGCCCAGCGTGATGCCGTTGATCAGCTGCTGGAGGAAGATATTCCATGTGCGGCGCCGCGCTGACCCTGTGAATCGCTCGCGCGTCAAGCTAGCAGACGCCCTCACCCGTCATCGGAAAGGCGCAGCCAGACAACGGGATCGCGGCGATACGGCGTGGGATGTGCGCAGTCCCGGATAGCGCCGTGCGCGTCCGGAAATATCACGCTTGCATGAGCGGTGTGCGACGCGACTCAAAGCACGTTGTGGGTGCCGTCGCAGAAGGGCTTGTCGTCGGTGTTCTTGCAGCCGCACAGAGGTTGAAGGTGCCCGAGCTTATCGGCCACGAAGCGGTGCGGCTGAAGGGTCGTGACCTTGTGCGAGCCGTCGCAGAAGGGCTGCTTGGCCGAGCGCCCGCAGCTGCACCAGAAATAGGGCTTCCCGGCCTCGAGCGTCACCTGATAGGGGCCCTTCTGAGCGCAGACCGCCTCGTCCGACATGTGTCGACCTCCCTGAGGTGGCATCAGACCCTTCCGGGTCCGACACCTGCACAACTCTGCTTCACGTGACGTTGAGCTTCAGCTTCTCGACGATGCGCTTGCCGTCGTCGTCGACCCAGGCGAACTCGAACTCGCCTGGACCCGGCACTTTCATGAAGAACGACAGGTAGGGGTTGGCCGAGATGCCCGGGTGCAGCTCCGCTGTGAACACCTCGGTGCCCGCGAACGTGGCGGTGAACATGTTGATGATGCTGCGCGGGATGGTCTTGCCGTCCGCGTCCTTGCGCTGGCCCGTCTCCGCTGACGTGCGAGATGGAGGGTCTTGACCTCGATGACCTCGCCGACCTTGGCGCTCTCGGGCAGCTTGACGCGCGGCTTCGACATTCGCTCTCTCCTCGCCTAGCCGCCGCAACCGCCGATCGTCACCTTGACGGCGCGCTTGGTCATGAGGAACCGGCCGTCGCTCAGCTCGGCGATGGCGATGACGTCCTGGGTCCTCTGCAGGCGCATGCGGCTGGCGACCGCCGCCTTGCCCGAAATTGGCGAAAGCTGAACGTCGCCACGCCCGGCTGCGGGTTGGCGGTGGCGATGATGTGGATGGTCTTGACGCAGTCTTTGTCCGTCATCGGGCTGTCGACGGAGATGGTGAAGGGCACGGCTATTGCCGTTCTCGGCGATCTCCGGCAGCTCGACCATAATCTTGCCGTCGATGGGCTTGGCGTCGCCCGAGAATCTTGCGCACCGCCAGCTCCCAGGCCTGCACCTGGTCTTGCGCCAGCACCGTATCCAGAGGAAGAGCGGCGACAGCCACGGTCCGCGGCGGCGCCCATGGCAAATTCGCGTCGGCTGGGTCTGCTGGAGAGCACCGTGCGCCTCATCGCTTGAGTCGTCTCTTATATAAGATTTGCCCGGCGTAAATCCAGGCGGCAGGCAAACGCCACGGTGACGTCGGTGCGCGCGCCCGCGCCTCGCATTGCCAACAGCCCCTAACACCTTAGAATGCGGCAAAGCAATGCACAACGCGGCAAAGGGTTCGCCGCGGTGGACGGAAACAGGGGACTAGGGAGGCAAGGATGTCGGAGATCTTCGAGGCGCGATTTTGCCAAGCTGGCCGGGGTGGCCGGTATCGGCACGTGGGCGTCGTCGGCTGCATGGCGCCATTCGCCATCGCCCAGGGCGCGGCCAAGGTGGTGATCGTGGGCGGGGGGCCGGCGGGAGCCACGGTGGCCCACTACGTCAAGAAGGGCGCGCCCGAGCTCGACGTGACGCTGATCGAAGCCAACCCGATCTACAGCTCCTCGTTCTTCTCCAATCTCTACATCGGCGGCTTCCGCACGCTGGAGTCGCTCAACCACGACTACGGCGGCCTGCGGCGCATCGGCGTCAAGGTGGTGCACGACTTCGCCACCGACGTCGACGCCGCCAAGAAGACGGTGAAGACGCAGCGGCGGCCGCACCTATGCCTACGACCGGCTCGTGCTGTCGCCGGGCATCGACATCAAGTACGACTCCATCCCCGGCTACTTCGCGCGAGGCCTCCCGCCTCATGCCGCACGGCTATACGACGGCGGCCGCGGGCAAGCGCCAGATCCGCGAGATCAGCTGCGTGGCCATGCGCGACGGCGGCATCGGTGGCGATGGTGATGCCCAGCGATCCCTATCGCTGCCCGCCCGGCCCTTACGAGCGCGCCTGCATGATCGCCCACTACCTCAAGACCAAGAAGCCGAAGTCGAAGCTCGTCATCATCGATCCGAAGAAGGCCTTCTCCAAGCAGGCCGTGTTCACGGAGGCCTTCGACAAATACTACAAGGGCATCATCGAGCTGAACCTGACGACCGAGATCGACGACTACGCCGTGGCGAGCGTCGATCCCAAGACCAAGGAGATCGTCACCAAGGCCGGCAAGAAGGTGAAGGCGGACGTCGCCAACATCATCCCGCAGCAGCGGGCTGGCGAGATCGCGGTGAAGGCCGGCTGCACCGAGGGCGACTGGTGCCCGATCAACCCGGATAACTTCGCCTCCAAGAAAGTGCAGAACGTCTACGTTCTCGGCGATGCCGCGATCGCCGCGCCGATGCCGAAGTCGGCGTTCTCCGCCAACAGCCAGGCCAAGGTGGTGGCCGCCGACATCCTCACCGAGCTCGCCAAGAAGGAGAAGTTCCCGGCGCGCTATCGCAACACCTGCTGGTCGCTGCTGGCGCCCGACGACAACGTCAAGATCGGCGCCAACTATGCGCCCAAGGACGGACAAGCTCGACGCATCCGGCGGGTTCGTGTCGCAAAGGGCGAGGCCGCCGACGTGCGCAAGCAGAACTACCCGGAGAGTATCGGCTGGTACGACGGCATCACCGCCGACATGTTCGCCAAGACGCCGCCGGCTGCCGCGCCTGCGGAGAAGAAGGCGGGTTAGCGTGTGGTAGGTTGGGTCGAGCGTCAGCGATGACCCAACACAAGCTGCGATCTTGAACTGGTGTTGGGTCATCGCTTCGCTCGACCCAACCTACTTCTTCGCTTTCGGCTGAGGCTTGGGCAGCGAGCCGTAGTAGGCGGCCAGCGCCGCGAGCTGGTCCTCGTCGAGGGACTTTGCCACCGACACCATCACGGGATTTGTGCGCGCGCCGGCCTGGTAGAAGCGCAAGGTCGTCACGAACCGGTCCGCGTCCCAGCCGAGGATGGAGGGGATGCCGTTGTCGACGCCGTCGATGCGGTGGCAGCCGGTGCATTCCTGGGCCAGGTGCCGGCCGTAGCTCTTGATCTTGGCGTCGTCGCCGGCAGGCCGCAAGGCTCAGGCCGCCGAGACCGAGTGCCAGGCGGGCAGGGCGCGGCGCATGCTTGCGGGTGCTCCCATCTGGACCCGTTCGACGTGCGTACCGGCGGCAGTGCCGGGAAGGATAGACAACGCGAAGCTTTTCGCGCCGACCACAAAGCCGCTATACTAAAAAATAGCGATAGCTCGTATACCCATATGCTCGCGGACGGCCGATCCTCGGCAGATCGCCCGCGGCTGAGCTCAAAGTTGACGTAAACGTCAACTTTGGATACTGTCAAGACCTTGAATTCCTTGAGATGGCGGCACGACGCGCTACGAGCGTCGTCGAGGAGCAGCACCATGGCGGGACTCGTCTTTATCGCCCTATGCATCGCCGGCGCTTTTGTGCTTGCCATGCGGCAAGCGCCCGTCTGGGGCCTGGGCCGCGGCCCTGGCGGCGGCGGTCCTGGCCTGGCGCACCGGCCTCGTCTACGGCAACTGGCACGAGCCCGCTTTCAATCTGCTCGGTCTGCTGGCCTGGGTGCCCGTGATCGTGCTCGCCGGCCTCTCCATTCCGGCGTTCCGGCGTGTGGCGCTGATCGCGCCCGTCTACCAGAAGGTCAAGGGCATCCTGCCCAAGGTCTCCGCGACCGAGCAGGAGGCGCTGAATGCCGGCACCATCGGCTTCGATGCCGAGCTGTTCTCAGGCCAGCCCGATTGGGAGAAGCTGCGCGCCGTCCCGCCCATCACGCTGACCGAGGAGGAGAAGGCGTTCCTCGACGGGCCGACCAACGAGCTGTGCCGCATGGTCAACGACTGGACCATCCGCCACAACGACAAGGAGATCCCCGAGGAGGTCTGGAACTTCGTCAAGAAGCACGGGTTCCTCGGCATGCTCATCTCCAAGGAGCACGGCGGCCTCGGCTTCTCGGCGCAGGCGCAGTCGCTGGTGCTGGGGCGCATCGCCTCGCGCTCGCCCGACGCCGTGCACCATCGTCATGGTGCCGAACTCGCTGGGGCCCGGCGAGCTGATCGAGAAATACGGCACGCCCGAGCAGAAGCACCACTACCTGCCGCGCCTCGCCAAGGGCCTGGACGTGCCCTGCTTTGCGCTGACCGGGCCCACCTCCGGCTCGGACGCCGCCACCATGCGCGACGTCGGCTACGTGACGAAGGGCCGGCACGAGGGCAAAGAGGTGATTGGCATCCGCACCTCATGGGAGAAGCGCTACATCACGCTGGCGCCGAACGGCGACGCTGGTCGGCCTCGCCGTTGCCGCCTCATCGACACCGAGAACCTGTTGGGCCGCGGCGAGGACCTCGGCATCACCGTGGTGCTGGTGCCTGCGGACCATCCCGGCGTCGAGATCGGCCGCCGCCACCTGCCGAGCGGGCGCCGCGCTTCCCGAACGGTCCGATCTGGGGCCGCGACGTCTTCATCCCGATCGACTGGGTGATCGGCGGCGAGAAGATGGTCGGCCAGGGCTGGCGCATGCTGATGGAGTGCCTGGCTGCCGGCCGGGCGATCTCGCTGCCGTCATCCTCGGCGGCCGGCGCCAAGTCGCTGCTGCGCAACACGTCGGCCTACGCCCGCATCCGCAAGCAGTTCGACCTGCCCATCGGCAAGATGGAAGGGCTCGAGGAGCCGCTCGCGCGCATGGTCGAGAATGCCTACGTCGATCGAGGCGGCGCGCGGGTGACGGCCTCCATGGTGAGCCGCGGCGAGAAGCCGTCGGTGATCTCGGCCATCATGAAATACCAGACGACCGAGCGCATGCGACGCTCGCTCAACGATGCCATGGACCTGCACGGCGGCCGCGGCATCTGCGACGGGCCAACGAACTACCTGATGGCCGGCCTACCAGGCGATGCCGGTCGCCATCACGGTCGAGGGCGCCAACATCCTGACGCGCTCGCTCATCACGTTCGCGCAGGGCGCGCTGCGCTCGCACCCCTATCTCTACAAGGAGATCCAGGCCTGCCAGGACGTGGACGAGGAGCGCGGGCTCGAGCGCCTTCGATGCGGCGTTCTGCGGCCACGTCGCCTTCTCGCTGTCGAACGGCTTCGGCGCCTTCTTCCACAACATCACCTTCGGACTCTTCGGCCACGTGCCGGAGAAGGCCTACGGCACGGCGGAATGGTACCGGCAGCTGTGGCGGGCCTCGCGCAACTTCGTCACTTGTCGCCGACCTGACGGTGGCCGTGCTCGGCGGCGGTCTCAAGACCAAGCAGAAGCTCACGGGCCGCCTCGCCGATGCGCTGTCCGAGCTCTATCTGCTGTGCTGCGTGCTGAAGCGCTACGAGGACGACGGCAAGCCGGCCAACGACCGCCATATCGTCGCGCATCGGCCGCCCAGCAACGGCCTGTTCCGCTTCCAGGAGGCGCTGCGCGGCACCATCGACAACTTCCCCGTGGCGCCGGTGCGCTGGCTGATGCGCGCCGTCGTGTTTCCGCTCGGCGCGCACTACAAGCCGGCGCCCGGATTGGCTCGGCCACAAGGTGCGTCGAGCTGGTGCTGGCGCCCGGCGAGGTGCGCGACCGTCTCACGCGCTTCATCTACGTCTCCAACAACGCCAACGATCCGACCGGCCTGCTCGAGGTCACGCTTGCCAAGGTGGTGGCCGCCGAGGCCGCGGAGAAGAAGCTCGATCGCGCCGTGCGCGCCGGCCAGCGTGCGCCGCGTGCACGGCACCGACTGGGTCGGCGATGCCGCCAAGCTCGGCATCATCAGCGACGGCGAGGCGCAGCAGCTGCGCGAGGTGGAGCAGCTGACGGCGCGCGTGATCGCCGTCGACCACTTCGACCCGGCGGAGGTGCGGCCGCACTACATGACGGCGGGTCACAACGCGCGGGCGATGCAAAGCGCCGCGGCAGAATGAGGCTCGAGCATCATGGCGGACATGAGTGGGTTGCGGGATTGGCGTTTCTCGATCGATCACGCAGGGCATCGCCTGGGCGGTGTTCGACCGCGAGGGCGAGAGCCAGAACTCGCTGGGCCGGCGCGCGCTCGAGGAGCTGGCGGCCATCGTCGAGCGCGCCGAGCAGGGCGCGCGCGGGACAAGTCGATCCGCGGCCTCGTCTTCATCTCCGGCAAGGAGAAGGGCTTCATCGTCGGCGCCGACGTGCGCGAGTTCGAGCAGGCGCAGACCGAGCAGCAGGTCGGCGGACAGCGTCACGCCTCGTCAACGCCTACCTCGACCGCATCGAGCGGCTGCCGGTGCCGGTGGTGTGCTGCATCCACGGCTTCTGCCTCGGCGGCGGCCTGGAGCTGGCGCTCGCCTGCCACTGGCGCATCGCCACGCGCGACGACGCCACGCGCATCGGCTTCCCCGAGGTCAGGCTCGGCATGTTCCCGGGCTTCAACGGCACGGCGCGCTCGATCCGCCAGGCCGGCGCGCTCGCCGCCATGCCGCTGATGCTGACCGGCTCGATGATCCGCGCCACGCGCCGCGCGCGGCATGGGCCTGATCGACGAGCTGGCGCCGAGCCCCGCTCAACCTGCGCTGGATGGCGCGCAAGGCGATCGAGCGCAAGCGCAGGTCGAAGGCGGCGCCGCTGCTGGAAGGACCTGGTGCGGCAATGGCCGGCGCGCGGTCTGCTGGCCAAGAAGCTGCGCAGCCGAGACCGCCAAGAAGGTGCGCGAGGAGCACTATCCCGCGCCCTTCCGCCTGATCGACCTGTTCGAGACGCACGCCGGCAACCTCGACGGCATGAAGGTGGCCGGAGACGCGCGCCTTCGCGCCGCTGATGGTGAGCGACACCTCGCAGCAACCTGCGCCGCGTGTTCAAGCTGTCGGAGATGATGAAGGCGCAGGCGCCCGAGGACCTCGCCTTCAAGCCGCTGCGCGTGCACGTGATCGGCGCCGGCACGATGGGCGCCGACATCGCCGGCTGGTGCGTCGCCTCCGGCATGGAGGTGTCGCTGCAGGACGTGAGCGCCGAGCAGATCGCCAAGGGCATCGCCGCGCAGAAGAAGCTGTTCGACCGCAAGTTCAAGACCAAGGCCGCAGCGCGACGCGGCCATGGCGCGCCTGATCGCCGATCCCAGGGGCGCTCAACATCGGCCGCGCCGACGTGGTGATCGAGGCGATCGTCGAGAAGCTCGAGGTCAAGCAGAACCTGTTCAAGTCGATCGAGGACAAGCTGAAGCCCGGCGCCGTGCTGGCCACCAACACCTCCTCGATCATGATCGAGAAGATCGCCGAGCCGCTGGCCGACCCGGCCGCCTGATCGGCATCCACTTCTTCAATCCGGTGGCGCAGATGCCGCTCGTCGAGGTCATCAAGGGCGACCGAGCACGCGCGAGGAGGAGGTCGGCAAGGGCTGCGCCTTCGTCACCGCCATCGACAAGTTCCCGCTGATCGTCAAGAGCAGCCCGGGCTTCCTGGTCAACCGCGTGCTGGGCCCTACATGATGGCGGCGCTGCAGCGCGTCGGAACGCGGCGAGGCCAAGGAGAAGATCGACGAGGCGGCGCGCGCGTTCGGCATGCCGATGGGGCCGGTGGAGCTGGCCGACACGGTCGGCCTCGACGTGTGCGCCAGCGTCGGCAAGATCCTCAACCCGATCGCCGGCCGGCGGCACGCAAGCTCGACCAGATGGTGGCGGCCGGCAAGCTCGGCAAGAAGTCGGGCGAGGGCTTCTACGTCTGGAAGGACGGCAAGCCGCGAGAAGGCCGAGCCCGAGACGCCCTACGACAAGTTCGAGCTGGAGCGGCTGGGGCGCGAGCTGGTCGATCCGCTGATCCGCGAATGCGAGCGCGTGCGCGACGAGCGCATCGTCGAGAGCGCCGATCTGGTCGATGCCGGCGTGATCTTCGGCACCGGCTTTGCGCCGTTCCGCGGCGGCCCGCTGCACTTCCTGAGAGCGAGCGCAAGTCGCGGAGCACAAGTCCAACGTCGAGGTGCTGCGCCGCCCGCGGCGGAGTGAGGTGTCAGATCCGGGTGTCAGACCCTCCGGCTGTACGATGGCGTCGAAGCTGATGACGCAGCAGCCGTTGAGCCATGGCGTCAGACCCGGAGGGTCTGACACCGCATTGAGAACGAACATGGACCAGACCCTGCGGCGCGTGGCGGTGATCGGCGGCGTGCGCATCCCGTTCTGCCGCTCCAACACGCTCTACGCCGATCAAGTCCAACCTGGAGATGCTGACCGCCGCGCTGAACGGCCTGGTCGACAAGTACAAGCTTGAAGGGCGTGCACATCGACGAGGCCGTCGGCGGCGCCGTCGTCACGCCACTCCAGGGACTGGAACCTGGCGCGCGAGGCGGTGCTCGGCACCAAGCTGGCGCCGCACCACGCCCGGCGTCACCATCCAGCAGGCCTGCGGCACCAGCCTGCAGGCGGCCATCGATGATCGGCGCCAAGATCGCCACCGGCGAGGCCAGGAGAGCGGCATCGCCATGGGCTCCGACACCACCTCGGACGCGCCGATCGTCTTCAAGCCGAAGTTCGCCCACCGCCTGGTCGAGGCGCAGAACGCCAAGATCGATCGGTCGAGCGGCTCGCCGCCTTCAAGGGCTTCTCGCCCGGCGAGCTGGCGCCGCAGCCGCCCATCGGTCAGCGAGCCGCGCACGGGCCTGTCCATGGGCCAGCACGCCGAGCTGATGGCGCAGGAGTGGAAGATCACCAGGAGCCGAGCAGGACCAGCTGGCCTTCGAGAGCCACAAGAAGGCGGCGGAGGCCTACCGCACCGGCTACATGGACGACCTGGTCGTGCCGTTCGGCGGCGTGTTCCGCGACAACAACCTGCGCGAGGACATGCAGCCTGGAGAAGATCGCCACGCTCGAAGACCGCCTTCGACAAGTCCGAGCGCGGCACGCTGACCGCCGCCAACTCCACCCCGCTGACCGACGGCGCCGCCGCCGTGCTGCTGGCGTCGGAGGAGTGGGCCGCCAAGCGCGCGCTGCCGGTGCAGGCCTATCTCACCTACTCGCAGACCTCGGCCAACAACTTCGTCGACGGCGAGGGGCTGCTGATGGCGCCCACCATCGCCGTGTCGCGCATGCTGGAGCGGGCCGGGCTCAAGCTGCAGGACTTCGACTTCTACGAGATCCACGAGGCGTTCGCCGCGCAGGTGCTGGCCACCGCTCAAGGCGTTCGAGGACCCGGCCTACTGCAAGACGTACCTGGGCCGCGACGAGCCGCTGGGCTGCCATCGACCGCGCCAAGCTGAACGTCAAGGGCTCGAGCCTCGGCCTTCGGCCATCCCGTTCGCCGCCACCGGCGCGCGCATCGTCGGCAACCTCGCCAAGCTGCTCGCCGAGCACGGCGGGCGCGGCCTGATCTCCGTGTGCACCGCCGGCGGCATGGGCGTCGCCGCCATCATGCAAAGCGCCAAGGCGGCGGAGATGCGCGCCGCTGCTTAGGTGGTGGGAAGGGTTTCCACGATCAACTCCGGATTGGTCCGACAGGACCCAAAGTCAAGGGGGCAGCCGTGCGGTCCATGCTCGCCGGCTCACGGGCAGCCGGCACGGCCTCCGCTACCCTTTTTTTGCCAGATGTTCGACGCACTTGCCCACGGATGTCCTGCAGATCCTTCAGCGTGCGGTCGAGGTCATGCGCGCTTGGCCTGCAAGTTTCAATGGCTTCTTCTACGCCGGTCAGAAGCATTTGGGTTTGCGCGACCTGAGATGGATCGGCGTCATAAAGCCTGAGATAGGTTGCCACGGCCTCCAGCGAGAATCCGAGGCTCTTGCCCCGCAGAATGAGTTTTCAATCGCGCCCTGTCGCGCCGTGAATAAGTGCGCGCCACACCGCGGCGCGTAGAGCGATCAGGCCTTTGGCCTCATAGAACCGAATTGTTCGCGTGGTGACGCCAAACTCGTTCGCGAGCCCCGATGGTGAATAGTCGATTGCCGTCATCCTTCGCCGGGGCGCCGCTTGGGGCGCCCGGGTTTCAATGGAGGTCACGATCTGGCGCTGTCCCGCTTCTTCCGGACCCGAAGTCCGGCCTTTGATTGGCAGGGGAAAGATCGCCGAAGATCTGCCACCTTTAGCCCCCGGCGCCGCTGGGCGGGTCCGGGTCAGTCCCTACCGTCTCGTCGACCGGGCAGCGAGGAGTGACTGCGATTTCGGCGCCTCCGGCTGCAGGTCCACAATGGTGCCCAATCGCAAAGATGTGGAGGACAGCCAGACCATATACGACTGAGTGAACATTGGCCACCTCGCGGAGCCGTTGATCCGGACAGCCCCACGCGGCAGTTGTGTGCCGACCTGCTCGAGCCATTACCCACCATCGCCTTCGGCAGATCAAGGAAAGTCATGGGGCTCGTTGTTACTCGTTGTTTGCGTGCCCGTCACCACTTGTTGCCTGTCTCGGGGTCTTTCGCGGCCGACCCGGTGAGCAGCACGCTCAGTCCAACCCGCTTTCTTGAGGCCGGGCCAGTACGAAACCTTGCGGCAAAAAGTGGCCTGGCGCGCAAGATGCTGCGGTTTCAGGGCGTATTTTGCATCGGCTGACTAAATCCGCCTTTTTGTGTATATGTGGACGGCCAACGAGCCGTCTGGGTGCGCCTGGATCGGCCATGTGATCACAACCGACAATCCCGACATGCCCAGCTCAGGCACGGTGGGAGAGCTCAATGGACGATGTAGCAACCAAGATCATCGACATTCTCAAGAAGCACATGAAAGAGCCCCGGGACGACGTCGGGCTCGAGACGGCGTTAACCGACCTCTAAGATCGAGTTCGCTGGACCTGGCGATGATCGTTTTCGACATCGAGGACACCGTTCGGCATCGAGATCCCCTACAACGCCAACGAGGAAGCGGCCGATTTCAAGACCGTGGGCTCGGTGGTGGAACGGGTGCGCGCCCTCATCGCCAGCTCGGGTGCCGCGGCGGCGAAAGCGTGAACGGCGCCTGCCATGAATCGTCCTTGCGCCATAGGCGCCTAGACTACAGGAGACAACGTCCAGATGCAGGGGGCCGGCGTACCGCACCGCGTCGTCGTGACGGGGTATGGGTGTCGTGACGCCGATCGGCACCACGGTGCCCGAGTTCTGGGCGGCGTGCAAGCGCGCTCCAGCTCGGCATCACCCCGCTCGACGGCTTCGACCTGGGCGACCTGAAGATCCTGATCGGCGCCCAGATCAGGGATTTCGACCCCAAGGCGCGACTCAAGCACTTCACGCGCGACAAGATCATCCTGCACGCCGACCGCTACTCCTGGTTTGCGGCGGCGGCCGCCGACGAGGCGATCAAGCAGGCCGGGCGTCGAGGTGCCGTTCAAGGACGCCTACCGCGTCGCCTGCATCGTCGGGTCCGGCGCCGGCGGCCTACCAGACCATGGAATCGTGCTACCGCGACCTGTTCATCAACAAGAAGCGCGCCACCCACCCGCTGACGCTGTTGCGCTTCATCGGCTCGTCGGCGGCGGCCCATGTCGGCATCGAGTTCGGCGTCAAGGGTCCGACGTTCGCCACCTGCAGCGCCTGCTCGACGGCGGCGCATGCCATCGGCATCGGCAGCGGACTACATCCGCCACGGCTTGGCCGACGTCGCCATCGTCGGCGCCTCCGAGAGCGTCATCAACTACGGCGTCGATGCGCGCCTGGCAGGCGATGCACGTGCTGTCGCCCGAGGGCTGCTTCCCGTTTGCCAAGAAGCGCAACGGCACCGGTGCTGGCCGAGGGTGCCGGCATGCTGGTGCTGGAGTCGATGGCCCACGCCAAGGCGCGCGGCGCCAAGATCCTCGCCGAGCTGTGCGGCTTCGGCATGACGTCCGACAGCAAGGACATGGTCAACCCGGACATCGACGGCCCGAGCGAGGCCATGCGGCTGGCGCTCGAGGACGCGGAGCTGGCGCCGACCGACATCGACTATCTCAACGCCCACGGCACGGCGACCACCGTCAACGACCGCAACGAGACCAACGCCATCAAGCGGGTGTTCGGCAAGCACGCCTACAACTTGCGCGTGTCCTCGACCAAGTCGATGCACGGCCATCCGCTGGGCGCCGGCGGCGGCATCGAGGCGGTGGCCTGCATCAAGGCCATGGAGGAGGGCTGGGTGCCGCCGACCATCGGCCTCGACGAGGCCGATCCCGAGTGCGACCTCGACTACGTGCCCAACGTTGGGCGCGACCAGAAGCGGTCACCTACGCCATGTCGAACTCCGTTCGCCTTCGGCGGCCTCAACGCGGTGCTCGTGTTTCGGCCCCCCTCCGGCGTGACGCAGCTAGCCGAGAAGATTGGGCAGGCGCTCTCGGCGAGTGCTTGGGCAAGCCTTTCATGGCGGGCGCTGGTCTGTCGCGGCGTCACCTCCTCCAGTGCACGCAGAAAGCTTCGGGCGTCAAATCCGAGAACGTGAGCGAGCGATACCAGTTCCGCGATGCCAAAAGGGCACGAAACTCCATCTCCGGAGGGGTCTGAAAGTGGGCCGTGTGGTCCGGTGCCACTCCGATGATGGCAGCCGCGGCCCCTACGGCCTCAGAAATCGCGGAAGAGTCCTCCGTTACGAGTACGGCTTCTGCCGCGCTCAGCACCTGGGAGGCAGTTCCAGTTTGCGCGTTGAAATCGATAAAGCGCTCGATCCCGCCATTCTCGTCCGCCGCCAATGCCGCTAGCGATCCGTTAAGCTTCTGGGCGCCTGAGCGACGACGTCGTAACCAGCCACCGCACGCCGTGCGATTGATGGGTGGCGCGCAGAAAAACCGGCGAGGGCCAGCCAGTCGGTCGCTTGATAACGCACAGACCCCGAATTGCCGCCAATGAGCGCGCCTGCCAAACGGTGCGGACTGGCCCTGCCCAGCCTCCTCGGCTCGGGTCGATCGCCCAGGTCGAGCGTGAAGGCGGGCAGAGCACGAGGTGGCTGGGAGAGCCAGCTTCTCCCGCGGCACTACGACGATGCTGACGCGTTCGGGGTCTCAGCGCCGGCGCAGGCGCCTGGCAGAATATGTTCTTTGGGCGCCAAGCAGCTTGGCCGCCGCTGCATTCGCCGCGAGCGTTTCGCCGCCTGCTGAGATCACGAGATCGGCCGCCGATAGCGCCTGTGAGCGATGCCGTAGCCGAGCTTGCGGACGTACTGGCGCGGTGCGCCCATGTTGAGCATTTGATACAAAGCGCGTGGCAATCAATCGGCGACGGCGCACCTCGATCCGCTGCACGTCAACGGGGCGAAGCTTGGCGATTGCAGCGATTATGCCTTCCGCCTGATGATAGTGGCCCGGCTTGCGATCGGTCAGCAGAAGGGCTCTCCGAAGAGGTTCCCCTTGCAGGGAGGTACTTCCCACGGAAACGGCCCGGCGGTCCTGGCTCCATAGATGGCGACTAGCAATGATCGTTGACGGGTCCGGTGGCCCGGCAGGACTCGAACCTGCAACCCAGACGGCCATGAGCCGCCGGCTCTAACCATTGAGCTACGTCTGGAACGCCGCGGTAGGCGCGCCGTTCTACACCACTCTCAAACCTTGAACGCCAGCGTTGCGCTAATCCTCTTTCTTCCTCCCGGTTTTCGGCCGAGGTCCGGTTTTCACCCCTCAACGCTGGTGGTAGTGCCGTGAGCATGGTACTGGCTATCAATTGTCACATCGCGGCCGGTCAACCCTTCGCTGTTGCTCCATGAAGCGCATAGATTTACGTCAGGCTCCTTCGATCCCGTCACCAACGGCCATTGGAGCGGATCGCCCGGGCGGCGCTACGGTCGATGTGCTGATCGTCGGCATAGGCGTGCATCCCGGCAAGACGCCGCTTTTTTTCCACCGACGAGAAACAGGAAATGCTGCAGGCCGAAACTGCCGCCACAAGAAGAGTGGCTGCAAAATTCAACTCGCGACGTTCGACAACCTGACCGTGGATGCCGCTGGCAGCAGCAGGCGCCACCGTAATTTTTCGCGGTCTGCGTGACGGTGCCGACTTCGACTATGAGATGCAGATGGCAGGCATGAATGCGGCTATGGCGCCGGGCATCGACACGGTGTTCGTTCCCGCCAGCCCGGGCGTTCGTCATATCAATGGGCACGCTGGTACGCCAGATCGCACAGATGGGGGATGTTTCAGTTTGTCTCATCCGCCAGGCCAAGCGCCTGCGGGAAAGGCCTCAGCCAGGAGAAAACTGTAGAATTGCTTTGCCGCGCAAACGCCAGGCACACCACGGTATTCGGGTGCCAGTGCTGCGCCCTTCGCCCAGAAATTCCATCCCACAAAACTACTGGAGCTTTCAGTGATCCGATTTGTGCTGTGTGTGGCCCCCAGCTTTGGGCAGCGTGACATCAGCTGCGCTCGCCCAGGCCCCCGACCCCCAGAACACCCTGGTGATTTCGAGCTCGAGCACCGGCAGCAGGTGCTGGTCAGGCTGCGGCCGGATCCCGGCGCCAAGCACGTGGCAGCGGGCCAAGCAGTCTGGGCCAAGCAAGGGCTTCATACGACGGGCTGAAGTTCCACCGGGTGATCGACGGCTTCATGGCGCAAACCGGCGATCCGCAGGGCACGGGCATGGGCGGTTCGAAACTGCCCGACCTGTCGCGACCGAGTTCTCGCAAGGAGTTCTACAAGCGCGGCGCAGCATCGGCGCAGCTCGCACACCGACCCCAACAGTGCGAACAGCCAGTTCTTCATCTGCTTCAACGAGCGGATGCCGGCCGCTCGACTGGGCAATACACGCTGTGGGGCGAGGTCATCGAAGGCATGGAGCACGTCGACAAGATCAGCGCGGCGAGCCGCCCGGCCGCGGCCGGACGTGATGCTGAAAGTCTACCTACTGGCCGACGCGAAGAAGTGAGGCCGCCTGGCCTCTCAACCCCGCCGTCAGTGGGAGAATGACGAGGAGCCTTCATGACCGCAGTACAAAGACCCGAGAACACACTGATCATGGAAACGACCAAGGGCCACAGTTGGTCATCGAGCTGCGTCCGATCTGGCGCCCGAGCATGTGTGCACGCGCATCGCTGAAGCTGGCGCGCGGAAGGCTTTACGACGGCATCGTGTTCCACCGCGTGATCGAGGGCTTCATGGCCCAGACCGGCGACCCGCACGGGCACCGGCACCGGCGGCTCGGAGCATGCCGAACCTGCCGGCCGAGTTCAACGCGCGAGCCGCATGTGCGCGGCATCTGCTCGATGGCGCGCACCAGCGACCCGAACAGCGCCAACAGCCAGTTCTTCATCTGCTTCGACGACGCGCACTTTCCTGCGACAACACAGTACCACCGGTGGGGCCAGGCGATCGACGGCATGGAGAACGTCGACAAGATCAAGCGCGGCGAGCCGGTACAAAACCCGACAAGATCAAGCCCCTGAAGGTCGCCGCCGACCAATCCTAGTTGCCAGGGACGATTGCAGCCGGCCGTTGGGTCGACTGCTTCCACCGAGAATGTGAACGGCCGACTTCGATTTCCACTCTGCCCGAGCACTGCATTGCTCTGCGCCAGCCGTGCCAAGCAGATGCGGCGCTGCCTTCTGGTTGTGCAATCGGACGGCAAAAGCTGGTTGGACCGCAATGCGCGACCTTCCCAACCTCCTGCGCTGCCCGGCGACGCCCTCGTACTCAACGACACGCGCGTCCGCGCCGCGCTCACCGGAGAAAGACGCGCGGTGAGAATCGCGCGCGCATCACCATCAACCTGCACAAGCGCGTCGACGACGAGCCGCTGGCGCGCGCTTCGCCCGCCCGCCGAAGCGCCTTGCCGCCGGCGACCGCATCCGCTTCGGGCACGACGGGCGCGTATGCTTCCTGGGCACGCTCGATGCCACCGTCGACGGACATCGGCGAGGCCGGTGAGGTGGAGCTCTCTTCAGCATGCACAGCGCTCTACCTCGACCAGGCCGATCGAGGCCCTGGGCGATCCACCGCTGCCGCCTTACATCGCCTGCAAGCGGCCCGTCGCCCCCGAGGACGCCGTGAGCGCTACCAGACCCTTACGCCCGCCACGAGGGTGCCGTGGCGGCGCCCACCGCGGGCCTGCACTTCACGGATGACCTGCTTGCAGCCCTGGACGCGGCGCGGCATCTCCCGCCACTTCGTGACCTTCGCATGTCGGCGCCGGCACATTCCTGCCCGTCAAGGCCGAGGACACCGCCGATCACCGCATGCATGCTGAGTGAGGGCGAGATCACCTGCCGAGACTGCCGCGTCCCTGAATAGCGCTGCGCACCGCGCGGCGGCCGGCTCGTTGCCGTCGGCACCACGGCGCTGCGGCTGCTGGAGACGGCCGCGGCGGAGGATGGCACTATCCTCCCTTCGCCGGCGACACCGATCTCTTCATCACGCCCGGCTACCGCTTCAAGGCCGTCGACCTGCTGATGACCAACTTCCATCTGCCGCCGCTCGACGCTGTTCATGCTGGTCGCCGCCTTTCAGCGGCCTCGACGCCATGCAGCAGGCCTATGCCCACGCCGTTGGCGGCCGGCTATCGCTTCTACTTCCTACGGCGACGCCTGCCTGCTCCACTCCGGCGCCGGCCGGCTCCCATGAGCCAGCGCTTTCTCTTTCACCCTGCTCGAGCACGGATGCAGGGGCGCGGCTGGGCGAGATCGCAACGCCGCGCGGGGTGATCCGCACCCCGGCCTTCATGCCGGTCGGCACCGCGGCGACCGTCAAAGGCCGTCTACCCCGACCAGCTGGAGGCGGCCGGCGCAGATGTCATTCTGGCCAACACCTATCACCTGATGCTGCGGCCCCGGCGCCGAGCGCATCGCCCGGCTCGGCGGCCTGCACGCCTTCATGCGCTGGGACAAAGCCGATCCTCACCGATAGCGGCGGCTTCCAGGTCATGAGCCTCGCCAAGCTGCGGAAGATCACCGACGACGGCGTCACCTTCCAGTCGCATATCGACGGCTCGACCCACACGCTGACGCCCGAGCGGCGCCGTCGAGATCCAGTGCCTGCTCGGGGCCGACATCCAGATGCAACTCGACGAGTGCATCGCGCTGCCGGCCGCGCGACGAGGTCTCCGTGGCGGTGTGCGCGGTCCTCGGCCTGGGCCGGCGCTGCAGCAGCGCCTTCGCGCCAACGCGGCAGCGGCTGGCGCCCGGCCCGGCCAGGCGCTGTTCGGCATCGTGCAGGGCGGCACCGACCCGGAGCTGCGGCGGCAGTCGGCCGACGCGCTGGTGGCGATGGACTTCCCGGCTACGCGATCGGCGGCCTGCGCGGTCGGGCGAGCCGCAGGAGGCGATGCTCGACACCATCGGGCTGACCGCGCGCACGGCTGCCGGCGGACAAGCCGCGCTACCTGATGGGCGTCGGCACGCCGCGTCGACCTGATCGGAAGCGTGGCGCGCGGCGTCGACATGTTCGACTGCGTGCTGCCGACGCGCGTCGGGCCGCCACGGCCAGGCCTTCACGCTGGGCCGGCAAGGTCAACCTGCGCAACGCCCGGCATGCCGACGACCCATCGCCGCTGGATCCCGACGAGCGGCTGTCCGGCCGCGCGCGACTATTCGCGCGCCTACCTCCACCATCTCGTCAAAGTCGGAGGAGTATCTGGGCGCGATGCTGCTGTCCTGGGCCAACGTCGCCTTCTACCAGGAGCTGATGGCCGCCATGCGCGCGCCGCCATCGCGCGGGGGCCGCTTTGCGCCTGGGCCTCAGCCACCACGGGCCCAGTCTGCCGGCTCAGGCGGACGCCTGAGGACGCTCTGCGCGATCAGGTTCATCGCTTGCGGTATTCCATCGCCGCCTCGACCCGGTTGCGGACCTGCAGCTTCTGCAGGATGTTCGTCATGTAGTGCTTCACGGTCTTCTCCCCGACCTGAGGCCTTGGCTAAGCCCTCGCATTTGTCAAGCCGCGCGCCACATGGTCGAGAATTCGCTCCTCCCGCCTCTTGTCAATTCCGGAAAGCTCTCTCTGCTGGGGGAGGCTGGGCAACGCGCCGCGACATTTGCTGGCCACGCGCGCCAAAGTCGGCGTTGCGTAGTTTTCCCTCGCGCGCAATGACCCGCAGGGTGTGATGAGTTCCAGGCCGCTCGCTCCCCTCTTGAGCACGTAGGCGCGTGCCCCGGACGCCATTGCCTGATGGACGCGCCCTCGTGCTCTCTGGAGACGGTCAGCATCACAATTTTGACGCGCGGGGGCAGGTGCGCGAAATCTCGTGGGCCGCCTCGAGACCGCCGCCCGGGCATGCTGCATGATCGAGCAGGATGATGTTCGCGGATGTTCCGGGTTCTTTTGGCGATCCCGGATTGCGTCCTCCAGCGCTGGCACCTTTGCCAGCAACAACGAGTACGTCTGACCGCTCAAGCGTATGCGCCACCTCCCTGAAGAGAGCAATACGTAACCGAACGAAGCGGCTAC
>ERZ1370068.1407-contig-113_pt1 | contig 19787 bp, 25 predicted proteins | sample MGYA00561227_ERZ1370068 | MGnify/ENA primary metagenome ERZ1370068 (study PRJEB38410, sample SAMEA6850437) | metagenome | study: Metagenomic assessment of the ecological functions of the soil: analysis of the soil microbiota associated with the...
GCTAGCCGGGAACCTCGTAGAGCGAAGCGGCCATCCGCTCGAGGCCCCGATCCCGGGCCACGATATCGAGGTGGAGCGAAGTCCAATCCAACAACTGCACGGCCTCATCACCCTGTCCGTCGTAGGTCTTCAGGTATCCCTTGCACGCCTCGCAGTAGTCGATGCGGAGGCCCGCTTCGCCCTGGACCGCCAGGACCGCGAGCCGCTGGGAGTCGTTTTCGCAGAACGGGCACTGAGTCCGGCGGTAGCGCCATCGCGAGCCGCAGCCGCCGCAGGAGAGAAACCGTTGCCGTCCGGGGTCGACGCCGATGAGCTGCCCCATGGCCGGCGCCGACCCGCAGGTCGGGCAGTATTTGCGATGCCATCGCTCCTCGTCGCGCCACCGGCCGAACGCGTCGACGAGCGGAGAGAGATACCGGGACGTCGCGGTCCAGCCGAGGTATCGAAGGAGTCCCGGAGACGGAGGGTCGAAGGTCTCCTCCCCGAGCAGCCAGGCCGCGATGAGGCGGGGCGCATCCGGTCGGGCGCGCAGTTCCGCGGCCAGGGCCGCCGCTTCCGACGCGAGCTTTCCGTCCACGGAATCCGACGCCATCCTCTCCACCAGCGATCCAGTCATCCTTCCCGCAGGCTCGAGGTCGATGGCGGCGGCCGAGGCTCCGCAAGAGCGGGATCCCCTCCGAAAGTCGTCCTCGTAGTCGTCCCAGGCGGGGAGAGCGGGGCTTCCGTGGGCGGCCACGACGTCCGCGGCAAGGCTCTCGACTCGCGCGCAGAGCTGTGCGACCGGCCGGAGGTAGGCATGCGCGTCCACCCAGCCATCACGGGTCAGGGCACTCAATGGCTCTTGCTCGCCTCCGGCTTCGAAAGCACCGGGAAGAGCCGCGCGCCGAGGCCGAACAGGAAGATCGTCGCGGCGATCAGCCCGAGCGAGACGCCCCACTCGACGAGGGACGGCCAGTAGGATTGCGGCGCGACTCCGGGCATGCGGCCCCGGAAGGTCATCGCGAACAGAACCACGTTGCAGCGGTTGTAGACGACGCCGAGGACCGCGAGCAGCGCCGCGGCGAGAAGGACGTCGGCGGCGATCCCGGAACGCCTTGCGCGAGAGCAGAACCAGCGGCACGACGCCTCCGAGCAGGATCTCGACCGCGAAGCGCCAGACCGAGCCTTCCGCTGAACGCGCCGCCGAGCTGGTCGCGGATCGCCATGTCGCCCAGGCGAAACGCGAGGTAGACGACCAGCGACCAGAACGTGATCTGCCCGACCGACGAGAGCGGCTTCATCTCGAGCGGGCGCCGCCAGGCCTTCGAGATCCACATGTCGATCAGGATGACGAGCGGCCGTGCCCGGCCACGATCGAGGAGAGGAAGAAGGAGACCGGCATCACGGGCGACCACCACTGCGGGGCCAGCATGTTCGGCATCAGCAGATACAGCGAGCCGAGCGAGCTCTGGTGCATGGTCGACAGCGTCACCGCGGCGATGGCGAGCATGATCGGCTCGGCGCGCTGGTCCCGCGCGCGGAAGACCCAGGCGAGCGCGCCGAAGATGACGGCCGTCAGCGCGGCGTAGACGAGGTTGCGCGAGAGCATGTAGACGAACAGCGTCACGGCGAACGCGACGTAGGCGCCGTGCCACCGCCGCCAGACCGCCATCGCCTTCGTCATCCCCAGCCATTCCAGAGGAACCGGCAGGAACTCGAGGAGGAGGATCGTGACGTAGAGGCCGACGCACCACGAGACCTCGAACATCGCCGAGTGCTCCGGCGCCTGCAGGGCGAGCTGATAGAAGTTCCAGGGCAGGCCGAGATCGGCGATGAGCGTGACGGTCACGAAGGAGTAGCTCAGCAGGCCGATCAGGACGGACATGCGGCCCAGCGCATAGAGGTCCTTTCGCTGGAAGACGTAGATCACCCCGGCCATCGCGAACGCGCCCGCGGCCACGGCGATCCAGACCAGGTCGAAGACGATCCAGAGACCCCAGGGATACGTGTCGGAGAGGCGCGTGCTGCCGCCGAGCCCCAGGGCGAACCGCGCCACCATCGAAGACTCCGCAGAGCGCCATCAGCGCCAGGAGCACCCAGGTGAACGGAGTCCACAGCGTGTTGCGGAGGGGCTCGAACTCCGCGTGATGGCCGGAGTCGCCTCCGTGCGAGCCCGCGCTCGCGACCGCGTGAACGCGCTTGTTGAAGTACGCGTACGCCGCGCCGAGCAGGGCGCCGAGGGCCATCACGGCGACGGGGACGGCTCCGAGCGCCGCCGCGGTGAACCTCGGGAACGGCTTTTCGCCGTAGGTCGGGAAGCCGAGCTTCTCGAAGGGAATCGAGGAAGGTAGAGCACGCTCGTCCCGCCGAGCTCCTTCTCTCCGTAGATCTGGTCCACGTACTTGTCGGGCCGGTCGGCCATTCGCTTGCGTGCGAGCGCGAGCATGTCGTCGCGGGTTCCGTATCGAAGCGCGTCCGCCGGGCAGGCCTTGACGCAGGCCGGGACGGCGATGGTCTCGAGAAAACCTTCTGCTCGGCTTCCGTCAGCGGCTGTCCGTTGCGCGCGGTCGGGAGAGCCTGGCTCCTCCGGTCCGCGCAGTGCGTGCACTTCTCGATCTTCGGCGCGAGCTTGTCCCACTCCGCCGTCGGCACGTCCCAGGGGCAGGCCAGCATGCAGTAGCGGCAGCCGATGCACTTGGAGGCATCGTAGGACACGGGACCGTCGGGCTCCCGGTAGAGGGCCGTCGTCGGGCAGGCGGAGACGCAGGCGGGCTCCAGGCAGTGGAGGCACCGCCGCATCACGTATGCGGCAGCCAGCCCGCCCGGCTTCTGCGAGTCCTCCATCTCGTGGAAGGAGATCAGCGTGTACGTCTTCGCGGTGAGCGTCGCCGGGTTCTGGAAGCCGAGCTGGGCGACGAGCTCGGTCTCCTCGCCCTCGCGATCGTTCCACTGCTTGCAGGCGACCTGGCAGGCCCGGCAGCCGATGCAGTTGGCGATGTCGATCGAGCGTCGTTCGGATCGGGACCTGGCGGCGAGGCGCTCGGCGCCGTCATGTCCTTCTCCCGCTGCGAAGCCGACGCGGCGAGCCTTGACCACGTTGACCAGACACGCCTTGGTCTCCTGCGTGCCCGCGCCGGGGTCCGCAGCGTCGATCGTCAGGTAGTTGACGCTCGCGCCGGGCGAAAGCCCCTGGGACCCCCAGTTGTACGGCATCCAGACGATCGTGACCTCGCGGCCGTCCGCCTGGAGCGGCTTCATCCGCGGCGTGACGAGCGCCTTGACGGTGAGCTCCCGCGCGCCGAAGAGACCGTGACCATGTCTCCCGCTCTTCACGCCGAGCTTCTGCGCCGAGCGATCGGCGGAATCTCCACCACGGGCTCGGGAACAAGCTCGTTCAACCAGGGAATGTTGCGCGTCGAGGAGCCTCCGCACCAGTGCTCGGCGACCGTCGACGTCATGAGCACGTACGGAAACTTGTCCGCGGAGCCGATCGGCTGATGCGACGCGAGGCTCGGGTACTTCAGGGTCGGGTTGTGTCTTCACCTTGGGGTGCAGGACGTTGTCCACCGGGCTCTCGACGGGCTCGTACATCTCCGGGCAGCGGGCCGTCCTTGGGTACGTAGCCGACGTCGCGCGGGAACGGGGCTGTCGCGATCCTTCGCGTCCACGGAGAGGTCTGGATCCTTGTACACGGCCGCGAAGAGGCGGCCGACACCCTCGGCGTTCATGTGGAAGGCGCGCACGCCGTTCGGCGTGCCCGGGCCGTCGGTCAACTTGGGAACGTCGGGCAGGTCGTATCCCGCCCAGCGCCCGGCTTTCTCGTCCCACCAGACGATGGGCTTGGATCCCGGATACGGCTTCCCGTTCCGGTCGCAGGAGGCCCGGTTGTAGAGGACGCGCATGTTGTTCGGCCAGGTCCACGCGAAGCCGGGATAGATGCCGAGACCGCCGGGATCCGTCTGCGAGTCGCGGCGCTTGGAGAGGTTGACGCCGCCCGCGAAGACGCCCGCGTAGATCCACGCGCCGGAGGAGGTCGAGCCGTCGGCCTTGAGGTCCGCGACCTTGGTCACGAGGTCGCCGGCCTTGAGCTTCGATTCCGGGCAGGTCGCGCAAGGCGAATCCGTTCATCTCTTTCAGGACGATCCTCGGCGGAGAGGTACGTCCAGGAGGCCTTCTTGATGGGGTCGTCCTTCGGTTCCTCGGGACTCGTGCACCAGATCGCGGACCCGCCGGAAGATGTAGTCGACGACCTCGCCGTCGGGCATGCGCCTTTCCCGGCGGCTTGACCGCGGCGTTGCGCCACTGCACCAGTCCGCCGGAGTTGCGTGATGGTGCCGTTCTTCTCCATGAAGAAGGCGGCGGGCAGCAGGAAGACCTCGGTCTGGATGGACTTCGGGTCGACGCCGGGCCGCTTCCAGAACGCGGCCGTCTCCGTCTCCCAGATCTCCTGGACGACGAGCGTCTCGAGCTTGTCCATCCCGGCGAACGTCATGGTGAGGTTGGGCGTCGTGACCGCGGGGTTCTGGCCGACGATCCAGAGCAGCTTCATCTTCCCGGCCAGGGCGTCCTCGAAGATCGAGAGCGTGCCGTAGTTCTTGGCGGCGTTCTTCTTCGGCAGCCAGCGCGTAGCCGAAGTCGTTCTCGGGCGTGGCCGCGTCGCCGTAGAACGCCTTGAGCATGTTGACGAGGAACCGGCGGTCGCCGGTCCCGTTCTTCTTCGTGCACGCCTCGAGGCGTGGGCTCCGTCGTGCGACGGATAGTCCATGTAGCCCGGCAGGTAGTTGTTGAGCACGCCCATGTCGCAGGCGCCCTGCACGTTGGGCTCGCCGCGCAGCGCGTTGACGCCGCTGCCCGGCTTGCCGAGGTTGCCGAGCAGGAGCTGCAGGATCGTGAACGCGCGGATCCCCTGCACGCCGGTCGTGTGCTGGGTCATCCCGAGCGCGTAGAGGATGGTCCCGGCCGGTTCTTCGCCATCGTCTCGGCGATCTGCTGGATCTGCGCGGCCGGGATGCCGGTGATGCTGCTCGCCCATCTCCAGCGTGTACCGCGAGACGAACGTCTTCAGCCGCGCGAAGACGCAGTGCGGGTCATCCAGGCTCTTGGCGACGCGCGGCTTGCCCTGTCGCGTCGAGCTGATATCCCCAGCTCTTCGTGTCGTAGGCGTGCTTCTCCGCGTCGTAGCCCGCAGAAGAGCCCGTCCTTGAAGCCGAAATCCGGCGTCGCCCAGGAAGAGGGCGTTGGTGTGGGTGATGACGAAGTCCTCGTCGTACAGCTTGTTGACGAGGATGTGGTTGAATCATCGTGTTCAGGAACGCCGCGTCGGTGCCCGGGCGGATGCGCGCGTAGACGTCCGCCGCCGCCGAGGTCCGCGTGAAGCGCGGATCGACGTGGATGATCTTCGCCCCGTTCTCCTGGGCCTTCCGGATCCACTTGAAGGCCATCGGGTGGTTCTCGGCGACGTTGCTGCCTTCCACCAGGATCGTCTTCGCAGTGCTGCATGTCGATCCAGTGGTTGGTCATCGCCCCCGACCGAACGCGGCCCCCAGACCGGGGACCGTGGGGCTGTGTCAAAGTCGGGCCTGGTGCTCGACGTAGGCCAGGCCGAGCAGCCGGGCCGCCTTCTGGAAGAGGTAGCACTCCTCGTTCGTGTTCTGCGCGCCGCCCAGGAAGCGCGATCGCGTCCGTCCGATTGACCGGGACGTCCTTGTCGCCGACCTTCTCGGTGGCGATCCAGGTCTCGTCGCGCGACCTTCTTGATCTTCCGCGCGACCGCGCTCGACCGCGTCCTTCCAGGAGATGTCCTCCCAGTGGTCGCTGCCCGGCGCCCGGTAGCGGGGCGTCGTGAGCCGCTTCGGCGAGGCGTGCGTCGCGAACATCGAGATGCCTTTGACGCACAGCGACCCGCGGTTCACGATGTGGTCGTAGTCGCCCTCCATCGTCGATCAGCTTGCCGTCGCGGACGGCGGCGATCATGCCGCACCCGCACGAGCAGAAGTTGCAGGAGGTCGTGAACTCGCTGACGTCCGAGAGCTTCAAGTCCTTCGTCGCGGCCCGCATCGCGGGAACGTCGAGGAGCCCGTCGAGCGCGAGTCCTGCTCCACCGCCGAGACGTGAGCCTGAACAGGTCTCTCGGCGGCGTGATCGTCGACCTCGGTGCGGCACTCCATCACCCAGCGATTCATCCATCGGTTCCTCCGTGCGAGGGCCTGGAGCGGGCCGAATCCTACGGTCGGTCCGACTGGGTATGGTCCATGCCGCGCGAATCACAGTTGGCACAGTCTCGCGCGACCTTCGGCACCTCGGCATTGCCGGCAGATTCTCGAAGCGTGAGAAGTAGACTGAGCGCCGTCTGCCGGGACAGCATCGTGCCAGATTCGCATCGCGAGATTTGACGTGACGACCCGCGGCGCTCCGCTCAGTCCGGACTGCCAGAGCCATGTCATGCATGTCTGCACGCGATCCGGAATGCCCTTCAGGTTTCGGCGAGCGGCAAGCAGGGTGACCGGGTGCATCGCCGTTGCGTGGCACGTCGCGCAGAGACTGCGCGCGCGTTTCGGCGATCGACGCGCGTAAGCCGAGTGCCATCGGTTGAGGCTTCCACGGTCGCGTCCTGGCGGTCGTGTGGTCGGCGCGGTTATGGCGGTGGTTGCTCTGGTTGCCGCGCCGTCGGCGCGAAGCCGTCGCCGGGCAGCCCCCTCGCCTCATTTCGGCGCACGGCCGCTCCAGGCACAGTCTAGCCACGCCGCGGGCTGGCTACGCCGGCACGCGGACACCTGCGTCACTTGCCACACCGACCAGGAGGCCAGCACTCACGCACTCGAAGCACGGGCAGGCGAAGAATCCGCGCTCGCCCGGCGGCAGCGCTCGGGTGCGAGAGCTGCCACGGCCCGGGCCAGGCGCACGTCGACGACGACGCGAAGGGGCACATCATGAAGTTCGGGCAGATGAAGCCCGCCGAGGTCAACGAGACCGTGTCTGGCCTGCCACAACCGCGGCACTCACGCGGGCTGGGAGGGCAGCGCGCACGAGCGCCGCAATCTCTCGTGCACCACCTGCCACAGCGTGCACAGCCCGAAGTCGGCGCGAACGGCAGCTGGTCCAGGCGACCGAGACGCAGCTCTGCGCCACGTGCCACCGGCTGCAGGTGACCAAGACCGAGCGCGCCGTGGCGCACATGCCGGTGCGCGAGGGCAAGATGTCGTGCAGCTCCTGCCATAACCCGCACGGCTCGATCAGCAACGTCAAGAATCTGAAGACGGGCAGCTCTGTCGCCGAGCTGTGCACGAGCTGTCATACGGAGATGCGCGGACCGATGCTCTTCGAGCACGCGCCGGTGCGCGAGAACTGCGCCACCTGCCACGACCCGCACGGCTCGTCGAACGATCGCATGCTGGTCGTCCGCATGCCGATGCTCTGCCAGCGCTGCCACATCGCCAGCAAGCATCCGGCGACGCTCTACGACAAGGACCAGATCACCACCAACAAGAGCAACCGGATGTTCGGTCGATCGTGCGTGAACTGCCACTCGAACGTTCACGGCTCGAACCATCCGTCGGGCCAGTTCTTCATGCGGTAACGGGAGACACGAACATGCGACGCCTCTCGTTCATTTCGCTGATCCTTCTCGTTGGCGCCGCCGCCGCGCCGCAGCGGGCGCTGGCCCAGGCGGGAACGCCGCCGCCGGCGCAGACGCCGGCACAACCGGCCGCAGCGCCTGCCAGCCGCCGGCCGACCGATCGCGTCGCGCAGCCTGTTCGCGCTGACCGACCGGGAGCTCTTCATCGGCGGCCGCGTGACCAGCATCGACGGCGACCCGGCGCGCTTTCAGCGCTACCAGGACGTCCGCGACGGGCTGCTCTTCTCCGGCTTCCGCTATTCGTTCGCGCAGCCCGACGGCGCCTACACCTTCGACGCGCGCGCGAACAACGTCGGCTGGCGCGATCAGGAGTATTTCGCCAACTACAACCGCGCCGGGAAGCTGTCGGTCACCGGGAGCTACCAGCAGATCCCGCAGTTCTACAGCGTGGACACGATGACGCCCTATACGGGCAGCGGCGGCACGCTGCTGCTCGACGATGCGGCGCAGCGCGCCGCCCAGAACGGAGCGGGCCTCAACCCCTACGTCCCGATCGCGCCGCAGTTCGATCTGCGCGAGCGGCGCGACATCGGGCGCGTCGACGTCGTCGCCACGCCGACGCCGAAGCTCGACGTCACGGCCAGCTTCACCACGCAGAAGCACGGCGGCGAGCTGCCGTGGGGCGCCAGCTTCGGCTTCAGCAACGACGTCGAGGTGCCGCTGCCCTACGACTCGCGGGCCAACGACTTCACGATCGGCACCGAGTGGACGAACACGAAGAACATGCTGCGCGTCGCCTACAGCGGATCGTGGTTCGACAATCTCGCCGCCCACGCTCGTCTGGGACAGCCCGCTGCGCCTCGACGACGCGTCGGGCACGCCGGGACGCGGCCGCATGTCGCTGTGGCCGTCGAACTCCGCGCAGACGATCAGCTTCGGCGGCTACACCAAGCTGGCGCACAAGACGCAGGTCACCGGCTTCTTCTCCTACGGCCTGTGGAGCAACAACGAGCCGCTGCAGCCGTTCACGATCAATTCGGCGCTGCCGCCGATCGCGCTGCCGCGCGCCAACGCGGATGCCGAAGCGCACGTGTTCTCGACGAACCTGAACCTGACGTCGCACCCCACCACCGACTGGCGGTTCGGCGCGCGCTTCCGCAATTACACCTACGCCAATCAGATGCCGGCGACGAGCATCACGCAGTACGTCGCCTACGACTCGAGCGCGTCGACGACGCCCACGGGCGGTCCCGATCTCTATGCCCACGACCGGACCACGTTCGACGCCGACGCGACGTGGAGCAAGCTGAAGCCGCTCGCGCTGACGGTCGGCTACACGCACAACGGCAACGGCTACGACGCGCGGATCTTCCAGTCGAGCGGCGAGGACGTGTTCCGCGTGTCGGCCGACGCGGTGGGATCCTCCATGGGCCACCTTCCGCGTGCAATACGAGGTCGGCAGCCGCACCGGATCGGGCCTGGACGAGCAGGCCCTGACCGACATCGGCGAGCACCCGGAGATGCGGCACTACGACCTGGCCGACCGGACGAGAAACCGCTTCACCGGGCAGGTCGACATCGTCCCGTCGGACGCCTGGATGTTCAGCGTCTCCGGCGGACTCCTGCACGACGACTACGGCGACACCGTCTTCGGACTGCAGAAGTCGAACGGGAACACCTTCTCGCTCGCCGCCGACTACCACCTGCCGAACGGCATGGGCGCGGGCGCCACCTACAACTTCGAGCGGTATACCGGACTGCAGCAATCGCACGAGGGGATTCGTCAGACGCGCAGTTCAACGATCCCCTGCGCAACTGGACGTCCGACTCGACCGAGACGGTCCACTATTTTTCCATCTACGCGACGCCGCCCCGCATCGGCCGCAACACCGAGGTGCGGTTCTCGTACGATTTCAGCCACGCGGCAGGCGATAACCTCTACACGATTCCGGCGGGCAGCCCGATTCCGACGCCCAATCAGCTGCCGGAGGTGTTCAACAAGCTGCAGCAGCTGCACATCGACGCGCGCCACCGGATCACGAAGAACCTCGCGGCGCACGTTCTCGTATCTCTACGAGCCGCTGAACATCTATGACTACGCGTTCGATCCCAGCGTGGTCAACGGCATCGTCCAGCCCAGCTCGCTGGTCATGGGCTACGTGTATCGACCCTACACTGCCAACTCGGTGGTGTTCGGCATGCAGTATCGCTGGTAGACTGGCTCGCGACCGGTGGCCGGCTTCGGCACACCTGGAGGATCTGCATGCGCAGGACGCTCGTGACCAGAGCTGGGTGGCTCTTTCGTGTTCGCTCTCATCTCTTCCGCCGGCATCGCCACGTGCGCAGGACGCCGCGCAGGTGAAGAAGGGGCAGGAGGTCTACACCGCGCAGAAATGCTCGGTCTGCCACGCCATCGCGGGTAAGGGCGGCAAGGCGAATCCGCTCCGACGGCGTCGGCACGAAGCTCTCCGCCGCCGACATCAAGGCGTGGATTGTGACCCCGGTCCCGAGGCGGCCGCCAAGGCCAAGTCGACGAAGAAGCCGCCCATGCCGGCGAGTCATGCGGCAAGCTGCCCGCGGCCGACATCGACGCGATGAATCGCCTACATGCAGAGTCTGAAGTAGCGGAGACCCGCGTCGCCGAGCCGCGCGGCGCTCGCCCGCCATCCGCTAGCGATCGCCGGCGCGGTGCTCACCACGGTCTCGGCCGCGGTGCTCCATCGCGCCGGCGATCGCCGAGGCGCTCGCCGTGGCTGGTTCTGAGCGATACCTACGCCGGGCTCGTCGTCTTCGTGGCCCTGCCTGCGCTGGCGTTCGTGCGTCGGGCTGCTGCTGCTCACCCGCTCGGCATGTGGCTGCAGCAGCCGCAAGCTGCGCAGCGTGCCACCCGGATGCCGCAGGCCAGACTGGCCCGTGCTGGACTTCCGGCTCGCGGAGCGGTCCTGGCGCGCGACACCTGGTCGTCGGCGCGCTCGACCGCCGTCAATCGTCGTTCATCGCCGCGGCTCGCCGGCTACGGCAGCCGCACTGGATGGAATCGGGCCCAGCTTCTGCGGTGCAGGTGTGCCACACGCCGACGCACCCGCAGTTCGTGGCGTGAAGTGCGTGCCGCCCGCACGCGCGCGTTGCCTGCGCTGAATCCAGATCGGAGAAGGCCCACGGGTTCGTGGCGGCGGGTTTCGCCGCATGCCATTACTGCGCACGCCAGTCGCTGGACTGCGCTGGCTGTCCTGCCTGGCGCTGAAATGGCGCCAGGCGCACCCAGGCCCGACCTGCCTGCGCTGTCACCAGCCGGACACTGCCGCCGGCGATACGATCAAAGCGTTCCCGCAGAGCACGCTGACGACGAACGAAATGACCGAAACCGCGACCGTGCTGTGCAGTTGGCCGTCGGCGCCAGATCGTCCTGCGGGCTTGATCTCATCGGCATCGCCGCACGGATCCGTCGACCCAGGCCGGAGCATGCGCGACCGATCGCTGGGCAACTGCATCGACCCCGCACGTCATGGAATTCAACGCATACACAAAGAAGGGCATCGCACCGCGAGGCGGCACCGATCAGATCGTCAGCGCCGGCACCCGCGAGCGCGGATAGATCTGGCATCGACTGCCACAACCTGTCGGCCATCCCTTCGCGGGAACGCGCCCGAGAGGGCTATGGATCAAGCGGATCGCCATGGCGCCGTGGCGACCCCGCCTTGCACGGCGCGAGGGCCTGGCCGCCTGTATGGCGCACCGACCGACGAGGCGGGCGCCCGCGAGATCGACCAGCCCGCGGGCGTTCTATCAGTCGCGAGGTGCGCGCCGTCGACGAGCGCAGAAGCCGTCGCGGACCGTGGCCGGCGTCCAGGATGCGAGCAGCCGCAGCATCTTCCCTGCGCGGGAGAAGCGTGGCGCGGGGCAGCTATCCCAACAACATCGGCTAAACCCACGTCCTCCCGGCTGCGCTTTCGTTGTCACGACGACGGTCACGACAGCGAAGGACAATCACCATCAGTGGCGATTACCGGTGAGTTCTCGCCACAAAGCAGACGAGACCTGCCTCAGCGTTCAAATAAGGGCGCACGCGGTCAGAATCTGACACGGGATGCGCCGCATGGTCAGCCTTCCACGCCAATCTCTTCCGGCTGCCTGTTTGCTGATGTCCGGTCGTCGAACTTCACGTCGGTCTTATAGCGGAGCTGAGCGCAGCGCCGACGCCCACTCCGCACGTGAGCGGCATTTTAGATGTCCACACCTGCGTTAATCCACCGCCCCCTTCGACAATCGCGCTTGTCGTCGCGCTGGCGAACGCCGCGGTGAATCGAGCGGATAGGTCTCGCGGACGTCGCCTCTTCGCCGCCACGTAAGTCCCGTTTCAGGTTGAAGAACGTCGGTCCGCCCATGACCTTGACGTCCACGGCACTGACCGGCAGCGTACATCAGATCCACGTGCACGTTCTGTTCGTTGTGCGCGACGTCTGTCAATCGATCCCTCGACCGTGCCGCGGAGCGTTGAACAGGATCGGGTGAGGGAATGACCGCCGTGATCGAGGCGCTCGGCTTCATGTCGGCCATGCGCTGTACTGCACGCCCACCCAGAGCCGGGGACGATCCTCACCCGCGGCGCCGACGTTGAACCCGAGCGCGGTCTTCGCCGCCGTGATCGACGGTGACCGTCTGCGTTCTCGCCGCCGTTGGAAGGGATTGCTGTCTGATTCCGTGAACGTGCTTCGCGCCGGTCTGCGCGCCCGACGTTTGCCGAGATCTCGACTCGGGGTTGCGAGGGCGACTGCGCGGCACGCCGGGTATGGCGCCGGCGGTCGCCATGACGAGCATCGCAGCGGACCAGGACGATCTGCCAGTTGGAGCGTGTCATAAGTGAAGAAGGCCTCGGCAGGTCGATTCGATCGCCGGTGGTTAGCGCAGGCCCACCGCGGTCATCGCCTGGGTGACCGCCTGGGTCGGCGCGCTGCCCGCGCCGCATGCAGGTCGACCGCTGCCTGGATCACGACCGCGGCCGCCGTCTGCAAGGCTCGCGTTGTTCGGCATCAGCTGCGTCATCCGCGCGGAAGAAGACTTTCTCGATCTGCGCGCGGTTCGCCGCGCCCACGCCGGTGACCGACACCCCGGACGTCGCGTTGCGGCCGCCCTCGATCGCCAGGTAGAACGCGTGACTGAACAGTGTCGAGTTGTTGATGCACGCCGCCGCCATCGGTCGATCCGCTGTTCAGGAAGAACACGAAGTTGCCGTTCGAAAAGCCGATGGGTGCGAAGCGCGACCGAGGTCGGGTTTGTCGCCGTCCCGCCGGCCACCAGCAGCGCGTAGTTCAGCATCTTGCTGACGTGATCGGGGTGCCGGATCGTCCCGGAATCATGGCGGATGGCAATCGATGCGGGATTGCTCAGGGACCGGATCGGGCCGAAGCCCGTGATGTCTTCGCCGATCAGATAATCGGCCTTGAGCGGCCCCGAACCGACAGGCTGATAGAAGAACTCGACGCTCGTGCCGAAGACGTCCGAGACGGCTTCGTTGATCGCGCCGCCGTGGGAGGCGCCGAGCACGTATCGCCCGCTGCTGCAGAAGAACGGCCGCCCTCCCAGAGGTGGTCGTGCTGCATGGGAACGTCGTCCCGTTGAACACGAACGACGTCGGTCCGAGCACCGTGTAGATGATGGTGCACGAAGCCGCTGCCCGTTCGGCTGCGTCAGCGAGAAGGACGTGACACCGTGCATCAGCTCGTGACCGGCGACGTCCAGCGCCGTCACCGGAACATTCCCGACTGGTCCGGCCATAACACCATCGCGCCGTTCTTGTTCGGACCGAACGGCGCCGCGAATGAAGAACGCGTTGTCTCGATCAGTGCCGGTATGCACGATGGCCGACATCGGCCGGTTTGCTGCCGTCGAGCCCCGACCAGTTGTGCTGGCGGAAGAAGTAGTCGTATGGTGAGCCCCGTGTTCGAGTGCGCGTCGACGACGTAGCCGTTGCGTCCAGGTGTTGGTCGCGTTCGACGCCAGGTCGTTGTCGGTCGCGGTGTTGCCGTTGATCATCCGGTCGAGGACAGTCGAGCTGCCGCCGGTGTCGTCGATGTGCTGATGCCCGCCGGCCGCAGCGTGTCCTTGGTCCGGTAGCGTGCCGCCGATGAGCGTCGTGGCCATCTTCTTCGGGTCGCCGAGCGTGCCCGTGCCGAGGCCGGTGTCATAGTTCTTTTCATCGACCACGCGCACGACGTCGCCGGTGAACGCGTCGACGTAGTAGGTGATCGCGTACGCCACGGTCGCCTTGTATGTCAGCGCGGAACGTGCCGGCCGGTGACGGCACGACGACCAGCGTCGGGGAGGCGCCGAATGCGATAAAGGCGTTGGCGGCCTTTTCGATAATGCGGGCGGCGTCAACCGGGGCAATCGCCGGCGTCGATGTCGATCGAGATGGCGTTGAATAGCGTCCCGAACACCGAGACCGTCGTCGGACCCGCCCTCTGCAGCGTGACGCTGCCCCCTTCGACCGGAATCCCCTGTAAACCTGCTGCAGCGTCTGGATCTGCCGACCCGCGATCTGTGGATCGTCCTGGACCCGCACGCTTGTCAACTCGCCCGCCTGCAGCATGCGGGTGATCAGGCTGTTCGACTTCGGCGACAGCGCTCTGCGTGGTCGCCGCCAACATGCGATCCGGCCCGAGTCGGCCGGCGGTTCCGGCCTGCGCCAACCTTGCGCGCTCGTCCGGGCTGTTGCACCAGTAGAGCGACGGCAAGAGGCATTCCGAGCGTTGTCAACACCAGCGAGCGCATACGTCCCACGGAGCGTCCCCTCTCGCGAAACAAATGGTTGGCGATGGCAGCGAATTGACAGGCCAACGCACGACACGTCTGTCCGTTTGGAAGCGGCGGATCGATCCTCGCGGCTTTATTCCCCGGTTGGGATTTCACCGCGGCAGTCGCGTCCGTCGATGAATTGCTCCGCCCACAACTCGAGCGCCACCGGGATCCAGAATCCCTCGGTGGTGGACGGCGCCGACAGGGCGCGGCGCCACCAGCGGCGAACGACGCTGACGTCGACGAGCCCGCGCGACGCCATGCCCGGCAACAGGCGGTCCTCCATCAACGCCACGAACGGGCCGCTACGGAATACTGCGCCAGCGGTAGATTGAATGCCGACTTGCGGCGGTAGACGAACGCCGCGTCGAAGCTGCGCCTGGCGAGCTCCTTGACCACGATCTTGGTGCCTGCGTACGCCGGTCGGTAACGACGGCCCCACCAGGTGTTCGGCCGGCAGGGCGCGGGCGAATTCGATCACCTGCCGGTCGAGAAAAGGCACCCGGTTCTCGACGCCATGCCCCATCGTCATCTTGTCCTGGCGCACCAGCAAGTCGACGAGATGCGTCCGCATGTTCGTAAATTCAGGCAATTCGAGAGATGGTCGGCGTGGCCCTCCTCGAAACAGGGCCCGGCGCTTTTCGATCGCCGGCCGCAGATTCGCCGCGGGTCGCAGCTTCGAGAGACGGGCTTCGGAATGAAACTGAGACGCTCGAATGAATGTGTCGACCGGGTCGTGTCACGCCGGCCGGCACGAGCCACTGGCCGTCGCATGTGCGTCGTAGAAGCGCGCGTAGCCGCCGAACAGTTCGTCGGCACCTTCGCCGCTCAGCAGCACCGTGGCATGCTCGCGCGAACGTCGAGCCAGCAACCAGAGGGCCAGCGAGTTGGGATGGCTGATCGGCTGATCCATGTGCCAGCTGGCGGCATCCAGCGCGCCGATGAAGGCGGCCTCATCGAAAACAAAACGATGGCTGTCGGCGCGCGCCGTGGCCGCCGCCGCCAGGATCCATCGCTCTTCCGAGAACTGCGGCTCGTCGAAGACGATCGAGAAGGCGTTCAGATCAGCACTGTGATGTGAACGCGCCAGCACGGTGACCAGCGACGAGTCGACGCCACCGGACAACTGGCACCCCACGTTCACGTCGCTCCGCAATTGCGATTGCACGCTGCGGCCCAGCAGATGGTCGAGGCGATCGACCGCGTCTGTCCCGTGACAGGCGCAGCTTCTCGCGGTGGTCGGGGATGCTCCAATAGCGCGCCTCCCTGACACCATCCGGCGTGATCGTGAGGCGATGGCCTGGCTGGACGTGGCGCACGCCTTTGAGCAGCGAGGCTTCGCCTGCAACATAGCGGAATGCCAGCAGCTCATCGACCTCGGCCGGATCGATCTCGGCGCGGAACGCTGGATACGCCAGAAACGCCTTCGCTTCTGACGCAAACAGCACGGTCGTTCCGCACTGCGCCCAGTACAACGGCTTGATGCCGACACGATCGCGGAGCAGGTGGACGGCGCCGCGGCGCGTGTCCGCAATCACGATGGCAAACATGCCATTGAGCCGTTCGAGCATCCGCTCGAGCCCGTCGCGCTCGTAGAGCGCGAGGATGACCTCGGTATCAGTGCCGGTGCGGAAACGGTAGCCGTCGCGCTCGAGCTCGGCCTTGTAGTCGAACGCGTCGTAGATCTCGCCGTTGAAGAGCAGCGCGGTCGAGCCGTCGGGGCTGGTCATCGGCTGGTGTCCACGGGCCGAAAGGTCGAGGATCTTCAGCCGGTGGAAACCCAGCGCGGTGTCAGGGATGCCGCCGCGCAGCGACAGGCAGAGTGTTCCGCGATCGTCTGGACCGCGATGACGAATCATGTCCGTCATCGCCCCGAGCACGCTGGCGTCGGCCGGCGCACCATCCAGGTTGACGAACCCCGCGATTCCGCACATCCGGAAAGCCCTCAGCCCGCAGGGCGGGTTTTCACCTGCCTGAGTCGTTCGTGGCGATGCCACTTTCGACGAAGCGAAGAGTGGTGAGCAGCCCGATGAAATCCCGAGCCCGACGGCGAGGCCGCAGGCCGGAGCCGTCGTGCTGAACCTCCGGGGCGATCCAGCGCGAGCGAAGCGAGGTTGGTAAACCTGTCGCGATCGAAGCCCGACGGCGAGGAGGCCGCAGGCCGAGATGCCATCGTGCCTGAGACCTCAGGGCGATGATCCAGCACGAAGCGAAGCGAGTTGGGCGAGCGGCGATGGAAACGTCGGAGCCCGACGGCGTGAGCCTGCAGGCCGGGTTCGCGTCGTGCCTGAAGACCTCGGGGCAGATCCAGCGCGAGGCTTTTGAAGCGAGAGTTGGTGAGCCGCAGTGACGAGTAATCGAGCCCGACGGCGAGGCCGCAGGCCGGAGCCGTCGCGCCTGAAGACCTCGGGGCGATCCAGCGCGGGCGATGCGAGTCGGTGGCTGCGTATGGAATCGAAAGCCCGACGGCGAGGCCGCAGGCCGGAGCCGTCATTAACCTGAAGACCTCAGGGGCGATCCCGGCGCGAAGGCAGGCGGGGTTGGTGAGCCGCGATGGAGATCGAAGCCCGACGGCGAGGCCGCAGGCCGGAGCCGTCGTGCCACGGGAAACCTCCGGGGGCGATCAGCATGACGAAGCGAGTTGGTGAGCCGCGATGGAATCGAGCCCGACGGCGGGCCGCGAGGCCGGAGCCGTCGTGCCTGAACCTCGGGGCGATCAACGCGAGGCGAAGCGAGAGTTGGTGAGCCGCGATGGGTGTCAGCCCGACGGCGGAGGCCGCAGGCCGGAGCCGTCGTGCCTGCCTCGGGGCGATCAGCGCGAGGCGAAGCGAGTTGGTGAGCCGCGATGGGAATCGAGCCCGACGGCTGGCCGCGGCGAGGCCGCAGGCCGGAGCCGTCGTGCCTGAAGACCCTCGGGGCGATCCAGCCCAACGAGGCGAAGGCGAGGAGTTGAAGAGGTGAGCCGCGATGGAATCGAGCCCCGACGGCGAGGCCGCAGGCCGGAGCCGTCGTGCCTGGGCCTCGGGGCGATCAGCGCGAGCGAAGCGAGTTGGTGAGCCGCGATGGAGATCGAAAGCCCGACGGCGAGGCCGCAGGCCGAGCCGTCGTGCTAGACCTCGGGGCGATCCAGCGCGAGGCGAAGCGAGAGTTGGTGAGCCGCGATGGGGTGAAGCCCGACTTGGCGGGCCGCGGCGCGGAGCCGTCAGTGCCTGGAGCCTCAGGGCGATCCAACGCGAGCGAAGCGAGAAGCTGAAAGGTGAGCCGCGATGGAATCGGAAGCCCGACGGCGGGCCGCGGGCCAGGCCGTCGTGCCTGAGAACTGCGGGCGATCCAACGCGAGCAAGGCGAGTTGGTGAGCCGCGATGATCGAGCCCGACGGCGAGGCCGCAGGCCCGGGCATCGTGCCTGGAGCCTCGGGGCGATCAACGCGGCGAAGCGAGGTTGGTGAGCCGCGGTGATAAGGAATCCGAGCCCGACGGCGGGCCGCAGGCCGGAGCGAAATGGGTAACACGAACCTCGGGGCGATCCAGCGCGAGCGAAGCGAGGTTGAAGTGGTACCGCGATGGAATCGAACCATCGCAACCCGGCAGATTAAGAGCCTCCCGCGTTGCTCTGCCAATTGAGCTAGCGGCCCACTGTTGGGGAGACGCCCGGCCGCGTCCGCGGGCCGCAGCCGCTTCGGGCTAAGAGACGGCGATTATAGCACAGCCTCGACGTTCACTGCCGATCAGGCGCGGTCGAATCGATCGAGATTCATGACCTTGTCCCACGCGGCCACGAAGTCGCGCACGAACTTCTCCTGCGCGTCGTCGCACGCGTAGACCTCCGCGAGCGCACGGAGCTCGGAGTTCGAACCGAAGACGAGGTCGACGCGGCTGGCGGTCCACTTGACGCTCGCCCTTCGTGCGACCGCGGCCCTCGAACGCCTCCGCGGCGTCGGACGTCGGCTTCCACTCCGTGCCCATGTCGAGGAGGTTCACGAAGAAGTCGTTGGTCAACGTCCCGGGCCGCTTGGTGAAGCACGCCGTGATCGGACTGCCCGGCGTTCGCGTTCAGCGCACGCAGGCCGCCGACGAGCACGGTCATCTCGGGCGCGCTCAGCGTCAGCCTGAAGGCCCGCTCGATCAGCAGATGCTCGGCGGGCACCTCGTGTCCATCTCCCAGGTAGTTGCGGAACCCGTCCGCGTCCGGCTCGAGCACGGCGAACGATTCCACGTCGGTCTGCTCCTGCGACGCATCCGTGCGTCCGGGCGTGAAGGGCACCTTCACGTCGTGTCCGGCGTCCTTCGCCGCCTTCTCGACGGCTGCGCATCCGCCGAGCACGATCAGGTCGGCAAGCGAGACCTTCTTCTTCCCGCCGGCCTGCGCGTCGTTGAACGCCTTCTGAATCCCTCCAGGGTCTTCAGCACCTTCGCCAGCTCCGGTGGATTGTTGACCGCCCAATCCTTCTGCGGCGCGAGGCGGATGCGCGCGCCGTTGGCGCCGCCGCGCTTGTCGGTGCCGCGGAACGACGACGCCGACGCCCAGGCGGTCGAGACCAGCTGAGAGATGGACAGTCCCGATGCGAGGATCTTGGCCTTGAGGCGCGGCGATGTCCTTCGCGTCGATCAGTTCGTGATTCGACCGCGGGGACCGGGTCCTGCCACAACTGCGGCTCCTTGGGAACCTCCGGACCGAGGTAGCGCGTGATCGGCCCCATGTCGCGGTGCGTCAGCTTGAACCACGCCTTCGCGAAGGCGTCGGCGAACTCCTGCGGGTTCTCGTGGAAGCGCCGCGAGATCTTCTCGTAGGCCGGATCCGATCCGCAGCGCGAGGTCCGTCGTCAGCATCGACGGCGCGATCTTCTTCGACGGGTCGTGGGCGTCCGGAACCGTGCCGTCACCGGCGCCGTTCTTCGGCTTCCACTGCTTCGCGCCAGCCGGACTCGTGGTCAGCTCCCACTCGTACTCGAAGAGGTGCTTGAAGAAGTCGTTGCTCCACCTGGTCGGCGTCGTGGTCCAGGTGACCTCGAGACCGCTCGTGATGGCGTGCGCCCCACTGCCGGTTTCGTAGCTGCTCTTCCAGCCGAAACCCTGCTCCTCGAGGTTGCCGCCCTCCGGTTCGGGGCCGACGTGGGTCGCAGGCGCCGCGCCGTGGGTCTTGCCGAACGTGTGCCCGCCGGCGATGAGCGCCACCGTCTCCTCGTCGTTCATCGCCATGCGGCGGAACGTCTCGCGGATGTCCCGCGCCGCGGCAACCGGATCCGGGTTGCCGTTCGGCCCTTCCGGGTTCACGTAGATGAGGCCCATCTGCACGGCGCCGAAGCGGATTCGCCAGTTGCCGGTCGCCGCTGTAGCGCTCGTCGCCGAGCCACGTGCTCTCGGACCCCCAGTTGACCTCCTCGGGCTCCCAGACATCCTCGCGCCCGCAGCAATACAAAATCTGAACGAAGCGGCTA
>ERZ1370068.8610-contig-7450_pt1 | contig 19784 bp, 25 predicted proteins | sample MGYA00561227_ERZ1370068 | MGnify/ENA primary metagenome ERZ1370068 (study PRJEB38410, sample SAMEA6850437) | metagenome | study: Metagenomic assessment of the ecological functions of the soil: analysis of the soil microbiota associated with the...
CACCTTTCTCACCAGCCAGGCGGCGGTCTTCGCAGCGCTGGTTGGTCTCCTCTACGCCGCGCTTTGCTATCTGTACGACTTTTGATCTTTCTTGACCGCCGCGAGACACATTTTGCAGTGCCAATGCATTGCGGTTCCGCATGCTATCAGGCTTCACGGCCAGCGCCGTACTGGCCCACTTCCTTAATCAGAACTCGCCGAGCACGGCTCCAGGCTCTCAGCGCCGGCCTGCTGGTGATCGCGCTTGGTTTTCTATCACCACTGCACCACTTCAATCGTGTTCTGAACAAACTCAATAACGCTCTCGGAAGATTGCCTCTGAGATTCGCCGACATTATCTCGAGTGGGAACAGCGCCGCGCCCGTAGGCTCATCTGCGCAATCGGCGAGCACTGCAAAGACACCGAATCACAAGTCAGATCAGAAACCAATCAACACGCTGCCCCGACTGATCTTGTTTTGTGTGTAGCGGCAACACCTGCCGCTCGCCAATGGCTGCGGCTATTGCCAACGCGGAGATTGCCGCGCGCTTGCAGATACCGTTTGAAGCTCTGGAAACGGTCAACGCTCGGGCTCTTAGCGCCGGCGTCACTGCCAGGGTGGGAGCGCCGTTGACGCCTGAAGCGCAAGCGGTCTTGCAGTCTCTGAACGTGCCCGTCCGACCCCACGCGGCGCGCAATTTGACGCCTGAATTAGCTGATCAGGCCGAGATGATTTTTTGTATGACCAGCGCTCAGCGCAAGGCGGTCAGTAGACATGATCCCGACGGTGGCGTGGAAGACTTACTGTCTGAATCCGGAAGGCGACCTTGAAGATCCTATCGGGATGGGCCTGGCAGCTTATGTTAATTGCGCACTCAGCATACAGAGGTTCGTCCGGTTGCGTTTCAATGAGATCGGTTTTGCACGCGGGCCTCTTAGATCGTAACTCAGTCCTCTAAAGTTCGTCCTCACTAACCTTGCTTAACTAGTTTGGTGGCCCAGGTGAGGTCTCTTATCGAATTTGAACTCGCTGTAATCGCCGTGCTTTTGACGTAGTGGAGAAATACCTGCACCTGGCGTTCGCCCTCGAAAGCCTCTCTCCAATGGGGTACCTCAATTCCTTTGTAGATAAGGGCGTCGCCTGGTTCAAGTTCGACTCCGATTACCTTGTTGCCCGCCTCGATATAGAGTGGCCAAATACTCGGTGAATCGTAGCTAAGCGGCAAGGTTGCGCTAACCTCACACGAGGGCCTGTCTTGATGCTTCTCAAGCTCGGCGCCTTTAACATAGATTCGCAAATACGAATAGGTTGGATACAACTCGCAATTGATCGCTTGCGATAGCACTGGCGTCATAACATCGAGCAGCGTTTCTGTTAACGCAGGCGCAGCAGCTGAGAAAGCCTTTTCGACCTGGCCGTCGTTGTAGTCAAAAGATGAATTTCCTTCCAAAACTTTTATATTTTCGGTTACGTAGTCGCACATGATTCGGGGAACGAATTGTTTGAGTATGACATATCCATTTTTTTCAAACAGCTGCCCCCATCCAATTGCATTTGCAGCGATAGGTTTCGAAACTTTCATATAATTTGCTCCCGCCGAAAAATTGATCGAAGGGTCAAAGGTTCTCAAGATCTGTGCGCCGAATCTTCCAGCCGCCATCGTCGACGGCTGTTATTTTTTGCTCTTCTATGAGCCTTTCGAGATACTCAAACGATAAACCTGAAAACGCTGAGGCCTCCTCGAGTGTTAAGTAGAGTCTCGGGATCGGCGGCCGCGGTACACCCAACGCTTTTACGGCGTCAACCAGCCACCCCATGTCCAGACTCTCCTCAACGCCAGCGGTTTCTTCGCGGTCGGCGGAATTCGCTTCAAGGCTTACGGCTGCCTCTCTGATGAACCATCCATTCACGGTAAAACGGCTATTCCTAAACTTGCGTGTTGGGCACCTTACCGGAAGCACCTCATGGTTGTGTCCACTCGGGAAAAACACGACGGTGTTTTGCCTCGGCGTAATTGTCCTGATTAGTCTGTCGTCTGAACTCTGAACCTCCCCGTCTTCGGAATCATAAAATCGGAGTTGGCCGCCGCTAAAAGCCCTCGGTTCGAAATTGAAATAGTGGACAAAGGAAAGTTCCCGGAGCGAAACATCTAATGGTTCCACAGAACTGTTGTCCTGGTGGACCTTGAAAAGTCTCCATGATTGCTGGCAGTGATCTGAATGTCTATGCGCGATATGGGGAACGCTTCTCGATTGAAGGTACTCAGCACGTCGGGAAGAAGCGCAAGTAGGCGATCCTGAATTAACGTTCCGTATTCTCCGAGCTCATACAAAACACGGGACTTTCGATAGGAAGGATCGTTTGCTCCTTCGGGCACGCCATCTGGAACCACGGTGCTCTCGGTGAAATCACTTTCGTGCTCCAGCACATACCTGGTTAACCCACTGAGTTCCCTCTTCGTGAGGAAGTCTTTTTGATAAATACCTCGACGGGTTTATTTCGGCTACCCCGGATTTGCGTGCGGCGACTTTATGTGAGACCTGTCGTTTTTTCTTTGTGGACATTGGAGCCATTCCAGTTAAGAAAAGTGAAGAATATTAGGTAGTTCTTAGCTCTCATCGCTATCTGAAGTCAATGATTCCGCGCCCGGAGCCGCCCGGCAAATGGTGGCCTGGTTTACGAGACAGCAAGATTCAATAACATGAGGTCAGAGAGCGAGCGATGAAGCTAGTCGTGTCTCATCCCCTCCTGGAATAGAGTATGTGCTTCGCAACTTCCCTTACCGGCGCCACCCAAAACCGCTTGTCCAGCAAATGCTCAATCAATCGTTGATGGACAACCCTCTCGGTTGTTAACCAGTGATCGCCTACACCGTGAAACACTATCACTCCCCAACCCCTTTGCTTTACCGCCTGCTCACAATATTCTATGAACAGCTCAACCTGTTTCCCATGAGGATAACTTATGACTTCCGCCTTGATCCTCAGGGGGTTCCGCGCAACGAAAGCCGGATCATTAATGCCTCCTGCAGCTAACCGGGCGGCAAAATGGTAATCGCCAACAGCAGACAAAAACGACTCCTCATCCGGTGGCTCGCCAATCGCTCCATGACCACAGGGGTACGCAAGGGTCCGATGCTTATCTATGCCAATGTGCCGGTTAAGCCAAGTGTGAGCAGTACGAATCTCTTCTCGAATGTGTTTCGGAGTGTAAGTCTCCAGGTTGTGCTTGTGGCTTGAGCCTCGACACGGATGATGGACCGTGTGATTTCCAATCTCATGGCCGTTCAGAAAAGCTTTTCTCCAGTCAGCTTTGCGAATTTTTACTCGCCAGTAACCGGTGACGAGATAGAAAGTTCCACGAAATCCAGCGCTTTCGAGATCAGGAATCGCGTGATCGAGACCGCTATCCATTCCGTCATCATAGCTAAGACTGATTGCTGCCTGGCTCTCTCCCGGCCAATCCCATATCTCGTTCATAGGTCTATTTCCAAATTAAGCTCATCTCACGTACTCGCTGGAATCCCACCAGGGCCGATCACTTCTGCAAGTAAGCCATCCCACTTTCTAAGTGCCGACTCAGCTGAGAATCGCTCAAGCACTTCCCTGGTGCGCCCCGCGAGAGCCTGCCGCTTCGGTTCGTTACCCATTAACGAGGCAAGGGCAGCCGCCAACGCCTCTGGGCTGTCTCCGTTGACGATCAGACCATCGATGCCGTCGCGCACAAGGGAGCGAACCGCGGCGCCGCATTCCATAGCCACCACCGGAACGCCACACGCCAGTGCTTCCCAGATAGCGTTGCCAAAGCCTTCCAACCAGGACGCCGAAACGAATAGATCGGCAGCGCCGAGGACTTCATACGGCGTTTTGGTGAAACCTCGAAGGTGGATCCTCTCAGGCGCCAGATCGTCGATGAGGTGCGCCAGAGTCTCACGCTCTGGACCTTCACCATAGATATCGAGGTCCCACTCCGGGAAGTCGTGGACGATACTCGCAAACGCTTGAACGATGAGATCGATGCGCTTCTCTTGCGATAAGCGCATGAGCGTCAAAAGATGCCGGCGCTTGTCGTTTCGTTCCACCAGGATCGAAGGCGGCGCAACCAACGCATTCGGAATCGCATAGGCCCTGGCGCCGCGCTCTGCAAGCCACGCCGCGATCGCCGGGTGGGGAGCGACCACCGCGCTCGCATGCTGGTAGAGCGCCTGGCGCATGTTCTGCCAGGAGCCGATCGAGAACCGGCTCACGTCGGTTTGTTCGCAGGCGATCACTGGCACGTCTGTCTCATGCATTGCGGTGAGCACCCGGACGTTGGTGAAATCGATATGAGCAACTACGACGTCCGGAGTGGTTGCGAGAATCGCGTGGCGAAGGATGGCCAGGCGCGGCATTTCCCAGATGATGTCTAAGCAGGCAACACCATGTATTCCGCGAAGCATGGGCGTAAGCGAGCCGGCATTCAACTCTGCCGGATCGGCCCTTCGCCTCCCCCTGTGTCTCGCCTCTGCACGCGCGAATCGAGGGCGTAAGCGGGAGTTTCCCGTTGTGAACTCGAGAGAATCGTGACGTCCCAACCCCGCGACACCCAGGCGTTTGCCAGATTTATGCAGACGCGCTCAGCTCCACCCCCGTCCAGTCCCGCAATGACGTTTGTGATGCGCATCAAGAAAGGAAGTCTGGTTCAGTCACTCGGAAAGGCGGCGATCACGTCGAGCATAACCAATGCACCGGCCGGAAGCGATGCTGCCGCAAACGCCGTGCGGACCGGCAAGGCGGTAATGCCGAGACCGGGAAGCCAAGCGGCATAGATCAGATCCACAGCTTTAAAATCCTTAATGTCCGCGAGCATCAATGTAGACTTAACGATATCCGCCGGAGAGCATCCTGCCGCATTCAGAATCGCTTCGACATTCGCAAGCATCCGCCGGGTTTGCGCCTCCAGACCTTCCTCCAACTTGCCGGTTTCGTTGTTGCGACCGGTCTGGGCGGTCACGAATACCAGATCACCGGTGCGAATTGCCTGCGAGTAGGTGCCGGTGGCTGGGGCTGCTGCGTTAGTCATGATGCGAATCTTGTTGGGCATTTGATGTGCTCCTTGAGGAATGCAGGCGAACTCACAAGTCCTATTTATCGATCCGTTCCGCTCTGAGCGGGATTTCGAATTTGACTTTCACCGGCCCGCCACCGAGCGGCGCCAGATCCAGAAGCTGCGGCTGCTCGGGATGGATAATTTGCAGCAAGACCACGTTGGAAGTATCCGCGAACTCCAGGTCGAAATAGTGGAATTGCGTGATGTTCGATGCATATATCCAGAGGTTGTTCCGTTCGCGTATCCACTCGCTGAAGCTCTCGCTCTCCATGGGCTCTGTACGGATGTCGAGGGGAACTTCGGACAAGAGTTGTTTGGTCAAGTCGAAGTTCTCAAGGGCATACTGCCAGCTCTGTTCGTAAGGACGCTTCGTAGAGCCACGCTCACGGGGCAGGCAGCCCTTTTGCTTCAGGCGGATGTTCTCGCGCACGAATTGTTCCTGCTCCGTCTCGGCATCGTAGTCCCCACTGGTAAGCCGGCCGAGAAAATGCTCGACGTCTCGACTGGTCGTCAACACGCGGCGAATGATCCGAAAGTAGGTGACCGCTGCCGGATTGATGTCGAAGATCGTAATCCGCTTAGGCCGCCAGAGGGAATCAGGTTCAGGCCGTACAGACCGCCAACGACGCTAACCATATGAATGTTTTCACGCCGGTGCGGCGCCACACTTTCGTAGTGGGAGCGGAACTCAGCAAACTCGCCGAAAGATCCATCCTGACAGCCGTCGTCTGTACCATAGAACACCATTTCCGGATGGTCATGATATATCTCGCGATTGAACGCTCTGGGTGCTTTAGAAGTCACGATTTCTCCTGCTTCATATTTGATGAGTCAATTTCAGTGTTCTCTGCAATACAAACTCAGAAGTCCTGCGTGCTTAGTTCTCGGCCTTCCTTACAAGTGGCAGGACTTCGCGACCGAAGATAAGCATCTCGTCCAGCTTTGGCCAACCCGAGATGATGAACTGCGTCACGCCAATGCGTTTATACTCAAGGAAGTTTTCTGCAAGGTCCTGGGGAGACCCCAATAGAGTAACGGCTGACGACCCGTAATAAGGCACCAGCCCGGCCCACAAATTACGGTTCATCCAACCCACATTGTCCGCAGCGGCCAGTGCTTGCTTCAGCGTTTGCGAATCGCTTTTAGTGAGAATGGCGCGCTCCTGCTTGCCGATCTCTTCGTCCGGCAGCATAGCTGCGCCGGCCTTGACTGCTTCCTCGTGCGTAGGTCTGCAAATAATGCCTAGCCTGAGACTCACTTCAATTCCTTGATCGCGAAAACGACTCACCAGAGGAGCGAGTTTCTCAGGGGTGTCAATCAGTCGTAACCAACTGGAACCACGAGTGAGGGCCAGCCGCTGCGCCTGCTCGGAGTGTCCCGAGACATAGATTTCGGGCGATTTTCGATCCGGAGCGAGAAACGGAGTGTTGAGCTTTCCACCCTCTACTCGACAATATTTCCCAGCGAAATCGACCTCGCCATCAGCGCGCCAAAAGGAACGACAGATCGCCAGGAATTCCTCCGCACGGGCATACCGTTCGTCGTGTTCCAGAAAATCTCCGTAGCCGCGTTGTTCCGCCGTAGAACTACCCGCTACGACATTCAAGGCGACGCGTCCCCCGATTAAACCGGAGAGCGTGTTGATTTGTTGGACAAAGGTCGTCGGCTGCATCAGCCCCATGCGGTAAGCGACGATGAATTTCAGCTTGGAGGTAGCCTGTCCGACAGCGCAGGCGATGAGAATGGTGTCAGGCTCGTAACGGCTAAACGAAAGCAGTACCGACTCGATTCCCGATTCCTCCGCGTTACGTGCAAACTTAACCCAACCCTCCATGTCCGGCAGAGCGGCTGGCGACGTGCTCATAGTCGTAAGCACGCGATTAGTTTCCTGAGCGGTCTTCATCGCTACCTCGCCACCCTTCGGCAGCATCCAGTGGAATCTCAGGTTCATATAGAAGCCCTAATAGACGTTGTGATAACGAAAAACATTTCCATCGGCAAAATCAACTTACGAGGTGCAACACTTGAATTCGCTTTCGCTACAGCGAGATGTTTATAACTACGCGCTTACGAATAACCCGACACCCGATCGCGAATAGTTTTCGTTAGATTAATTGCTCCCTTGCGCTTCGGCCCGCCGGATCAGAGGCAATACCTCGCGGCCAAAAATATCTACCTCATCAACTTCCGGCCAACCCGAAATAATGAACTCACTCACGCCGATTTGCTTGTATGCGAGAAAGGACTCGGCAAGTTCCTGCGGTGATCCCAGCAAGGTCGTCCAGACGGGACCGTAGTGCGGCACCAATCCAGCCCACAGGGAACGGTTCAGCCAGAATGCGTCAACCGAAACAGCCGTGCCTTCCTTGTACATTTGCGAGTCATCTTTGAGGCCTGTCGTGCTTTCCGTTCGATCCTCCGGCAGCAGCGCATTGGCCGCCTTGACTGCCTCCTCCCGTGTGGGCCTGCATATCAGGCCGAGCCTCAGACAAACTCTAATCCCGCGTGCCCGAGCACGCGACACCACTGGTCGAAGCTTCTCGGGAGTGTCGGCGACACGCAACCAGCACGTGCCCTGTGAGTATGCCAGCTGTTCAGACGCCTCGGAGTGACCCGAGATATAGATTTCGGGAGCGGCTCGATCCGGCGCCAGAAACGGTGTGTTGAGTTTTCCTCGTTCAACTCGGTAATACTTGCCGTCGAAATTGACCTCACCGTTAGCCCGCCAAAAAGCATTGCAGACTGCCAGGAATTCTTCGGCGCGCGCATACCTCTCATCGTGCGCCAGAAAATCACCGTAGCCGTGTTGTTCCTGAGTAGAACTGCCGGCGACGATGTTCAAATGAATGCGGCCCTGAATCAGACCAGAGAGAGTGTTGACCTGCTGCACGAAAGTTGTAGGCTGCATCATTCCCGATCTATAGGCAGCAATAAACTTGAGCTGCTTCGTCGCCCTCCCGAGCGCGCAGCTAATCATTAACGGATCAGGCTCATAACGGTTGAGTGCTACCAGCACCGAGTCGATTCCTGCATCCTCTGCATGCCGGGCAAAGTGCACCCAGCCTTCCATCTCCGGCCAGGCTGCGGGCGAGCTACTGCTGATTGAGTCGACCCGATAACGGGCTGCCTGTTGCGGCGTTTGCGGCACTCCTATAGCTACCTCGCCACTCTTTGGAAGCATCCAGTGAAATCTCAGATTCATGGCGGTTGATTCGCGGGCCTGCTTATGAGGTGTTTCTTATCAAGCAGCAATGTTGCCACTCCGGACTAACGGGTGGATGTACCGTCGCGCCCGGGAAAAGCGACGCCATATATTTGGCGGTAAAATAGGAACAATAGGTTTCGTCGGATTTGGCCGGCCAATTCTGCTGGCAGAGTTCATCACCGGGTTCGAGATAGATTGCCTCGTCGATACCAACACACCAGCGCGGGTAATTAGCTGTCCTGCCCGTACCTGCGATCTTGGGCAAAAGGTTCTGAGATCGTTGCTGATCGAACATTCTAATCACACCACTACCTGCTGGCAGGCTGGGATCGGACAAAGACCTATCATAAGACGGATCCATGAAAGTAAATGCCAGGACACCCCGGGGTGACAGCCTTTGGCGTAGTTGCCCAACCAACTCAACCATTTCGGTTCGGTGGGTGTGAGTGAAAACAGAAAAAGCCATAATGATGTCAAACTTCACTCCCAGATCCGGAACCGGTAGGTTGCGAATCCCGTTCGGGTTGAAGTATGAGCCATAGCGGTTATAGAAAACGAAGTGCGCGCGAGGGAATCTTGATTGCCCTTGTTGAATTGCACCTTCAGTCACATCCAGGCACCAATAGTCGTTGTGGTCAACGCGGTTCTCCGAACTGACGAGAAAACCGCCGACATTGCCGCCAAAATCCAGGATCTTATTACCTTCCCAGACCGGACCGCCGAGTAGTTTGTCGAAGTAGCGGAATTGAGTTTCCCGCATCGAGATGTGAGTCGCCATAGTTCTAATCTACGACCGATCAAATTTGCGATTCACCGCCGTCGCTTCCAGTCGCATGAGAAAGACTGCCGGTATTTTTAAGAATGCAGCAATATTGCCATTCGGGGCTCACCGGTGGATGCACCGCCGCGTCCGGGAATAACGAGGCCATATAGTCGGCGGTAAAGAACGAGCAGTAAGATTCCAAGGGTTCACCCGCCCGGGTCTGATGGCTGAGCTCGTCGCCCGGTTCCACGTACAGGTTGTCGTTGATAAGAACCCACCACCGGGCTCGTTGGACTGCATCCTCGTCAGCACGAGACTCGAAGTGACGTCGCACCTGCTGGACCGAAGGGTGTGGGATCGCACCGCGACATATCCAGAATGCGGATCCCAGAAAGTAAACGCCAGGACACCCTCGGGCGCGAGCATGCTTCTCAGTGAACCCACGAGCTCAAGCATCTCGCTTTGATCAATATGGGTAAAAACGGAGAAGGCCAGGATGATGTCGAGTTTCACGCCACTATCAGGGACAGGCAGGTAGCGGACTCCGTTGGGATTGTACTGCGAGCTATATCGGTTGTAGTGTACGAAATGAGCTCGAGGATAAGTGCGCTGGCCTTGCTCGACCACATCTTGATTCAGATCCAGGCACCAGTAGTCATCATGGTCCACCTGGGAGCCTGCACCCACCAGAAACGTTCCGACGTTGCCGCCAAAATCGAGAATCTTTGGCCCTTCCATGTGGGATGTCCAAGCAGATCGTCGAAATAGCCAAACTGCGTTGACCTGGTGGAGACAAGGTTCCACGCAAACGAGCGGCCTTCAACAAATGGAGATCCAACCGCGGGAATGTAGAGCGCTTCGTCAGCAATTGACATTATTAACCCCCTCAAGTCTCAACAGTCCAGGGTACTGTCTCCGGAAGGACGCCATGACGCCTGGCCCATCGCTGTAATGCCCAGGGCTGTGTGTCGATGTCGCGATATTCACCGAGCAATTGACGCGTGATTGGATCAGCCCCCGATACCTGACGCCTGTCCAGCATTTCGAGATAGACCTCTGTTTTCATCCAGCGGTAAGAATAGCCGTACATTAGCACCTTGGATACGCGATCACTTCGATTGGGAGTAGCGGTGTGAAAGATACGGTTCTCAAAGAGGAAAGCATCACCTGCATTCAATCGGAGATCGCATACCTCGACGTCCATCGGATCTACTTGCCCTTTCGGTAGGGCTAAAGGCGTAGTTTTGAGCTGACTGCCGCGGGCCATTAGAGTCATGCCGCTGTTGGGTTGATGAAAATCCGTCAAACAGTAACAGATCTTGATGCCCACCAAAGGCAAAGCCTGGTGTCCCAGGTCTCGCGGAATCCGAATGTCGCGGTGCCACCCACGTCTAAAGGTCGGCGCGTTTGGATTTTCAGGTCTCTTATAAATGAGTGTGGTTGAGTGCAGATGAATATTCGGACTGAGCAACTGGACGACGAGTGGGACAGTAGAGCTATTCGCGACGAGATCGAAGAGTGCTTCTTCTCTGAGCAAACCCGGTCGTAAGTCAAGGTGGTTATACTCAGGCCTGTCAATTAGATTTGGTTTGTCGAGCAACGGACTTCGCCAGACGGTCGCCCGCCTCGACGAGCCGTTCGACTGTTTCTGGCGAAAGAGCGTTAGGCACCACCAGGAAGCCGTCTTCAGCGAAGGATTGGCGCTGCTCAGGTTTGAGATAAACGAAATCCAATGGCACTCCTTTTCCGACGTCAGATAATCTCCCAGTTCATCACTTTCTGATAACACAACAATGCTGCATTTCCTGGTTAACAGGAGGCAGAACAGTAGCATGAGGAAACAAAGTCTTCAGATAGTCTTCGGTGTAGAAGGCGTGACAGGTTCTTTGTTGTTCCGGTTCATAAGGTCGAATATCTTCAGTCTCGATGTATAGATCTTCTCCTGTTTACGAGCATGAGCCAATTGGCATTCTGTGCTCGTTCTAGTCAGCGTCGCCCATGTCAATATTTAAGGTGGTGCCTTCTTCTCTTGCCAATTGCTTCTCTCGCTCCGAGTCGCCACTGGAAGTTATCTCCGTGATATTTCGCCGGCCATGAAAAATAGTGTGGATCTATAAAGGTAAAAGGCCAACGCGCCATTCTTGGCTAAGAGGCCTTCCAGCTGGCTGACCAACTGCAGCATGTCGGTTTGGTTTGTATTCGCAAAAACAGAATACGCAACGATATAGTCGAAGGTCTGAGCCAGATCGAGGAAGTGTTAGGTTTGGAATTCCGTGCGGGTTGAAGAAGAAGCAATAACGATTGTAAAAACCCAGTGCGACTTCGGGTAGGATGCACGGGCCCGCTCCATTGCTTCCCTTGTCGACATCCAGGCACCAGTAATCCTCTGGTTCGATGCTCGAACTTCGGATCTTTCAAGAGGTTGCCGATGTTCCCTCCGAAATCCAGGACCTTCTTCCCTCGCCAAACCGATTCGCCCACTTGCAGGGAGAAATAAGTAAACTGCCCCATTTTCTTGGAGACAAAAGCCATACTCACCTTGAATTCGCCGCTAGCCCGTCTTTGTGAAGTTGACCGTTCTCGTTCAACGTCTCAATCGAAACGCTTTGGGCCATACTGGATAGGACCGCGCCCCCGGCTCGCCATCGATCTCTCGTTGGTACTCTTTCACGTAAGCTCGCGCCATATTCAGGTAGTGGAATTGCTGGAGCGCCCAACGCCACCGCAATCCCCGACGGCGCAATGCGCCCGATGTTTTCGACCGCATACAGGTAGGCGGATTCGTCGGCATGCGATCTGAGCCCACCGCAGGGATTAGCATTTCCGGCGTTGCTCCTCTGTCACTGGCGGTAACCGCAGTGCCCGACATCAGCGCTTCAGCCACAACCAATCCAAACGCCTCATTCGGTTGGGTTGGAAAGAATAGGCGCTCGCGCGTCCGAAGAAATAGTTCCGCCTCGCGTTCTCCGTGCCGTCAGCCCAGCATAGACAGCGCCGTTTCCTGGCACAAGAGTTCTAACTCCGCCACCTCCCTGCGCGGTCCCTGTCTGCGCACGCCGCTACCCGGGGTCAGCGCCCCGGCCTGCTTTGTGATCCGACAAGCGATATCCAGGCCTTGCGGGATGCTGCCACTCTCCACGCCACCGGGGACGACGAAGATGATCTGGCTCAGTGCGCTTTCGTTTCCGAGTGAAATGAAATCCGCCGGGTCAGTCCGTTGCGCACGAAACAGATCCGAGCCGCCAGAGATATGGGCAGAGTCTGGGAGGCGAAGATGCAGTTTTGGCGTGCGGCGTGTCGGGCGCCAGCCCTTGATACCGCACGTCTGAATGGATGCTCCGCACACCATGGGCGGCGCGATCTCTGTACGGCGCCGCCGCTCAAGGGGATGGTTGAAGTGGAGGATGTCTTCATCGCCGCGCGCACTGATGCCGATTTCGCGATTCCCCTCGGGCGGCTTGGCATCGCTCCGAGTTGTTCAAATGATAGCGAACCTCGTGACCGAGTTCCGAAAGTCCACGCGCCAGGTTGAATCGATCGCTGCGGTATGCGCACATGCTACTCACGCAGCGCCAGCCATGAAGGCGATTGTGTTCGGATGAAAGGTAGAATGCGCATATTCACGAGCGTCGTAAAGAGCCAGCCTCGGGCGACGACGCAACGCCAAAATCCCTTCGGCCCGGACGTGTTTGTTCGAGAAACCTGCGGAGTCGTTAAAGCCTCAATCCCGGCGGTGAAAGAACTCGCGATTAAGGTAGTTTGATCGCCCGCTGCTCGTCGCGGAAAGTCACGAACAGCACGATCACCAGCACGCCCTTGTTCGCACGAAGGTAAGTCTCCGCGCTCATGAAGCCCAAGTCGTAATCAGCCGCCGGACAACCGCCCGCTGTCCCGCTTCTTCCTCGAGATTCGCCAGCGGCGTCGCCTGGGCACGTCGGCCAATCAATCAGACCGTCCGCCCACTACCCTGTATACTGACGCTAAACTGTTCGTCGTTCCGTTCAATGACGATTGCCGCTATGCCGCGCAGTGGCAGGGTCTGTGTTCACCCATCGACCAACAGGTTTGTCGGCGCTCAGTTTTCTCGTAGCCGGATCGGAAAGCGCGGGATCAAATCTCCGCTCTCGCTTGAACTCAAACGTCTCAGTCACGTGGTTGAACTCCCACATCAATCCGATCCGGGGCTGCGCTTTACTAAAACTCTAAGTATTGCTCGTGGGCCAGGGCAAAGTGCTCACGCACAAAGTAATCTGCGCGGCGGCTCTCATCCCTTGAAGCGGTGCAATTGGGCGAGCACCAGCAGGCCTTTCATTATCATGCCCAGGGCCTTGTTTCGACAAAACCGAAGTCGTAGCTGCAGGTAAAACCTGCAGGCTAAGCCGTGTTTACCGGCGTGGATGCAAAGACGTTGACCGGAACCGCGTCCCCAGTCGATCACGACCGGGCCAACGGCGTAGTCTGCACCAGGAGTTTGCCAAGGACTTCGGACATCACAATCCGGGCTATGCCATTAGTATCGGGATTTGAATTAACCCAAGTGCCAGGCAATCCGGAAATATCCATCGGCCCAATCACGGTCTCGATCTCGAGACGATCGCAAAGCTGAGAGAACTCCATCGCTGTCCTTTCAAGAAGCATTGATCCAACTGCGAAGCATCAAACGATCCGACGACTTGCTCATCAGCGATTGGCGTGCGCGCGTGAATCCCGTCCGCGTGTTATCGGAGAAAAGTAACTCGCCTTCCCGCATCAGCAAATCCATCGTCCGCATGGAACCTTCAATAACCTTTTCCAAAGTTGTCTAATGAAGTTAGCATTTCCTCTGAAAGCCTGGCGCCATTAACATTCAGCGCGAGATCAATTGTGTAACGCCGCCAACACATGCTGGATTCAGACCAAGACTGGCCGCCACTTTGAGTCCGCCTCCCCAACAATCATGCAACTGCCACGGCACCGGCTGAGACTCGAAGCAATTCAAGCGTATCGGTTCCCAGGTTTTCTTGACCTCCCATCTCGTATGGCGTCGATGTCCAAAACTCTCGAGCGACCCCTCCCCGCCATCCGGCCGCACGCATACCATCGAGATGGAGTTCGATCGGCATTTCCCAATCAACGGCATCGATGACTGTAATCTCTCCACCTCGCGACCGCCTCGCAAAGGGAATATATGTCGGTCTGGGGTCAGAATATAGTGTGAACGAGTTGAGCCCGTGGTTCCTGGTATGGAAGACCCGCCAATTCCCAGCAAAAAGCCCGTGGCTTGATTGCCACGAACAATCTGCTTGGCCTTCACGGTCGAAACAAAGGCCCCGTACCAACACGCAGTAGGGCCACTTCGCCATCTCGTTCTTTGATCAGACCGACAACACCCTTCGTCGAAACCTTCGGGATAGGCTTCGCGAACGCGGGTCAGCGTACTTGCGCCGCAACGTGGGGGAGTAGAACTCTTTATTATCATACTGGGGGAGTCGCCTGGGCTCCGGCCAGTAGCCCGCGCGCCAGCGTTAACGGAATGTCGATTATTGCCTTGTCTGGAAAAGGCGCGAGCATCTGGGGTCTGCTCCAGTCCCTTGAGGTATTTCGCGCTCGAGAAACCCTTCACCCGTTAGGTGGTTGCGGCCAGTGTAGGGTTTTTGTTTTTAAGGCTGTCAACGCGAATCTGTTCTGTCGTAAGGGATTCACCGGCTTTGGCAACAATCTCGCACTCATAGTTAGAATCATCCCTCGCAAAATGCGTAGCAAGTGCTGCATTCCACCGTTGACAGGAGGATGGATTTCCGTTTCGCGGAAACTCTCAAAGCTGCAAAAAGAAATCCGGCAGTGTAAAAAACGTTATAGGTCATGCAAGTCTGGGACTCGCACTTCAAGTTGCCCTCGGAAACGCCGTTGCCATTGACGTACAGCTCTTCTTCCCCATCAACAAGAGCGCACCACTCCGCGCTGCGACAACGTTCCAACAACCGATCGATATCGACACTGGAATTCGTTTCCCGCGCTTGTTCCAAACGCCATCTCAAGTTGCGTTTCCCTTGTAGGTTTCGCGGCCCAGGGGATGAAATGCGGGTCAATGAAAGTAAAGCCAGCGCGCCTCCAGGCGCGAGCCGCGCCCGCAGCTGCGTCAACGAGGTCGTTCATTTCCTCGCGAGTGGTGTGAGTAAAAACAGAATAGGCCAGGATCATGTTGAACTTGATCCCCATATCAGGAACCGGTAGTCCGTCAATTCCCTCGGGGTTGAACGAACAATTGTGGCGATTGAAATGAATCCAATGGGCCTCGGGAAACCTCTTGCGCCCTTCTTCCACGGCTTCCTGAATAACATCTACGCAGTAGTAATCCCAGGGGCGTATCGTGCAATCGGGATTCAGCAGGAGATTTCCTTGTTGCCGCCAAAATCGCAGCGGCCTGACCGGCCCAATCAGGAAAGTCCAGTTGCCGGTCAAAGTAGAGCAAAACTGGCCCGACGCGCCCAGGTGAGCACGAAGCGCTCGCTGCTCAGCTGAACCCCGCCATAGATGGACCTCTTCCGCTGATTCAACCTCACGTTGTGTGCGATCGTTTTGGTTGGCCTTCGCTTCCGCTTCCGCGATTCGGAGCGAGTTGGCGAACGTTCTCGTCACGAGTGCGTTCGAGCTCGGCGTGGTTAAGACGGCATCAAGGCCGGTCAGCCAATGCGGACCGCTCCACGACCGTGAGTCGATCACGCAGCAAACCAGCTCTTTGCTCCCGGGTGAAAGGCTTTCCAGGGTTCCAGCGGCCGGGTCGGCACCATCATCTACACAGCGAGCCCGGGTCCAGACTTCCGGCAACACGAACGACTCGGCATCGATGATAGATACGCATCTGGAATTCCCAATCCTCGCAAGAGCGGAGATCTTCAGCAAACAAATGCACGCCTTCTAGGTGGGCTAGCGCTTACGACGCAGGATCACCGGCAGACATCTGCACGCATTCAGGCTATTGGTCCATAACCACCTGGCATTCACTTACCCAGCGCATTTGACCCTGGGCGGCGGTGAGCAAACCAGTTCGCGTGGAAACGACTGTTATCGTCAGGTTGTCCCTCCACAAAGCAAGGCTATCCGATACCACGGCCTCCGGCATCCGGGAGCTGATCGAACGCGCGGAGTTCCGCATCCAGCTTCCCAGGCAGCCAGAGATCGTCGGAGTCGAGAAAAGCTAGCAGCTCCCCGCTCAGCGCAGAGCGGATACGGCGTTCGCGCCGCACCTACTGCCTCGCCGTGTCGACAGGCGAAGCAAATGGATGCGGGAGCCGAAAATTCCGCGTCAGTATGTTTTTGGTGTCATCAGTCGAGCCGTCATCAACGACAATGACCTCAACTTTGCCCTGACTCGTTGGCTTAAGGCGCTTCGACTGCCTCGCCGACGATGCCGGGCCCGGTTCCAGGTCGGAGATCCGCACTACAGATAAGAGCGGAGTGGTCACGGTTGAAGTCCTGCACGAAACTTGGGAGAAAGAATCGCAGGCTGTAAAAACCGACCGGCGTCAGACGAGCGGCGACCTAATTATCACCTTCGGCGGCCGCTGGCGCGGTAGGCGGCCGACTGCGTCATCAAAGAGCCAAGCGACTGGCCGGTCTGTCAATGACCTCAAAGCGGTGAGTGCCCTGGGCTCTCATCGGCGCGACCAAACGACAGCGCTAGCTCGGCCGTTGCGTCAGAGTTCCGGGGGCGGAGTAGCTGGCATGGACAATCCGACTTCGAGGAGTTCAGCTTGATAGAATTCCGGGTTCGAACCGCGAGAAGTGCACCGGGTGATGAATGCTCGTATCTCTCCTGGAGGCGTCACGAGATCGAACGCCGGTCTTCAGAGCTCTGGCGGATCTCTCGCGATCCTGCTCGGAAAGCTCGTCCCCATGCGCCCGAGACCAGCTCTGTACCGGAGCGGACTGTGTCGGCGCCGGGAAGGGGTTCCAAAGTCGGGGCTTCGACGCATGGTGGCAAGAGGCCTTGGCCGGTGCGAGCGGGGCTCTGCTCGCAGACAACCGTTTTCTACAGTGGCGGCTGTTAACCCAAGCCAGACGGCGGGGGCGCGACCGTCTCCAGTCTTCCCGTGATGCCATCCTGATGCCAGCCGACGTAGGAAGCAGCTGCCGCCGTATTTGTAAATCACCCTCGAGCTGATTTGAGCACGATGTTAGGGCCGAGGAGTTGTTCCCGAGACAGTTCAGCAGACGCGGGTGTGTGCTCAGGTCCCAGGCCCAGCGAAAAAAAGAGGTGGAGTGCGTCAAGCCGGGTCAGCGCGACCGCCAATGGCCTGGCAGGTCTTCTCAAGCTGCGAGTTCGGTAGTAGACCAACTTCGTCCGGCGAGAGGATCGGGATCGAGTGAAGAAACAATCCCACTCGTAGTCCCCCAACTGCTGATTAGTAAGAATGGGACCGTCGCCTTTGGCCATGAGCTTTTCTCCGCACGGGTGGTTGAATTGAACTCAGTGCTAAAAAATGATTGGGCAACTCGTCAACGAGGGGAATGCCAATGGGATTCCTAATTCGTTGAGGGCAAACTCATAAGCGTAATACAATTCTGACAATGTTTACTTTCCACCCTGCAAGCAACTTTTTCAAGTCCGGGGACAATCCCTATGAACGCGGACAATATGAGCCAAGAACCATTACAAACCCATGCACCGGCATAATCAACGAGACGTTTCCCTATAAGGTTTGCATTAACCTCGATCGGCGACCAGAGCGCGCTGGCAGAGCATGCAGCACAAATTCGATGAGAACGGAATCAATCAGTGCGGCGGTTTCCGCGTCGGATGGTGACATGATTAAGCTCCCGGAGAACTGGGTCCATACACCGGGTGCCTTTGGATGCTTGCTCCAGCCATCTCAGGTCGTTCGCCGGGGCGTCAACTCGGCGTGCCCGGCGTTCTCATCTTTGAGATGACGTCGTTTTGATGAACAACTTGAAGGAAGTTTTCTGTCATGTTGACCAGTGCCTTCCGATTGGGACGCTGCTGTTTTTTTTGGCGCTTCATGGAGACAGGCCGATCAGGTGGCGGCTGATGTGTGCACTTATCCACGACGTATTCCGCACGCTGCCTGTCCTGGGGTTTAGCACGTTTGCCGGAGTTATCAGTTGGATCGCGCAACAGAACTGGGTTGGACAACAATAAATCAGATTCTGCCTGCAACAACGTTTCAGCTTCTGCCTGTTTCATGCGGCGTTCTTTCGTTACAGAGACTGATTACTCAGATGCCCAGCAACGCCTCGTGGACCACTGAAGTATTTGCGGGAATCTAACTGGTCTTATTCAGGCGTGAATGAATCGCCTCTTGAGCAGAGCACAGCAATTGTCTTTGCTTTGGGATCTGGCGGGGGCGGAGACGCCCAGCAACGCGAGAACTGATGTATCTGACGCGTTATTATCACAAGAAGCGTTTTCACCTTACACTCATTTTATGATCGTCGAACGAGATTATTTCGCCAACCGTTGATTCCCGACCTTCCAGCAAACTGCAATATCTTTTTGCAAGATGATATTATTCGCCCTTTGACAGAGAACGTTGCTTCATGAAGCTGGAATTAAGCCATCGATCCAAAAATGAAAGTTTTTTAATCATATCAGCGGCGACGTTTATTTAGGAAACCCTGGACATACGTGAGCACACCTATAAGGATGTGCGAGAAACGGTACGATCCTGTGACTGGCTTTGGTGAGATTGTTGAACTGAGCAGCGTAGACTCTCGCTCGACTTCGTACGTACAGAAGACTCATGCCAAGGAATTGACATCACGAAGAGCTGTTCGCTAGACAACGAGCGCCAGGGTTATTGTCGCTTCTCTTAATCGTGCAGCGATTCAAATTCGATTAGGCTCGGACCGGGAGCGTTCAGAAAAGCTGGTTCTCTTCTATCGTTATCTCCGCAAACGCAATATCGAGTTTTCCAATCTCCCCAATCACGCTTTCTTTCGCCTGCACGGGATTGAACTCACGAACACGTTAGCATCTCTCGATTCGTCCGAACACACGACAGCTCTGTCTCCGCTGGCGGTGAGGTCAGCGCTCGTCAGCCTCACGATTACTGCCCAGAATTTCGCTGATATCCGACAGTAAAGTGGTTTGTCCATACCAGTAGTGATGGACGACCGCACTATGACTGACTTGGGTTCTCCTTCACCTTGAATGACGTGTTCGCGTGAGAGCATTCCCGTGAGTCAGTCGGAATTTGGCCCATGGTTAACCAAAGCGCCACCTGGTCCGAGAATCCACAGGTTGCTTGAAGGGGAAATATCTCATTCCAGCGCTAGTTTCCTCCCAGGTCCTCCACTTTGAAATTCTGTCCCGGGAACGGCCATAACTTTTCGCGAGTCTGTGGGTTGCTAGCCATAAAAAGTGGCTACAAAGCGGAAGACGTAAGAAGAAACTTTTCGCTTCTGCTTGCGATCTCAGTCCAGAGCCCATGATTGGTACGCACACTCCAATGTTATACAGTTGATTGCCTGGCTGCGCCTTTGCTCGGCGCGCCAGCGTGTAGAAAGGCGTCCTCATCCAAATAGTTAGGATCACTTAACCGTAGTGACTTGCTCTCGACGAGGGTTCCTCTGTGAGCATAAATTGATGTTCCGAGTAACGCTCAAACAACTTGCCAACGTCGTCAAAGAAGAATGTGTCGCAATCGGCCTGAAGAAGGATCTGTGAAGGGCAAGCGGCTCAAGCTCGGAAGAGTTAAGCCATTTGTGCCAACACCGGATAAAGCGTAAGAGTTCGAGCAATACGTAA